>Ga0308167_1000972_pt1 | contig 39949 bp, 43 predicted proteins | sample PhyCR1_2_FD_202138 | JGI IMG/M metagenome (GOLD analysis project Ga0308167, IMG submission 202138) | Phyllosphere microbial communities from UC Gill Tract Community Farm, Albany, California, United States - DLSLRC.R1 | ecosystem: Host-associated > Plants > Phyllosphere > Unclassified | place... | reverse complement strand
ACCTGCCCGGTGAGCGCGTCCAATTCAACATCCCATTCGATGCCGTGGGCATCTTCCAATTCAACCTCATAGACGTACTTGCCATAGGCCTCGTCGAGGTCGGTATCCAACAGTGTCGATCCGGGATGCAGGGCCAGGGCCGCAGCTTCCAGTTGGTCAAAGGCGACGATAGTAACAGTGGCAGGCACTTTCAGTGGCTTGTCGGGGTCCACGGCTCGGGCCTGGGTCGCCGTGAGGGCAATAATACCGGCGGCGACCAGAGCGGTGAGGCGCTTCATGATATGTCTCCGTTACAGGATGTTTTCCTACGCCAGCCACCGTACGCGCTGCAACTTAACTGAAACTGAATTGCCACCATGGCAATTCCCGCCAAGGCCTTTTCCCCCACATCCCGCGAGATTTTCTATAATGCCCCGCTCGCTCGACCAGAGACCGGTATGACAGCCATCCACATCAAGTTTCCCGCCATGACGCTCAAGGCCGGCAAACGCGCCTTTGCGCGCATTCGTGAGCAAGGTCTCAAGCCTGCCGATGTCGGCATCCTGCCCGGCGCGGCTGGCGGCCCCAAGGCACTGGGCATCCAGGGCCTGGACCTGGCGCTGTTCGGCGACTGGCTGCCCCGCGCGCCACGGGAGCGCGCGCTGATCGGGGCGTCCATCGGTTCCTGGCGGTTTGCCAGCGCCTGCCTGCCCGACCCGGTGCAAGGCCTGCTGGACCTCGGCCGCCTGTACAACGAACAGCGTTTTGCCAAAGGCGTGACCATGGCCGAAGTCAGCCAAAGCTGCCAGCGCATGCTCGACGACCTGCTGTCCGGGCGCGATGCACGGGTGCTGGACAATCCGGACTATCGCCTCAACATCATGGTGGTCAAGAGCCACGGTCTGCTTGCCGATGACCACCGCGGTCGCCTGGGGCTGGGCCTGTCGTCGGTGATTGCCGATAACCTGCGCGGCCGTGCGCGGCTGTCGCGGCACTTCGAACGCCTGATTATCCACGATCCGCGCCAGGCCCCGCCGGTGCATCCGTTGACGGATTTTCCCTCGCGCTTCCTGGCCCTGGAGCTGGGCAACCTGCGCCAGGCATTGCTGGCGTCGGGCTCGATCCCCATGGTGATGCAAGGCGTGCGCGACCTGCCAGGCGCCGGCGCCGGTACCTACCGCGATGGCGGCCTGCTGGACTACCACCTCGACCTGCCCTATCACGGCGATGACATCGTGCTGTACCCGCACTTCACTGATCGGGTCATCCCCGGCTGGTTCGACAAGGGCCTGCCGTGGCGGCGCAGCAACCAGCAAGGCCTGCAAGACGTGTTGCTGCTGGCGCCCTCCAAGGACTACCTGGCCCGCCTGCCCCACGGCAAGCTGCCCGACCGCAGCGACTTCAAGCGCTTCTTGGGCGACGACCCGAGCCGCAACAAGTACTGGCAGACCGCGATGAGCGAGAGCCGGCGGCTGGGGGATGAGTTTCTGGCGCTAGCGGATAACGGCCAATTGGGCGAAAGACTAAGCGTCCTTTAGTCGCTGGCCTGCCTGCGATGGCAATAAGCACCTGCACAATGCCTTAGGCTGGGCCGGCGTTCCGGGCTCTTTTCCAAAAGTGACCCGCTGCAAGAGCGGAACCCATGGCAGCCGTTACCGCAGAAATGGACAGGTACCCGGTCTGATCCATCACCCAGGTCAGTTGTCAGGCCGCTTTCGCGGGCAAGCCCGCTGCCCCATGTTCGGATCGCGGGAGGCGTGGATAAATGCGGCGCCTATCTATTTTTCACCTGCAAGCCGGCGCCTACAGAGGGACGGTATGCGCGGCAAGGGTTCAAGCTGTTAAACTCGCCGCCTGCCAGACATCGACCGAGCTGAAAACACCGTGGAAAGGTGTCGCAGATCATCAGGGCCGCAGGCTTGAAATCGCTCGACGAGGACCCGCCAGAGCCTGACGACGAAATCGAAGCACCAGCATAACCCACCCTACTAGCTGCATTCGGTGACGGAAAGGTTTCACTCTGAAGTGTCAGCGTCTTATTAGACCCAATAGCTGATTTATATAGGGGGATAGCCTAATGGAGCAGCCGCCTTTGTCAGAATTGTGATACCCAGCTCATTAGTAGCACTTTGTGCATAAAACGAATACGAGCCGCCATAACGCGTACCAAACACATCTTCATAGCCAATATAAATTCGAACGCCTTGCAAAACACTAAAAGATGGCAGATCAAACTTTATTTGATCTCCATCGTCTTTTTCTAAATACTCATAACTTTTAAGTAGGCTTGCCTGCTGGCCATCGCAACTTTTCCAAACCTCGACATTCTTGGCCTCGCGCCCATAGTTCATAACTGTCAAGCTAACAATATCTTTACTCTCGATAGTAAAGCTCAAAACGCTATACGGTTCTACTCTTGGAGCATGCTGTAAGGCTAGAGCTTTACGTTGAAGCTCTAATGACTCCATCATCGCACGAAACTGTTTAGACGAATTATTAACGAGATTTTTTTGCTCTCGCACAGAATTACTCATCTCCGCGGCTTGCGCTTTTAGCTCGTCTCCTTGCTGCTTGAAACCGAGTATTAACCAAAAAATTGAAACAGGTCCTAGTACACCCGCTAAAAAATCCCCCACCTCATTAAGCGAAAGCGTATAGAAGGATGGAATCCTAAACCAGATTTGGGAAGTAATTGCCCCCAGATAAACGATCGTCACTACAACACCAAACTTTAACATTCGCCGCCTCTGACCTAATAAATACCTGACCTACACGCATATTACACATGATGATGCTAAGTGGCGCCTAGGAGATGAACAATGAGCACCTACATGTACAAGACCACCGCCCCATCCGTGGTTGCCGCGGTTAACGCCTGGGACACCAAGCGAGCGGCCTGGAACGCGCAGCGCGCCAAGTTGGGCCAGGTGTTCGGCGGCGAGACTTCGCCAATGCGCTCCGGCAGCCGCAGCTACGTTAGCGGCGTGAAGCTCAGCGCAAGCCGTGATCTAGATGTGCACTGGTGCCGTCCCGACCAATACGGGTACCGCGCGCTCCGCACCAGTGCCAAGCCTACGAAAGGAACGCCAAAGGAAGCGCGAGCTGGCCAGGTCGCCGAGCATGAGCGCCTGTCGGCGCTGTGGAAAGAGCATTGCCCTGCAAACATCGACATGGATGAGGCTTGGGAGGCGATTGGCCTAAAACCGGGCGCACTGTGGATGTGCGGCGGTGTGTTCTTCGAATTGGACGGATTCGTGTAACTGAATCTCGGCCTCCGGCTTGAGGATGGAAACGAGAACATCAAGGGCGCCGCCGAGATCATCGGCAGCGAATTTGAAGCAGCTCCGAGCCGAGCATTGGACCAGCGTAAGGCTGCATGAACTTAAAGCATGCCCTACAGCACAAAATCAAATTATGGTAATCGGCGAGGTCTAAATGAGTAGCTGAGGTATGTCCTGCTTCGCACGAAACCCAGGAATTTTTATTGCGTATTTTGCGATGTCAAATTCCGCCTTGAAGACTTCAACTTTTTTATTTACTAACTTAGAGGCCACCTCAGCGTACGACTTCACGTCGTAGAAACACTCGGACCTAGCACCTACAATTACGGAATTTAACAAGCTGTGATTATATTCAAAAATCCCAGCCCCACCCTGTCTTTTGATTACCCGACTTTCCTGTTCATAAGCCCAATGTTCGGACTTAGCCAAATATATCTGACGAAGTGTTTCCGATCCATTTGATTGCGCACCAGTGAACTCCAGCTTCGGCCGACCACTTGAATAGATGACATCGAGCGCGATCAACTCCATGTATGATTTGATCAAGCTCATAGGCCTGTTATTTATTGGAATCTTAAACTCAACAACCGCCCCACGATGAAAATTGGCATAATGAGACCACATCAAGACACTATCAGGGACCTTCGACAAAGATAAAACTGATGAATCCTTAAGTAGCAAGCGCAATAGATCGCCATTTTCAATTTTTTCGCGCAATATACGCTTACTACGCTCTTTGCTTAATAGCCTCTGCGCAGGACTACCAACATGTGACGACCAAGCCTCATGAAGGCGTGGATTTATTGCCTGTAAGTTGGCGAACTCTCCAAGCTTACTTGATGGCATACAATCAAATGGGTCATTAAAATCACTCGGATGCGTAAACTTTATCGTACCCGCCTGCACTACACCTTTAATGCCGACACTATCAGGCAAGTATTTATATCTATAAATATATCTAGGTGACGCCATATTCCAGAGCTCCGACTGGAAAATTGTAGACCGGCTCCATGCCGGTCACCTGTAATACCCCAACCCAAACCATATTGCTCCCAGCGATCACGGAGCTCGGGAAGGTGCATCGTTGCTTATGGGTTGACTGGCCTATCTATACGTTGACCTGTTCCCAAATCCTCAAGCTTGAAGTCCCACCAGTGTTCGCTTGGCGCAAGCTTGAGGCCGTACTCACGACCAGCGATCAGGTTAACGTCTCGAAAAATCGACCGTGTTGAGCGTGTACCTCTCCACTGCTTTACTTCTAACCGGTGGTGCCCCGCTGTCAAACGATATTCCGTTCGCTGTGTATAAAGCACATAAAGAGTATCTGCCCCGTCCACACTGGCAATCGTGAGCGTTTTCTCCATCGCCCGAATGCCGGCGGTTTGAGAGTTTGGTAGCCCTTCTGCAGCCTTTTCTGTGTACGACTTGCAGCCAGATGCCATCAGTACTAACGCCGCTACACCGAAAATCCGTAAACCTCCACCAAACTGCATACCTAATCCCGTCCATTCGCAAAATTGCTTCATTCAATCCCGCCAGCAATCAAATTGCCACCACCGAGCAGGGAGTGCGGCGTTTAAACATCGTCAATGCGGCGCTAACCAAGACTTACCAGCAGAAATAACCCGCCCCCATCAACGAATCACGACAGCCGCCAGGCCCTAGCGTCTTCCTTCCGTATCGGGGATAAAGGCACTCAAGAAAAAGATAGTCGCAGGCCCTATGAGCCAACCCGTGGTCGTTCCTGGACTGAAAAATGGCACGGCCATAGCAATTGCAAACAGCCCTATACCTGTCCATAGCTGCTTACGCCGCGTGAACCGCTCGCGGAAGGCTTCAAGCTTCTTACCGGCCATTACCACCTCCTTGCTTGATAAGCAGCAAAGCATATCACCGACTTAAACGAATCACGCCAGCTGGCGAGGATCCCCTATGCCCGATATCACCTACGGCTCTGTGTACAGCGGCATCGAAGCCGCTACACAGGCCTGGCACCCGCTGGGCATGCGCGCCGCCTGGTTCGCCGAGATTGAGCCGTTTCCCTCGGCGGTACTGGCCCACCACTACCCAAATGTTCCGAACCACGGCGACATGACCAAGCTTGCCGCACTGGTGCTGGCCGGCAAGATCCCCGCGCCGGACGCGCTGGTCGGCGGCACCCCGTGCCAGGCCTTCTCGGTCGCCGGCATGCGCGAAGGCCTCACCGACCCGCGCGGCGCCCTCACCATCAAATACGTGGAGCTTGCAGATGCAGTTGACTATGTTCGCGCCGGCCAGCGAAAGCCCGCCAGTGTCATCGTCTGGGAGAACGTCCCCGGCGTCCTCAGCGACAAAAGGGAACGCCTTCGGATGCTTTCTTGGCGCGCTTGCTGGGGAAGACTGCGAGCTGCAGCCTCCAGGGAAAAAATGGCAGGACGCTGGTTGTGTGTATGGACCCAAAAGAACAATCGCGTGGCGGGTCCTGAACGCCCAATATTTCGGCCTGGCCCAACGACGCCGTCGTGTGTTCGTTGTCGCAAGTGCTCGTGACGGATTCGATCCCGCCGAGGTACTTCTTGAGCGGGAAGGCGTAGGCCGGGATACTGCGCCGCGCCGAGGCCAGGGGCAAGACGTTACCGGAACAGCTCCTTTCGGCGCTGCGCTCCAGTGCGGAGAAGGATGCGAGCATGTCTTCCCCGAGCAATTAGGTGCCTACGGCTGCCCGAGCTGCGAAGGCGACTTGGGGCCAGCGGTATCGATGTTCAGGGGCATCTCTGCTTTCGGCGCCGGGCGCATATCCGGCTCTATCGAAAAGGCTGGCACCCTCACCCACCATGAAGGTCGCAACGATCTGGACAGCGAGACGTTCTTTGTCCAGGACAAGCCAGTCGCGGCGCTTATCGCGAACGGCGTTGGCACATGTGGTGCAGATGATAATCAGGCCCAGGCCGGTCATTTGATAGGAGGCACCCTCAACGTCAACGTCAACGTCAACGTCAACGGCAAGGCTGCTGGCAGCGCCACCAGTCAGGACGCCGAGTCTGGATTGTGGTGGTGCACAAGCTAAAAGCTGATCAGGCTTATATTGCTGATGACTACAAGGAGGGCACTTTCTCCGAAAGCGAAACGTCTCGGCCGCTCACCACCAGTGCAGACAGGTCAAGGGCTGCACCAATCGTTGTTACCGCCTTCTCCTGCAAGGATCATGGTGCTGACTCCGGGGAGACTGCCCCTACCCTGCGAGCAATGAATCATTCAAGCAGCCATGCCAACGCCGGCGGCCAGGTCGCCGTCTGCATCACTGGAGACATCACGCACACGTTGAAGGCTTAGGGTTTCGACGGTAGCGAGGACGGAACCGGGCGCGGGCAGCCCATAGTTGCGTGTCGCGATGTGGCACAGACCATCACCAGCAACTACGGGAAGCAGGTCGACAACACTGATTCAGCCCTGGGCCCCAATGTAGTGTCCTTTACCAGCTCAGTGCGCCGACTCACGCCGCGGGAGTGCGAACGCCTTCAGGGCTTCCCCTACGATTACACGCGCATCCCTTGGCGCGGGAGAGTTTTGGGTTTGTGCCCGGACGGCCCCCGCTATAAGGCGATCGGCAACAGCAAGGCCGTCACCGTGGTTCGCTGGATCGGTAGGCGCCTTCTGAAACAGCTAGATCACTAGCCTCCACCATCCCCATTGCCGCCGCCAAACAACTGATAATTGTTGATGTCGACAGGAGTTATCCAGGGATCTTCTTTGTTCTCGACTCGCATCCGCAAATAATGCCTGACCCGGCCCACATGAAAACGGTGTCCATCATCCGACATCATCTTAACCAGTAGCTTGGGCATTCCGTAATGCCCGCACTCTTGGCAGTCCAGCTCAAGAAAATGCCCGCCAGAAGGGACCTCTTTAGCCGGACCCGAACAGATTAAGCAAGTCATACCCACCTCCGTTTGGCTGTTCGCTGAACTGTAGCTGATCCCTTCCAAAACTCCACCGACCGGGCATGGCCCGGCAAGGACTCCCCATGCCTACAATAAACAAACCGCCCGAACCAGCGCCGAGCCTGGCCACCGGTCACAACCTCGACGCCGCGACCTGGGCCGATTTCTTGTCCAGGCTTCGCCACGACTGTGTTGGTCCTGGCGTGTACGATCACTGCACCGCCGACGCGATCTTCATTGTTCAGGCCAAACGCATCATCTATGGCATCGACACCGACTACAGCGACAACCGCGTGCTGATCGACCACTGCAACGAGGGCGAATGGTTTTCGCCGAAAGAGTTCTGGGAAGACCGGGATCACGACGCCCGCGTAGCGCTCAACAAGGCGATGCAAGATTGGTCGAGTTGCCAATTCATGAAGGCTGACGAGTCAGACCAGTGGTACGTGCTGGGGGAGCTGCAAGGACACAGCGTGACCGGTTGGCACGAGACGTGGCAGTACATCAGCGCCCACTTCACCAAGGACGCTGCCGAGGCGTTCATCCGCCGCAAAAAGCACGATTATCGCAGAGGCATGCGGGTCTACGTTGAATCCCAGTACTACTCCTGGGAGTTCAACGCGATCAAGGAGGCGATCCTCAACGGCACGCTGATCTACACGCCGGAACGTTAAACATGACTCTTCAGCTATTCACTGCGAAGTGTATGCCCATCCACAAACAACCAATACGTCAATACTGATAACTAAATTATCTTGGGCTTTCAGAGACTGAAGCTTTCAATGAGTTGGTTATCCAGTTAACCGAATCCAGAGTTAACCGATAGTTCTTCCCTGACTTGGTGAAATCCCAACTATCCCCTGGCTTCGCGCTTGTGATATTAATTTTCTCGCCAGTAGGGAGAGAAACGACGCCACTAGCAGTGAAGTTTGATGCAATGTCGGATACCCCTATAACTGCTTTGGTCATCGGGTCTTTAAAGGACTCACCCTTTGAGAAGCCCTTAGAGAACTCATAAAGGATATCGCCTGTAGGGCTCTGAATCTCTCCGCTGCCTTGGCCAAGCATTCTCGCGGCGCTTAGATCTCGTTCAAGGTTGCTTATCTTCAATGAAAGTGCGGGAAATGACTTTGGCTCTGACGTAAGCCAAGTTAGGTACCTTTCATTTTCAGATCTCAACCGCGCCACTTCAGACTCTAAACCAGCGACCTTCTGCATATATTGCTCGGCAATTGTTTTAGAATTATCGACTTGTGCTTTTGACGTTTCAACTTGCGCCTTATACAAGTTTATTTTATTGTCATTCAGCACAAAAGCAGAAACCGCCCACACTCCCGCACCGACAATCAATGTGTGACTAATTATGGTGGTAATGGGGTGATCTGAAAACCAGTTAGACATGAAATCCCTATCGCTTAATAACGTCAAATACGATGTAGCTTCGCCATCGAGAGCAGCACCAGCACAAGGCACAATGCCACCTCCATTTAATCTTGTCCACGCTGCATGGGTGAGTAACGAAGTGCGCATCAGCTTCAGTGCTGGTGCCTTGCGCGCCTGAAATAACTCTAGGCGACCAGGAATGCTGTAACCCCTCCCCCTTCAAAGTCAGCCGCTATAGCGGCAAGGACGAAGTCATGCCTGAAGAAATTAAACTGATCCAGCCAGCCCCGGTCGTGCGCTATGAATACGGCATGTTCGCTCACCCCGATATGCCCGACTTCGACGAGGGCGATGCTGACAAGTGCAAGGCCTGGGGCGCTGCACAGCGCCTGCAGGTGAAGATGGTGCATCTCGAATACCACAGCAACGAAGCGGTCTCTGAGCGCTATTTCGAAGCTGGCGACCCGGACTGCAGCTATTGGGAGCCGGATCGTCCCGACGGCGAGGGCTGGTTCTGCCTGGCCATCCACGACACTGACGACGGCCCGGTCTGCTGGTGGGCGCGCCGAGAGGTGACGCCATGATCGCCACCCTCTGGTTCGCCTACGTCTTCATCTACAAGGGGCCCAGGCTATGAATGCCAACTGCCAATAGTCGGGAAACCGTCAGTTCACCGCGTTGAACATAGGGGCTCATCACACTAGGAGTACCTTATGAAAAACTTTGCAGAAGCAGTCATCGCCATTGCCCCTGTGGGCAGCCGCAAGTCCAGAAATCGCTTCTTCCGCGACTACGACAGATGGACTAACCGCCTGCTTATGCGGCGACTCATCAACCTTCACGAGCGTCAGGATCTGCGTAAGCAAATCGCAGAGGCCTATTTAGCCTCCCTGATGTAACAACCCCCACTACATCCTGCCGCCTAGCGGCAGGCCCACCTTCTGCCGCCCAGCGCGGCAAGGACACCACATGTTCGCAATCAAACTCACACTGATCATGCTGGGCGCTTTGCTGTACCTGGTCGGTACCGGCACCTGGTTCATCTGGATCGGACCTGATCTAGTCGGCACTGGCACCACCGAGGCGCTGCTCTACGCATTCTCCGGCACCTGCGCCTGGCTGTTGATCAGCTTCGGCTTGGCCGTTCACATCATCAAGACAGCGCGGCCCACTGCGGGCGCACGGAGAGAGCCATGAATAGAGCAGAAAACATTGATCGCTTCCTGCGCCTCGACGAGGTGCTTCACACTACCGGCCTGGGCCGCAATACTGTTTATCGGCGGATCAGGGAGGGCACGTTCCCAAAACAGGTTAGAATAGGTCGCAACTCGGTCGCCTGGCGCCAGTCGGCAATCGCTGAATGGATGACTTCAATCACGCCCAGCAACGACCAATCAGTACATTGATCAGTACACCAGCTACTGGCAATCTCCCCAAAGCCACGCAACACAAGCCCTACAGGTCACACCGTGGAAATCTTCAAAGAATTTACCTTCGAATCCGCCCACCGCCTGCCTCATGTACCGGAAGGCCACAAATGCGGGCGCCTGCATGGGCACTCGTTCAAAGTGGCGATCCACCTGAGCGGCGACCTGGATCCCCATACCGGCTGGATTCGCGACTTTTCGGAGATCAAGACGATTTTCAAGCCGCTCTATGAACGCCTTGATCACAACTACCTCAATGACATTCCAGGCCTGGAAAACCCGACCAGCGAAGTGCTGGCCAAGTGGATCTGGAATGAGCTCAAACCCCTGCTGCCGGAGCTCAGCGCGATTCGTATCCACGAGACCTGCACCAGCGGCTGCATCTATCGCGGCGAATAAGCCCGCGATATGAAAAAACCACCCATGCGGTGGTTTTTTTGTGCCCGTCTCCCTTACAGTCGTGGCTTCCTGCCCACAAGGAGCACGCGGCAATGATGCGCCCCGCTACGAGTCATGATGTCGCTGCTATCGAGGCCATTGTCCAGGCGGCCTACTCGCCGTATATCGAGCGGATTGGCCGCAAGCCGGGGCCGATGCTGGAAGACTATCACCAGCAGGTGAACATCGGTGGCGTGCATGTGCTGGAGCAAGCCGGGCAGCTTCAGGGCTTTATTATCCTGCGGGATACCGACGGCGCGCTGTTGCTGGATAACCTGGCCGTCGCCCCGCACGCCCAGGGCCTGGGCTTCGGGCGGTTGCTGATGGATTTTGCCGAACAGCAGGCCCTCGACGCAGGCTTTACCGCCATCCGCCTGTACACCAACGAAACCATGACCGAGAACATCGGGCTGTACACGCGCCGTGGTTATGTCGAAACCCATCGCGCTGAAGAACACGGCCTGCGCCGCGTATACATGACCAAGCGACTGCGGGACTCACCCATGGAAAACACCTGGCTGGCCCAAGCCAAACGCCTGCAGGCACTGGCCTCCACGGGACTGCACTTTTGCACCGATGATTTCGAGCGCGAGCGCCTGGAAGAGATTGCCGAGATTGCCCACAGGATGCTCGCGCAATTGGGCAATGTGCCCTTGGAACGTATCACCGGGTTGGTCACCGACTTCGCCCAGCGCTACTCGACGCCAATGGTCGACGTACGCGGTGCGGTCATCGAGGGCGACCGGATTCTACTGGTGCGCGAGTTGACCGATGGCTGCTGGGCGTTGCCGGGAGGTTATGCCGACATCGGCTTGTCAGCGGCGGAAAACATCGTCAAGGAGATCCGCGAGGAAGCCGGGCTGACGGTGACCGCACGGGCACTGTATAGCGTGACGCACAAGGCCAAGGGGTTGTATCGGCCGGACATACGGGACTTCTACAAGCTTTACTTCCTGTGTGAACCGCTGGATCGGTCGGCACCGATGGCGGGCTTGGAGACCACCGATGTGGGCTTTTTCCGCCTTGATGAGCTGCCGCCACTGTCGCGCGGACGCACCATCGAAAGTGACCTGGAAGCTGCATTCGCCTTCCACCGGGGTGAGACGACCTACACGCTGTTCGACTGATCCATTTTGTATCACCGCTGCACTGCTTTCGTGCCCAACTGGGCACTGCGAACAACCCTCGCTGCGTTCCCGCCCTGTTTGGCTATAAATACTGTGCACGGTGCACAGCCACAACCGTGCGCCTCTCACTGCTGCCGGTTTGGCACGCACGGTGCAATACGCCTGCGTCACTCAATCAGGAGCACGCCACATGACGCAGCAAGAACCGGGCAATGATTACCCCCTCAGCGAAGTCCCGATGCATGCGCGCAAAGGCCTGGCGTCGACCGCCATGGTGCTGCTGGGCTTTACGTTCTTTACCGCGACCATGTTTGCCGGCGGCAAGCTGGGCGTGGCGTTCAGTTTCACCGACATGCTCGGCGTCGTGGCCCTGGGTAACCTGCTGCTGGGTATCTACGCCGCAGGCCTGGGGTACATCGCGTTCAAGAGCGGGCTGAATTCGGTGCTGATGGGGCGCTTCTGCTTCGGTGAAGTGGGCAGCAAGCTCAGCGACTTGATCCTCGGCTTTACCCAGATCGGCTGGTACGCCTGGGGCACCGCCACGGCCGCCGTGGTGTTGGGCAAATATTTCGAGCTGGGCCAGGGCAGTGTGCTGGCGCTGATGGTGCTGTTTGGCCTGGTGTTCTGCGCCACGGCCTATATCGGCTATCGCGGGCTGGAGATTCTGTCCTACATCGCGGTGCCGGCAATGGGCATCCTGCTGTTTCTGTCGATGTGGGTAGCCACGGTAAAAGTCGGCGGGCTGGAGGGGCTACTGGCGGTGGTGCCGACCGCTGAACTGGACTTGTCCACGGCGATTACCCTGGTATTCGGCACCTTTGTCAGCGGCGCGACCCAAGCCACCAACTGGACGCGCTTTTCGCGCTCGGCCAAGGTGGCGGTGCTGGCCAGCCTGATCGGTTTCTTTATCGGCAACGGCTTGATGGTGCTGATCGGTGCCTACGGCGCCATCGTCTATCAACAACCGGACGTCGTCGAAGTGTTGCTGCTGCAAGGCTTTGCGATGGCGGCGATGGCCATGTTGCTGCTCAATATCTGGAGCACTCAGGACAACACTATCTACAACTTCGCAGTGGCTGGCTGCAACCTGCTGCGCACCAAGCGGCGCAAGACCGTGACCTTGGCCGGCGCGGTGATCGGCACCCTGCTGGCATTGCTCGGCATGTACGACATGTTGGTGCCGTACCTGATTCTGCTGGGTACGGTGATCCCACCGATTGGCGGGGTGATCATGGCGGACTTCTTCTACCGGTATCGCGGCCACTATCCGCGCCTGGCCGAGGCACGCCTACCTGCGTTCAACTGGACAGGGCTGGTGGCCTATGCGGTGGGCACTGTGCTGGCGTTCAATTCACCCTGGGTCGCGCCGTTGGTGGGCATTGTTGCCGCGTCGCTGACCTACATCGTACTGACCGCCGTGCTCCGGGTGCGCGCGCCCTTGGCTGATGCCCAGGCATGAGCCTGACCATTGCCGATGTGCTGGCCTTGCCGGGCCTGGAGTCCATGTGCCTGCGCGCCGGTGAGGCAGGCCTGGAGAATGGCGTGCGCTGGCCCTACGTGGCGGAAAACAGCGGGATTGCCGAATGGGTGCTCGGTGGCGAATTGGTGTTCGTCACCGGAATCAATCACCCGCGCGACGAAGCCAACCTGCTGCAACTACTGGAAGAAGCCTGCGAGCGTCAGGTGGCTGGATTGGTGATTCTGACCGGGCCGGCGTATATCCAGGCGATTCCCCGGCGCTTGCTGGAGGCTGCCGAAGCTGCCGGCATGCCGCTGATCGAGCAACCTTACTCGTTGAAAATGGTGCTGGTGACCCAGGCCATTGGCTCGGCGCTGATCCAGTCCGAGCAACTGGGGCGCTCGCGGCACGATGTGCTGGAGCGCTTGCTGACCGGCGACTATCAGTCCCTGGATTTGCTGCTGCACCGTGGCGTGCAATTGGGCCTGTCGCTGGCCGGGCATTGGCAGGTTGTGCAACTGCAACTGGAAGGCAGTGAACTGCTGTTTGCCCAGGGCGATACTGCGGAGGTCGAAGCGCAGCTGGCTCGCCAACACGACGGAATCAGTCGGCGTTTGCGCCAGGTGTCGGCGGGGCTGCCGGTACTCGGGCGGGCCGGGCAATGGACACTGTTGCTGCCGGCCCCGGACGCTGTCGCTGCCCAGGCCAACCGCCAGCAGTTGGCCAGTTGGCTCAACCCGCTGAACCTGCGCCTGGCGCCGCTCAAATTGTTTATCGGCCTCAGCGCCGCTGCGCACCCACCGGCACGCCTGGCCCAGGCGCAGGATGAGGCACGCCAGGCACTGGCGGCCGCGCGGCGTTTCAGCGAGCGGGCCGGGCTGTGCGTATACGATGAGCTGGGCGTGCTCAAATTGCTCAGCGGGGTACGCGATCGGGCCCTGCTCGATCAGTTCCTGAATGAACGCCTCGGCCCATTACTGCGCCACGATATGCACCATGGCCCCAGCCTGATGCCCACCCTGGAAGCCTGGTTTCACGAGAATGGTAACCTTGTGGCCGCCGCCCAGCGGTTGGCTGTGCACCGCAACACCCTGACGCACCGCGTCCAGCGCATCGAGGCCTTGTGCGGCCTGACGCTGGATAATGCTTATGATCGCCTGGACATCGGTATTGCACTGATGATCTGGCGACTGTCTGCCTGATTGTCTTTAGCCAAGAGGAACTTGCCCATGCACATCATCAACGCCCGCCTGCGCAACCGTGAAGGCCTGCATGATCTGCACCTGGAACACGGCCGGATCGCCAGTATCACCCCACAATCGAGTGCCACGATTGCGACGGCCGACGACCTGGACGCCGCCGGCAACCTGGTGATCCCCCCTTTTGTGGAGCCCCATATCCATCTCGACGCCACGCTGACCGCTGGCGAACCGCGCTGGAACATGAGCGGCACCCTGTTCGAAGGCATCGAGTGCTGGGGCGAACGCAAGGCCACCATCACCCAGGAAGACACCAAGACCCGCGCCAAGAAGACTATCCAGGCCCTGGCCGCCCACGGCATCCAGCATGTGCGCACCCATATCGACGTCACCGACCCGGATCTGACCGCGCTCAAGGCCATGCTGGAAGTGCGCCAGGAAAGCACGCACCTGATCGACCTGCAGATCGTCGCGTTCCCCCAGGAAGGCATCGAGTCGTACCGTAACGGCCGTGAGCTGATGGAAGAAGCCATCCGCCTGGGCGCCGACGTGATCGGCGGCATCCCTCACTTTGAATACACCCGCGACCAGGGCGTGAGCTCAGTGAAGTTCTTGATGGACCTGGCCGAACGCACCGGTTGCCTGGTGGACGTGCACTGTGACGAAACCGACGACCCGCATTCGCGCTTCCTCGAAGTACTGGCCGAAGAGGCTCGCAGCCGTGACATGGGGGCCCGTGTCACCGCCAGCCACACCACGGCCATGGGCTCCTACGACAATGCCTACTGCGCCAAACTCTTCCGCCTGCTGGGGCACTCCGGTATCAGCTTCGTCTCCTGCCCCACCGAGAGCATTCACCTGCAAGGCCGCTTCGACGCCTTCCCGAAACGTCGCGGCGTCACCCGGGTCAATGAACTGCTGGAAGCCGGCATGAACGTCTGCTTCGGGCAGGACTCCATCGTCGACCCCTGGTACCCCCTGGGTAACGGCAACATCCTGCGGGTGCTGGAAGCCGGTTTGCACATCTGCCACATGCTTGGCTACCGCAACCTGCAAAGCGCCCTGGACCTGGTGACCGACAACAGCGCCAAGGCCATGGCCCTGGGTGACCGCTACGGCCTGGAGCCTGGACGGCCCGCGAACCTGTTGATCCTCTCGGCGGACAGCGACTACGAGGTCATCCGCAGCCAGGGCCTGCCGCTTTACTCGATCCGCAACGGCAAGGTGTTGATGAAGCGCCAGCCAGCGCACGTCGAGTTCGTTTAAACGCTTGGTTCAGACGATCGAGTCGATATCCAGTGTTTGCGCCCTCCCCGATTCTTCATGGATGGCGGGAGGGATACTCGCGAGCGGGGCCGGCTCACGGTTTTCACGGTGGCCGAACCAGCGCTTGAGGCTCGCTTGCAAGTTGGCATTGTGGGCATGACTGCCATAGACATCCCGGGCTTCCAGACGGCGCCAACGCAGGCTTGCAAGGCGCTCGCGGCTGGTATGCAAGCGGTCGATCTCGGCGTTCAAGGCTTCGTTGTGCTCATAGCCACGGTCATTGGCGGGCCTCAGGCGGGCCAGTTCACGACGCTTGTTGCGCAGTTGCTGGCGCATGGTCTCGAGTGCGTGGTCAAGCAGGTCAAATTCTCTCGGCGTTACCAGGGGCCCGTTGCTTTCCTGGGTTTGCTGCCAGCGCCGTAGTGTCGCCCAGGCGGCCGGGATGTAGCTGGCGGTCATGAAGTGCTGGTGGGCCTGGAACAGCTGCCGGAGCAGGTTGTCACGATTGGGCATGTCGCCATGCAGTTGCAACGCTCGGCTGCAGCCGGCTTCCTGGATGGATTCACAACCCGGCTTCCACAACACCGAGGAATGCGTGCCATCCGCGAGCACGATCGGCATGAAGTGTTGCTGTTCGCCATGGTGCTGGTAGGGATTGCCACCGAAACGTACCAGGCCTGCGGCGAACAACAGTCCACCCGGCGCGGGTGCGCTGAACAGTGTGACGGCGCCGGGGACCCAGAGTTTGGCGGTGGTGTTCATCCACGGGGCCGGCACACTGGGGACGGGGTCGTTATGGTTGACGATGCGGTGGTGGACCAGGGCTGAGGCGCCGAGGGTAAATTCGGCGTCGGCCGCGCGGGGGGCGCCGTAGGTGTAGAGGAGGATGTTGTAGGTACGATTAGGAATACGACGTAGGCCTTCTGCCAACAACAACGCGATTGCGCCGCCCAGGCTATGGCCGCAGATGACGATTCGTTGCCCTATATGAAACTGAGTGAGGTAATGCAGCACGAAATCACGCATCGCCCGGTAAGCCTGATAAAAGCCTTCGTGTGCCTTACCGACGCCCTCGGCGAAAGCCACCTGATGGGCATTGGCATCCCTTAACCCATCCGTTGCGCTGGCGGTACCACGTATTGCAATCAGGATTACCTCCTCATGGTGGCTGATAAATGCCTGAGTATCGGTACCAAACTCTTCATCATCGAAAAAGTGCAAACGTGCCGGGTGCTCCTGCTTAGCCCCCAACTCCGGTCGGTTTTGCGGATACAACGCCGGATCGAATGGCAGTATCTCGAAACGCCTGGAGTACGGGACTTCTTCGTATAGGGGATAGAAACATTGCTGTTGCTCTGCATCGACTCGCCAGGCCTCGTGATAACCCGAGAGTTTTTCAGCAAAAAAATGACCGACGCTGGGATCGAGGGGAAATCGAACTTCGTCTTGAGGCCGTTGAAATGGCTCCTGGCCGAAGTTGCAATAACTCAAGGTGGACATCAACGCCAACTGGTACAGGTTCAAGGCACAGAAACGGTCTTCGGTCGAAAGCATCGGACGTAAAGCTCGCAGTGGCCGAACCTGAAGAACGGTGTGGTTGTTGGGAAACAACACGATCCCCGCCAAAGTCGGTTGGGATGGTCCAAAGCCAAGGTCCGCCAGCATCTTTAATGCATGCCGCTGGGGTTGATGAGTTCGCTGCGCAATCGGTGGCAAGTGGGCGACATGACGGACCAGATCGCGAACTTCAACTTGATAAAACCGACAGGCTGTTTGTTGAACCGGATCATCTTCGGTACGCCGACCGTCGGAGCGAGCAAATCGGGTCTGTTCGGCACGAATTTGAAGCTCGGTGATCGGCAGCTTGTATGTGGGGCGCGACATCAACTGACGATACAATGGCTCTGTGCCTGAGTACAGGTCGTCGAAAACAAGGACTACAGGCCCGCAGTACATATCTTTTAACTCCGCGAACCCGTCTCCATTCAGCCGACCTTTGTATTGTTGTCCCGCACTGTCGTGAAGGGTGTAAGGCAATCCACCGTAGGCCGTCCCAACGCCGAGTTCATCCACCAGGCAAAAACTCACCCAATGCCCGCGCAATGCACAGGCCGGCTTGTTATCACTGAAAAAAGGTTGCTTCCGTGCGTCCAGCTTCATGAGCTTGCTCCTTGTTAATTACACGATGGATAGACATCACAGATGCGACCATCCGGCATTGTTATAGGCTTGAAGTCGGTGGTATTACCGTCGCAAAACGCATACAGGTCTTCAAAACTTTTACCTTTGCAACGCTTCCATCCGCCGGGAACGGCCACCCACCTATCGTCAAAGTAGGGAGCTTCCTCACCAGTCAATACAAACGTCGCCCTGAGGGTCTTTCCCGATAACTGATCTCGTTGCACTGCAACGCCTGCTCGTTGTTCTTGCGGCTGACTCGCCAGCCCGAAAGCGCTGCATGTAAGGGCCTTAATAATTGCGTGCTGCGGCCCCGCAGTCCGAAACCTCCACTGACATCGCCGGTGTAGTTCCTGAACTCTCGTCTCTGGCATCCCCGGTCCATCAGAGTCCGAATAATCTCGAATTGAGAAACTTGAATTGTCTCCTCCAACGTCTGAATCTCGAGGTCCCCACTTCGCATACGTTCTAAAATCCACACTGCGCAAAACCGTAGGGCACCCTTCAATGACCTCAGTCAGCGGTAGCTCAACACTCACGCGCTCAGCCATCGGTTTGTACCGCGCAATAAAGATTTTCCTCTCAGGTCGCTTGCCTCGACGCCTCGGCAACGTGCAAGTTTCCCCAGTCGCGGGCCCATAGTTGGCGCCGCCGATGAAGCGAAATTCCGCCGGCAAATCCACCTCCAACGTAAACCGCTCGACCGGCTTTCCCACGCACCCCGTCAGCCCAACCACCCCTAACGCAATTAACACACCCCACCTTCGCCTACTCATCCTTTCCCCTCGTTAATGCCCACTGCGCTACCACCCGTTCAAAATGGTCCCCTGGTGCTTCCCCAACCAGTGGTTGCCACCGAATGACACTGCTGCGCGTGGCCTCTTCCAGCCGTCGCACCACCAGGAACTCCAGCTGTTCCGGCCTTCGCCACTGCCAGGTACGAGCCTGTTTCAGCAGCTGTTCCAGCCAGATTCTCGGGTCTTGGAATTCCGCCAACGCGACCAGGTCTTCACTGTGCTCGGCCAACAGGTAACGCAGGATATTGGCGTGCAGGATGGCTTCGGCGTTCGGGTTGGGCGTGTTCAACCAGGGCGCGGGATCCGGCACGGGATACTCGCCGGGCTGCGGGTTGTCAGCCGTGCGCCAGCGCTCTTCGTGCCAGTAGCAGACGCTGACCAACGGGCCGAGGAAGGCCGGTAAGTGTTCCGGTTGCAGGTACGCCAGCGCACGCCCCAGGGTGCGGTTGTCGTGAAAGCGGTACATCGACGGCGCGCCGGTTGTCCCCACCAGCAGCCTGTCACGCCAGTGTCGAGTCACGGCCGCCAAGTCTTCGCCTGGGAGACTGCCCAGCCAACCCCAGTTGTTATCAGGCTGCTGCACAAGGGCGACCAATGCAGGTTCGCTCATCTGCTCGAGCAGCAAAATCACGGGGCCTTCCCCCGCCAGTTCCGCCAAGTCGGTCTCGGCGTAGAGGCTGCGATACCCTGAAACATCGCGCGTCGCCAGCAGTGGCTGACAGGCGTCGTCATGCCCCTCAAGGATCAAGCACAGGCGGCGTCCTGCCTGATGCTGTTGATCCATCCATCGGCCTGGCATGTTCTGCATCAAGCGGCCCTCCCCGGCAGATCACATAGGCCTTCGCGGCAGCGCTCGCATACCGGGCAGTAATCGGCCCCCAGTTGCCTGGCCAGTTTCATCAGGGTGCCTTGCACCGTGGAGAGCCTTGGCCTGTCGGCCGCCGCCAGGGCACTTGCCGCCCAGGTGACGGACGGGGTGCCGCCAAGGGTGATGGGACGACTGCTGAAGATGCCGCCCGCCTGGATGACCAGGTGCTCGCCACCTGCCTTGAGGCTCAGTTGCGCCCCGGCGTCGATCACGAGGCTGGCTCCGGACTTGAGATGAAGCTGCTGCCCAGCCTCGACGAACAGGGTCTGGCCAACACGGGTCTGGCTGTCGCCTTGGACATCGAGGTGGTCGCTGGCCTTGAGCACAACACGGCGATCACCGGTGACGTGGCGATGCTCCTCCCCGCCCAAGTGAGTGGTGCTCATGCCCTGAATGACCTCCCGCCGTTCGCCCGCCACCTCCAAGCGGCTGTCATGGCCAACCTGCTGCTCCAGGTCCCGCTGCGCACGCAGGTAGATCAGTTCCTCGCCACGCCGGTCTTCCAGGTACAGCTCGTTGGCGCCTGCGCCGCCGAGGGAGCTGCAGCTGCGCAAGACGCTGCGGGTCTTGTGCTGCGGCAAGGGATAGGCCGGCCTATGCGACGCATTCGGCAGGCAACCGTTGATCAATGGCTGGTCCGGATCCCCCTCCAGGAAGGTCACCAGCACCTCCATGCCCACACGCGGGATCATCGTTGCACCGAACCCGTCGCCGGCCCATCCGGATGCCACCCGCAACCAGCAACTGCTTTTGTCATCCGACTTGTCCAGGCGGTCCCAGTGAAAGCGCACCTTCACCCGGCCATAGGTGTCGCAATGCACGTCCTCGCCAGGCGGACCGGTCACGGTGGCGGTCTGGCTGCCCTGGATGGTCGGCTTGGGATGCTTGAGCGGTGGTCGATGCACCGCTTGCCACGGGGTCGCGGTAAAGCGATTGCGATACCCCACGAATGCGTCCGTCGTGGGCAGCGACTCTTCCAGCACCTGCGGCTGATACCCCTCGTGGCGCACCGACGTGATAAGCCACAAGTCGTTGCAGGACGGATCGGGGTGATCGTGTAACTCGAGGAAGTGCCCACTGCGCAGCGCGGGTTGATCACTCTTGCCCAGTGCCCGGAGACGGTCGCGCTGGTGACGCTCCAACCCCCGCCGTGCCAATCGCTTGCCCCGGGCATGATCGGTGAACCCCGCGGGGTAGTGATAGTCCTCGAGAGGTTGCGCCGGAGCAGAGCCGGCGGTGTCCTGCAGGCACAACGAAGGGCGTTCGAAGTCATGGTCGCGGCGTACCGTCTTCTGGCTGCGCGTGGCCAGGCGCACATCGAAACGCTGGATAACCCGGGTATCGGCTTGCGGACCGCCCGCAGCGCAATAGCGCTGCGCGGGCAAGCGGCGAAACACCGTCTGGTCATCACCAAACACCAGCAGATGGGCGTCCGCGCTGTGACGGAAATGGTAGTGAATGCCCTCCTCTTCACACAGCCGCTGGATGAAGTGCAGGTCGCTTTCCGCGTACTGCACGCAGAACGTGCGCGGCGGATACACCACGGGACCCAGCTCGAACGCATAGGCATCCGCCAGGATGCCATGCTGTTCAAGAACCGCTGCGATGATCTGCGGCACGCTGCGTTGCTGGAAAATCCGCTGGTTGCGCCGGTGGGCAAGGTAGGCCAGCCGGGGCACGAGGGTCAGGTGATAGCGAGTGATGCGCCGGCCGGGGTCATCTCGACCAATGGCATAGACCTGCCCATGCAGGCCCTCTTGCGCGTCACCGAAATCCAGATAGGCGGGTTGGTGGAGCAACGATTCCAGGTCAAGGGAAGGGTTGTCACTCACGACCTGTACCTGGATGAAAAACGGTTGATCCAAGACTTCACTGCCTTTGAATGCCAGCACTTGGAAGTCGATATGCATGTGTGGAAGAATCAGTTTGAAACGTGACGAAACAAACGCGTTAACCATCCGTTGTTACCCGCCGTTGATGAATGAATCCCCTTGAAATACTCCCTCTCGTTAAGCACGGAAAAGTTGCCGAGAAAAAGTGCCTGAACGCCTCGAAGCTTAGCGATTACGGGCAAAAATCGGCCTTTAAAAAATAAAAAAGAAGTTTCGTACGTCGAAACTGGAAGTATCTTTTACAAAACAAGAAAGCGAGCCAATGTGCCACTTCTTAATAGTAAGAAATGCCCTACATCAACTTTTCTAACAACAACTAACTAACAGAGAAACGGCCGACATCGATTAACCGCATCGGCCGTTGAAAAACCTCACACTTGCAGCCGCGCAGTGCCGAACAGACTGACGCTCAGCAGCCTCTCGCCCTCAGTGTGCAAGCGTACCGGCGCAATGCCACCCGGCATCACCACGGCAACTTCACCGCTCTGCACCCAACCCGCACGCCATGCCGCGCAGGCGACGGCACTGGCACTGGTTCCGGAAGACGCCGTGGGACCTTCCCCGCGCTCGAACACGCGCGCGATGACGCGGTTGCCAGGCTGGCGCGCGGCCCATTGCAGGTTGACCCCGGCAATACAGGGGTGACCTCTACCCGCCGGGGGCGCGAAGGCAATTGCCTTCAAGGCGTCGAACAGAGCCGGCTGCTGCATCTGTGCGTTGCCTGGCAATGCCGACACCTGCTCGACCAACGTTACACAGTGCGGGTTACCCACTCGCACGAATTGACTGGTTGCCCACTGTGGGTTGACCGCGGCCAGCTCACTGACATGGCTCAGTTCGGTGCCTGGCAGAAACGCCTGACCAACCCCCTGCGCGCCCACCGCCGCAGGCCCGAATGCAGGCAAACCCAGTTCGAGCCAGAACCCCGTAACCTGGTCACGAATGGCGGGCTCCACCCGAGTGGCAACTGGTGATACGGCATCCGATTTGTCGTGATGAACGCGCAAGTCGCTGGCGTCGTTCATCAGGCCCTGTTCAGTGAGCGCCTGGGCAAAAATCGTCAAGCCATTGCCGCTGCGCTCGGCCAGGGAGCCATCGGTATTGACGATGAGCAGGTCAAACGGCGGCGCGGCCTGGAACGGCCCGACCAGCAAGCCGTCACAGCGGTGGGCCTTGGCGCCGGCCGGGCGTGGCGTCGGGCCCCAATCGCATTCGGAGGCGATGGCCGATGTCGTCCAGAGGTTGCGAGTAGACGCGGCCAAGGCAGCGTTCTCGGGGACAGCAATGCCTTTGTTCCTCAATGAGGTCGGGCTGACCACGCCATAGATATTGCCGCGCGCGTCGTAGAACAGGGTCATGGCGTTGCTTGCCGCAAATGCATCATCGACGGGTCCGTCCCATGGGCCTAAAGATTGGGACTACAGCGTATTACAGAACCTACTGAAAATGGGAGGCGGCCTTGAAGGTGGTAATCACCGAAAGCGCCCTGGGGTTCAAAAGCCCTCGAGGGGATTACGCACCTTCAAGACCGCCTCCTACGAACTCGATACTGCTTACGTGGCAACAAACCGCCCTAGCGTTCCAAGTGTGTAAAAATAAAATTCACAGCAGGCGGGTACCGGGGGAACCCAGGTCGCGCACCAAGGCCTGATGTGCAAGGATGTCGCGCCGGACATCGTTCGTTGAACGCAAAACCAAGGATTTTTCATGACTGCCATCCCCACCTCAGCGCCCGTGGTTCCCGGGCGGCTGGAGCAAATGTCGACCCGTATCGCTTTCTTCATTGCCGGTTTCGGCATCGCCGCCTGGGCGCCGCTGGTGCCGTATGCCAAGGCCCGCGCCGACCTGAGCGAAGGCACACTGGGCCTGCTGCTGTTGTGCCTGGGCGTCGGCTCGATCATCGCGATGCCGGCAGCCGGCGCGTTGGCATCGCGTTATGGCTGCCGACGAGTACTGAGTGCAGGGACCATCATGATCTGCCTCGCCTTGCCGATGTTGGCAACGGTCAGTTCGATTCCGTTACTGATGGCAGGGTTGTTCCTGTTTGGCGCCGGGCTGGGCACGGTGGATTCCACGGTCAACTTGCAGGCGGTGATCGTCGAACGCGCCAGTGGCAAGACCATGATGTCCGGTTTCCACGGGCTCTTCAGCCTGGGGGGGATTATCGGCGCGGCGGGGGTCTCGGGGTTGCTGGGGCTGGGCCTGTCACCGCTGCAGGCAACCCTGGTGGTGATCGTTATAACGCTGGCGGCACTGCTCAAGGCGGCGCCCCACCTGCTGCCTTACGGCAGTGAGAGTTCGGGCCCGGCGTTTGCCGTGCCACACGGCGTGGTGCTGTTTATCGGTTGCCTGTGCTTTATTGTGTTTCTGGCCGAGGGCGCCGTGCTCGACTGGAGCGCCGTGTTCCTCAGCGCCGAGCGCGGCTTGGACGAGGCCTATGCAGGCCTGGGTTACGCGGCATTTGCCTTGACCATGACGGCCGGACGGCTGACCGGTGACGCCATTGTGCGCCGGCTGGGTGCGACGCGGGTGATCGTGGCCGGTGGCGCACTGGCTGCGGCGGGCACTTTCCTCGCGACGTTGTCCCCAGCCTGGGAAATGGCGTTGCTGGGTTATGCGCTCATAGGGGCCGGGTGCTCCAATATCGTCCCGGTGCTGTACACCGCTGTCGGCAAGCAGACCGTCATGCCGGAGCACATTGCCGTGCCGGCCATTACCACCCTGGGTTATGCGGGGATATTGGCCGGGCCGGCGTTGATCGGCTTCATCGCCCATGGCAGCAGCCTGGCAACTGCCTTCCTGCTGATCGCGGGTTTGCTGGCAGCCGTTGCGGTCAGCGGAAAAATACTGCGGGTATGAACCTGAAACGGCATGAGCGGCGTGAGACTATCAAGCCGCTCATGGGCGACTGCATGTGTTAATAGCCTTTCTCTTCCTTGTCGTTCTCCAACCAGCGGTCAATGCTGTAGTTCTTTAACCATCCATCATCGTTATGGCTGCCGAAGATGTTGTAGCCGTTGGCTTTGTGACTATCCAGAGAGTCTATCAACCCGGGTCTCTCCAGAAGATTCTTGGTCAGGTACACCTGTTGTTCGCTGTATTTTTTCAAAGGGAAACCGGTACGCACATCGCGCAAAGGCTCGCCGTTCTTGTCGGTCTGGTTGGGGTCCTTGCTGATCTCGATAAGCGTGTCTTTCTTGACGTAGCGATGCTTCTCGAAAAAGAACGTACGGTCCTCCGACTTATCCCGCAACTCATCAAACATGCCCCTGAATGTTTGGACAACCTGTGCATCGGTTTTCGCGTGGAACGGATCCGCGCTCTGCGTGTTGGGGTTGGTATTGCCGATCTGCGAGTCGCTGGCCCTGACAAGGCTTTCATAGGTGATCTCGCCGCCCTTTGCCTTTATCGCTTCATTCAGTCGGGGGCGGTTGAGTATCTCTCGCATCAACATGATGGTGCGCTCAGAAACCTTGCTGCTGTTGGGCTCCTCCTTGGCTATCTCCTGCAACGAAGCCTGGGTGAGTCGCCCCTCTTTCTTGAAGGCATCCAGCAATGACAAGTTGTTCCTCAGGTCGGTCGCCAGTAAGTGGTCATCCGAGCTGACAAACGGGTTCCCCGCCTTTGTCATGCCGCCGTAGAGATTCTGACCGTCGAAGTGTCGGTCGGCACCGTTCGCGAAACGGGAGTTGATGGGTTGCGCCGCTGGCAGCGGCTTACCCAGTGCGCGGGCATCGACCTCATAGCGCGACTGACCATTACCCGCAGGGTTTGTGTTCGGCGCATGTGCTGCAGCCGCGTGCTTGACGCCCAGATTATCGACTCTGCCAATCATGATTTACCTCCACCCTCTCTAGATTCCATAGCCTGGGCCTTGACTGCCTGATCCTCGAAAATGCCTCGAAATCGACATGGCACAAGCACCGACTGAGTGGTGCCCCGATAACAATGGTTCCGACGGAGGCCGGCCAAAACGCCGTATACGCACTGGTGAATCTTGAGCGTTTGTAACCAGCTCAGCGGGCCGGGCAATCCATGGCAGCAACGCGCGCCCTACCGGCGAGACAGTTTGGTCCAAAGGCTGGCAAACACTGCAAGCAAGGGGGTGGGCGCCGGTTCTTCAATGAACAGACGGGAGCCTTTGTCGAAATCTTCCGCCGTGGGCGCCTTGAAGCTGGACTTGGGCGAGGACGTAAGATTGAGCCCTTGTGGCTGGAGTGCCCCTGGGCCGCCTGCCTCCTGCGCAAGCGCAGACAGGGTCGAGAGATTGTACTGGGCGTGACGGGATTCAATTGATGTCGAATTCATGGTCCAGACCTAATCCGGTAGATGAAGGCCCCCATCGGCAGCCAATGACCGGTGGATAGTTTCTATGTGGTGCATTTTCACAAACGGTTCCCGCATGACAGCAGTTGAATCGCCTGCCCCAGGCGCTTGCCGGCCTCTGCCGCGCAATCCGCGGCAGAGGGCAGCCCCAGGTTTAACCCAGCAGTGCGAGCAACCCCTGTCGAGAGACCTTGCCGTCGCGCAGCCAACTGAACTTATGGTCCATTATCTCCTTCAGGTCCGGGCGGGCCAGGACGGCCCTCGACAGCTGAATGAGGTGGTCATTGAACAGGTTGCCGGTCAACGGTTGCGACGCGCGTGTACTGAGGTCCGACAGCTTGATCGTGCGATTGAAGTAGCTGCCCTTCAGCGCATCAAAATGGTTCAGCATTTCTTGCACGAGCTGCTTGTCGTCATACAGTTTCAAGGGGTTATCGGAGCGAACAACGCTCCTGATCTCCTTTTTGGAAAAAAGACCGTCGCCATTTCGATCGAACGCTTGCACCAGAGCGGGACGGCGCAACACTTCCTTCGCCAATCGGATCATCGCGTCCTTCTCGGGATTACCGGTCAACGGCTGATCGGCCATTTTTTGCAGGCTCTGGCGCGTGACACTGCGTGAAGGCCAGCGGCCCTTGAACGCCGCATAATTATCCAAAAGCGCCTGGGCCAGTTGTTCGTTACTCTGCTTGGAGTAATAGGGGTCCGGCACCGTCGGGTTAGGACGCGGTGGCGGCCCAGGGTTTGGCCGCACACCGATGGGCAGCGGACGCGGCGGCGGGCCGGGGTTGGGACACACCGTGATCGGCAACGGGCGCGGCGGCGGGCCAGGGTTTGGACTCACACCGATGGGCAGCGGACGCGGTGGCGAACCGGGGTTTGGACGCACCGTGATCGGCAGCGGGCGCGACGGCGGGCCACCGAAGACCGGGCCGCAATGACCGAGTGGCGATGAGAAACTGACGCCTACCGTGGGCTGGGCCGTTGAGGAGGTCCTCGACCGCTCAGTGTTGGACTTCGCCCCAGCGAGCGCGGCACTTTCGGGAGAAGGCGCGACGCTCTGATTGAATGCTGATACCGACATTTAGTTCTCCAGTTCGGTGTATTCAGGCGCCTGAGCTCACTGTCCCAACCACCCCGACGGCCAACAGGTCGTCAAGGACATCAGCGAAGGCAGGCATACCCTGTGTGGCAGAACGGTGGGAACCGGTTCCTGAGACAGCAGAAAACGTCCAGAGCCCACGTAGGAAGAACTTCTGAATTAACGAGCAAAAACCATCGGTTTGGCAGGAGTTACCGCCCGACTGGGTCAGGAAGAGCGGTAACTATTCGAGTGAAGGCAGGATCAGAAACCGACGCTGGCCTGTACGAAGAACGTCCGTGGTTCACCCAGGTAAAGCCCGGAGTTGTTGTCACTGGAACGGGTGTAATGCTGTTGGTCGAAGACGTTTTTCACGCCCACACCCACTTTCAGGTTGGACAACTGCTCGCCGAAGTCATAGCCGCTGCGCACGTTGACCGATACATAGCCGGGGATATCGCCAAATTGGCCATCGGCGGTGCCCTGGGTGATGTAGGTGCTCGTTGTACCTGGCGCACGCTGGCCAGACTGGGCGTACACGTCCAGGTTATGGGTCCAGCGGTTGACGTCGTAACGCAGGCCCAATGTAGCCACTTCACGGGAGTAAAGCGGCAGGTCACGGCCTTTGAACGGCACGTCACCCTCGGAGGTGGCCTTGGTGTAGGTGAAACCGGCATTGGCGGTCAGGCCGTCCAGACGCGGGTCCAGGTTCGACAGATCGTAATGGGCCGAGGCTTCGATACCGGTGTGCTTGGTTGCACCCAGGTTGGTCCAGCCCACGTCGTTGCTGACGTATTGCAGTTCATCCGCGAAGTCGATGTAGAAGAACGTCAGCTCACCGCCCCAGACAGCGTCGTTGTAGCGCGTACCGACCTCATAGGTCTTGGCCTTTTCCGGGTTCAGGCCGTTGGCCGTCTGGTCGCCGGTGCCGCCCTGGCCCAATTGGAAGTATTGCAGGCTGCCGAACGAAGTCTCGTAGTTGGCGAACAGTTTCCATGCGTCCGAGACGTGGTACATCACACTCAACGCGGGCAGCGGTTCGTTGTTGTGGACTTCGCGGCGTTTTTCCTGGGTACGGGTGCCATTCAACGCGATCACAGGGCGGTCGTGCCATTCGGTACGGATATCTTCGAAACGGATGCCTGGCGTGATGGTCCACTTGCCGATATCGACCTTGTTATCGATATAGAACGCGTTGGCCTCGGTGCCCCCGGTACGGTCCTGGTAAACGTGACCGTCATTCTGCCCGCCCGGCGTCGGTACATTGTTGACCAGGTTCAGGCTGCTGGCCTGCTCATGCATGCCTTCCTTGAGGTAGCGATAGCCCAGGCTGACTTCCTGGGTGCTCGGGCCCACATCGAACACATGGGACACCCGTGGCTCGATCCCGAAGGTGTAGTAGGTGCGCGGGTAAGAACCGAGGGTACGCAGGTCGCGGTTGGCGATATTGCTGCCGCGAAAGCTGTCGGAGTAGTACGTCAGCACCTCGGCCTGTGTACGGTCATCGATCTGGCGGATGTACTTGAACGATACGTCCTTGCGGCGCCCGCTGAAGTTGTCCCAATCCCTCACCGATTGATACGGGTTGGCGTCGAACTGCTGCTGGGTCAGGCCACCCGGCATGTCGGCACTGGCGTCGTAATAGTGGAAGTTCAGCGAGAAGTCGTCTTGATCGGTCGGCGCCCAGTGGGTCTTGAAGATCACGTCGTCAATGTCATTGGAATTGTTGCTGTTGCGGTACCCGTTGCCATTGACGCCGGAGTACAGCAAAGCGGCGCCGATGCCGTTGTCGGCGGTGCCGCCAATAAAGGCGTTATCGACGTGCTTCCAACCACCGTGGGCGGAGGTTTGCAGGGTAGTGCCAACTTCACCGGAGAATTGCTCGGGGATGGCACGGGTGACGAAGTTGATCACGCCACCGACGTTTTGCGGCCCATAACGCACGGAACCGGCACCACGGACGACGTCGATGCTCTCCAGGTTGCCGGCGGAAATCGGTGCCATCGACAGCTGGGGCTGGCCGTAAGGCGCGAAGGCAGCCGGCACGCCATCGATCAACACGGTGGAGCGTGGCGACAGGCGCGACGTCAGGCCACGTACGCCAACGTTGAGGGAAATATCACTGCCGCCAGTACCGTTGGATTCCTGCACCTGCACACCCGGTACACGACGCAGCACATCACCGACGTTCATTGCGCCCTGCTCCACCATGGCTTCACGGCGGATCACCGTGCGCGCCCCTGGGTGGTTCTGCACCACTTCGGCGTTAGCATCGCCGAGCCAGTCGCCGACGACCTTGATGTCGGTGGCACCCAACTCCAAGGGCGAACCGGCTTCACCGGTGCCGCTGTCCCGAGGGCGCAGGGTGACGGAGCCAGCATCGATCTGGTAGTCCAGGCCACTGCCTTGCAGCAACTGGCGCAGCGCTTGTTCTGGCGACAGGTTGCCGTCTACCGCTGGCGCTTGCTTGCCCGCGACCAGGTCGGGGCTGAAAAACACCTGCAGGGAGGTCTGCTGGCCCAATTGGCTCAGCGCCGAACCCAGGGGCTGGGCCTGGATGTGAATGCCATCGGCGGCATAGGCCGCAGGCAGCGCGGCACTGACCGCAAGCGCCAGGGCCAGCGGCGCCCAGCGGGAGATTTTATTGTTGTTCACGGCACGTTTTTTCACGTCGAACCCAGTCCTGTAATCGCACGAGTATGCGGCTGTTAATGCAAACCAGTTGCAGTTGCAGGAGAAGACGAAGAACTCGAAAAAAACCTGAATGTCAGCGTGAAATAATTTCCTGGCTGCCGTCCGGCAAGGTGCGCAAGGCCACCGGCAGGATGTGCGGCAAGGCCTTGAGCAAGGCATCGGTATCGCTGGCCTTGAACACGCTGGTCAAGCGCAGATTGCCCACGGCAGGTGAACTGACCCGCAGCGGTCGTTCACGGTAACGCGAGACTTCCCGGGCCACTTCGCTCAACGACGCGTTGTTGAAGACCAGCTTGCCCGCCCGCCAGGCAGTCAACTCTTCGGTGTTCACGCCGTAGGCCGCCGCCACCAGGCCCTGGGTGTCGACGTGCGTACCCAGGCCCGCAGTCAGCGTCACCCCTTTGTCTGGCGAACGGCCTTGCACCTGCACCGTACCGGCTTCGACCATCACGCGGGTCTGGTCTTCATCGCGGCGCACATCGAAGCGCGTGCCGGTCACGGTCACCTGCCCTGCCCCGGCAACCACCACAAAAGGCCTGCTGGTGTCATGTTCGACGCTGAACATCGCTTCGCCCTGCTTGAGCTCCACGCCGCGCCGGCCTTTTTCATAATGCACCGTGACGACACTGCGGCTATTGAGGTCCATCACCGAACCATCGGGCAATGCCACTTGGCGATGCTCGCCCAAGCGGGTACTGAACTCGGCACTGTAGGGCTTCGGATGATCGAGCCCGCTGAACAGGCCCAACCCCAGGGCAATGGCCACCACACTGGCGGCCACCGCGTAACGCAGAACGGTTCGGCGCCTGGGGCGTTCTGCAGGCGCCTCGCCCAACGCTTGCAGGCGCGCCTTGGGCAGCAAGTCGGCGGCACTCCACAAGCCTTGCAGCACGTCGAACTCATATTGGTGGTCGGCATGCTCGTTGCGCCATGCATCGAAGCGCTGGCGCTCGGCGACGCTCAACTCGGCGTCCTGCAGGCGCACAAACCATTGCGCAGCTTCGTCTCGGGCACGGTTATCCATCATGGAAGATCCTGTTTCATGGCGGGCGGTCATGGCGCCATCGCGTCCAGGCGGTCGCGCAGATGCCGCAGGGTGCGGATCATATACTTTTCCACCATGTTTTTAGACAGACCCAGGCGTTCGGCGATTTCCTGCTGGGTCAGGCCTTCGATTTTCTGCCAGATGAAAATCTTGCGGCAGTTGAGCGGCAGCTCGGCCAAGGCCCGCTCGATAGAGTCCGCCAACTGGATCGCGTGCATGAACTGCTCCGGGTCGCCGCTGTGGGGCGAACGCTGATCAAAGGCTTCAAGCGTGAAGGCTTCCCGGCGGTCTTCGCGTCGATAGGCGTCCACGGCGATATTGCGCGCCGTTTGATGCAGGTAGGCGCGCGGTTGCTCAACCTCGGAGGATTTTGACTCCAGCACGCGCACAAAGGTGTCATGGGCCAGGTCTTCGGCCTGCTGACGGTTCCTCAGGCGGCGCGTCCAGGTTCCGATCAACTCTTCGTAGTGTTCGAAAAAGCCTGTTCTGCGGGGCGGTGGAGGAATCATCGCGGGAGCACTGGGGAGGCGGGGCGTGAATAGTAATGCTTCCTATTAAGCGGGGCAATTGCTACCCGTCGTCCACAGCACGGCATCGAGCCTACTGGGGACTGGCCACCTGCTTGAGACGGCTGAGTTTCTCCCGGCTGCCGCACACGCTCATCTGGCACCATTTGCGCTGTTTGTTCTTGGAGATATCGAGGAACACCCAATCACAGTCAGTGGAACTGCAACTGCGCAATGCGTGAAGATCACCGGACACCAGCAACTGCGTGGCGTCGATAGCCAGGCGCCCCAGCACCATGGCCGTCAGCTCCTGCGCAGTGGTGCAAGGCTTCCACGCCCAGGCAGGCTTGCCATCGACAGACTGCAGCACCCGCCAGGCGACGCCTTGCTGGAACATCTGGTTGATCTGCTGCAAGGCGTCATCGGGAGCGGCGCGCTGCAGCGACAAGGGATGGAACACCTCGTAGAGGCACTCCCTGAACGCGATAATGGTGTCCAGGTCAGGTTGGTAGGCCATCGACGACTCGAACACCATGGGCCTGCAGGCCTCGAACTCCTGGTCCGAGATCAACGCCGCATGCAAGGCCCATTCGAAGAAGAACTGAAAACTGGTGAGCCGCTCTTCAATGATCTTGAGTGCGGTGCCGGGACGCCGGCCATTGGTGGTATTGATAAAGTCCAATACCCGGGCGCCACTGATCAGACGGATCGATTTTGCAGTGCCCGTAAAATGTGTCATGCCTGCTCCTGAAAAAACGCGTTCTCCCTGCGATGGCGCAGATTACCTTGTTTTCTCGAATTGCAGACATTGACGGCCCGGCGCAAAGACCAACGGCTAAGTGTGATCGTCGTGGCGTGTCACCCAGTCAAGGATCGTCTCGACAGACTGCGCGACCGAAAGCGCCTGGGTATCCAAGTGCACTTCCGGAAAGACCGGCACGTCATAGTGGGAGTCGATACCAGTGAAGTGCTTGATCAACCCCGCGCGGGCTTTTTTATACAGGCCCTTCGGGTCACGGTGTTCGGCGGTTTCCAACGGCACGTCCACATACACTTCGATAAAAAACTCATTGCCGATGATCGAGCGCGCGTAGTGGCGGCTGGCTGACGAAGGTGAAATCAGCGCCACGATCACAATCAGCCCCGCTTCAAGCATCAACCGCGCGACCTCGGCGACCCGTCGGATGTTCTCGTCACGGTCGCTGTCGGTAAAACCCAGGTCCCGGCACAGGCCGCCGCGCACCGAGTCACCGTCGATAATGGCAGTGATGCGCCCCTGCTCCTGCAGGGCAATATCCAGCGCATCGGCAATGGTCGACTTGCCGGACGCGGAGATTCCGGTCATCCAGATCACCGCAGGCTTTTGCTTGAGCCGCGAGTGCTCGAAGCGCGCGTGGCTGAACGCAAACGCGTGCAGATGCTGGTTCTGACTCTCTGGAAAATGACTCATGGCCGCTCACCCTCCGTCACCGAAACCGGCTGTCTACCCAACATGAACACCATCGCGCACTGCACGAACAGCAACAGCGCAACCACCCAGTAGACTGTCGAGAACGACCCGGTCAGGTCCTTGGAGAATCCGCCCAGGAAGTTGCCGCACACCCCACCCAACCCGATCAACACGTTGGCAATGCCGAAGGCCTGGGTCAGCCGGCTGACCGGCACGATTTGCCCGATGTAACTGGGGACCAGACCGAAGATGGGGTAGAACGCCAGCGCAAACAAAAACGCCGCCAGGTAAAACAGCGGGAGGCTGTTGAAACTGAACACCAGGGTGGCGGCCAGCCCCGCACTCAGGAAACACATCGCCAACGACGCCCGCACCCCGACCTTGTCGGCGATCCACCCCACCAGAAAGCCTGACGCCATGCCTACGGCGCCGAGGGTGGTCCAGATAAACCCGGCGTCCCGTATCGACACCCCGAGTTCATCGCGAAGGAAAGGCGCCAGGTAAGTCTGGAACGGCAGCAGCGCCATGCCGTTGAGAAAAGCGATGGCCCAGGTCAGGTACAACGAACGGCTGAGCCAGGGTTGGTGAGTGTCTGACGCACTGGCGCGCTCCCCGGCAAACCCGGTGTCCCGGTTCGTCGACAGGTTGCGCAACAGAAACCAGGCCACCCCGCACAGGGCCACCGATATCACCCCCGCAGTGAGCCAGACCGAGCGCCAGCCACCATTGAGGGTCAGGAACGACACCAACAAGCCATTGATAAACACACCATAGCTGGTGCCGCTGGAGATCAAGCCCATGACCCGCGAGCGGTTGCCCGGGCTGAAGCCTTTGGCGACGATCTCCGCCAATGGGATATACACCGAGGCGGAACAGCCACCGAGGAGGATCAACAACGCGCCCGACACCCAGATGCTGTGACTGACACTCAGGCCCAGCAGCGCCAGGGAGGTCATCACCGTGGACACCAGGCTGATTTTCCAGCCCTCGAAAAACCGGCTGATATAGCTCGTCACGGATGAAAACAGCAGGAAGCCGATCTGCGCCCCACCGGTGATCAGCCCCACCGTGGTGTAGTCAAAGCCGATGTCGCGGCGCATGTCCACCACCAGGTTGGCGAACAGGTAGACCCCGAAGCCATAGGTGCTGGCCACGAACCCGGTGAGGACCACCGCCAGCACGACGCTGTCCAACGGGCGGGTATTGCTGTGTACGAGTGTGCTCATCAAGCCCCCCTTACACGGCGCGCGCAGTGTGGATGACGAAATCACACTGCATCATGTCGTAGTCACGCTGGAAATCACCATAACTCTCGGGCGCGTTGAACCCCGACGCGAGTATCTCAGTGACCAACTCACCCGGTAGCAACGGGTAGACCTTCAGCCTGTACTGCTCCGCGTCATCAAACGAGTAGATGAACTCGCAAAGGCGCTCATTGACCTCCCCCAGACTCACTGAGGCATTCGTGCCACAGTAATAATAATTCCCGCTGGCCTTGTACTTGCCCGCGCGAATAGCGAAGAAATTACGTTGATCCACAATCAGCAGGCCGCCCGGCTTGAGCAATGCCCTGAACTTCGCCAGCACCCTCAATCGATCGTGGGCTTCAAACACATGGCACAGCGAACTGCCCAGGCATACCACCGCATCGAACTGGCCAAGCTCCTGGGGGTCCAGTGAGTGCCAGTCACGATAATGGGACTGGATGTCCAGGCCATGCTTGCGAAAATTCGCTCGCGCCTTGGTCAACATGGTGCTGCTGCCATCCGTGGCGACCACATCGAAGCCCGCCTGCTTGAGTTGCACCGCATGGAAGCCACTGCCCGTCGAGACGTCGATCACCGACTGCACGCCGCGGCTTCGCAGCAGGTTTTCAAAGAACCCGTCCTCCCCCGCCTTGCGTTTGTCCCAATCGATCAATTCATCCCAACGTTCGACAAAGTCGGCCGAATACTGTGTGGAATAACTGGCGACGTCGTGGTGCTTGCGCCCGGACATTTGATTCATCTCACACCTACCAGGTTGAATGCTTGAAGGACAGGTATTTGCTCGCCAACTCGTGGGCGAACTCGGCGGACTGCTCGATGGCCATGGTGTTCTTGGCGTACCCCAGCATCGACTGCATGACCGCCATGCACTGCGGGTTGTAAGTGACCGAGCCATCACAGTGGATTGCGTCGATGCCATCCTGGCTCTGGCAAATAGTGTTGATGCGCACCGCCTCATCCCGAGGGCAGGCCTCGGAAAACTGCACCGTGATCTGGCCGTCGTGCAGCGAAACCGGGTAACCGCCCGGAAGCCCCAGGGGGCCGGGTGCATGCACCAGCACCGGCGTGGGTGAAAACAGTCCCTCGATGACCGTGACGGCGGAGCACGCGGTGAGGAACTGCCCATCCACCCCACCCAGGCGGCGGAACTCGGACTTCACCGTCGAGAAAATCGCCTCGTCCGGCAGGCGTGCCAGCTCAGGCCGGTCGCGCACCTCGTACAGCAGGCGGTAACTGGCACGCGGCGGCAGACCACCGCGTGGCACGTAATGGCTGAAGTAATGCTGGGTATAGAGCTGCACCTGTACATCGGCGGGCGCGCATTCCAGCAACCGTGCGATGGAAAACCGCACGGCGGGAATCAGGTTGGCCACATTGCCCACGCCGATGTCCGGCGCCAGCCCGATACGCTCCAGGATCGGGTTGACTGCATCGGGAAACGCCGCGTTGACGGTCTTGGTGCTGATGCCAGAGGCTTTCACCGCTTGCATCAGGCAATGCATCAACGTCAGGTGCATGGGCAACCAGGGGCCGAACTGGGCCTGGTCGAGCTTTTCGAAGGACAGCCTGGGCAATCCGGTAATGACCCGCCATGACTGCAGCGACGCGCAATTGACCAGCAAGTCCGGCGCCTCTTCACGCAGCAACTGCGCTACCCGGCCGATATCCGTCAGGTCGGCAATCACCGGCTTGATCGCAATGAATTGCCCCAGTTGCGCGCACGACAGCGTCACCAGGTTGCACAACCGAACCGTCGCGTCTTCATTACGGCCCAGCACCACGAACTCGAACGCGTTTTTCGGCCCCAGGATCTTGAGGATCTGCAGGCACAGGTTGCCGGCGCCCACCAGCAGCAGTTTTTTCTTGCGCATCGACTGGCTCACCGTGGGTAGGCTCCGTTGTCGACCGGAATCACCCTGCCAGTGATGTGACGCATGGCATCGCCAACCAGCAGCAGGATGACTTCGGCCACCCCACTGGGCAGGATCGGGTCCTTGAGGATTTCCTGGCGTGCGTACTCGGCACGTCGGTATTGCGGGATGGTGTCGTAGATCGCGGTCTCATGGATCAGTGCCGGGGACACCACGTTCACCCGCACAAACGGTGCGAAGTTCCAGGCGTTGGCCTTGGTCAGGCCGATCACCGCGGCCTTGGTGGCACCGTAGAGCGCGTCGCAGCTGCCCACTTCACCGGCCACCGAGGCGATATTGACGATGCTGCGCGGCGCTTCGTGGCGCATCTCCCGTTCCGCGAAGTCCTTGGAGAGGTAGACCAGGGCCTTGAGGTTGACGTTGAGGATCTCGTCGATCTGCTCATCGGAGTAGGCGTAGACACTTTTGCCATGGTAGAGACCGGCGTTATTGACCAGGCCATAGATAGTCGCATGGCGCTCATACAGTTTCGGAATAAACGTCTTGATAACGGCCATATCGGAAAAGTCGGCGACCTGTGCTTCAAATACCGCGTCGCTGTAAATACGTTGCAGCACTTTCAGACCGTCGGCGTCCTTGTCGGCACCAATAACGAAGTAACCCTGTTGTATGGCCATTTCAACAGTTGCCCGACCAATTCCGTTGGCCGCCCCGGTCACAATCAACGTCTTCATACAACAATCCTTATTGACAAAATTCATTCATGCGCGCGTAAAAGGTTCGATGGTATTCATACATCGCCTTTAACTTCGGGTAGTGGTCGAATGCCTGCAAGTCAACAGGCTGTATATCCGGCGACACAATGCGCTCACTGTTTTCCGCCGCCGTGTGCCAACGACGCCAGGTTTTCCATTGTTGGGGACATTCACGTTTCCACGTCATGGCGTGTGGCAGGAATTCAATACCCAAGTGATCACACAGTTTGCGGATCACTCGTTCCGGGTCGGCGGCAAGACTGTCCGCATTGATCACATAGGGCACTTTCCCGGTGAGTTTGGTCACCACACAAAATATCTCGTACAACGCTTTATGCCCAATGGCCTCTAAGGGCATATCCGGGTGTATACGGTGATGGGAAATAATGCTGCTGGCCGGTTCGCGAATAAGAAAGATATTGTCCTGTTGCGCGAGAAACCCACTGTCAACTTTCAAATCATCCAGGCAGTGGTAACACATGTCTTTATGAAACACGTGGGTACGTTCGCGAGCACTCAGCAAATGCTCCTTAATGCCCTGGTAAGTGGTCGGTAAACGATGATCCCACTCATCCGAAGGAATCGCCGAGTTCTCTGAAAACGCCATGTGCGCAAAGGGCTCGTGGAAGACCTCGAAATCCCTCCGCTCGATAAACACGCGCTCCAGTACGGTGGAACGCGAACGTGGATGGGCCCACAACCCGATCATGCGGTTCATGCGATCACCCCGAATTCGGCCGCCAGCAGCGCGTTGAGCGCGCGCTTGAAAGGCTTTGTCACCGGGCAGAGGCGAACGCAGTAATCCGCCAGGCGCCGGTGCGCGCTGTTGGCTTCATTGCAGGCGTTGATGAATGCCTCATGGTTGCCAAAATCGTACGGTTCGATGCTGTCGATAAAGTAGGCTTCGTAGAAATACGGGATGCGGACCAACTTCGAAAAGGTCGACGCCGGCGGCTTCTGCGGCTCTGTGGCCGGCATCACCGGTTTGCCGTGGCTTTCACGCTCTATCAGAAACTCCACGACATCCGGCGTCAGCGTGTAGCAGGTCGCGGTCTGACCGGTCTTTTCCAAGTGCCAGCAGTGCTTGTTGCCGCGTTCGTCCACATCGACTTTTATGCTGGACAGCAAGGTTTTGACTGGCACGTCCGACGCTGCTACCAGCGCCTGGATCTGCTCGTAGATCATCAACTCGGCCCAGCGCAGTTCCTCGGCGCTCAGCACCAGGCCACGTTCCGCAGCCTGCAACGTGAGATCAGGCTGGCAGGCGAAGCGCCCGATCATGAAGGTGATGACGTACTTGCAGCGGCCCGTCTCGATACCATTGCTGCGCGCGCTTGCCCTGCCGCGCTCGATGGCCTGGATACCGGCCTGGAACTGGGCGACCGTGAAGCAGAAGGTGATATTGACCGACGCGCCCTGGGCTACCAAGTGCTCGACAGTCGCCAGCCCCTCCAGGCTACCGGGTACCTTGACCATCACGTTCGGTGCGAGGCGCTGCAGTTCAAGGCCCCTGGCGGTCATGCGCTCGGTGCAGCGCACATCCACCGGGTCGACCTGCGCGCAAATCCAGCCTTCGGCCTGCGCCGACTGGACCCACAGCGGCTTGAGCATCGAAGCCCCTTCGGCAATCACTTCGTTGTACAGCTGCTTGCGCAACTCACTGGGCGACAGGCTGGCCAGGTTGAAGCGCGATAACCAATACTCGCGTTTCTCGAGGATCACGGCCGTCACCAGCCGCGGGTTGGTGGTCGCGCTGCACAAGCCCCAGGGCTGGGAGAAATCATCCGGCATCAATGCTTCTATATAAGTCGCCGCCGCCGGGTACTTTTCCAGCAAGTGCTGTTTGTAAGGCAGGTACACGGCAGGCGATGAATCCCACCACACTTCTGAACATTGATCGTTGCGCTTGAGCCGCTCCAGGTAACCTAGTGTGTTCACAATGCCTCCTCCCTGAGTAATAAGATCAATTGAAAAGGGTCAGTAATTCACGCATATCCGCAATCGGTAATGCCCCGGCAGCGGCCAATTGCGAATGTCGCTCTGTCGGGCCAAAACCCAGCACCCTTATATGGGCGGCGACCGCCGCCTGAATACCCGTCACGCTGTCTTCAACCACCAGCGCATCACTGACATCAACACCGTATGTGTCACAGGCCGTCAGAAACACTAAGGGATCCGGTTTCCAACGCCCGACTTCATAGCAACTGAATATTCGCCCTTCGAAATAAGACAACAGCCCGGCAATACGCAGGCAGTGTTCTATCTTATTGCGTGGCGCACTGGAGGCGACGCAATAAGCAACGTCCAGTTCTTCGAGTACTTCAACTATTCCCTCCGTGGCTTTCATGTTGAGCGTCAGCGCTTCCAATGCCTGTTGGCGAAAGCGTTGTTCAAACTCAGCCTCCAGGCTGATCGTTAATATCTGTTCGGCTTCACGCAGACAATCAGCAATCTTGCGCCCGCGAAAGTGTTCGATAAAACGGGTGACATCAAGAACGGTATCGCGCTGAGCAAGCGCATTAAGCATGGCGATCAACACAGACAGGGTTATTTCTTCACTGTCAACGAGTACACCGTCGCAATCGAAGATAACTAACTGAGGCACGCCAACTAAGGCAGCGGCTTTTTCCTGACCTGGTAGTTCCCCTATATCGGCCGACCGGCACATAGATATCTCTTATAGGTGGCCCCGCGATGACTTCCGAACTACCAACGGAGCGGGTTGAGGTGTGCCTATAAGACACGGGGTGAAAAAGCCTGTCAAACGCTTTTGAGCGGTTTTTTAGTATCTTATGGTTATTTTTTATAGTTCTGTTATTCCATTTTCCACCATGGTTGTAGTCGCTAATTTCACACGTCTGAACTTCCCTTGCGCGCCGTCAGTCAGCTACTTGAACTCACGAAATTAAGGTCGGTGAGCAATGCGTATTTCGTTGGAGCAACAAGTGGCCCTGGTGACAGGCGCCAGTTCGGGAATTGGCGCAGGCGCGGCCAAGGCCCTGGCGCAGGCCGGAGCGGCCGTGGTGCTGAACTACAACAGCCAGGCCGCACCGGCCGAAGCCTTGGCAGCGCAGATCAACGCCGAGGGTGGCCGCGCGATCGCCATCGGCGCCGACGTCTCCAAAGAGGCCGATGTGGAAACGCTGTTTGCAAAGACCCTGGATGCCTTCGGCCACCTGGACATCCTGGTAGCCAACTCCGGGATGCAAAAGGACGCCAACCTGGTCGACATGAGCCTCGACGACTGGAATGCGGTGATCGGCGTCAACCTCACCGGCCAGTTCCTGTGTGCCCGCGCGGCCGTGCGTATCTTCAATCGGCAAGGCGTGCGCGATGGCGTGTCGCGGGCGGCGGGCAAAATCATTCACATGAGCTCAGTGCACCAATTGATCCCCTGGGCCGGTCATGTGAATTACGCGGCGTCCAAGGGCGGCGTTGAGATGCTGATGCGCACCCTCGCCCAGGAAGTCAGCCAACAGCGCATCCGCATCAACGGCATTGCGCCAGGTGCGATCCGTACGGCGATCAACCGTGCGGCCACCGAAGGCGCGGCGGAAAAAGAACTGCTCAAGCTGATTCCCTACGGTCGCGTGGGCGATGTGGAAGACGTGGCCAACGCCGTGGTGTGGCTGGCCAGTGATGCCTCCGACTATGTGGTAGGCAGCACGCTTTTTATTGACGGCGGCATGAGCCTTTATCCGGAGTTCCGTGGCAATGGTTGATTTGAAGAACGAACAAC
>Ga0308167_1000971_pt1 | contig 39960 bp, 37 predicted proteins | sample PhyCR1_2_FD_202138 | JGI IMG/M metagenome (GOLD analysis project Ga0308167, IMG submission 202138) | Phyllosphere microbial communities from UC Gill Tract Community Farm, Albany, California, United States - DLSLRC.R1 | ecosystem: Host-associated > Plants > Phyllosphere > Unclassified | place... | reverse complement strand
AGGCCTGCTGCCGCACGGTGCCGCTGCCGCGCTGCTTCGGTCGGTCGTACTGGGGTGTGCGTCGGACGCGGTACAGCCCGGCACCCGTCTCGAAGACGAGCTCGACGAAGGGCTCGACCGCCGGGTCTGCGTGCTGGCTGTGCAGACGGTCGTCGCTCGACTCGGAACCAGACTGCTTGCCGTAGAGCGCGAACACGACCGCGTCGATGATGGTCGACTTGCCCGAGCCGGTCGGTCCCTCGAGCAGGAAGACGCCCGAGGCCGCGAGCGCCGCGAAGTCGATGGTCACGGTGTCGGCGTACGGGCCGATCGCGCGGAGTTCGAGCCGGTGAAGGTACATCAGCGCGCACCTTCCCGCTGCAGGGCGGCGACCGCGGACTCGTACGCGTCCGTCAGGACCGCGAGCTCGTCGTCGTCCGGAGCCATCCCGGTCGCGAAGGTGACGAAGTCGGCCGAGACCTCGACCGGGTCGGAGGTCGCGGTCACCGCGCGGGCGGTCGGACGGTCCGGAGCGGCGTCGGGTTCGTGCGTGATCGCGAGGGCATGGGGGAAGTGGTCCTTCACACGGGCGTACATGCGCTCCGGGTGCAGGGCGTCCGTCACGGCCACCCGCACCCAGGCGTCGGCGTCGGACCGGTGGACGCCCGACTCGATCTCGTCGATCGAGGCGCGGACGTCGACCAGTCGGCGTGGGACGGGCGCCGGGACCTGTTCCGCCGTGACGGAGCCGTCCCCCGCGAGGTCGACGAGCGTGACGGACTTGCGCTGACGCCGTTCACCGAACGAGAAGGCGAGGGGCGACCCGGCGTACCGGATGCGCCCCGAGGTGCCGACCTGTTGCGGGCCGTGCAGGTGGCCGAGCGCGACGTAGTCGATGCCGTCGAACACGGACTCCGGCACACGGTCCACGCCACCGACGCGGATGTCCTGCTCGCTGTCGCTCGGGTCGGCGCCGCCCACGAAGGCGTGCGCGACGACGACGCTGCGGGTTCCGGGACGGGCGCCGAGGTCCGCCCGCACGCGCTCCATCGCGGCGCCGAGCACGGCGTGGTGGGAGCGGGCGAGGGGTTCGTCGGGGACGGCGGCGAGGGCGTAGCGGGTGAGGTCCGGGTGCAGGTAGGGGATGCCGTAGACCGCGACGGGCCCGTCACCGTCGTCGAGCAGGACCGGGTCCGCGAGGCCGGCGGGTTCCGCGAGGATCCGCACCCGGTCGCCCATCACGCCCGCGCCGAAGCCGAGTCGTGCGGCGGAGTCGTGGTTGCCGGGCGTGAGCACCACCGTGGCGAGACCCGCCAGGCGTTCGAGGGTGCGCGAGAGCAACCGCACGGCGTCGACGGGCGGGATCGCCCGGTCGTAGACGTCGCCGGCGATGACGACGAGGTCGACGTCGCGCTCGCGCACCGTGTCGACCAGGAAGTCGGCGAACGCCGCCTGGTGGTCGAGCAGGTCGGCACCGAGCAGCGTGCGGCCGAGGTGCCAGTCGCCGGTGTGCAGGATGCGCATGCGGTCACGCTAGCCGTCGCCTCGGACATCGTCGGCCGCCCCGCTGCCGCTGTGGAGGAACGGTGTCGTGCACAGGCCCGGTCGGGGACGCGGGGTGGGTCAGGGGACGCAGCTGGCCGAGGCGACACCGAGCACCGAGGTCACCTTGACCTTGACCGACGCCGAGCCTGAGCTCGTGGCCGTCCAGGTCCCGCCGAGGTTGGTGCGGAGCACGAGGGTGTACGTCGAGCCGAGGTCGAGCAGGCCGCCGCCCTGGTAGCTCATGGACCGCACGTTCCCCGCGGCGGTCGCGACCTGCGTCGTCCCGTTCATCAGGTCGAAGGAGTTCGGGGTGCCGACGTTGTCGGGGTAGGCCCAGGCGATCGTCACCGTGTTCGAAGGGCCCGGCGCGCAGGTCAGGGTCGGCACGGCGACCGCGGTGGCAGTGCCCAGGGACGCCACCGTGCTCGTGGCGCGCGAGAACGGGGCGGCCACAGCCGGCGTCGGGACGAGCGTCCCGACCGCCCCCGAGACGAGCAGCACGACGGCGGCACCGCCGCCGAGCAGCCGCACCCGTCGGACGCGACGGTCACGCCTCCGCAGCGCGCGCCGGGTGGTCGGGACCGTGGCGGCGGCGGTCTGGAGGCGCGTGGCGGCGCCGTCCCGCGCCTCCCGTCGGTCGTCGACGACGGGATCACGGACGTCGTCGGCGGACGGATCACGGACGTCGTCGGACGACCCGGCCCCGTCACCGCCGAAGTCACCGCCGTCCGTGTCCGTGTCCGCTCCGGCGAGACGACGGAGGGAGCCGTCCACGGTGCACAGCGCGAGCAGCGCGCCCAGTCCGAGGACGAGGAGCCCGATCGGAGCCCAGTCCCCCTGCCGCAGCCAGAGGATCGGCGACCCGACGAACGGGATGCGGAGGAACGCGACACCGTGCACGGCCGAGGGCTCGAGCGGTGTCGAGTCCCGCTGCGGGTTCGCGTCACCCTTCGTGACGAGGGTGCCGCCGGGACCGGCCTCGACGTAGCGGTGCATGCGCAGGTGCCCGGGCTGGTCGGGGTCGTCCGCCAGGAGGATCTTGCCTTCGCGGACCTCCTCCGCACTGACCGGACGCGAGACGACGACGTCCCCGGGGACGAGCCTCGGCTCCATCGACCCGGTCATGACGGTCGTCGGCTGCCAGCCGATGACCGCCGGGGCCGCGGCCCACAGCGCGAGCCCGAGCAGCGTGGCGACGATGCCCCGGGCGAGCGTGGCGACGACGACGCGCCCCCAGTCGACGGCGTCGTGCAGCACGTCGTGCGGTGTGGGACCACCGTGCACTGCGATGCTGACCATGACTGCCTTCGACCGGGGGCGCGACTTCGGGGTGTTCACGGGGCCGGCGGTGTGCCGGCTCCGGCTCAGCTGTTCTGGGCCTCCCAGGTGAAGCCGAGGGACGCCGTCCCGCCCTGGATGGTGTTCGGGGCGGTGGTGGGGACCGTGTACGTGAAGCGGTAGACGCGCGACTCGGAGCCCGAGCCGGTCGGGGCCCACGTGCCGACGCCGTTGGCGAAGTTGGTGGACGAGGAGCCGAAGCCCGCGACGGTGCCGCTGTAGAGCGAGCCGCTGGTGGTGGCCGGGGTGAACCCGGTGCAGGACCCGAAGCCGCCGCCGGTGCCCTGCTCGACGGTGAGGTTGATGTTCGACGCGAGGTTGTTCGTCGTGGCCGTGTTGGTGCCGTAGAGCTTGACGGTCGACGGGAGCGAGCCGGTCGAGGTCACCGTGATGCAGTTCGACCCCGTCGACCCCGGCTTGAGGCCCGTGGCGGTGAACAGCGCGGTGTTGTTGTCGTCGTCGGTGAGGGCGACCGTGCCGGCGGTCCAGTTGCTCGTCGGGTTGACGGTGGTGGCGGAGAAGGCCGAGTAGGAGGCGGTCGAGACGACGACACCCGAGGCGACGAGGGCCGCGGGGATGGTGATCCAGGCGGCGAGACGGGCAGCGCGAGGGGTGACACGAGACATGGGGGTACTCCGGAAGGAAGAGATCTGATCGGTGGTGGCCCGGAACCGCGGTGGTTGGTCGCGCTGCAGGCCCGGCGTCGTGCGACACCGTGTTGCTACGACGATCAAGCTACTTCGCCATCGTGCCGCTCACAAGGGAAGGCATGTCCCCACTGCTGGGGGTACCTCGACGAGTGAGATGCTTGTTCAATGAGCCACACGGTCGCACACGCGTGCACCCCGCCGATCGCGCTGGCGATCCCCCACCCGAGAAGAGCCGCCCGATGACGGACACCTCCCCCACGACGGACACCTCCCGCGCCACGGACACCTCCCCCGCGACGGACACCTCCCGCGCCACGGACACCTCCCCCACGACGGACACCTCCCGCGCCACGGACACCTCCCCCACGACGGACACCTCCCGCGCCACGGACACCTCCCCCGCGACGGACACCGAACCCGTCCTGCCCGACGACCTGCCCGAAGCCCCGGCCTCCCCGACGGTCGTCCTGCCGGAGTCCGCCCCGGACACCGACCTCGCCGCGCTCATGACCGCGTTCCGCGTGCTCCAGATGCAGCACGCGCGGGTGCTCGACCACGAGAGCGTCGCACGGGGCCTCAACCCCACCGACACCCGGTTCGTGTTCTTCCTGGCCGCCGCCGACGGCGAGGGCGTCACCCCGAAGCAGGCGGGCGAGTACCTCGAGCTCTCCACCGGTGCGATGACGTCCCTGGTCGACCGGCTCGAGCGACGCGGGCACATCGAACGACGGCCGAACCCGCAGGACCGTCGCAGCATCCTCATCCACCTGACCCCGTCCGGCGCGGAGATCGCGCGCGAGATCGGCGGCGTCTACCGCGACGCGTTCCGTGAGGTCGTCGCACCGGAGGACCGGATCCGACTGGCGCAGGCGTTCGACGGGCTCGGCGCTGCGCTCGCGCGACGGTCCGCCGCCGTGTGACCCCGTGCGACCTGCCGGCCCCGACGCCCCGACCGGGTGTCGGGGCCGCCGCGTAGCGTGACGGTCATGACTCCTGGTGACCTCCTGATCGAAGCGTTCTCCCGCGTCCCGGAGACGGTCGCACGAGCGATCGACGGCCTGTCCGAGGACCAACTGGCATCACGCCCCGCGGCCGGCGCCAACACGCTCGCCTGGCTCGCGTGGCACATCGCCCGCGGGCAGGACGTGCAGATCGCCGACCTGGCGGGGTCCGAGCAGGTGTGGACCGCCGAGGGGTGGGTGGACCGGTTCGGCCTGCCGTTCCCCGCCGACGCACTCGGGTACGGCATGTCGCGGGAGGACGTCGGACGCGTCCGTGCCTCCGCCGATCTGCTGAACGGGTACCTGCGAGCCGTGCACGAGCGCACGGTCGCCTACGTGTCGACCCTGCGCCCGGAGGACCTGGACCCGGTGGTCGACGACGCCTGGGACCCGCCCGTGACCGCCGGCGTCCGCTTGGTGAGCATCCTGGACGACAACGTCCAGCACGCCGGCCAGGCCGGGTACGTCCGCGGGCTGCTCTTCTTCAACCGCTGACGCGGCGCCAGCGCCGGAACGACGGACGGGAGGCGCGGTGCCCGATGGCACCGCGCCTCCCGTCACGTCATGGTCGGGTCAGCGACCGGCGAGTTCCGACACCAGTGCGTCGCCCGGGGCGACGTCCACGAGGTCGGCCTCGATCTCCGCGTTCTCGAGGATGCCCTCGATCTTGCGACGACGGTTCCGGGTGACGATCGTCACGACCGTGCCCTCGGCACCGGCACGCCCGGTGCGTCCGGAGCGGTGCAGGTAGGCCTTGTAGTCGTCCGGCGCGTCGGCCTGCACGACGAGCGACACGTCGTCGACGTGGATGCCGCGGGCAGCGACGTCGGTCGCGACGAGCACGTTCACGCGTCCGCTCGACAGCAGCCCCAGGTTCCGGGTGCGACGCGACTGGTTGAGGTCGCCGTGCAGGGACGTCGCGCGGATGCCGGCGTCCTCGAACTGGTCGGCGAGACGCTCGGCGTAGGCCCGGGTACGGGCGAACACGATGGTCTTGCCGTCGCCGGCGACGAGTTCCTCGAGCAGGCGGTCCTTCTCGCGCTGCTCGACGACGAGCACCCGGTGGTCGATGGTGGAGGACGCCTGGTCCTCGCCCGCGACCTCGTGCACGCTCGGCTCGTGCAGGAACTGCGACACGAGCGAGGCGACCTGCGCGTCGAGCGTCGCGCTGAACAGCAGCTTCTGCGCCCGGTTGCCCTCGGGGGTCACCTCGGCGGTCGCGGACAGGATCTCCTGCACGGGCTCGAGGAACCCGAGGTCGCACATGTGGTCGGCCTCGTCGAGCACGGAGATGATGACCTCGCTGAGGTCGAGCTTCCCCTTGTTCATGAGGTCCTGCACGCGGCCGGGGGTCCCGACGATGATGTCGACGCCGCGCTGGAGGGCGCCCTCCTGGCGGCCGTAGGGCACACCGCCGTAGATCTGCGTCGTGAAGAGTCCGACGGACCGGGCGATCGGCTGCACCGTCCGGTCGATCTGCAGGGCGAGCTCGCGGGTCGGGGCGAGGATGAGCGCCCGCGGGGCACGGCCCATCCGGCGCTTCGTGCCACCGCCGTGCTCCATGAGCTTCTCGACGAGCGGGGCCCCGAACGCGATGGTCTTGCCGGAGCCCGTGCGACCGCGACCGAGCACGTCCTTGCCGGCGAGCACGTCCGGGATCGTCGCCGCCTGGATCGGGAAGGGGCTCGTCGCGCCCATCTCGGCGAGGGTGCGGGAGATGTTGCCGCCGATGCCGAGGTCCGCGAAGGTCACGCCCTCGACGTCGGCCGCGACGGTCGCCTCGGCCTGGAGCTTCTCGAGCTTGACGTCGTCCGCGGGGACGTACGGGGTGCGCTCGGGTGCGTCGCCGAAGGAGCGGCGGGGCGCGCGGTCGTCGCGGTCGAAGCGGCGGGGGGCACGGTCGTCGCGGTCGAAGCGACGCGGACGGTCGTCCTGGTCACGACGCGGCGCACGGTCACGGTCGTCGCGGTCGAAGCGACGGGGCGCGCGGTCGTCACGATCGAAGCGACGGGGCCCACGGTCGTCACGGTCGAAACGACGGGGAGCGCGGTCGTCACGATCGAACCGGCGCGGGGCACGGTCGTCACGATCGAAGCGACGCGGACGGTCGTCCTGGTCACGACGGGGCGCGCGGTCGTCGCGGTCGAAGCGACGGGGCGCGCGGTCGTCACGGTCGAAGCGACGCGGCGCGCGGTCGTCACGGTCGAAGCGACGCGGCGCGCGGTCGTCACGATCGAAGCGACGCGGACGGTCGTCCTGGTCACGACGGGGCGCGCGGTCGTCACGGTCGAAGCGACGGGGCCCGCGGTCGTCACGGTCGAAGCGACGCGGCGCACGGTCGTCACCGTCGAAGCGACGCGGCGCACGGTCGCGGTCGGACCCGCGAGCACCACGGTCGTTGCGGTCGTCCCGGTCCCAGCGGCGCTGGCCGCCGTCGCGCGGCTCCCAGTTCGGCCGGCTCGGACGCTCGCCCTGCGCGGCACGGCCGCGACGCTCCTCGGCGTCCCAGCGCTGCTTCTGCCGCGGCTGCGCCGGGTCGGCGGCGCGGAACCCGCGGTGCTTGCTGCTGCGCGCGGCGGGGGTGCCGTTCGGGTGACGGACTCGGTCGGAGGCGCGCTTCGACGCGCCCTTGTCGTACGGGGCCATGACTGCTTTCCGGGGTGCGGACGTCCCACGACACCCGGCAGCGACATCGGCGGGGGCTGATCGTGGAGGAGGGGGTTCATCCCGTCGCGGTTCGACGTGATTCCAGCCCTCGAGCAACACACACCCAAACGAAAGACCCGTGGTCACGATGCCACGGCGCCGAAGGCCGACCGAATGAGTCTACGCGACGCCACGACCGCTGGCCAGCCCCAGGACCGGCGGAGGCCGACGGCACGGGCCGCGCCGGGCCTCCTGGACGGTCGTCGGGTCAGGACTCCGCGAGCCGGCGGCGCTGCTCGGCCACGTCGAAGTCCGCGGCCGGCCACGACAGGTCCATCGCCTCGAGCGCACCGATGAGCAGCTGCTGGACGGCCAGGCGGGCGTACCACTTGCGGTTCGCCGGCACGACGTGCCACGGAGCGGCCGGCGTCGAGGTCCGGTCGAACACGATCTGGTACGCGGCCTGGTAGTCGTCCCAGCGGAGCCGCTCGTCGATGTCGCCGGGGTTGAACTTCCAGTGCTTGTCCGGACGGTCGAGGCGTTCGCCCAGTCGTTCGCGCTGTTCGTCCTTCGAGATGTGCAGCATCACCTTGACGATCGTCGTGCCCTCGTCGACGAGTCGCTGCTCGAACGCGTTGATCGCGCCGTAGCGCCGCTCGATCTCCGCGGGTTCCGCCATCGACCGGACGCGCTGGATGAGGACGTCCTCGTAGTGGGACCGGTCGAAGACCCCGAGCTGGCCCGCCGACGGCAGCTGCCGCTCGATGCGCCAGAGGAAGTCGTGCTCGCGCTCCTCGGCCGTGGGCGCACCGAACCCGGCGTAGTGCACGCCGTTGGGGTCGACGGCGCCGACGACGTGCGAGACGATGCCGCCCTTGCCCGCCGTGTCCATCGCCTGGAGCACGAGGAGCAGCCGGCGCCGGTCCCCCGCGGTCGACGCGGCGTGCAGCCGTTCCTGCAGCGAGGCCAGCCGGGACGCGCCTGCCGCGAGCGCCTCGAGGCCGTCGATCTTCCGGCCGGGGAACCCCGGCGTCCCGTCGGGGTCGACCCGGTCGAGGCGGAAGCCCTCCTCGACGCGGAGCAGCGGTTCGGGGTCGGTGTTCCAGGCCCTGCGTCGGCTCACGGTTCCTCCTGGTGGTCTCCCCCTCATCCTGGCAGCCGACCCGCTGCGCGTCCGCGTCGTCCCCCGGTCGGACGTGGCGCCCGGCGTCGCCGACTACCGTGGAGGCGATGAGGTCCGCTCGCCGTGTGCTGTCCGCGCTCGTCGGCGCGGTCGTCGCGCTCGGCGTCGTGACGTCCTGCAGTGCCGCACCGGTGGGCGACGAGAACGCGGCGGTCACGGCGGACCCGGTGATCTACCCCCTGTCGCTGCGGTACCACGGCATCGACGTCGTCGCGGACGTCCCGTACGGCGCCGATCCCCTGCAGCGGCTCGACGTGTGCCTGCCCGCGGACAGCGACCCGGAGACCACCGCGACACCCACCGCGACACCGACGCCGTCGGCGAGCCCCGCCACGGACGGTGACCCGGTGACCGGCGGACGCCCGGCCGTGATGATGATCCACGGCGGTAGCTGGTCCCACGGCGACAAGGCGACGGCGGCGTACCGGGCGGTGTGCCAGTACCTCGCCTCCGAGGGGTTCGTCACGTTCAACGTCGACTACCGGCTCGCGCCGACGGATCCCTTCCCCGCCGGGCTCGACGACGTCCGACGCGCACTGGACTGGGTGTTCCGGACGAGCACGCTCGAGACGTACGACGTGGACGCGGACCGGGTCGGGGTCTTCGGCGGGAGCGCGGGCGGCAACCTCGCGGCGATGCTGGCGGTGACGGACCACGAGTCCGCCGCGTACGCCGACGGTCACCGCATCCGTGCCGTGGTCGACCTGAGCGGCCCGACCGACCTCACCACCCGGTCGACACGGGCCGACGGGGTGTCCGCCGCGTTCCAGCGGAAACAGCTGCTCTACCTCGGGTGCAGGTCCTACACGTCCTGTCCGGCGGCGGAGCGGGCGTCGCCGCGGTACCAGGTGACCGCGGACACGCCGCCGTTCTTCATCGGGCACTCGACCGACGAGTTCATCCCGCTGTGGGAGTCGCAGGAGTTCGCGGCGACCCTTCGCTCGCACGACGTGCCCGTGACGTTCGTCCAGGTGGAGGGGACGGCGCACTCGATCGCGCAGCTCGACGAGGCCATGAGCGGGCGCGTCTCGACCTTCCTGCACCGCCGTCTGGGCTGACCCGCGGTCCCCCGCGCGGGTGGCACCCGGAGTCGGGACTGCCGTCCGGCCGCTGCACTCCGGGAGACTGCACGGGTGATCGACCCCCACCCACGACCCGGACCTGCCTGGTCGGCCATCCGGACGAGCGTGGAGCTCCTGCTCGGCCTGTCGTTCTGCGCGACCGTGGCCTTCGGCGGGTACGCGCCGGCGACGGGTCGCACAGCGGTGCTCGCGCAGGGCTCGGGCATCGTGTTCCTCGTCACGCTCACCTGCGTGCTGGTGTCCTGGTTCCGCGCGGTCGAGACCGACGACCCGACCCGCGACCGCGGCCCGGTCCGCGCCCCGGACGACCGGGTCCGGTCCCGCTAGTCCCCGACGCCGGCCCCCGCGTCCCGCGCACCGCCGGCTGCGTTCCCGGCGGGCCCCGCGTCCCGCGCAGTGCCGGCTGCGTTCCCGGCGGCCCCCTCGTTCCCGGCCGCAGCCCGCCCGTCCCGCTCGTCACGACGGTCGGCGCGACGTTCCCGCGCGCGCTCGACGACGAAGTAGAGCGCCGGCAGCACCACGAGTGTCAACAGCGTCGACGACACCAGCCCGCCGATGACCACGAGCGCCAGCGGCTGCGAGATGAAGCCCGACCGCCCGGTCAGCCCGACCGCCATCGGCAGCAGCGCGAAGATCGTCGCGAGGGCGGTCATGAGGATCGGCCGGAGGCGCCGGGTCGCGCCCTCGACCAGCGCCTCACGGACGCGGAGCCCCCGCCGTCGGTACTGGTTCACGAGGTCGATGAGCACGATCGCGTTCGTCACGACGATCCCGACGAGCATGAGCACGCCGATCAACGAGGCGACCCCGAGCGGGATGCCCGAGACGATCTGGAGCAGGATCGCCCCGGTGGCGGCGAACGGGACCGACACGAGCAGCAGCAGCGGCTGGAGCAGACTGCGGAACGTGGCCACCATGACCACGTAGACGATGAGCACCGCGATGAGCGCGGCGAGGAGCAGCTGGCTGAACGCGGACGCCTGGCTCGAGGCGACGCCGCCGATCGACGCCGAGGCGCCCTGCGGCAGGTCGAGGTCATCGACGGCGGCCGTCACGGACTGGACGGCGGCCCCGAGGTTCGACGCATCGGGCGTGACCGTGATCGTCGCCGTCCGCACGGCGTCCGAGGTGGTGACGGTGGTCGGTCCCTCGGCGCGTTCGACGGTCGCGACGTCGGACAGCGGGACGGTGCCCGCGGCGGTGGGCAGCGCGAGCGCCCGCAGGGCCGCCGCCGTCGTGGGCGGCTCCGGGTCTGCGATGTACACGTCGAGCGAGGCGTCGTCGATCTCGACCGATCCGGTCTGGCGCGGCGAGACCGCCGCGGCGACGATCCCGCCGACCTGCGTCTCGGTGAGTCCGGCCGCGGCCGCCTTCGTCCGGTCGACCCGCACCGCCAGGTACGGCTCCGCGGCGGTCAGGTTGCTCGACACCCCGGTCGTGTGGTCGACGTCCCGCAGCTGCTCGAGCACGCGGTCGGCCGCTTCCCGGAGCCCGTCCTGGGTCGGCGCGGTGACGTCGACCTCGATGTCGCTGCTGCCGCCGAACCCGCCCCCACCGGCGGACAGGGTGAGCTCGCCCTCGTCGTCGAGACGGTCCAGCCGGTCACGGGTCTCGGACTGGATCCGGGTCTGGTCGGCATCGGCGTCGGTGGTGACGGCGTACTGCACGGACGCGCTCCCGCCGCCACCGAACGTCGCCTGGAGCGACTGGCCGCTCGTGCCGATGGTGGTCTGGACGGTCTCGACCCCGTCGACCGCGCGCAGCTGCGCCTCCACCTTCCGCGCCGCGGCCGACTGCTCGTCGAGCGAGGTGCCCGGCTCGAGGTCCTGCGTCACCGTGAAGGTGTTCTGCCCGGAGTCGCCGAGGTAGTTCGTCTGCACGAAGGGCAGCGCCGCGACGGTGCCGCCGAGCACGACGAGCGCCAGCACGAGGACCGTCCACGGCGCGCGGAGCACCCACCCGAGCACCGGCTGGTACCCCCGCCGGAGCCGGTCGGGCGCCTCGGCGTCGTGCAGGTCGTCGGCGGAGGCGAGCCGGCCGTCCGTCCCACCCGTCGCCGCCGGGGCGGGCTCCGCGGCCGACGTACCGGCGTGCTTGTGGGCCTTCGGCGCGCGGAGGAACCAGTACGCGAGCACGGGCACGATCGTCAGCGACACGAGCAGCGACGCGACGAGCGCCATCGTGACCGTGAGCGCGAACGGCCGGAAGAGCTCGCCGACGAGTTCCCCGACGAACGCGACGGGCAGGAAGACCACCACGGTCGTCAGGGTCGAGGCCGTGACCGCGCCGGCGACCTCCCGCACGCCGTCGAGCACGGCGCGACGACGGTCGACGCCGGGCTGCAGGTGCCGCTTGATGTTCTCGATGACGACGATCGAGTCGTCGACCACGCGGCCGATCGCGATCGTCAGCCCCGCGAGGGTGATGATGTTGAGGGTGTAGTCCGCCGCTCGCATGCCGATGGCCGCGAGGAGCACCGAGGTCGGGATCGAGATCGCCGTCACGATCGTCGACCGGACCGACAGCAGGAACAGCAGGATGACGACGACGGCGAACCCGAGGCCGAGCAGGCCCTCCTCGGCGAGGGACTCGATCGACTGCTGGATGTAGGGCGCCTGGTCGAACACGACCGTGAAGCGCGGGTCGCCGCTGATCTTCCGCTCGATGTCGGGCAGTGCCTGGCGCACGGTCTCGGAGACGTCGACGGTGTTCGCCTCCTGCGTCTTCGTGATCGCGATCGTCAGCGCTTCCTGCCCGTCGACGCGGCTGATCGACGTGCGCGGCGACTGCTCGATCGCGACCGAGGCGACGTCGCCGAGCGTGGTGGCACTCGTCCCGCCGGTGAGCGGCAACCCCTCGATGTCCCGGACGGACGCGATCCGCTGCCCGGTCTGGACCGACAGCGTCGAGCCGTCCTGCGTGATTGTGCCGCCGGGGACGAGCGTGCCGTTGTCGTCGAGCGCGTCGCTGATCGCGGTCTCGTCGAGCCCGCGTCCGGCGAGCGCCGTCCGGTCCGGGGTGATGACGACGCGTCGGCCGGGGTCGCCGTAGACGTCGGCGGCGCGGACCCCGTCGAGCTTCTCGAGGTCGGGGACGGCCGTCGCCTCGAGCCGGTCGACGAGCTGCTCCTGGTCACCGTCGGCCGACACCGCCAGCTGGATCACCGGCAGGTCGTCGAACGACCCGGTGACGATCTGCGTCTGCACGGAGTCCGGCAGCGAGAGCGCGTTGACGACGGTCTGGATCTTGTCCTCGGCGCTCGCGAGGTTCGAGCCGTAGTCGAACGACGCCGACACGACGCTCTGCCCGGTGGAGGACGTCGCCGTGGTGGACTCGAGGTCGGGGACCGCCTGGATCCCCTGCTCGATCTTCGTCGAGACGTCGTTCGAGACGACCTCGGGCGTGGCGCCGGGGTAGCTGCTGACGATCGCGACCTGCGGGAACTCGACGCTCGGGATGAGCTCCTGCTTGAGGCTCGTCAGCGCGATGCCGCCGAAGACCGCGACGACCACGGTGACGAGGGCGATGAGCGCCCGGTTGCGGAGGCTGAAGACCGAGAGGAGGTGCACGGTCCGATCCTCGCAGCCCGAGGGCCCGAGCGACCGGATCGGCCGTCAGCCGCCCAGCAGCAGGAAGGCGCCGAGCACCCCGACCGCGCCGACGACGCCGGTCCCGAGGGCCACCACCCGGCCGATCTGGGTGCGCGAGGTGCAGACCCCGACGACCACCAGCGCCGCGCCGACGACGATCTCGACGACCCATGCCCCCACCCCGGTGGTGTCGGCCACCTGCAGGAGCGCCCGGACGCCCTCGCCGACGAGCACCGCGGCTCCCACACCGAGTGCCGCGGCCCGCCACCGCTCGTCCCGGGAACGCACGGCGACCGCGACCGCTCCGGCCAGGATCCCCGCCGGGACGCCCATGAGCACCCAGAAGTTCGTGAGCGACAGCACGTCGGGGTACCCGCGGAGGTTCGACGTCGCCCAGTAGCCCACGTGCATGAGTTCGAGCAGCACGACGCCGAGGGACATCGCGAGCGGCAGTCCGAGGCGCCCGCCCCGCACCCCCGCGAGCAGGCAGAGTGCCGCCGCGACGGCGAACCACGGCCCGGCGGAGTTCGAGACGCTCGCGAGTCCGGGGACGGCCTGCCCGAACGAGGTCAGCACCCCGGCGAGCGCTGCGCCGGTCAGCGCCATCGTCACCCGGACGAGCGCCGGGACGGCCGGGGTCGGCGGGTCCACGGGCACGGTGAGCTGCTGCCGGGGATCGGTGGCGGTCGCGTTCATGGTCCCAGGGTGGCGGACGCGCTGCGCCGTCGCGTCACCCGCGCGACCCAGAAGCGCGGTCACGGCATCCGTCCGCAGGATGACCCGGCGCCGATCAGACCACCGCGGCCAGGGAGCTGCGTGCTCCGACGTCCACGGCACCGACGCGGTCCCACGCGCGGCCGAGCACCTCGACCATCCGCTGCCGGTCACCCGCCGGCATGGTGAACGGCACCCGGAGGAAGCGCTCGAACCCGCCGTCGGGCCCGAACACCCCGCCGCTCGTGAGCACCACGCCCTCGGCGCGCGCGGCGAGCACGAGCGCGCTCGACACGGGCCGCCCGAGCCCCACCCACGTCGTCAGGCCGCCGGCCGGTGACGGGACGTCCCACTCCGGGAACCGCGCCCGCAGCGCGGCCACCACCTCGTCGCGACCCTCGCGGAGGAACGTGCGCCGCGCCTCCAGGACGGCCGCCGTCCGCGGGACCAGCTCGCGCGCCACCAGCTGGTCCAGCACCGGTGTCCCCAGGTCGCCCGTCGGGCGGGCGAGGAGGAGCCGCTGCAGCAGCTCGGGCTGCGCCCGGATCCACCCGATCCGGAGCCCGCCCCAGAACACCTTGTCGGCGGAGCCGATCATGACGATGCGGTCCGAGCACGTCGCGAGCGGTGCCGACGCCGTGCCGTCGATGCGCAGCTCCCCCATGGTCTCGTCCGCGATCACCGTCGTGCCCAGACCGTCGGCGAGCCGGGCGAGCACGGCCCGGACCGCGCCCGACATGGTGGCGCCGGTGGGGTTGTGGAGTTCCGGCATCACGTACGCGACCGCCGGCGCCGTGCGGCGCATCGCCGTCTCGAGCGCTGCGGCGTCCCAGCCCTGACGGGCGTCGACCGGGACCCCGACGAGTCGTCCGCCGGCTTCCCGGAACGCCTCGTGGGCGTGCGGGTAGGTGGGTGACTCGACGAGCACGGCGTCCCCACGCCGGACGAGCACGCGGGCGAGCAGCGCGATGGCGTGCTGGGCACCGATCGTGATGATCACCTGCGACGGGTCGGTGGGCAGTCCGCGCGCGGTGTACCGGTCGGCGACCGCAGCGCGGAGCCCCGGGTCGCCGACGGTGTCGTAGCCGATGCCGGCGAGCGCCGCCGGCAGGTGCCGCATCGCCCGGTCGACCGCCTCGGGGACCTCGGGTGCCGCGTGCAGTGCGGCCTTGCGCAGGTCGAGCAGGTCGCCGTCGACGACACCGCCGAGCCGCTCCGGATCGGTGCTGCCGGCGAGGTCGCGCGGCAGCCGCACGACGCTGCCGGAGCCGCGGAGGGAGACCAGGAACCCGTCCTCCCGGAGCCGCGCGTAGGCGTTGGCGACGGTGGTGCGCGAGACGCCGAGTGCCGCGGCGAGTCCGCGCTCGGCCGGCAGTCGCACCCCCTGCGGGACGCGGCCGTCGATGACGAGCACCCGGAGCGCGTCCGAGAGCGCCTCGTACGCGGGGCCGCCGGCGGAGGCGCGCCACTCGGCGAGCAGGAGGGCGGCGGATCGTGCACTGAGGAGCACCGGCGTCATGGGTCCACGGTAGCGCGATTGGCTCTCGACCATCAGTCCAATCCGGCGGGAGCATCGAGGCATGCACCACACGCTGCGCGTCACCCAGCTCCTCGTCGGACTGTTCCTCTACGGAGCCTCGACCGCCCTGCAGGTCCGAGCGGTCGTCGGCGTGAGCTCCTGGACGGTGCTGACGCAGGGACTGGAGAACGTCGTCCCGTGGTCGTTCGGTGTGATCACGGTCGTGTCGAGCGGCATCATCCTGCTGCTGTGGATCCCGCTCCGGCAGAAGCCGGGCATCGGCACGCTGCTCAACGCCCTGGCGATCGGGCCGAGTGCGGACCTCGTGCTCTGGCTCGTCCCCACCCCCGACGGTCTCCTCGCCCGGGTCGCCCTGTTCGTCGCCGGCCTCCTGCTGCTGGCGGTCGCGAGCGCGTGCTACATCGGCGCGGGCTACGGGACCGGGGCGCGGGACGGACTGATGGTCGGGCTGCACGAGCGGTTGGGGTGGCCGATCTGGGTGGCGCGGACCGTCGTCGAGGTCACCGTCGTCGTGGCGGGGTGGCTGCTCGGGGGTGACGTGGGCGTCGGGACCGTCGTCGCCGCCTTCGCGATCGGGCCGCTCGTGCAGCCGCTCATGCCGCTCTTCCGCCGCTTGCCGTGGAGTCCGGCCGCCGCGGGCACCGAGACGGCCGCCGGTGCGGAGACCGCCGCCGGCGCGGAGACGGCCGCCGGTGCGGAGACCGCCGCAGCCGCGGGGTCCGCCCCTGCCGGCCTGGAGGCGCGCCCCGAGCCCGTCGCCGACCGCACCTGAAGAAGTGGTTGCGCCCGCTCGACTCGCGATATAACGTGTCCTCTACACACGCGATACATCGCGATCCGACAGGAGGCGTCATGGCGCAGGAGAAGTGGCTCGTCGACGAGCCGAAGGTGATCGACACCGGCATCGTCCGCACGCTGCGGGTCGGTCTGGTCGGCGGGCAGGTCGACGTGGTCGCCCACGACGAGCCCACCGCACGGGTGGAGGTCCACAGCGTGTCCGGCAAGCCGATGAAGATCGAGCTCGACGGGGACACGCTCACCGTCGACCACCCGCAGATCCGGTGGGACGACCCGATCGGGTTCCTCAAGTCCTTCCGCGGCAAGGCGCACGCGGACGTCAGCATCCTCGTCCCGCGCGACGCCCGGGTCACGCTCAGTGTCGCGTCGGCCGGAGCCCTGCTCGCGGGGACCGACCGCGGCGCGACGGTCAACACCGTCTCCGGCGACGTCGTCGTCGACGGTGTCGCAGGCGACGTCACCGTGAACGCGGTGTCGGGTGCCACCACGATCCGCGAGCTCGACGGTGCGCTCACCGTGCACACGGTGTCCGGGGACGTCGTCGCGACCGGCTCCATCCCGCGCTTCACCGCGGACGGCGTCTCGGCGGACGTGGTGCTCGACCTGCACGGTGTCCCCGACTCCGCCCGCGTCAACACCGTCTCGGGTGGCGTCAGCGTCCGACTCGAGGACGGCGTCCCGTACCGCTGCACCGTGTCGACCGCGTCCGGCAAGCTGCAGTTCGACGACTCGGAGATCCGGGGCGTCCGGGGCTCGTACGTCAAGCAGGGCGGCGAGCTCTCGGGGGCGTGGCTGGACCTCCGCGTCAACTCCGTCTCCGGCGACATCGCCGTGCTGCACGCACCGCCCACGACCCCCGACGCCTCGACGACCGACGGCGAGGTGTCCGAATGAGCCCCGTCTTCGCCCACGGCCAACTGCGCCTCTACCTGCTCGTGCTCCTGGCCGACCACCCCATGCACGGGTACGAGGTCATCCAGGCCCTCGGGGACCGCTTCGGCGGCACCTACGTCCCGAGCGCCGGCACCGTCTACCCCCGCCTGTCCAAGCTGGAGGAGGAGGGCCTGGTCACGAAGACCGCCGACGGCCGCAAGACCGTCTACGCCATCACCGGCGCGGGTCGCGCCGAGCTCGATGCACGAGCGGACGAGATCCGCGCGGTCGAGGAGGGCGTCAACGACTCCGTGAAGTCCCTCGCCGACGGCGTGCGCGCCTCGGTGGGCGAGGCCATGCGGTCGCTGCGCGCGGACCTCGCGGCGAGCGCGCAGTCCCCGCGGGGCACGACAGCGGACGACCCGGTGGACGTGCCGACCGAGGGGGCGCGAGCCCTGCGCGAGGTGGAGATGGCCCTGGCGTCGTTCCGCCAGCAGGTGCGGGCGGACCTCCGTCGCCGCGCGACGCGCGGGACGCTCACCCCCGAGACCGTGGCGCGCCTGCGGGACGGCCTGGAGGCGCTGCGCACGTCGCTCTGACGGCCCGCTGCCGGCGGACGGGGGCGATCCGCGCCTCCCGTCCGTCGCCGTCGCCGTCGCCGTCGATTCGACACAACGCCACGCGTCGCATCGAACCACGGAACCGACGTCGAACCAGGCCCGCAGGCCGGTTCGACGTCGGTTCCGTGGTTCCACTCGCGGCGCGCCCCGCGGCGAGCGCGCGCCCGCGGCGCCCCCGGCGCGAACGCGCGCCCGCGTCAGACCTCCCCGGCGTCGGCGAGCGCCCGCATCGCGTCCCGCAGAGCGTGTGCCGCCCCTTCCCCCGCACCGTCGTACGCCGCCCGGAACCGCTCGTCCTGCACGTACAGGTCGGCGAGTGCCCGGAACCGCTCCGCGTCGACCCCCGGCCCCGGAGCCCGGCGCAGCCAGTCGAGCTGCCGACGGGCGAGCGAGAGCGCAGCCGTCAGGTCGACGGGACCCTGTGCGGCTGCGAGCGCCGCGGCATCGCGGGCGATCGCCCGCTGCTCAGCCTGGAACGCCTGCCGTTCCTCGGCGTTCTGCGACGCCCACCAGTCCTGTCCCCGCTGCCAGGCGTCGGCACCCCAGCGCTCCTCGACCTCCTGCTTGAACCGGGTCTGGTCGAACCCGTCGAACGCGTCCTGTGCGTCCATGCCCTCTCCTCGTTCGATCCTCGTGATGGTGGTGCGTACGGCCGCGAGCTGCCGGGCCAGGCGGTCCCGCTCCCGCTCGAGCCACGCGACGTGCGCCGTGAGCGCCACGACGTCGTCCTGCTCGCCGTCCAGGACCCGCCGGATCTCGGTCAGCCCGAGGCCGAGGCCCCGGAGCAGCAGGATCCGCTGCAGTCGGACGAGCGCTCGGTCGTCGTACCGGCGGAGGCCGCCGTCACCGACCGCGGTGGCCGGCAGGAGCCCCACGGCGTCGTAGTGCCGGAGCGTGCGGCTCGACACACCGGCGGAACGTGCGACCTCGGCGATGGTGTGCGGCGCTTTCGCAGCTGCGCCGCCGGTGCCTGTCGAATCCTTCATGCAGACGACCGTAGAGGTTGACGCAGCGTCAACCACAAGGGGTCCTCGGGGCTCAGGAACGAATCCGTTCGTCGGAGGCGGAATACCGGGGCGCGCAGTCGTGTTGACTCCCGGCCGGAACTGAGTAGGTTTGCCGCTCGTGACGAACGAGATCCGGTCGTTGAAAGCGCGACTGATCGGGGATCCCCTCCCCTCCGAGAAGCTCGAGGGGCAGCTGCTCCCGAAGCACCTGGCACTGCCGATCTTCGCCAGTGACCCGCTGTCCTCCGTGGCGTACGCGCCGCAGGAGCTGCTCATGATCCTGCTGCTCGGCGGGATGGCGTTCCTCACCTTCGCACCCTGGGTCGCAGCCCTCGTGGTGCTGCTGCTCGTGGTCGTCGTGGCGTCCTACCGGCAGCTCATCAAGGCGTACCCGTCCGGTGGCGGCGACTACGAGGTCGCGCACCGGAACCTCGGGGAGAAGGCCGGCCTCGTCGTCGCGTCCGCGCTGCTCGTGGACTACGTCATGACCGTCGCGGTGTCCGTGGCCTCGGGCGTCGACAACATCATCTCGGCGATCCCCGGACTCAACCCGTTCCGCGTCGAGCTCGCGCTGTTCTTCGTCGTCGTGCTCGCGGCGGTGAACCTGCGCGGGGTGCGCGAGTCGAGCAAGGCGTTCGCGATCCCCACGTACCTGTTCGTGGCGTCCGTGTTCGTGATGGTCGTCACCGGCCTGGTCCGCGCGGCCGCGGGCGACACCCCCGTCGCGGAGTCGGCGGAGTACACGGTGCAGAACGTCGAGCACACGACGCAGGCGGCCTTCGTGCTGCTGCTCCTGCGCGCGTTCGCGTCCGGCTGCTCCGCCCTGACCGGCGTCGAGGCGATCGCGAACGGCGTTCCGGCGTTCCGTCGCCCCAAGGTCCGCAACGCGCAGAAGACGCTCGTGGCGATGGGCGGCATCGCGATCGTCCTGTTCGTGGGGCTCATCACGCTCGCGCTCCTCGCCCGCGTCCACTACGCGGAGCGCGCTTGCGACCTGCAGGGCTTCGCGGACTGCGCCGCCACCCCGCAGCGTTCGCTCATCGCGCAGATCGCCGCGGCGACGTTCGGGAACAACTCCGTGCTGTTCTTCGTCATCCAGGCCGCCACCGCCGCCGTGCTGCTCCTCGCGGCGAACACGGCGTTCAACGGGTTCCCCCTGCTCGGCTCGATCCTGGCGCGGGACTCCTACGCACCCAAGGCGCTGTCGACCCGCGGTGACCGACTCATCTACTCGAACGGCGTCATCGTGCTCGCGCTCGTGGCGGCCGCGCTGCTCACCGTCTACCGGGCGAACGTCACCAGCCTGATCCAGCTCTACATCATCGGGGTGTTCGTGTCGTTCACCCTCGGGCAGAGCGGCATGGTGCGGCACTGGACACGGCTGCTCCGGGCCGACCGGGACGGCACCGCCGTCGAGCCCGTGCAGCGCGGCCAGGTGTACCGGTCCCTGACGATCAACGCGATCGGCGCGACGTTCACGTTCGTCGTCCTGGTCATCGTGACGATCACGAAGTTCACCCACGGCGCCTGGCTCGTCTTCGTCATCATGCCGGTGCTGTTCGTGCTCATGCTCGGCGTGAACCGGTACTACCGCGACGTCTCGCACGAGATCGAGGCCGACGTCGACACGCAGTTCGGCGCCACCGGCGACCACGCGATCGTGCTCGTGAACAAGCTGCAGAAGCCGGTCCTCAAGGCGCTCGACTACGCCATCGCGGCGAAGCACGCGAGCTTCGAGGCGGTGCACGTCGCGATCGACGACGCCGAGGCCCAGCGGCTCCGCGAGCAGTGGGAGGCGCACGGGATCGAGGTCCCGCTCACGATCGTGCCCAGCCCCTACCGGGACATCTCGATGCCCCTGATCAAGTACATCAAGGCGCACCGCGCGGCTCACGGCTCCGAGGTCGTCACGGTGTACACACCGGTGTTCGTCGTCGGGCACTGGTGGGAGACCCTGCTGCACAACCACCGTGGGCGACGCATCCGGAAGAAGCTGCTCCTGGTGCACGGCGTCACCGTGGCGCTCGTCCCGTGGCTGCTCGACTCGTCCGAACTCCTCTACGGCAAGCGTTCCCGCCCGCTCCCCGGTCAGGAGCGCCGTGGCGAACCGGTCCGCCCGCCGCTGCGCCGCTCACCACACGGCGTCTTCCGCCCGGACGGCACCGAGGACCGCCTGCTCCGCTCGGCGCAGCGCAACAGCCTGCAGCCGCGTCGTGCGACCCGTCCGGCGGGGCCGGCCGAGGGCGTCGACCCGGCGCTGTGCACGGGCGAGCTCCACACGCTCGTGGCCTCGCCACCCGAAGCTCGCAGCCCCTCGTCCAGCGAGTGACGGCGGACCGGCCTACGATACGACCCCATGACACCGACCGACCTGCGCACCTTCGCCACCTTCGCGGCCCACGGCGGCAAGGTCTCGAAGCGCGTCGAGGTCCTGGACCACGAGCCGGACGCCGGCGGACCGTACGAGGGACTCGTCGCCGTCCGCGGTGAGCACCCGCTCGGCGCCGTCGACGAGCGGGCGGCCGACGACTCCGCCGAGCTCGCCCGCGGCGTCGCGAGCATCGGCTGGGTCGACCCCGCCACGCTGCGGGACTGGTACCGCCCCGACCGCGTGGTCGTCTCGCGGCTCGAGGCACGGCGCTCCGGGCTGGTCCCCGGCACCTACGCGGACTCCCGCGGGCGCGGGCGGGTGCGCATCGACGGCCTGGAGGCGCGGCTCGGCACCGACGGTCGGCCCGCGTTCCGCGCGCTGGCCGGCCCCGACGACGAGCCCGTGGTCGACGTCCCGCTGCCCGCCGACCAGGCGGTCCGGCTCGTGGTGGTGTCCGAGGTCGACGACGGCCTCGAGGTCGTCACGACCCCGGTGTCGCCGTTCACCGCGCCGGGCGAGCACGACGTGTTCGCCGACGTCCCCGGCTTGCCGCCACGCCCCGCGGTCGGACGGGTCCGCGTGGCCGCATCGGTCCTGCTCGACGGGTCGCTGCACCAGGTCGAGCGCATCGACGAGCGCGCGGCGACGATGTGGATCCGGCGCGACGGCGACGTCGTCCCGATCGCACTGAGCGCCGTCGGCCCCGACCTCGTCCGCTACACCGCCGTTCCGGTCTGACCGCCGCCGCCTGGCGACGGACCGGCTCGACCGGGGGACGTCGGGCTGGGGACCCGGTGACCCCGGCGGCGTACCGTCCGGCCCATGAGCGATGCAGACCGCGCCGACCAGCAGCAGAACCCCGACGCCGCCACGACCGGTGAGACCCTCGGTGGCCCCCGTCCCGACCCCTCGACCGACGCGAGCAAGGACCCGGAGCAGTGGGTGACCGGCGACGAGCCGATGACCGGACCGCAGCGCAGCTACCTCGACACCCTGGCCCGCGAGGCCGGTGAGGAGCTGCCCGCCGACCTGACGAAGGCCGAGGCGTCCGAGCACATCGACCGACTGCAGCAGCAGACCGGACGCGGAGGCGACTCCGCTTCCTGAGCGCACGTCCGCTTTTCGGCGGACCCGGGCCTGGGCATGTCCTGGTGATGTCCGGGAAGACCCCCGGACGGGGGTGGTCGATGACGTGTCAACAGCTAGCTTCGGGGCCATGCGAACGACATCGACCTCGATCGGCCTCACCGTGCTCCGCGTCGTCCTCGGCGTGGTGTTCATCGCCCACGGCGCGCAGAAGTTCGCGCAGGGGATCCAGAACGTGACCCAGGGCTTCGCCGGCATGGGCGTCCCGCTCGCCGAGGTCGCCGCGCCGTTCGTCGCCGGGCTCGAGCTCGTCGGCGGCGTGCTGCTCGTGCTCGGTGTCGCGACGCGCGTCGTCGGCGTGCTGCTGGCGGTGGACATGGTCGTGGCCGGGGTCCTGGCGCACTCCTCGGCCGGGTTCTACTCGCAGGACGGCGGCTTCGAGTACGTGCTCGTGCTCGCGGTGGCCTCGCTCGCCATCGCGCTCACCGGGCCGGGACGCTTCTCCCTCGACGCACTCGTGCTGCACGCCGCCCGCCGTCGCCGCGGGGTCGACGAACCACTGCCCGCCTGACCCGCGCACCGTACGGCCGGTCCGGCAGCGACACCGACGTGACCCGGGTCGACCGGACCCGGGTCGACCGGACCCGGTGCTGCAGTCCGACCAGCGGCACGACCGAGGCCCGGCGCACGACGCGCGCCGGGCCTCCCGAGCGTCCCGAGGCCGGTCAGGCCCCGGCGAGCGCGTCGACCACCTGCCGGGCGATCCGTCGCCCCGCGCGGTTCGCCCCGATCGTCGACGCCTGCGGCCCGTAGCCCGCCAGGAACAGGCGCGGCTCGTCCACCGACCGACCGTCCACCACCGCGACGCCGCCGGCCGCCGTCCGCAGGTGCAGCGGCGCGAGGTGCCGCAGGTCCGCCCGGAACCCGGTCGCCCAGATGACGGCATCGGCGTGCACGTGCTCGCCGTCGGCCGTCACGACCCCCGTCTCGTCGAGTCGGCGGAACAGGGGTTCGTCCCGCAGCACGCCCCGGTCGATCCCGGCGCGGATCCGCCGCGAGACCGGGACCCCCGTCCCGCTCACGATGCTCGGGAGCACCGCACCCGCACGCGCCGCACGGTCCTGCTCGTCGACCGCCGCGACCGCGGAGGCGGTGTCGAGCGCTGGCGACTCCGACCAGACGACCGGCCGACGGGTGAACCACCGTGTGGAGCGGGCGACGCCGTCGAGTTCCAGCAGGAAGCCGATCGCGCTCGTGCCGCCGCCCACGACCACGACGTCCTGCCCGGCGAACTCGGCGGCGCTGCGGTACTCGGTGGTGTCGAGCTGGCGGCCACGGAAGACGTCGCGGCCCGGGTACCAGGGGACGAAGGGTGTGCCCCACGTCCCCGAGGCGTTGACGACGACCTCGGCCCGGATCCTGGACACCGTGCCGTCAGCAGCGCGCACCGTGACGACCAGCGCGTCGTGGCCCTCGGCGCGCTCGACGGCGGTGACCGCGACGGGCCGACGGACTCGCAGCCCGTGGTGCTCCTCGAAGCGGCGGTAGTACTCCCCCACCACGTCCCGCGCCGGCCGGGAACGATCGGCGTCGTCGAAGTGCAGGCCCATCTCCTGCATCCCGGGCAGGTCGTGGACGCGGTGGGCGGAGCCGAGGCGCAGGGCCTCCCAGCGGAACTGCCACGCGCCGCCCGTGGACGGGGCCCGGTCGAGCACGACGAGGTCGCTGCCCGGCTCGAGCCCGAGCCGCTGGAGGTGGTACGCGACGGACAGACCGGCCTGTCCGGCACCGATCACGACCACTCGGGCGGACTGTTCGGGGGCGGGTGCGGTGGTGTCGCTCATCACATCCGATTCTGCTGTGCGCCGAGCGACGTCGGCGACGTCCGGATCGGGGTACATGGTAGAGTGATCGGCAGATTTCCAACCACGAACCGTCCGGTTCCCCGGGTGAATCCTCACCCGCCAGGACCGGACCAGAGCCGATCACGAGGGGGTCACGCATGGGGCGCGGCCGTCAGAAGGCGAAGCACACCAAGGTCGCTCGGGAGCTGAAGTACTTCAGCCCGGAGACGAACTACGGTGCGCTCGAACGCGAACTCTCCGCTGCACAGCAGTCCGATGAGGACGCCTACGTCGACCGCTGGGCTGACCAGTACGACGACGAAGACGAACTCGAGCCCCAGCAGGACCACAACAAGTCCGCCTGACCCTCGGGGTCGTCACGCCGCGCGCCTTCGGGCAGCGCGGCGTTTGCACGTGCCGCAGGAGCGTCAGTGGTCAGTACTTCCGGTCGCACGACGCGCCGCTCACGTCCGCTCTGGTCGCACAACACGCCGCACCGGCGCTCGGCGAACGGCGCGTTGTGCGACCCCGCCGAACCTGAGCGGCGATCCCTGCGACCAGGACCACCCCGGCTGACCGCAACCCTCTGCGTCCGGCCCCTCCGCACGACGAACGCCCGCCACGCCGGAGCGTGACGGGCGTCGGGTGCAGCAGGGTCAGCCGGCGTAGGTACCGACGAGCCGCACGGCGCCGCCGTCCACGCCCTTCGCGCCCTGCTCGAAGCCGTCCAGGTCCCGAGCTGCCGTCGAGACGGTCCCGACCTGCCACGACGGGTGCCCGGCGGTCTCGAGGGTCGCGATCACCGAGGCGGCGGCCGCAGCGGACACGACCGCGAACATGCCGATGCCGAGGTTCCAGGTGCCCTCGGTGTCCTCGATCGGAGTGCCCGCCATGTCGGCCAGGACCCGGAACACCGACGCGGGCGTCCAGGTGGAACGGTCGACCTCGATCCACGAGCCGACCGGCAGCACGCGGGCGAGGTTCGCCGCGATGCCGCCGCCGGTCACGTGCGAGAGCGAGTGCACGGCCCCCGGCTGCGACTCGAGCAGGGCCAGGAGCGGTGCGGTGTAGAGGCGGGTCGGCTCGAGCAGGGCTTCTCCCACCGAGACACCGGTGCCGAACTCGGGGAGCTGGTCCGTGTACCCGATCCCACGGGACGACAGGATGTGGCGCACCAGGGAGTACCCGTTCGAGTGCAGCCCCGAGGACGCGATCGCCACCACGACGTCGCCGTCCTGCACCAGGTGCGCACCGAGCTGGGCACCGGCCTCGACCACGCCGGTCGCGGCCCCCGCCACGTCGTAGTCGTCGGGCCCGAGCAGCCCCGGGTGTTCGGCGGTCTCGCCGCCGACGAGCGCGGTGCCCGTCTCCGAGCAACCCCGGGCGATGCCCGCGACGATGTCGGCGATGCGGTTCGGGACGACCCGGCCGCAGGCGATGTAGTCCGTCATGAACAGCGGCTTCGCGCCCACCACGACGATGTCGTCGACGACCATGCCGACGAGGTCCTGCCCGATCGTGTCGTGCTTGTCGACCGCCTGCGCGATCGCGACCTTCGTGCCGACGCCGTCCGTGGACGTGGCGAGCAGCGGGCGGTCGTAGTCCTTGAGGAACGACACGTCGTACAGCCCCGCGAACCCGCCCACACCACCGAGCACCGACGGGTTGTGCGTCGCCGACACGGCGGACTTCATGAGCTCGACGGCCAGGTCACCGGCGGCCGTGTCGACCCCGGCTGCTGCGTACGGGTTGGGCATGCGTAGTCCTCCGCGGGGGCATGGCAGAATCGTTCGGTACCCCCCGATTCTACGGTCTGGAGCACACCGCGAATGTGCGGCATCGTCGGCCTCGTTGCACAGGGCCCCGCCAACCAATCCATCTACGACGCACTGCTCCTCCTGCAGCACCGAGGACAGGACTCGACCGGCATCGCCACGGTCGAGGGCCACGTGCACCACATGCACAAGACCCGCGGGCACGTGCGTGAGGCGTTCCGCACCCGGGACATGCGGGCGCTGCTCGGGACCATGGGCCTCGGTCACGTGCGCTACGCCACGAAGGGCGCCGCCAGCAACGAGGAAGAAGCCCAGCCGTTCTACGTGAACGCGCCCTACGGCATCGTCCTCGTCCACAACGGCAACCTGACGAACACCCGCGAGCTCACGCGCGAGCTCTTCGACGTCGACCGACGCCACCTCAACACCAGCTCGGACACCGAGCTCCTGGTGAACGTGCTCGCGCACGAGCTGCAGGGCCAGGTCCGGGGCAGCGAGCTCGACGCCGGCCAGGTGTTCGACGCCGTCGAGCGGGTGCACGAGCGCGTCGAGGGCTCCTACGCCACGATCGCAACGATCGCGGGCCACGGCCTGCTCGCCTTCCGTGACCCGTACGGCATCCGTCCGCTCATCCTCGGGCACCGGTTCGACGAGGCCGGCAAGCCGGAGTGGGTCGTGGCCAGCGAGTCGCTCGTCCTGGAGTCCGGCGGCTACGAGATCGTCCGCGACATCGCTCCGGGCGAGGCCGTGTTCATCGAGATGAACGGGCAGATGCACGCCCGTCAGTGCGCGAAGGACCCGCGGCTCGTCCCCTGCTCCTTCGAGTACGTCTACCTCGCCCGCCCCGACTCCGTGATGAACGGCATCTCGGTGTACGACGCCCGACTGCGCCTGGGCAACCGGCTGGCCGACACGATCGCGCAGTACGCGCCCACCGGTGACATCGACGTCGTCATGCCGATCCCGGACTCGTCCCGGCCCGCGGCGATGCAGGTCGCGCAGAAGCTCGGCATCGAGTACCGCGAGGGCTTCTACAAGAACCGCTACGTCGGCCGCACCTTCATCATGCCCGGTCAGGCGGAGCGCAAGCGTTCGGTCCGTCAGAAGCTCAACGCGATGTCGTCGGAGTTCAAGGGCAAGAACATCCTCATCGTCGACGACTCGATCGTGCGCGGCACGACGAGCCGCGAGATCGTCGAGATGGCCCGCGCGGCCGGGGCGAACGAGGTCACGTTCACGAGCGCCGCGCCTCCCGTCCGGTTCCCGCACGTCTACGGCATCAACATGCCGACCCGTGCCGAGCTCATCGCGCACGACCGGAAGATCCCCGAGATCAACCGGGTGCTCGGCAGCGACCATCTCATATACCAGGAGATCGCCGACATGCGCGACGCGATCATCGAGGGCTCCGACGTCACCGACCTCGAGATGAGCTGCTTCACGGGTGAGTACGTGACCGGCACCGTCACCCCCGAGTACCTGTCCTGGGTCGAGGCCAACCAGCTCAGCTAGGTCGCGCGCCGCGACCAGGAGACGGACAGGAGGCCCGTGGCGACACCGCCACGGGCCTCCTGTCCGTCATGGGGTCGGGTCAGCGACCTGCCGGGTCGTCGCCGTGGTCCTCGAGCTCGCCCTCGACCGTGTCGGCGGGCATCTCGACCTCGACGCGCTCGGCCGTCAGCCGGGCGGCTCGTCGCTGGAAGACCCGGTCGAGGACGACCGCCACGACCGCACCGACGGCGGCACCGATCGTGACGCCCCACAGCGAGAAGTAGCCGACGAGCGAACCGAAGCTCTGCGTCTCCTGCTGGTCGCCGCGGTCCAGGTTCATCGTCAGCGACACGACGACGAGCGTGGCGAGGAACCCGAGCAGTGCACCACCGACGATGAAGACCCCGAACTTCGGCGCACGTCGGATCGTCACCTCGTCCGAGGTGGAGACGGCGTTGGGGGCCGGTCGTTCTTCGGGTCCGTCGGGGGTGCTCACGCCTCCATTGTCCCCCACTGTGGGACGTGCTCCGGCCTGTGCCGGTCGCCCGATCCGGGAGAGGATGGACCGACAGAGACGCTGACCGCGGCGAGGAGGTGGTCCACGATGCGGGAACGCCCGAGGCGCTCGTCGGCCCCTGCTGACCGGGCTCCGGCCCGCATCGCGTGGCCCATCGCGCAGCGGCGCGAGGAGGACCGCGCCGTGGCGGTCGTCGCGGAGCACGGGTGGAGCGTGGCGCTGGTGGGTGCCCCCGGTCTCGGCAAGAGCACCGTCGCCGAGCGCGTGACGGGCCGGGTGGCGGGGCGGGACCCGTCGGGCCGGACGCTCGTCGTCCCCATCACGGCCGTCGCCTCCGGCCGGTCCATGCCCTTCGGGGCGGTCGCGGACCGGTTCGGTGACCTGCCCGGGTCCATGGCGGAGCTCGCCGACGACCGCGGCGCCGAGCAGCGCCTGCGCGCCCTGGCAGACCTCGAGGGCAGGTCCGTCGTGCTGCGCGTCGACGACGCCGACCACCTGGACGCCATCTCGGCCCGGTACGTGTCCTGGCTGGTCCGTCACCAGGGTGCCCGGCTCGTGCTGACCTGCCGCGACTTCACGGCACTGCCGGAGCCGCTGCGCGCACTCTGGCAGGACGACCTGCTCGAGCGGATCGACCTGGAGCCGCTCGACCTCCGCGAGACCTCGGACCTGATCTCCGACGCGTTGGGCGCAGCGCTCGAGAACGCGTCGGCGGAGCGCGTCCACCGGGCGACCGCGGGCAACCCGCTGTACCTGCGCGAGGTGGTGCGGGCCGCACTCGCGGACGGGTCGCTCGAGCAGACCGCTTCCGGCTGGTACTGGCGCGGGCGGGTGACGGCGTCGAACAGCCTGTCCGACATGTACCGGACCGAGCTCGGTGCGTTGCCGGAGGACCTGCGCGACGTCGTCGAGATCGTCGCCCTCGCCGACCCCATCCCCCTGTCCCGGCTGCTCGGGCTCGTCTCCGGCGGGGACGTCGACCGTGTCACCGCGCTCGGCCTCGTCCGGGTGGACACGCTCGACGACGGCGCCGCGGTGGTGCGACCGTCGCACCCGCTCGTCGGCGAGGTCGTGCGGGCCCTCGTCCCGGTCGCCCGTCGGACCCGGCTGTTCGCGCGCGCCAACGCGTTCCGGACCGACCGTCCGGAGGGGTCCCCGCCCGCCGCGCGGTTGCGGTCCGCACTCTGGTCGCTCGAGTGCGGGGTGCTCCCACCGGTCGCGGAACTGCTCGACGCGGCACAGGTCGCGGTTCGCCTGCAGGAGCACGAGAGCGCCGTCGCGCTCGCGTCCGCGGCGCTCCGGACGCCGCTCAGCGCGACCGAACGGGTGTCCGCACACGTGCTCCGCTCGCTCGCGCACTCGTACAGCACCGGACGAGAGGCCGGACGCGTCGACGCCGAGGCCGCGTGGCACGTGGCGAGGGAACTCGGCGGGGCCGGGGACGCGGTGGACGCCGTGGTCGTCGAGGCGTGCGAGACGCTCGCGAACATCCGGCAGTTCCACGACGACGACGTCCTGGCGGCGGTGGCGCTGACGGACGCGGCGATCCGCATCGTCGGTGCCGCGGCCGCGGAACGGTTGCGGCTCCTGCGGCTCGCGCACCTCGGCTGGGGTGGACGTTTCGAGGACGTCCGCGCCGAGGTGGACCGCTCGGGCATCGTGCACGCCCCGACGGTGCCGTTCGCGTTCCTCTGCCTCGCGCCGTGCGCCGTCATGGCCCTGGCGACGGCCGGACGACTGGACGATGCGGCGTCGCTCGGCAAGCGCTGCCTCGAGACCGCCGCGGCGCACCTCGAGGACGCCCCGTGGAGCGTCGGCGAGATCGTCTCCGTGCTGCACCAGGTCCAGGTGTGGCGCGGCGAGATCTCCGAGCTGCTCACCGAGGTGCCCGTGCGGCGCTCGAGCCCCTACCTCAAGTACGACTTCACGCTCGAGCTCATCGGCGACGGCAACCAGGCGATCGGGCAGCGGCGCTGGGACGACGCGATCGCCGCGTTCTCGGCCGCGTGCGACCGGTACGACGTCGCCGACCACGGCGGCTTCGGCGCCTACCCGTGGGCGCGGCTCGCGATGGCGTACGCCTACGCGGGTCGGGTCGAGGAAGCCGGCGTCGCGCTCGAACGCGCGCGGTCCACGCCGCTCCGGGCCATGCGGATCACGGGGGAACAGGTCGCCGTCTCGATCGCCTGGACCGAGGCGGTGCTCGGGAACCCGGCGGGTCTGCAGCACATGGACGAGGTGGTCGAACGGGCGACCGCCAGCGGCGCATGGATGCACGTCCTGTACGGGCGCACGCTGCACTACGCGATGGACCTGCAGAACGGACGCGACAACGCCGTGTCGCTCGAACGGATGCGCGTGGCCGCGACCCGGGTGGACGGACCGCTCGCGGCGGCGATCCGGGAGTACGCCGACGCCGTCGCGGCCGACGACCGGACACGGGTGATCGCGGCGCAGGGCGTGCTGGCGTCACACGGGATGGCGGTCAGCGCGGGCCGGGCGAAGCCGCCGCTGACGAACCGCGAGTACGAGGTCGCGAAGCTCGCAGCCGAGGGGCTGAGCAACCGACGCATCGCCGAGAGCCTGGGGCTGTCCGTGCGCACCATCGACGCGCACCTCTCACGGGTCTTCGCGAAGTGGGACCTGCACGCCCGGACCGAGCTCGGCGAGCTGCTCTGACGCGGGACGAGCCGGCCTGCCCGGCGTGCGGACGACGCAACGGAACACCCGCGCGGCCGCAACGACGTTGCGGTTTGCAGCACGACTCGCCGGAACGGTTGACAGGGTGTGACGAAGATCGCGTAGCGTGTCCCCTGTCGCCGGGTTCGGACCCGTTCGGGTCGGGTCCGAATCCCGGCGACTTCCACGATACGGACCCGGTCTCGGGGGCCGCATCGGTAGGACCTACCTAATTCGTGGAGCGCCGGTCATTCGTGGAGCGCCCGTCGTTCGTGGAGCGCCCGTCGACCGGTTCGTGGCTCGGCCACCGGCACGGCTGTGGCTGCGAGCGGCGCCTCCCCCGGATCAGGGTGCCAGGCGCACCGGCAGGAACGCCGCCAGGTCCGCTCGGGAGCCCGAGGCACTGACCCGCGACTGCGCGACCGCCTCGTCCCAGTGCAGCGCGCCCGTGGCGAGCGCCAGCCACGTGGCGGCGTCCGTCTCGACGACGTTCGGCGGCGTCCCGCGCGTGTGGCGCGGCCCCGGGACCGCCTGCACCGCCGCGAACGGCGGGACACGGACCTCGACGCTGTTGCCGGGGACGTCCTCGGCCAGCCGCTGCAGCGACCAGCGCACCGCCGTGGCGAGCACCGGACGCGACGTGTCGCCCTGCTGCACGGCGGTGAGCGCCGTGTGTCCGTCCACGTCCTCGATCGTCCTCCGGGGCATGTCCACAGGCTAGTCCCGGCATCGCAACGGGCCACTCCGGCTCGGTAGGGTGATCGGGTGCGAATCCTCGTCCTCGGTTCCGGTGCCCGCGAGCACGCGATCATCACGGCCCTCCTCGCGGAGCAGGCCGGTCACGTCATCACGGCAGCTCCCGGCAACGCCGGCATCGCCGCCGACGTCGAGACGGTCTCGCTCGACCCTACCAACGGAGCGCTCGTCGCCGAGTACGCGATCGAGAACGGCGTCGAGCTCGTCGTCGTCGGACCGGAAGCCCCGCTCATCGCCGGCGTGGCCGACCCGGTCCGCACCCGCGGCATCCCCGTCTTCGGACCGAGCAAGGCCGCAGCGCAGCTCGAGGGGTCCAAGGCGTTCGCGAAGCGCATCATGGCCGAGGCCGGGGTCCCGACCGGTCGTCCGGTGTACGCCGGCACGGTGGACGAAGCCGTCGCCGCGATCGACGAGCTCGGCGCCCCGTACGTCGTCAAGGCGGACGGGCTCGCGGCGGGCAAGGGCGTCCTCGTGACCGAGGACCGGCAGGCCGCGATCGACCACGCCACGTACTGGCTGCAGCACGGGCACGTCGTGGTGGAAGAGTTCCTCGACGGTGAAGAAGTCTCGCTCTTCTTCCTCAGCGACGGCCACGACATCCGTCCCCTCAGCCCCGCCCAGGACTACAAGCGCCTCGGCGACGGCGACGCGGGCCCGAACACCGGCGGCATGGGCGCGTACTCGCCGCTGCCCTGGCTCGCCGACCGGTGGGGCTCCGAGCAGGCCTTCGTGGACGAGGTCGCCGACATGGTCGCGCTCCCCACCGTCCGACGGCTCGAGCACGAGGGCACGCCCTTCGTGGGGCTCCTGTACTGCGGGCTGATCGTCACCGAGCAGGGTGTCCGGGTCATCGAGTTCAACGCGCGCTTCGGCGACCCGGAGACGCAGGTCGTCCTCCCCCGGCTCGCCACGCCGCTGAGCAGCCTGCTGCTGGCCGCGGCGACCGGGCAGCTCGCGGCGGCCCCCGCGCCCGAGTTCCGGACCGACGCCGCAGTGACGGTCGTCCTCGCGAGCGAGGGCTACCCGGAGAACCCGCGGACCGGTCGCCCCATCACCGGCATCGACCAGGCGAACGCCCGCGACGGGGTGTCCGTCGCGCACGCGGCCACCGGAGTCCTCGACGGCGAGCTCGTCGCCACCGGCGGACGGGTGCTCAGCGTCGTCGGCACGGGCGCGACCTTCGCCGAAGCCCGCGAACGCGCCTACGCCGGACTCCACGACATCACCCTGCAGGGCGCGCAGTTCCGCACCGACATCGCGGCGAAGGTCGCCCGGTGAGCGCGCCGCAGCTCGACGGGTGGCGGCACGTCAGCTCCGGCAAGGTCCGCGAGCTCTACGTCCCGGCCGACACCGGGGACGTCGCCTCTGCGACCGAACTGCTGCTCGTCGCATCGGACCGGGTGAGCGCGTACGACTTCGCGCTCGAGCCGCCCATCCCCGGCAAGGGCGAACTGCTCACGCGGCTCTCCCGCTTCTGGTTCACCCGGCTCGCCGACGTCCCGAACCACCTGCTGCCGGTGTCCGCCGAGGGCACCCCCGTCCCGGAGTCCGTCTCGGCACGGTCCATGCACGTGATGCCGCTGGAGATGTTCCCGGTCGAGTGCGTGGTGCGAGGACACCTCGTCGGGAGCGGCTGGACGGAGTACCAGGAGTCCGGCAGCGTCTGCGGCGTCGCACTCCCCGAGGGGCTGTCGAACGGTGACCGTCTGCCGGAACCGATCTACACGCCGGCGTACAAGGCGCCCCAGGGTGCGCACGACGAGAACATCTCCTACGAGCAGACGGTCGAGCTCGTCGGGGCGGACGTCGCGGCGCAGCTGCGGGACCTGTCGCTCCGCGTCTACACCGAGGCGGCGGCGATCGCGCTCGAGCACGACGTCGTCATCGCGGACACCAAGTTCGAGTTCGGGCGCGGGGCGGACGGCGTCATCCGGATCGCCGACGAGGTCCTGACGAGCGACTCCAGCCGGTACTGGGACGCCCGCTCCGACAACCGGACGGACTCGTTCGACAAGCAGATCGTGCGCGACTGGCTCAGCGCGAACTGGGATCGCCAGGGGACGCCACCGGTGCTGCCGGAGGCGATCGTGTCCCGCACGGCGGCGCGCTACGCGGAGCTCATCGAGCGCCTCGGCGCCTAGGACCGCATCGGGCCCCTCGAGCGTCGAGGACCACGTCGAGCGCCTCGAGCGCGGAGGACCGCACCGAGCCCCTCGAGCGCCGAGGGCCGCATCGAGCGCCTCGGCGTGGCTGACCGCTCCGGCTCAGGCGTCGCGCGCGATGACGACCACCGTCAGGTCGTCGCCCGGGTCGTGCTCGACGGCCCGCGCCCGCACCCGCTGCAGGAACGTCGGGATGTCCGGCGCGCCCCGGTAGACCTCACCGAGTCGGGACAGTGATGCGAGCGTCGAGTCCCACAGCTCGAGCACGCCGTCGCTCACGACCACGAAGACGTCACCGGGCGCGAGCACGACCGTGCCCGAGACCCGCTCGATCCCGACGGGGTGCAGTCCGATCGGCAGGTCGAACGACCGGAGGATGCCCTCGGTCCCGTCGGCGCGCAGGTGCAGCACGAGCCCGTGCCCGGCGTCGGTGAACTCGACGAGCCCGGTCTCGGGCGTCAGTCGGGCGTGGAAGAGCGTGGCGAACGACTCGGCGCGGCTGAGCTCGGGCGCGACCTGCGCCTCGAGCGCCGCGACGGCGTCCTGCGGTGCCTGGTCGCCCCGCGCGAGCAGCGCACCGCGGATGCCCGCGGCGAGGAGGCCGGCCGACATGCCCTTGCCCATGACGTCCGCGACCGTGAAGTGCAGCGCCCCGTCGGTCAGGTGCCAGTCGTGGAAGTCGCCCGAGACGACGCCGTGCGGCACGGACGTCCCCGCGACCCGGTAGCCGGGAACATCGACGCTCGAGGGCTCGAGCCCGGCGAGCACACCGCGGAGCCGGTCCTCGTCGGCGCCGGCGGCGAGTTCGCGCTCCGCCCAGACGCCGAGTTCCTCGAGCAGCGCGAGGTCGTCGGGCTCGAGCGTCCGCGGGGCCTGGTCGATGAGGCACAGCGTGCCGACCTTCACGTCGTCCTCCCCGACGCGCAGCGGGACCCCCGCGTAGAAGCGGACGTTCGGGTCGTCGGTCACCATCGGCAGGTCGGCGAAAGCGGGGTCGGCGAGCGCGTCCGGGACCACGACCGGCCCCGGCTGCGCGAGCGTCCGTCCGCAGAACGTGTCCTGCAGCGGGATGACCGGATCGAACACGGTCGCGCTCTGCTGGGACTTGATGGTCAGCGTCGAGTCACCCGCGAGGTTGAGGAAGGAACCCGTGACACCGAAGGCTTCACGGGCGATGCGGGTGATGCGCTCGAAGCGCTCCTCGGGACCGCCCTCAACGACGTCGAGCGCGGCGAGCAGGGCGGCCCGGCGGACCGCGTCCGGCGAGGCCTTCTCGATCGTCGTTGCGGGTTCCTGATCCATGCACACCACGGTAACGCGCCGATCGGACAGGGCCTGTCCCCAGAACGGTGGACCGTCACCCCCAGAGGGTGGGGCAGCGGCACGGCGTACCCTCGAGCTGTGCTCCATCGCGTCGCCCTCGTCCTCGTCGTGGCCCTCGGGGCGTCGCTCGGCTTGACCGGCTGCGGCGCCGAGGACCCCACCGGGCGGCTCTCCGTCACGGTGTCCGAGAACGCCGCCGACCACCCGTACGAGGTCAAGGTCTTCGCCGAGACCGGCAAGCTGTCGGAACACCAGCGGGTCTACCCCGGTGACACCGCGGACTTCGCGGGCGTCCCCGTCGGGGCGGTGACCGTCCGAGCCGGCGAGCTGTGCCCGCAGGAGACGAGGGTGACCGCCGACGACGTCGCCGCGGTCACGCTCACGACGACCGGTTGCTGATCCTCAGGACACTTCGGGATCGGCTCGCCGGCCTGCCCGGGCCAGCGTCTCGTGCGGGCTCTCACCGAACCGCGCGCGGTACGTGGCCGCGAACCGCCCGAGGTGCGCGAACTGCCAGTGCCGTGCCACCGAGCGCACCGTGACGATGCCCGGCCCCGGGGCCGTGAACTCGCGGTGCACACGATCGAGACGGACCTCGCGGAGGTAGCGCATCGGCGTCACCGCGAGACGACGGCGGAACAGGTCCTGCAGTCCGCGCTCGCTGAGGCCGGCGGCGTCACCGATGTCCTGCACGGTGATGGGTTCGTGCGCGTGCTCGTGGACGAACCGGATGGCCTCCCGCAGTCGGTTCTCGACGTCCGAGCGCGATCGGGTGAACGTCGACAGGACGACGGTCGCGACACGACGGTTGACCGCACGACGTTCCGCGGGCGGGAGCGCCGGGTCGAGGAGCCGTTCGGCGACCTCGCGCAGCAGGGTCCGCAGGGGCTCCACCCGGGGGTCGCCCGCGGGCGGCTGGACGAACTCGCTGGGCCCGTCCACGTCGCCGAGGAGTCGGGGCGCCAGGTGCAGGAGCGTCATCCGTGTGGCGTCGGTGTCGAACGAGTAGGCGACGGGAGCCGACAGCATGACGGGCCGACCGGGGTGGACCTCCCACCGGTCTCCGTCGTCCGCCGTCACCAGCGCGTGACCGTCCGCGAGCCAGAAGACGACGTGGTCGGGGCGCGGGCCGATCGTGCCGGACTGCGGACCGTCGGTCACGATCCGACGGATCGTGAGGTCCGCGTCGCCGCCGGTCACGTACTCGAACGCGGCACCCTCGTCCGCCATGGCACGCCTCCTGTCGATGTCCGCCCGCTCGGAGCGGTGGGACTCGGCACGCTACCGCCCGCGGGGATGGACGACGCGGCTTCGCCGGACGCCAGGCCGTGCTCGTCCGGGAAGCGCATCCGAGGCGCGGCAAACGGACAGCTGGGCTCGCGGTCGGGATCGCCGATGACGGTCAGGCACGACCGCCAGGGGTCGGGGAAGCCGGTCAGGGGCCGGGGACGACGTCCCACTCGTCGGCGTACCGCGACAGCACGGCCCAGCGCGACACCGGCCAGGTCGTCAGGAAGGCTCGGCCGACGACGTCCGACTCCGACACGGTGCCGTGAGCGCGGGAGTCGGCGGACTCGTACCGGTTGTCCCCCATCACCCAGAGCTGCCCGTCGGGGACCGTGACGTCGAAGTCCTGCAGCGACACGCGATCGGTGCCGGCCGGTGTCACGACGTACGGCTCGTCCACGGGCTGTCCGTTGACGCTGAGCCGGCCGTCGGCCCCGCAGCACGAGACCCGGTCGCCAGGCAGGCCGATGACCCGCTTGATGAGGTCGTCCCCCTGCCCCGCCCCGAGCCAGCCACCCGGATCCCGGAACACGACGACGTCCCCGCGGTGCAGGCCGACCACCTCGGGCACGAGCTCGTTGACGAGGACGCGGTCCCCCACCAGGAGCGTGTCCTCCATCGATTCCGAGGGGATGAAGAACGACCGGACCAGGAACGCCTTGACGAGGAACGACGCCAGCAGCGCGAGCACGACGATGATCGCGAGGTCGCGCAGGAACCTCCAGCCGCTGCGCTGTGCCCTCGGTGACTCCGCCGGCTCGCTCAATGCGTCAGCACCACCTTCACGAGACCGATGACGAAGGCGACCGCCGCGAGCACGACGCCGCCCCACAGGCCGAGGAACGTCGGTCGACGGCCCGAGAACCGTTGCATGAACACGCCGACCAGCCCGATGCGCGCGACGAGGATGACGATGGCCGCGACCTGCGACCACCCGGCCGGGACCCACCCGGCCCAGGCGGCGGCGTACAGGACCGCGGGGATGAGCCCCGACGTCGCGATCGGGTTCGCGTTCCGCACGATGGTCGCGGCGGACTCGCGCTGCTGGGCGTCGCTCCCCTGGTCGCCGAAGCCGTGCGCGACGACGTGCGCCAGGACGTGGGCCAGGTAGGTCAGCACGGCCGTCGCGAGGACGGTGAGCACTGCGGCGCCGTGGTGGATCTGCTCCGGGTTCACCGCGATCGCGGCACTGAGCACCGTGATGTTGCCGTAGATGTAGGAGGACATGCGGTCGCGCACGTGCTCGACCGGGAGGTCCCGTGGGTCGCGCGTGCGACGGGTGCGTGGCATCCCCCCATCTTGGCCCGTCCCGGCGCGGCTCCGCCGACAGGAAACCGAGTGCGATGCCATGCTGGGTCGCGTCGGCGCGCCGCCGCGCCGCACGGATCCGGGAGGCCCGCATGACGTCCGCACGACCCCTCGCCCTGGTGACCGGTGTCGGCCGACGCGCCGGGATCGGTGCGGCGCTCGCGGTCCGGCTCGCGAACGACGGCTGGGACCTCGCCCTGTCGTGGTGGGGGTCCTACGACGAGCGGGTGCACGGCGCGGCCGACCCGGCGGGGATCGACCGGGTGGCGCAGGAGTGCGAGTCGGCGGGAGCACGGGTGTCGCGCCTCCCGGTCGACCTGGCCGATGCCGGGCAGGCGGCCGCGCTGGTCGAGCGGGCGGCGACGGAGGCGGGCGTTCCGGTGACCGCCCTCGTCCTGTCGCACGCGGAGTCGGTCGACTCGGACTTCCGCACGACCACGGTCGAGGCGTGGGACCAGCACTTCGCGGTCAACGCACGAGCGCCGTTCCTGCTCGTGCAGGCGTACCGGGCGGCACTCGAACGGGCCGGCGACCGCGCACCGCGAGACCTGCGGCGCATCGTCGCGCTGACCAGCGACCACACGGCGTACAACCTGCCCTACGGTGCGTCGAAGGGTGCCCTCGACCGGATCGTTCTCGGCGCGGCGAAGGAGCTCGCCGACCTCGGGGTGCGCGCGAACCTCGTCAACCCCGGGCCGAACGACACGGGCTGGATGTCCGAGGAGACGAAGGAGTGGGTGGTCGGCACGACCCCTGCCGGTCGACTCGGGACGCCCGCCGACACCGCGGAGCTCGTCGCCTTCCTGTGCTCGCCCGGTGGCGGGTGGGTGAACGGGCAGCTCCTGCACTCCGACGGTGGGTTCTCGGACCCCGCCTGACCGCCGCTCGATTTAGTTGACGCGTCAACCAAATCGGCGCACACTGGAGGCATGCACACGCAGGACCTCCTCGCCGCCGACACCGGGATGGGTGCCGTCACCCTCCGGGTCGCGGACCTCGACCGGATGACCCGGTACTACACCGAGGGCGTCCGGCTCTCGGTGCTGTCCGCCACAGCCGAACGGGTCGCGCTCGGCCGCGGGGCCGTCACGATCCTGGTCCTCGAGCACGAGCCGGCACTCGCCCACGCGGGGGCGCACGAGGCCGGTCTCTTCCACACCGCGATCCTCTTCGACACTCGCGCAGACCTCGCCGCCGCCCTCTACTCGGTCGCGACCCGGTACCCCGAGAGCTTCACCGGCAGCGCCGACCACCTCGTCAGCAACGCCTTCTACTGCACGGACCCCGAGGGCAACGGCGTCGAACTGTACTGGGACCGTGACCGGACCGAGTGGTCGTGGACGCACGGCATGGTCGACATGGACACGAAGTACGTCGACCCGAACGCGTTCCTCCGGACGCACCTCACGCAGGACGCGCTGGACGAGGCCGACGTGCGACCGGGGCGGGTGGGCCACGTGCACCTGTCGGTCGGCGACGTCGCGACCGCGAAGGCCTTCTACGTCGACACCATGGGCTTCGAGACGACCGCCGGGTGGGGCGAGGCGCTCTTCGTGTCCGCGGGCGGGTACCACCACCACATGGCGATGAACACGTGGAACTCCCGCGGCGCCGGGCGACGGCAGCTCGCGCTCGGCCTCGGGCTCGTGCGCATCGAGGTCCCCGCCGTCGACGACCTCGGTGCCCTCACCGAGCGCATGCGGGACCACGGCGTGCAGACCGCGGACGACGGGCGCACGCTCGCGTTCGAGGACCCGTGGGCGAACCGCATCGAGGTGACGGCGCCCGGTCGCGGTCGACCCGGACCGAGCGGGTGAGGCCCGCACGCAGGCCGCACCCGGCAGGATGGGTCCGTGATTGAGGACATCCGGTGGGAGGTGGTCGAGGAGAGCACGCTGTCGCTCCCCGACCACGAGGCGATCGCAGCACTGCTCGGGCAGGCCTTCCCCGACTGGTCGCACTGGTACGTCGGCGGCCGGAGCTGGGCAGGGATGCAACCCGAGCGACGGGTGCTCGCCCGCGACGCCGACGGCGTGGTGCTCGCCCACGTCGGGATCCGGCGCATGTTCATCACCGTGGGCGGTCGGGACGTCCTGGTCGGCGACACCGGCCTCGTCGCGGTCGCACCGCGGCTGCAGGGGACGGGCCAGGGCCGAGAGCTCATGGAGCGCGCACACGCCGTGCTCGCGGGGCTCGCGGTGCCGTACGGCTTCCTCGGGGCCGGCGAGGACCGGATCCCGTTCTACGCGCACCTCGGGTGGCACGAACTCGAGGGCGTCGTGGGGACGTTCAGTGCCTTCACCGCCGAGGGCGCTGGCATCACGAACACCGAGCAGGGTGGCTGGATGGTGCGTCCGGTCACGGAGCGCTTCGAGGACTGGCCGACCGGCGACGTCCTGCTCAACGCGCAACAGGTCTAGACGCGACGACGGACGGGAGGCGCGGTGCCAGCTGGCACCGCGCCTCCCGTCCGTCGTCGGTGGGGCCTACGCCTCGACGGCGACCGTCTCCGGGTCCTCGTTCGAGCCCGGCGCGCTCGGCACGACGGCCGCGCGCACGCGCGCACCGAGGTCCGGGTCGACGTTCGTCCAGTAGGCGAAGACACGCTCACGGAGGTCGTCGCGCGTCACCTTCGAGACGTGCCCGGCGATGTTGCCGACCAGGCGCGCACGGGCCGCGTCGTCGAGGACCTCGCGGTAGAGCGTGCCCGCCTGACCGAAGTCGTCGTCCTCCGGGTGCAGGGTCGCCGCCGAGCGCTGCAGCGCGCCGTCGGACTCCCAGCCCGGCGCGTCGTC
>Ga0308167_1000968_pt1 | contig 40049 bp, 32 predicted proteins | sample PhyCR1_2_FD_202138 | JGI IMG/M metagenome (GOLD analysis project Ga0308167, IMG submission 202138) | Phyllosphere microbial communities from UC Gill Tract Community Farm, Albany, California, United States - DLSLRC.R1 | ecosystem: Host-associated > Plants > Phyllosphere > Unclassified | place... | reverse complement strand
TGCTGTCAACACCTCATTTCCTGCTTCGATGACTTGAAGCTGGCACCGCCGAAAACCAATCCAACTCGTTGATAATCAAGGAGTTTTCCGTTTCGACTGCGCCGGAAGTGGGGCGAATTATAGGCCGTTGGATTTCTGAGTCAAGCCCTAATTTGCAATTAAGTGGCCACTACCGTTTTCTTCTTATAGAGACGAGGAATCCGACGCATCACCGCCGGGACCCGCAGCAGTAGAAGGCATGCACCTATAAAGGCATAGACCGACCACTCTTTCAGGTCAGCACGCACGATCCACAGCATATGCAGCAACCCCAACCCCACCACCACATACACCAAGCGGTGCAGCTTCTTCCAGCGCGCGCCCATTCGCCGTTGACTGAAACGATTGGATGTCACCGCCAGCGCCAACAGACATAGAGCCCCCAAACTGCCAACAATAATGTAAGGCCGCTTGCTTAACTCGACACCCAACTGAGACCAGTCGAGCCCAAGCACAAAGAACAAGTAGGCACACAGGTGCAACACCACATAGGCAAAGCACCACAATCCGATCTGGCGACGAACCGCAATCCACCCCGCCCACCCGGTCAGCTTTTGCATAGGCGTCATGCAGAGCGTCACTAACAACAAGATCAGGGTCCCTAGCCCCAAACGCTCGACCAATACCTTTCCAGGATCAGGTCCCAAGGCAAAGCTCCACGCCTCATAGAGCCAGTACAAAGGCCAGATCGCTGCGGCTATAAATACGCTGAGACGCCAAAGTGGAAACTTCATCAGTAATTTTTCCGCAGATCCAGGCCGGTATAGAGAGAAGCGACTTCATCTGCATAGCCATTGAACATCTGTGTATCGCGCACATTAGGGCTAAACAGGCTGCTCGGCAGACGCCGTTCCCGCGCTTGCGTCCATCGTGGATGATCGACTTGCGGGTTTACGTTTGCATAAAACCCATATTCATCGGCAGCAATGCTCTGCCAAGTGGTTTTCGGCTGCTCCTCAACCAGGCTAATCCGCACAATCGACTTCACACTCTTGAAACCATACTTCCACGGCACCACCAAACGAAGCGGCGCGCCGTTCTGATTAGGCAATTCACGGCCATACATTCCCACCGCCAGTATGGCCAATGGATTCATCGCCTCATCCAGACGCAAGCCTTCTACATAAGGCCAATCAATCAGCGCAAAGCCTGAGCGCTGTCCCGGCATTACTTTCGGATCCTTCAAGGTTTCAAAGCGTATGAATTTAGCTTTCGAGGTAGGTTCAACTTGCTTAAGCAACGCTGACAGCGGAAAACCCATCCAGGGAATGACCATCGACCAGGCCTCTACGCAGCGCAGCCGATAGATCCGCTCCTCCAGTTGGTAAGGCTTCATAAAGTCCTCAAGGGCATAACGCCCTGGCTTCCCCACCTCGCCATCCACGACAACGGTCCATGGCTCGGTTTTCAAGACACCTGCGTTTTGCGCAGGATCGCCTTTGTCAGTACCAAACTCATAGAAGTTGTTGTAGTGCGTAGCATCCTTGAATGGCGTAATCGCTTCTCCTTTCGCGGTCACTGCCTGCCACTGGGTCTGCGGGAGTTTCTCGGCAAACCAGCCTGGGGCCTTGCCTGGCTCGACATCCGTGTAGCGGGAAGCATCATCGGCATTCGCCCAACGCGGCAGTGCGCTCACCGCTAGCCCTGCAAACGAGCTACCCAGTAATGCACGGCGAGATAAATAGAAGGGCTCGGGCGTAACGTCCGACTCTTTGCAGTCGGACGCTTTAGGCAGTTTGATGAGCATAACAACTCCGCAGTATTGGAAGGCTGATGCACCAATAGACTACGGAGCGGGGGAGAAATTACATCACTCGCCGGTTTTCTTACGGCGCAGACGCAATAGATATTGGACTGGGCCCGACGCGGCATACACCAGGAAAGCCAGCAGCAGAATGCGCGGAGGGTCACTGAATACCACCGCGAACACCAACACGACCGCCAGAATGGCCACAAATGGCACACGCCCTTTCAAATCCAGCTCTTTGAAGCTGTTGTACTTGATGTTGCTGACCATCAGCATGCCGGCTGCAGCCACCAACAAGGCTACCAGGAAGGACATTTTCGACCCCTGGATCCCGTAATCACTAAATGCCCAGACAATGCCCGCCACAACACCTGCAGCAGCCGGGCTGGCCAGCCCGATGAAGTAACGCTTGTCAGCAGTGCCGACCTGCGTATTGAAGCGAGCCAAACGCAAAGCCGCGCCCGCTACATAAATGAAGGCAACCATCCAACCGACCTTGCCCATGTCACCCAGCGCCCAACCAAACGCCAACAGCGCGGGTGCCACACCAAACGCAACCATGTCAGACAAGGAATCATACTCAGCACCAAAAGCACTTTCAGTGTGAGTCATCCTGGCAACCCGACCATCAAGGCCGTCCAGCACCATGGCGACAAATATCGCGATGGCTGCAAACGCAAAATACTTGCTTGCACCCGCGGCATCACCCGCACTCATGGCGCTTTGGGCACTCATTGAGTTGATGATGGAATAAAAACCGGCAAACAGGTTCGCCGTAGTGAAAAGGTTCGGCAGCAGATAGATACCACGATGCCGGACTTTGCGGCCTTCAGCGTCATGCCCTTCTTCGACATGCTCATCGATAGGCAGCAGGCTATCGGCGTCAGGAGCCTGCTTGGGCTCTTCGGGACGTTCGCTCATGGACATTACCTTGCAACGATATGGAAAGTTTCAATAGACGCTTGCAGACCAACACTCACCCGCAAACGTCCCTGCTTTATACCAGAAGCCGCCGCCTAAACGAAAAAACGCGGCCGAGGCCGCGTTCTTTCTAGATCGTACTGACTTAGTTTTTGGCTTTGTCGACGATTTTGTTCGCACCGATCCAAGGCATCATCGAGCGCAGTTGCTCGCCGATCACTTCGATACCGTGAGCGGCGTTGTTACGACGCTTGGCTGTCATCGAAGGATAGCCTGTAGCCCCTTCGCTGATGAACATCTTCGCGTACTCACCATCTTGAATGCGCTTCAGAGCGTTACGCATGGCTTGACGGGATTCAGCGTTGATCACTTCCGGGCCGGTCACGTACTCGCCGTACTCAGCGTTGTTGGAGATCGAGTAGTTCATGTTGGCGATGCCGCCTTCGTACATGAGGTCAACGATCAACTTCAGCTCGTGCAAGCACTCGAAGTAGGCCATTTCTGGCGCGTAGCCTGCTTCAACCAGGGTTTCAAAACCAGCTTTGACCAGCTCAACAGTACCGCCACACAGAACCGCTTGCTCGCCGAACAGGTCGGTTTCGGTTTCGTCTTTGAACGTGGTTTCGATGATACCGGTACGACCACCGCCCACGCCCGAAGCGTAAGACAGCGCAACGTTTTTGGCGTTGCCCGATGCATCCTGGTAGATCGCGATCAGGTCAGGAATACCGCCGCCACGAACGAATTCGGAACGTACAGTGTGGCCCGGCGCTTTTGGCGCGATCATGATGACGTCGAGGTCAGCACGCGGAACAACCTGGTTGTAGTGAATGGCGAAGCCGTGGGAGAACGCCAGTGTTGCGCCCTTTTTGATGTTCGGCTCAATTTCATTTTTGTACAGTGCAGACTGGAACTCGTCCGGAGTCAGGATCATGACCAGGTCGGCAGCGGCAACAGCACTGGCAACGTCAGTCACTTTCAGACCGTGAGCTTCAGCCTTGGCGACAGTCGCCGAACCTTTACGCAGGCCAACAGTAACGTCTACGCCGGAGTCTTTCAGGTTGCACGCTTGAGCGTGACCCTGAGAGCCGTAACCGATGATGGCTACTTTTTTGCCCTGGATGATCGAAAGGTCGCAGTCTTTGTCGTAATAAACTTTCATGATTTTCCTTATATATCCAGGCCATTCGGCCATTTACTAATTGTTAGATTTAGATGCTGAGTACTTTGTCGCCACGGGCAATCCCGGTGACGCCACTGCGAACCGTTTCCAGGATTGACGCAGTGCCAATCGACTGAATGAAGCTGTCAAGTTTATCGCTGGTACCGGTCAACTGTACTGTGTACACGCTGGCGCTGACATCAACAATCTGACCACGAAAAATGTCTGTGGTCCGTTTGATTTCTGCGCGCTGTGCACCTGTCGCCTTGACCTTGACCAACATCAGCTCACGCTCAATATGAGCGCTCTCTGACAGGTCAACCAGCTTGACCACCTCGATCAACTTGTTCAGGTTCTTGGTGATCTGCTCAATAATTTCATCGTGCCCAATGGTCGTCAGCGTCAGACGCGACAATGTCGGGTCCTCGGTAGCCGCTACTGTCAGGCTTTCGATGTTGTAGTTACGTTGCGAAAACAGACCGACAACGCGAGACAGAGCACCGGGTTCGTTTTCAAGAAGCAAAGAAATAATGTGCCGCATGATTAAGTACGCTCCGTCTTGCTCAGCCACATGTCACGCATGGAGCCATCTTTGATCTGCATCGGGTAAACGTGCTCACTGGTGTCCACCTGAATATCCAGGAAGACCAGACGATCTTTCATGGCAAAGGCTTCTTCCATCTTCGGCTTCAGGTCTTTCAGATCGGTAACCCGAATGCCGACATGCCCGTACGCCTCAGCCAGCTTGACGAAATCAGGCAGCGACTCCATATAAGAGTGCGAGTGGCGGCTGCCATAGTTCATGTCTTGCCACTGTCGCACCATTCCCAGAACGCCATTGTTCAGGCTGATGATTTTAACCGGCAGACCGTATTGCAAGCAGGTCGACAATTCCTGAATATTCATCTGAATACTGCCTTCGCCCGTGACACACGCGACGTCAGCGTCAGGGAAACTCAGTTTCACGCCCATGGCTGCCGGGAAACCGAAGCCCATCGTGCCCAGACCGCCTGAGTTGATCCAGCGGTTCGGCTTGTTGAAGCGATAGTATTGGGCCGCGAACATCTGGTGCTGCCCCACGTCGGACGTTACAAATGCATCGCCCTTGGTCACTTCACAGAGCATCTCGATCACAGCCTGAGGCTTGATCTTGCTACCGTCGCCCTTGTCGTAAGGGAACAGGCCGCGGTCACCGCGCCACTCATCAATTTGTTTCCACCAGGCAGCAACAGCCTCAGGGTTCGGCTTTTCACCCATGTCCTTGAGAATCGAGACCATTTCGGTCATCACGCTATCGACCGGGCCAACGATCGGAACGTCTGCCTTGATCGTCTTGGAGATCGATGCCGGGTCGATATCAACATGAATGATCTTGGCATTCGGGCAAAACTTGGATGGGCCGTTGATGACGCGATCATCAAAACGGGCACCGACTGCCAGAATCACATCAGCATTGTGCATGGCCATGTTGGCCGTAAAACTGCCGTGCATGCCGAGCATGCCAATGAACTGACGATCTGTGCCCGGATAGGCACCCAAGCCCATCAGTGTATTGGTGACCGGCACATTGAGCATTTTGGCCAATTCGGTCAGAGGCGCAGAACCGCCACCCAAGATCACGCCACCACCGGCGTAAAGCACTGGGCGCTTGGCGGCCAGAAGCATTTCTGCCGCTTTACGGATTTGACCGGAATGACCGCGAACAGCCGGGCTGTAAGAACGCAGCTTGGCTTTTTTCGGGAAGACGTATTCGAACTTTTCAGCCGGGTTGGTCATGTCTTTCGGAACATCTACCACGACAGGCCCCGGGCGACCGGATTGCGCAAGGTAGAACGCCTTTTTCATGACTTCCGGGATTTCCGAAGCATGCTTGATCATAAAGCTGTGCTTCACGATGGGCCGGGAAATACCGATCATGTCGGTTTCCTGGAAGGCATCAGTTCCGACCATGGTGCTAGGCACCTGACCCGAGATGATCACCATCGGAATGGAGTCCATGTAAGCCGTAGCGATACCGGTAATGGCGTTGGTCGCGCCAGGCCCGGAAGTCACCAGTACGACACCGGCTTTACCGGTGGCACGGGCATAGCCGTCAGCCATATGGGTCGCAGCTTGCTCATGACGAACCAGGATGTGGGTAACGTCCGGTTCCTTGAACAACGCATCGTATACATGAAGGAGAGCACCACCTGGGTACCCGTAGATATATTTGACACCTTCGTCGCGCAAAAAGCGGACGAGCATCTCACCGCCAGATAAAAGCTCCACGTTGTTCACCTCTAAAACGCCAGAATACCGTTCACACAAAGCCGAACGGGTCTTAATAGGTTTACTTTTCAGCAGAGCATGAGCGACGGTGGTCGCCGACTACGTCAGCACTGACTGAGCAAGTATTGGGAGCCCCCCAAGTGTTGCGGGGTTTTCCCACCCAGCGCGAGGTAACGCGTTGCGGGTGTAACAGGTCGGCGCGGGTGTGCGCCTCATGATCTGCTGAGAGAGTCTGCTTCTGGCAGCCCCTCTACAGCGGGAGTTCGATTCTTCTCATTCGCTCCATCCAAGTCAAGTCATCAATTCAATTTATTCGCATAAATCGGCAAGAACGCATAAAAAAACGCGCCAAACCTAGAAAACTGACAAGAAAATGAATGGCTGCCAGAGAAAACTGGCAGCGGTAGCTTCATGCAGAAGGGCTGATCAACTGATCAAAATCTTCAAAATGCTTTAGCAGCGCCTTCCAGTTGCCTCGACGCTGAGCAAACACATGCTCTGCCATGTGCCGAATGCCCGAAACACTCGGCAAGGGCTGATTCTGTTCAATGATGGCTTTCATTTTGGGCAGGAATATCCACTGCACCCACTCTTCAAAGTCCAGCCGGTCCACGCTGAAGGGCTCAACACTGGACAAGTCGTACTCGCTTGGCGTTTTCTCACTCCATAACCCCTGCGTGTACATCTCTTTTTCAATCAGCAGTAAGTAGTCGGCAACCTCAAGAATGCGCGTATCCATTATCAAAGACTCACCTTGGCTTTTTGACGGGCCAGTGCAGCGCCTGCAGGATCGCCCTGTTTTTCACGCGCCTGCGCGATCAAGCCCCAAAGGCTGGCCTGCAAGTCCGGCCGACCGCTGGCAAAGGTCAAGCCGCGACGGGCAAACTGCTCGGCCTGAGCGGCATCGCCCTGAGCCATCCGTACCTGCGCCAGACGATAAAGCACTTGCGGTTCACGCGGCGCTACACGCTGTGCGCGTTCGAGGCTCGACGAAGCACCATTCAGATCACCACTGGACTGCTGCTGCTGAGCCGTGGTCAGCAATGCCAGCACAGGGCCATCCAACTGCTCATCAGCGGCCAAGCCACCATTGCTGGAAGGTATGCCGCTTGGCGTAATGGGGGCAGGCATACTGTATGACGTACTCGGCGTGTAGCTGCCCGTGCTGATCGGCGCGGCAGCCGGTCCCGGGGTAATCGGCCCTGGTGTGAACGGCTCGCTGCTGATCGGCGTCGAAACGGCTGCTCCCCCCCCCGGAATCATCACTACTACCCCGGAGTCTTGAGGAATCGCCTGCGCTTGCGGGGCACGAGCAGCCGTGGCCTGTGGATATTGATTCGTCGCCCGTTGAGCCGAAACGCGCTCACTGTTCGACACGGGAATGCCAGCGTCGACGACAGGGATCGAACCTTGCGGCACATTGGCGCAACCATTGAGCAAAGCCAGGGCTGAGACAGCCGGAACCCACCACTTTTTCACGTCAAACCCCTCATGCTTAATTCAACCAGCCTTTGACCCAATCCATCACGGCGTCACCCGTCGCAGGCGCTTGCGCGTCACAACTGGCACCCGCGGGGGGCTCACTGCCGCGAATATACGGCATCTGCACCGCACCCGGGCAGTTGGCATAAGAGCCTTGGCCTGTATGCGGGTCAATCCAGGCTTGAACGATATTGTCCGGCTGGGGCATATCAAGCGGCAGCGGGTCGGCTTTGCTCATAAAGCTGGTCCAGACCTGCAAAGCACCTGTCGCGCCGGTGAACGGTGTTTTCCCGTTGTCATCACGCCCCAGCCACACCACTGCGAGCAAGTCCTGACTGAAGCCCGCAAACCAACTGTCCCGCGAATCGTTACTGGTGCCGGTTTTACCTGCCAACGCGAGGTTTTTCGGCAGCACGTTGTAGACCGAACGCCCCGTGCCTTCGCGCATGACGTGCTGCATTGCGTTCTGGATCAGGAAAATCGAACCGGGATCAAAGCGCTGCTGGATCTGAAACGGGTAACGCTTCAAAGGCTCGCCTTGTGCCGTCAGCACACTGCGGATGCCCCGCATCGGTGTATTGAAACCGCCATTGGCCAAGGTCTGATACATCGTCGCCACTTCCATGGGGCTCAATGCTCCTGCCCCCAGCAACATGGAGGGATACGCCGGGAACTCGCGCTCGACGCCAAGTCGCGCCAACGTCTTGAGCACGTTAGGCACACCAACTTGCTGGCCCAGCCTGACCGTACCCAGGTTGTAAGAGTTCATCATCGACTGAAACAGGAAAATTGTGCCGTGAGAACGACGGTCATAGTTCTGCGGCGTCCAGACCTGACCGTCAGCCCCTTTGATCGACAGCGGTTCGTCCGACAGCCAACTGGTCAATGTGTACTGGCTCGGCCGCTCCAATGCCGTGAGGTAAACCGCTGGTTTGATCAGCGACCCGATTGGTCGAACTGCGTCCAGTGCGCGGTTAAAGCCTGCATAGCCTGAGAGCCGGCTACCGATCAGCGCCTGAACCTCACCGGTTTCCGGGTTGGTCACCACCATCGCGGCCTCAACCTCATCCGAGCCCTTGCGCCCTGCCAAACGCTTAAAGGTCTCACCAACGGCCGCTTCGGCCTTCATTTGCAGAATGGGGTCGAAGCTGGTGAAAATCCGCAGCCCTTCTTCCGTCAAGTCTTCATCGCGATAGTCTTCACGCAACTGGCGCTTTACCAAGTCCAGGAACCCCGGAAATGAGGTATCGGCAAGGCTGCCACGCTTAGTGACGCCCAGCGGCATCTTCTTGGCCGCCGCGACCTGCTCAGCCGTCGCAACGCCTTGTTGCTCCAGCAAATCGAGCACCAGGTTACGTCGTTCAAGTGCGCGTTCCGGGTAGCGACGCGGGTTATAAGCCGATGGCCCTTTGACCATCCCTACCAGCAACGCCACTTGGTGCAGCTTGAGTTCAGCCAACGGCTGGCTAAAGAAGAACTGGCTCGCCAGACCAAAGCCGTGAACCGCTCGCTGCCCGTCTTGACCGACAAAGACCTCGTTGAGGTAAGCCTCAAGAATCTCACGTTTGTCGTAATGCAGCTCCAACAGCAACGCCATCATCGCCTCAGTCAGCTTGCGACTAAGGCTGCGCTCGTTGGTCAGGAAAAAGTTTTTGACCAATTGCTGCGTCAACGTACTCCCGCCCTGACGCATTTGCCCGGCGGAAGTGTTAACCCAGACAGCCCGGGCGATCGACTTCGGTGAAACCCCGAAATGCTGATAAAAATCCCGATCTTCCACCGCGACCAGCGTTTCAAGCAGGTACGGCGGAACCTGGTCGATATTGATCAGAATACGGTCTTCGAGGTTCTTGGGGTACAGCCCGCCCACCAGCAACGGCTCAAGCCGCACAACTGGCAACTTGGAGCCATTGGGCGTTGAAAGCTCTGACACATAGTCGCCCGAGAATCGCACGCGCACGGCCTGCGCCTTCTCAGCACCTTCATAGAACTGGAACCCCCGGGTGTTGAGGTCGACGGTATTGCCATTTACCGCGGCCGCGCCGGGGCCGTTGGCAACACTTTCGCGGCGATAACCCAAAGCATCGAGTTCGGTCAGGAAGTCGTTTTTGCTCAGCTTCTGGCCGGAGAACAACTCCAGCGGCCGTGCATAGACCTTGGCCGGGATGGTCCAGCGCTTGCCAGAGAACTTCTCCTGAACAATGGCATCGAGGTACACGGCAAAACCTGCCAATACCACAAGGCCTACCAGGCTGAGCTTGAGCGCCCAGCCCAGCCAGCGTCGAGGGCCACCGGTAGGACGTTTGGAACGGGAACGAGGGGATCGGGATCGAGTCATGGCGCAAGATTATACGCACTTTGCTCATGTTCATCATGCACAGCCCAGCGGTTTGCAGTACCGCTGCCAGCAGCCATAATGGCGCCCATGAATTTTCCAGACTTGAAGGATCAACCGTGAGCCAGAACCTGATTGCCGCGCTACAAAACCCGAGCCTCTATTCTCATGAAATTAAAGAGTTCCAGGTTATTGAAACGCACATCTCCTGGGTCATTTTGACCGGCCCATTTGCCTACAAGATCAAAAAACCGGTCAACTTCGGCTTTCTGGACTTCACCGAACTGAGCGCTCGTGCGTTCTTCTGTAACGAAGAACTGCGCTTGAACCAGCGCCTGACCGAAGGCCTGTACCTTGAAGTGCTACCGATTACAGGCACCGCTGAAGCCCCTGTATTGGGCGGTGAAGGGCCCGCAATCGAGTACGCGCTGAAAATGCGCCAATTCCCGCAATCTCAGTTGCTCAGCACGCTGCAGGCCAATGGAGAGCTGAGCACTGCCCACGTCGACGCAATGGCTCAGCAAATCGCCCGCTTCCACTTACAGGCCCCAAAGGTTCCTCAGGAACACTACCAAGGCACGCCAGAAGCGGTCATGGAACCCGTGCGTCAAAACTTCGAGCAGATTCGTCCCTTCCTGACAGACAAGGCGGACCTGCAGCAGTTGGATGCGCTCCAGGCGTGGGCTGAGGCCAGTTTTGCCCGGCTGGCCCCGCTCTTCAAGCAGCGCAAGGCTGACGGCTTTATCCGCGAGTGCCACGGAGACATCCACTTGGGCAATGCCACCCTGATTGAGGGTGAAGTGGTGATTTTCGACTGTATTGAGTTCAATGAGCCGTTCCGTTTCACCGATGTCTACGCGGACACCGCATTTCTGGCCATGGACCTGGAAGACCGCGGGCTCAAGTCACTGGCAAGACGTTTTGTGAGCCAATACCTGGAGTTGACCGGGGACTATCAAGGCCTTGAAGTGCTGAACTTCTATAAAGCCTATCGCGCACTGGTTCGCGCAAAAGTCAGTCTGTTCAGCATGCCTGCAGAGGCCAGCCCCGTGCAGCGCGCGGCGACACTGCGCCAATACCGAAACTACGCCAACCTCGCAGAAAGCTACAGCACCATTCCTTTCCGCTTTCTGGCTAATACCCACGGCGTCTCGGCGGTGGGCAAGAGCTCAGTCGCCATGCGCCTGGTCGAATCCCTGGGTGCCATTCGTTTACGCTCGGATGTTATTCGCAAGCGATTGTTCAGCGAGCAAACCACTAGCAACCGCGTAGGCGATGGCATCTACAACGCTCAAGCCAGCGCTAAAACCTACGACACCCTGCATGAATTGGCCGGCATTGTGTTGCGCGCAGGTTTCCCGGTGGTGATCGACGCCACCTACCTCAAACGCGAGCAGCGTGATGCCGCCGCCCGCGTGGCAGAAGACACAGGCGTGCCGTCACTGATTTTGGACTGCACCGCACCTGATGCCGTGATTGAAGGATGGCTGGCTCATCGTCAGACCTTGGGCAATGACCCTTCTGACGCCACCCTGGAGGTAGTCAAGGCTCAGCAAGCCAGCCGCGAGACACTCGGGCACGATGAGGCTCTACGCAGCAAACGCATTGAAACCCATAACAGCAAAAGCCTCGACACGCTGATTGCTGATATCCGCTTGCGCCTGCCAGGGCTGTAAACGCACGCCTGCGCCGCCAAACTGCAACGGTTTCGCGGCGCACCCAGTAAGACAATTGCGACAACACCCAAACCGCCACCTCTTGGCTTGTGAGGGCGTGGCAATCGACCACAAACGCTCTGCCCCCTGTATGTAAGCCCTCAGCGAACCGCTTTGCTGCGTGAAATATAGGCTTCCTTTGTGCGCTCTTGTTCCAAAACCGACTAAGGCACTACGACTTTCCTACCTGAAGCTACACTTGTGTCAGGAATCGTTTCGTCCCATTAAGCGCTGGGCTCATGCCGTCACAAGGAGGACTGATGAACGATGAACTCCAGCATTTAAGAAACCTTGGCAAAACTTCGGCGCAATGGCTACACGCAGTCGGCATCCACAGCCATTCGGATCTTAAGCGTCTGGGTGCGGTTGATGCTTACCGGGCAGTCAAGGCACGTGGCTTCAAGGCATCAAAAGTTTTGTTGTACGCCATTGAAGGCGCGTTACTGGACGTTCACTGGAACAGTATCCCCGCGGAACGTAAAGAAGCGCTGAACCGGCAGGTCGAGCTTTTGACCCCCACGCGTAAAGGCTGAAACAACTATTTACAGCCTTTATGGGCAGTACAGAAAACAGCGATTGACATCGCAATGAGAATCGTTATGATTAAGCCATCTGGTCGCGAGACCAGTCGATCTTCTGAAGGGCCATTGGTTCGGTCTATCAGATAATCTCCTCATCAGGCTAATCACGGTTATTTGACCCGGCTCTTGCCGGGTCTTTTTTTACCTGCCAAAAAGTGACAGCCGCCTGTAGGGGCCAGGCTTCAGCGCGCAATAATCAGCGGGTGACCCAACTCGGGGTGCGGCTGAACCAAAACGTCCAGGCCAAACACCGCCTTGAGTACCTCGGGCTGCAAGACCTCTTGTGGAGAATCCAAAGCACGGACACGCCCGTCCTCAAGAAGCAGCAAGCGATCGCAATACCGGGCCGCGAGGTTCAGGTCATGCAAAATGATCAGCACCGCTGCGCCCCGGTCTGCAAAGGCACGAATCGCCTTCAACGTGGTGTGTTGGTGCAAAGGGTCCAGCATCGATGTCGGCTCATCCAGCAACAGTGTTTGGCCGCTCTGCCCCGGCCACAACTGCGCCAGCACCCGCGCAAGGTGAACCCGCTGGCGTTCACCGCCCGATAACGCCAGGTAACTGCGACCCGCCAAATGCTCAACATCTGCGGCTTGCAACGCGGCGTGAACAATCTCTGCATCGCGTGCATGCCCTGTATGATGGGGCAGACGCCCCATCCCCACGACCTCTTCAACACGAAAGGCGAAATCCAGAGTTGAGGTTTGCGGCAATACCGCCAGTCGGCGCGCCCGCTCCGGGCCACTCCACAGGCTCAAGTCCTGCTGATCAAGCCAGACGTGCCCCTCAGAGGGTTCCAACTCTGCGCACAGCGCCGCCAGCAACGTACTTTTCCCCGCGCCATTAGGGCCCAGAACCCCTAATACTTCACCCGGACGAATATCGAGCGTGATATCCGCCAACACCAGATTTTGGCCTCGACGAACCTGCAAATGATCGGTGCGTAGCATCAGTGACGGCCTCGCAGCAGTAAATAAAGAAAGAACGGCGCGCCTAAAAATGCTGTGACAATGCCAATCGGCAGCTCTGCCGGGGCCAAGACCAACCGCGCAATCAAATCCGCAAACAGCAGCAGGCTCGCGCCCGCCAAAACGGATGCCGGCAACAACACGCGATGATCCGGCCCTGCCAACAGTCGCACCAGATGCGGTACTACCAGACCGATAAAGCCGATCATGCCTGATGCAGCCACGGCAGCCCCCACCCCGAGGGCGGTGCAAAACACCAACTCGCGTTTAAGCCCTTCAACATTGACCCCCAGATGGCTGGCTTCAGACTCGCCCAGCAATAGCGCATTGAGCGCCTCGGCGCGCCGGGGTAACCACAAGGCAACCCCGGCCGTCACCATCAACAAGGGCCATAGCCTTGCGTAACTGGCACCATTGAGGCTGCCCAGGTTCCAGAAAGTCAGTGTGCGCAAGGTGGCATCGTCTGCCAGGTAGGTAAATAAACCTACCGCCGAACCCGCCAGGGCGGTGAGCGCAATACCGGCCAAAAGCATGACGGCCACATGGGTCTGGCCGTTACGACGCCCCAAACGATAGACCAGTGCCGTGACACCCAACCCACCGAGGAACGCACACAGCGACAACAAGTAGGGCCCGAAAGCGTCCGGCAGCCCACCAAAGGCCGAGCCACCGACAATCGCAATCGCAGCCCCCAGCGCCGCGCCGCTGGACACACCCACCAGGCCGGGGTCTGCCAACGGGTTGCGAAACAACCCCTGCATGGCCACGCCCGACAAGGCCAACACCCCGCCCACCGCCAACCCAAGCAGCGTTCTGGGCATACGGATCTGCCCCACGATCAGTTCTGCCTGCTCCAGGCCCTCGCCTGGAATCGGTACGCCCACTAGCCGCAAGGTAGCGCGCACGGTATCCAACAGCGGCAAACTCACGGGCCCCAGCGCCAGCGACAGCCAAGTGGCCAGCAAGCACAACACACTCAAGCCGATAAACAGGGCGCGAGGTTTAACCAGCCTGTTCATTGATCGGCCGACACTGCAGGGTAAAAGTCAGTGGTCAATTGCTTCAGGCTGGCCGGTAAGCGTGGCCCAAGCCCCCCGACCAACAAGGTCGGGTCCACCTCATAAACGCGCCCCTCCTTGACGGCACGAATTACCGACAGAATAGGGCTCTCCTTGATCAACGCCTTACGGGCCGCCTCACCTGTCAGGCTGCGATCGGCAAAGACCAGAACCTGCGGGTTCAGACCGGCCAGGGCCTCAACCGAAAATGGCTTATAACCCGTGTGGGTCGCGAGGTTATGCCCACCGGCGTGTGTCAATAACCAATCCGCGGCGGTGTCTTTGCCCGCAATCAGCGGTTTGCCGCCTGCATGACCCAGCAACAGCAACACGCCGGGTGCCTTGTGCGTCGTTTGAATCTGTTTGACCCGCTGTTGCTGAACCTGCAATTGCTGCTGATAATCCTGGAACAGTCGGGTGGCCTGCGCTTCATCACCCAACAGGCGGCCCAAATGTGCGAGGGTGGCCTCAAGGCTGGCGAGATCGGCCTCAGCCGAAAACATCTCAACCGGTACACCCGCACCCCGTATCTGCGCAAGCACGGGCGGTGGCCCCATTTCGTCGGTGCCGATCAAAAGGTCCGGTTTAAGGCTTAAAATTCCTTCAGCAGACAACTGGCGCTGGTAACCGATACTGGGTAACGATTTAAGTGATTCAGGATGTTGGCTGGTGGTATCAACGCCCACTAACCTGGAGGTCGCACCGAGTTCACTGACCCATTCCGAGAGTGCGCCTCCGGCACTGACCCAACGTTGCGGTGATTCGCCAGACACGCTGACATGACTGATCATAAGGCCTGCACAGAGCGCAACCAGACGGGTACTCAAACGCATACAGAGACGTTCCTTGAAAAGAGGACTCAACGGGACAACCTGGCTGCGCAGTGAAAGCAGCACATCGCTAGGCAAAAGACATTTGATAATTGTTTGCATTTGAACGTCAACCCACTTCACCCGCACTAGCACACACCGTAAGCCTGAAGACTGGGCTCGATAAGGATTACGATGACATTTTTATGCGCCTCCACAGCCTTGACCGAGGGCACCAGCCGCGGGTTTGAACTCGATGCCCTGCGCGTGCTTGTGGTGCGTCGAGGAGGTCAGGTGTACGCCTACAAAAATCGCTGCCCGCATCGCGGCGTGCCGCTGGAATGGAAACCGGATCAGTTTCTCGATGACAGCGCCAGCCTGATCCAGTGCGCGACCCATGCGGCGCTGTTTTTGATCGAAACCGGAGAGTGCGTTGCCGGGCCTTGCGCCGGGCAATTTCTGACAGCCCTTGACTGCCACGAGGACAGCCAAGGGATATGGGTTACGCTAGAAACGTCAGAGGATGACGTCTAAACGGCGATCGACCACCACGGCCTCGGGCGTCAGGCTGACCGCGTAAGCCAGTACCTGCACCCCGGCGGCTACCGCCTCACGCAAAGCCGCGCCATACCCCGGGTCAATTTCATCGGCCGGGCGCACGGCGTCTATGCCTGTCAGGTTGACGCAGTACAACTGCACCGCACGCACACCCTCCCGGGCCAGGCTGGCCAGTTCGCGCAGGTGCTTGGCACCGCGCAGTGTCACAGCATCCGGGAAAGCCGCAACCCGTGTATGGTCAAAGCCCAAAGTCACACTTTTGACCTCGACAAAGGCAAAGCCGTCCGGATATTCCAGACGGAAATCAATCCGGCTGTTTTCCTGCCCATACGCCACTTCGCGCTTGAGTGACGTAAAGCCGTTCAACTCTGTAATCATCCCCGCCAGCAGGGCTTCTTCAATCAGCCGGTTAGCGCGCCCCGTGTTCACACACGCCAGCCGCCCTTGTGGTGTTTGGCTAATTTCCCAAGTGCCAGGCAATTTGCGTTTGGGGTCATTGGAGCGGCTAAACCACACCTGCCCCCCCTCGACCATACAATTAAGCATCGAGCCGGTGTTCGGGCAGTGAAGGGTCATCAATTCGCCCGAGGCTGTTTCGATGTCGGCGAGAAAGCGCTTGTAACGCTTGATCAAACGCCCCTCTTCCAATGCGGGTGAAAACTCCATCAGCCTTTCCAGCTCTGCAAACCACGGGCGATTCGTTCAACCGCTTCTTGCAGACGCGGCAAGCTTTGCGTGTAAGCAAAACGTACGTGATGGCCTGCCTGATAACGGCCAAAATCCAGCCCCGGTGTAAACGCAATGTGCTCGGTCTCGAGAAAGTGCCGACAAAACGCAAACGCATCGCCGCCAAACGCACTGATGTCGGCATAGAGGTAAAACGCCCCTTCAGGCTCTACCGCAATGCCGAAACCCAACTCGCGCAAGGCCGGCAACAGGAAGTCGCGACGACGTCCGAACTCGGTGCGGCGCGCCTCAAGGATCGCCAGCGTCTGTGGCTCAAAACAGGCCAATGCCGCGTATTGGGCCATGCTGGGAGCGCTGATATAGAGGTTTTGCGCCAGCTTTTCGAGGTCCGCCACTGCTTCCGGTGGTGCCACCAGCCAGCCCAGTCGCCAACCCGTCATGCCGAAATATTTGGAGAAACTATTGAGCACGAACGCGCTGTCATCCACTTCCAGCACACTGGTGGCATCACAGCCATAGGTCAGGCCGTGGTAGATCTCATCGACAACCAAATGCCCCTGCCGCGCCTTGACGGCCGCAGACAGTGACGCCAGTTCGTCACGGCTCAAGATCGTGCCGGTCGGGTTCGCCGGTGAGGCCACCAGCGCGCCCACGCTATCTTGATTCCAGTGGCGCTCGACCAACTCGGCCGTCAATTGATAGCGCACGTCGGGGCCCACGGGCACAAGTTGTGCAGCGCCTTCGACTAGCCTTAGGAAATGTCGGTTACACGGGTAGCCAGGGTCCGCCAACAACCAATGTTTACCCGGATCAACCAGCAGGCTACTGGCCAAAAGCAGCGCACCGGAACCTCCTGGGGTTATCAGAATGCGTGAAGGGTCGATATTCAATCCGTAGCGCTGCTGATAAAACCCCGAGATTGCTTCACGCAATTGTGGCAACCCACGCGCGGCGGTATAGCGCGTCTTGCCGGCCGCCAACGCCGCCTGGCCTGCGGCAATAATGGGTTCGGCCGTGGTGAAGTCCGGCTCACCAATTTCCAGGTGAATGACATCGTGCCCCGCCGCCTGCAACTCATTGGCACGCGCCAGCAGCGCCATCACGTGGAACGGTTCGATCGCGCGGCTTCGCGCACTGTAAGACTGAGCCATGAGCCTGCCTTCCTGGGTAAGCAAAAATCTGATTCTACCCAAGCGCTGTCACAAGAGAGAGCGAAATACCGTCTTAGACTGCGCGGCAGTAGAACCAAACAGTGCAAGCCCGGGTCATAGCTCGGCTAAAATCAATATTCAGTCACGCGTCACAGGGTCTGCACACGACCACTGGCGACAGGCTAGACAACCGGGAGTAGCGCGGCCCGATTTGATCTGGTAAGTTCGCCCGCTTGCAGCCGCAGGGCCGGCAGGTGTCGGTGATGTTGCAATCCTGCGCAATGGATTAGAAGAACAGAGGCGGTCCATTTCATGCCCACACAAGCAAAGCAGCAAGGTAATCAACTGAGCGGGTTCGAGCCCTACGTTGAAAAGAAAGGCGAAGAGTACATGGGCGAGCCCATGCGCAAGCACTTCACCAAGATTTTGCAAAAGTGGAAACAGGACTTGATGCAGGAAGTCGACCGGACCGTTGATCATATGAAAGACGAAGCCGCCAACTTTCCTGATCCTGCTGACCGCGCCAGCCAGGAAGAAGAATTCAGCCTGGAACTGCGCGCCCGCGATCGCGAGCGCAAACTGATCAAGAAAATCGACAAGACGCTGCAACTGATCGAAGACGAAGAGTACGGTTGGTGTGAGTCGTGCGGTGTTGAGATCGGCATCCGCCGCCTCGAAGCCCGCCCTACCGCAGACATGTGCGTAGACTGCAAAACCTTGGCTGAAATCAAGGAAAAACAAGTCGGCAAATAATCGCCGGCGTGTCAGATGGGGCGTGCGAACGCCCCATTTTTGTTTCTGCAATTTGCTCTTGCCGCCCTGTAGCCGCTGCCGCAGGCTGCGATAAGAGCCGACGGGGCTTCACACCTCCAGGGCTGCCACGCACCCCATCGCGGCCTTTGATAGCGGCTACAGGATTTATGCCATGACGGCTGTTTCAAATCCCTCATACATAGGGCGTTTCGCCCCTACGCCCAGTGGCCACTTGCATTTTGGCTCGTTGGTGGCGGCCCTCGCATCCTATCTCGATGCTCGTGCTGTCGGCGGGCGCTGGCTGGTGCGCATGGAAGACCTGGACCCACCACGGGAAATGCCGGGAGCCCAACAGGCCATTCTCGACGCCCTGGAGCAATACGGTTTTGAATGGGACGGCGAACTGACGCGCCAAAGCGAGCGCCACGAAGCGTATGCCCACGTCCTCAATCAACTGTTCAATCAAGGCCTGGCGTATGCCTGCACGTGCTCACGCAAACAACTCGATCCCTACAACGGGGTTTACCCCGGATTGTGCCGTAACGCAGGTCACGCCATGGAGAACGCCGCAATACGCCTGCGCGTTCCCGAGCTGCATTACGCGTTTGAAGACCGTGTACAGGGCACATTTGGCCAACACCTTGGGCGTGATGTAGGCGACTTCATCATTCGTCGCCGCGATGGGCTATATGCCTACCAATTGGCGGTTGTTCTGGATGACGCTGCCCAAGGCGTGACCGACATTGTGCGTGGGGCCGACCTGCTCGACTCCACTCCCCGCCAGCTATACCTGCAGGAACTGCTGGGGTTGGCACAGCCGCGCTACCTGCACGTGCCGTTGATCGTCCAGCCCGATGGCCACAAGCTCGGCAAGTCTTACCGCTCTCCCCCCCTTGCGCCCGAGCACGCCACCCCTTTGCTGCTTCGCGCCTTGCGAGCCCTGGGCCAAACGCCAGACGACTGCCTGAGCGATGCCACCCCGCGCGAAGTCCTTGATTGGGGGATTGCACACTGGAACGCCGGGCTAATACCGCGCACGCTCACGTTGGCTGAAGCGCAATTACGCTGACACCCCTTGCAGGTTGTCAGCCATCCGTTACCATCGCCGCACGTTTTTGGGCACGCGGCCTGTAAAAGTGAGGGCAGGATGTACATCTATCGATTGGTCCTGTTGCTGGTTGTCGGGATTTACCTGTTTTCCCCCGCCATCATGGATTGGTGGATCGACGCGACGGGTGCCTGGTACAGGCCCTATCTGCTCTGGCTGATTCTGATTGTTGTGACCTTTATTTTGCAGAGTCAAAAAGATGCCGATGAGCTTTAGCCTGACCCAGATGATCCTCATCAGCGCCGCCTACCTGCTGGTGTTGTTTGGCGTTGCCTGGATCAGTGAGCGCGGGATGATCCCGCGTGCAATCATTCGTCACCCGCTGACCTACACCTTGTCCTTGGGCGTTTATGCCAGCGCATGGGCTTTTTACGGCACCGTCGGGCTGGCCTACGAATATGGCTATGGGTTCCTGTCCAGCTACCTGGGTGTTTCTGGCGCGTTTCTGCTGGCACCCGTGCTGCTTTATCCCATTCTGAAAATCACCCGAACGTATCAATTGTCGTCCCTGGCCGACCTCTTTGCTTTCCGCTTTCGCAGCACCTGGGCCGGTGCACTGACCACGATCTTCATGCTGATTGGCGTACTGCCACTGCTGGCTCTACAAATTCAGGCCGTGGCCGATTCCATCAGCATCCTGACCCGCGAGCCCGTGCAACACCGCGTGGCACTGAGCTTCTGCGCAATGATCACCCTGTTCACTATTTTCTTCGGCTCGCGGCATATCGCAACCCGCGAGAAACACGAAGGCCTGGTGTTCGCCATTGCATTTGAGTCCGTCATCAAGCTGGTCGCCATCGGCGGCGTCGGCCTGTATGCCCTGTACGGTGTGTTTGATGGCCCGCAGCAACTTGAAGTGTGGCTGCTGCAAAACCAGACCGCGCTTGCGGCTTTGCATACACCGCTGCAAGAAGGCCCGTGGCGCACCTTGTTGCTGGTGTTTTTCGCCTCGGCCATTGTGATGCCGCACATGTATCACATGACCTTCACCGAGAACCTCAACCCCCGAGGCTTGGTTAGCGCCAGCTGGGGCTTGCCGCTGTTTCTGCTGTTGATGAGCCTCGCTGTACCGCTGATTCTGTGGGCGGGCCTCAAGCTGGGGGCGACCACCAACCCCGAATACTTCACCCTGGGCATCGGCATTGCCGCCAACAGTAAATCCTTGGCATTACTGGCCTATATCGGCGGTTTATCGGCCTCTAGCGGGCTGATTATCGTCACCACCCTCGCGCTGTCAGGCATGGCGCTGAACCACTTGGTGTTGCCGCTTTATCAGCCGCCGGCCGAAGGCAATATTTACCGCTGGCTGAAGTGGACACGCCGCGCGCTGATTGTGGCCATCATCATGGCCGGCTACGGATTTTACCTGGTGCTGGGGGCCAAGCAGGATTTGGCCAACCTGGGCATCGTCGCCTTCGTCGCCACGCTGCAGTTCCTGCCAGGCGTGCTCTCTGTGCTGTACTGGCCGACGGCCAATCGACGCGGCTTTATCGCCGGGTTACTGGCGGGCATTCTGGTGTGGATGGCCAGTATGCTGTTCCCGCTGATCGGCAACTTCCAAGGGTTCTATATCCCTTGGCTAAACATGATCTACGTGCTGGACGAGACCAGTTGGCACATGGCGGCTATCGCGTCCCTCGCGGCCAACGTGCTCATGTTTACCCTGATTTCATTGTTCACCAATGCCAGCCCCGAAGAGGCCAGCGCCGCAGAAGCCTGCGCCGTCGACAATGTGCGTCGCCCGCAACGCCGTGAGCTGCATGCCGCCTCGCCACAGGAATTCGCCACTCAACTGGCCAAACCGCTGGGCGCAAAAGCCGCGCAAAAAGAGGTCGAACAGGCTTTACGCGATTTGTACTTGCCCTTCGACGAACGTCGCCCCTACGCCTTGCGTCGCCTTCGCGACCGGATCGAAGCCAACCTCTCCGGCTTGATGGGCCCCAGCGTGGCCCAGGATATGGTCGAAACCTTTCTGCCCTACAAGTCTGGCGGCGAAAACTACGTCACCGAAGACATTCACTTTATAGAAAGCCGGCTTGAGGATTACCACTCGCGCCTGACCGGCCTGGCGGCCGAACTGGATGCCTTGCGTCGCTATCACCGCCAAACACTCCAGGAATTGCCCATGGGTGTGTGCTCACTGGCCAAAGACCAAGAGATCCTGATGTGGAACAAAGCCATGGAGGAGCTCACCGGCATACCCGCCCAGCGCGTGGTGGGCTCCCGCCTGAGTACCTTGAGCGACCCGTGGCGCGAGCTGCTGCAGGGGTTTATCGACCTGCCCGACGAACATTTGCACAAACAACACTTGGCCCTCGACGGCCAAACCCGCTGGCTGAACCTGCACAAGGCCGCGATTGACGAGCCCTTGGCACCGGGTAACAGCGGCCTGGTGTTATTGGTAGAAGACCTGACCGAAACACAAATGCTTGAAGACAAACTGGTGCACTCCGAACGGCTGGCCAGTATCGGCCGCTTGGCAGCCGGAGTGGCGCACGAAATCGGCAACCCGGTCACCGGTATTGCCTGCCTCGCGCAAAACCTGCGTGAAGAGCGCGAAGAGGATAGCGAACTGACTGAAATCAGTAGCCAGATTCTTGAACAGACCAAGCGTATCTCACGCATCGTACAATCGTTGATGAGCTTCGCCCACGCCGGTAGCCACCAACACAACGATGAACCGGTATGCCTGGCTGAGGTGGCCCAGGATGCCATTGGTCTGCTGGCGCTCAACCGGCGCAACTTCGAAGTGCAGTTCTACAACCTGTGCGACCCCGACCATTGGGTGGACGGCGATCCGCAACGCTTGGCCCAGGTACTGATCAACTTATTGTCAAACGCCCGTGACGCCTCGCCTGCCGGCGGTGCGGTACGGGTCAAAAGCGAAGCCAGCGAGCACACCGTCGACCTGATCGTCGAGGATGAAGGCAGCGGCATCCCGAAAAACATCATGGACCGTCTGTTCGAGCCCTTTTTCACCACCAAGGACCCGGGCGAAGGCACAGGTCTGGGCCTTGCACTGGTCTATTCCATCGTTGAAGAGCATTATGGACAAATCACCATCGACAGCCCGGCTGACATTCAAAGCCAACGTGGAACACGTATCAGGGTGACCCTACCGCGTCATGTCGAAGCGACGTCCGCTGTGAACTGAGACCGTCGAGAGAACCGAATCAATGCCGCATATTTTGATCGTCGAAGATGAAACAATCATCCGCTCCGCGTTACGACGCCTACTGGAGCGCAACCAGTACCAAGTGAGCGAAGCCGGCTCAGTGCAAGAGGCACAAGAGCGTTTCAGCATTCCCTCATTCGACATGATCGTCAGCGACCTGCGCTTGCCTGGCGCTCCGGGCACTGAACTGATCAAGCTGGGCCAAGGGAAGCCGGTGCTGATCATGACCAGCTATGCCAGCCTGCGCTCTGCTGTCGACTCCATGAAAATGGGTGCCGTCGACTACATCGCCAAGCCGTTTGACCACGACGAAATGCTACAGGCCGTAGCGCGTATCCTGCGTGACCGCCAGGCCGCCCAAAGCACCGCCGTCGAGCGCCCGGCAAAGGCCGGCCCCGCCGACAAAACCGCGCCCGACAACAGCAATGGCGAGATCGGCATTATTGGCTCGTGCCCGCCGATGCTCGACATGTACAGCAAAATTCGCAAGGTAGCGCCCACAGACTCCAATGTGCTGGTGCAAGGCGAGTCCGGCACGGGTAAAGAACTGGTTGCCCGCGCCCTGCACAACCTGTCACGGCGCGCCAAGGCCCCGATGATTTCGGTCAACTGCGCGGCCATTCCCGAGTCACTGATCGAATCCGAACTGTTCGGTCACGAAAAAGGCGCGTTTACCGGTGCCAGCGCAGGCCGGGCCGGGTTGGTCGAGGCGGCGGACGGCGGCACCTTGTTCCTTGATGAGATTGGTGAGCTGCCACTGGAAGCGCAGGCACGCCTGTTGCGCGTTCTGCAAGAAGGTGAGATCCGCCGTGTCGGTTCGGTGCAATCGCAGAAAGTGGATGTGCGCCTCATTGCGGCCACTCACCGGGACCTTAAAAGCCTGGCCAAGGTCGGACAGTTCCGTGAAGACTTGTATTACCGCCTGCACGTTATTGCCTTGAAACTGCCCGCCCTGCGTGAGCGGGGGGCCGACGTCAATGAAATCGCCAATGCCTTTCTCGCGCGTCAAAGCGCACGCATAGGTCGCACCGACCTGAAATTTGCCCCTGATGCCGAACGAGCCATCAGCCAGTACGCGTGGCCCGGTAACGTCCGCGAGCTTGAAAATGCGGTGGAGCGGGCTGTCATCCTGTGCGAAAGCCCGGAAATATCGGCTGAACTGCTCGGCATCGACATTGAACTGAACGACCTGCAGGATGACGACTTCATCGGCCTGGCCCCTCAGCAGGGCATCAGCAGCGGTAACACCAGCCTGGACCCGACCGAAGACCTGTCACTGGAAGACTACTTCCAACACTTCGTTCTGGAGCATCAAGACCACATGACCGAAACCGAACTGGCCCGCAAACTGGGGGTTAGCCGCAAGTGCTTGTGGGAACGGCGCCAGCGCCTGGGCATTCCGCGCAGAAAAACGGGTGTTGTCAGCGAAAACTGAGCCGGGTAACACCTGCATCGGTGAAAAAACTGTTACCGCAGCCAATACACGTAACAAAAGCCGGGTCTAACGGTAACGGAGACTCGGTTTTTTTTAGCCTTGAAAAAGCCGAAAACATGGAAAACGCCTTATTTTGCGGGGCCGCGCAAAAGTTGGCACGCACTCTGCAATATGTATTCGTACAAGAACAATAAGAATCACAGCAACACACAATAAAAATAAGACGTATCGGCTCACGCATAACAAGAACAACACGGCGGAGGCGCAGCTAACTGATTCTTTTGGAGAGGTGTTGTCATTGGGGTTTGCCCCACGACTAGGCAGAGAACAACAAAAACTGCATTTAAAAGCAGCGCCTGAACTAGTTGGATCACTGATCACATCAACACAGCGACCAAAGCAATCCGTTTGCTCTTATCTCCCGATTGGGAGGGTTACACAGGCAACACCTTTGTAACCAGGGCAATCAACAAAAACAAAAAGCCCGAAAAACATAATAAAAATAGAGCATGCAATTAATTCTGGGGGAGCTTCGGCTCCCCTTGTGCTTCCCGCCATTCGACAAAATCCGCTAACACGCTCTGGCTCGGGCCTCTTGCAGCTTTTTGGGCGTACCGCTTGTAGCTTCGCTCGCAAGAGCGGCTCAGCTTCCTACACCATCCCCTGACTAAATGCTAGAATCCCCGCCCATCATGCGGTCATTTCTCTTTTTGGCCGAACATTCCTTCAAACAGTGCATCCCATGCTGAAGAAGCTGTTCCAGTCATTCCGTTCTCCCAAGCGTCGCACGCAACAACTGCGTAGCACCCCAGAAGTGCTCAACAGCACTCAACACTCGCTGCAGCGTGCCCAGTTCAGCCGTTACGCGGTCAATATCGTCGAGCGCCTGCAAAACGCTGGCTATCAGGCTTACCTGGTCGGTGGCTGCGTTCGCGACATGCTGCTCAACATCACACCCAAAGACTTTGATGTCGCCACCAGCGCAACGCCCGAACAGGTGCGCGCCGAGTTTCGTAACGCCCGTATCATCGGCCGACGCTTCAAGCTGGTGCATATCCACTTCGGACGCGAAATCATTGAGGTCGCGACTTTCCGCGCCAACCACCCGCAAAATGACGAAGAGGAAGACAGCAACCAGTCCTCGCGTAACGAAAGCGGGCGCATCTTGCGCGATAACGTTTACGGCACTCTGGAAGAAGACGCCCAGCGTCGTGACTTCACGATCAATGCCCTGTACTACGACCCGGTAAGCGAGCGCATCCTCGATTACGCCAATGGCGTACATGACATTCGCAACCACCTGCTGCGCCTGATCGGTAACCCGCAACAGCGCTACCAGGAAGACCCGGTGCGCATGCTGCGGGCTGTACGGTTTGCCGCCAAGCTCAACTTCGGTATCGAGAAACACACCGCGGCCCCTATCCGGGAGCTGGCACCGATGCTGCGTGAAATCCCGTCGGCACGGTTGTTCGAGGAAGTCCTCAAGCTATTCCTGTCAGGGAACGCGCTGGACACCTTTGAGATGCTGGTTGACCTGGAACTCTTCGAACCCTTGTTCCCGGCCAGCGCCGAAGCACTGGAAGACAATCCGACCTACACCCACACACTGATCAGCGAAGCCTTGCGTAACACCGACCTGCGGATCAAGCAGGGTAAACCGGTCACACCGGCCTTCCTGTTTGCGGCCCTGCTGTGGCCGGCACTGCCTGCCCGCGTCCTGCGCCTGCAAGACCGTGGCATGCCGCCCATTCCTGCCATGCAAGAGGCCGCCCACGACCTGATCGCAGAGCAGTGCCAGCGCATAGCCATCCCCAAACGCTTCACAATGCCGATTCGCGAAATCTGGGACATGCAGGAACGCCTTCCCCGCCGCAGCGGCAAACGCGCCGACCTGCTGCTCGACAACCCACGCTTCCGGGCGGGCTACGACTTCCTGTTGTTGCGCGAAATCGCGGGCGAGCAAACCCACGGGCTGGGTGAGTGGTGGACCGACTATCAAGACGCCAACGACAGCGGCCGTCGGGATATGATCCGCGACCTGAGCAACGCCAAGGACGACGGCGCAGGCCCGGCACCGCGCAAACGCCGCCGCACAGGTGCCAACAAGCGCAAGCGTACTGGCGCTGCGGACGAATAACGAATGGAAACCGTCTATATCGGAATGGGCAGCAACCTGGCCGAGCCGGCCGAGCAATTGCGCAACGCACTCAACGCGTTGGCCCAACTGCCCGATTCACGCCTTATTGGCGTTTCAGCGTTCTACCAAAGCGATTCGCTGTTACCCGGCCAGCCACGCTATACCAATGCCGTGGCGGCGCTGGAGACGCAAATGGAGCCTCTGGCGTTACTCAATGCCCTGCAAGCCATTGAGCTTGATCAAGGCCGTGAGCGCCACGAGCGTTGGGGCCCACGCACCTTAGACCTGGACATTCTGCTGTTCGGCAATCGGCTGATTGACGAGCCTCGCCTCAAAGTGCCGCACTACCACTTGCAGGCCCGGCCTTTCGTCCTGTACCCGTTGGCCGAGCTGGCACCCGCCTCACTCACGCTGGCCGATGGCAGAACCCTTGAGCAGTTACTGGCTGATTGCCCGTTTGTCGGGTTGGAACGTCTCTCTTAAAACGCTGAATCGAATCAACGCCTGCGGTAACACTCCTGTGGTAACACCCGGAATTGACTTCCCGCCCCCTCGTCACGACTATAGGCATCCCGCTGCCGTCCATTGGGCGGCGCACTGTGAAAAACAGGCGCTTAAACACCCTCTTATAAGGTGTGTCTGTCTATAACGATGAATCACGCGTGTTACTCGCAGTGGTTATCGCACTGTCTGACGAGGATCCTTTTTCATGCCGGCTATCACTTTGACCACCCTGCAAAGCCTTAAGCAAAAAGGTGAAAAAATCACCATGCTGACGTGCTATGACGCCACCTTTGCCCACGCCTGCAATCAAGCCGGCGTTGAGCTGCTACTGGTAGGCGACTCCTTGGGCATGGTTCTGCAAGGGCATGACAGCACTTTGCCAGTCACTACCGATGCGGTGGCGTACCACGTGGCGTGCGTCAAGCGCGGCAATCAGGGCGCAATGATCCTGGCGGACTTGCCGTTCATGGCCAATGCAACGCTTGAGCAAACCCTGAACAACAGCGCAAAACTGATGCAGGCTGGCGCTCACATGGTCAAGGTCGAAGGTGCCGTCTGGCTCGCTGAGTCGATTCGCCTGCTGACCGATCGCGGTATTCCCGTGTGCGCTCATATGGGCCTGACCCCACAAACGGTCAACGTGCTGGGCGGCTATAAAGTTCAAGGCCGTAACGACATCCAGGCACGCCAAATGCGGGCCGATGCCATTGCCCTTGAGCAAGCCGGGGCCGCGATGCTGCTGTTGGAGTGCGTCCCCAGCGAACTGGCCAAGGAAATCACTCAAGCGGTGAAAATACCGGTCATCGGTATCGGTGCAGGGAGCGACACCGACGGTCAGGTGCTGGTACTCCATGACATGCTCGGCCTCTCGCTCACTGGGCGCGTTCCGAAATTCGTGAAGAACTTCATGGCGGGTCAACCCGATATTGTGTCGGCACTCAGCGCTTACGTGGCTGAAGTCAAAGCCGTCAGTTTTCCAGGTACCGAACACGGATTCTCTGCATGAACACTGTTAAAACCGTTCGCGAGTTGCGGGCCGCTGTGGCTCGCGCACGTAGCGAAGGCAAGCAAATCGGCCTCGTTCCCACCATGGGCAATCTGCACCGCGGCCACGCGGCACTCGTCACGACAGCCGCCCAGCAGGCTGACTTCGTGGTAGCGAGCATCTTCGTTAACCCACTGCAATTTGGTGCCAACGAAGACCTGGACACCTACCCGCGCACCTTGGCGGCCGATCAGGAAAAACTGCTACAAGCGGGCTGCCATCTATTGTTCGCCCCGACGGTTGAAGAAATGTACCCCAACGGCATGTCCGGCTTGACCCGCGTCACTGCGGCCCAGCTCAGCAATGAGCTGTGTGGCAGCCGCCGGCCGGGGCATTTTGATGGGGTTACCACCGTTGTCAGTAAATTGTTCAATATGGTGCAGCCGGATCTGGCCATCTTCGGGCAAAAGGACTACCAGCAGTTGGCCGTTATCCGCGCCATGGTCCATGACCTGAACATGCCGATCCAGATTATCAGCGAGCCCACTGTACGGGCCGATGATGGCCTTGCGTTGTCTTCGCGCAATGGCTACCTGAACGAAGAACAACGAGCGCTCGCCCCCGCCTTGTACCGCCACCTGACGGCAATGACTCAAGCCGTCAAAGCGGGTGATCGCGACTACCCGGCACTGGTGCGCCAGCACCTGGAGCACATCAGCGCGCTGGGCTTTCGCCCGGACTACCTGGAAGTGCGCCAGGCACAAACCCTGCTTCCTGCCGCCGCGAGTGATCGCGACCTAGTGATTCTGGTCGCTGCGTTCCTGGGCAGCACGCGCTTGATTGATAACATCCACCTGAACCTCGACAACGTCCTCCACACCGACACGTTGCCGTAATCCGTCAGCGGTCCCCAACCGGAAAATACCACTGAAACGATTCATCTAGCGTCACATGGCTGTGACAAAAGTTACTGTTTGACGTCAGACAAAGCCGAGACATATGCAGGCTCTAGAGTTACTGTGAGCGACCTGCTGTGTCTGATGTGTAAGCAGGCCAACCACGAACCTCCTGACGCAAAAGGAGGTTTCGGTGTTTTCAGTGTCCAACAGGCAGTTCAAGCAAAAAAGGATATTCGCAGCGATGGCGTACTACCGCACTCCTCACGACGTGACCGCTCTGCCCGCTTGGCAAGCGCTGAAGCTTCACCGCGCCGACATGCAAAACTTCAGCATGCGCGATGCGTTCAACACTCACCCTAAACGCTTTGAAGACTTCACCCTGAGCAGCTGCGGGCTTTTCCTGGACTACTCGAAAAATCTGATTACTGACCAAACCCGCAGCTTGCTGGTAGACCTCGCCAATGAAGTCGACCTCAAGGGCGCGATCCACTCGATGTTTTCCGGCGAGATCGTCAACGCCTCCGAAGGCCGCCCTGCCCTGCACACGGCACTGCGACGCCCGGTGGCCGACAAACTGTCGGTCAACGGCGTGAACATCATCCCGCAGGTGCACAAAGTCCTGAATCAAATGACCGAGCTGGTCGGCCGCATTCATGACGGCCTGTGGCGCGGGTATACCGAAAAACCGATTACCGACATCGTTAACATCGGCATTGGCGGCTCGTTCCTCGGCCCTGAGCTGGTGTCTGAAGCGCTGCTGTCCTACGCCCAAAAAGGCGTGCGCTGCCACTACCTGGCGAACATCGACGGCAGTGAGTTTCACGAACTCGCGGCCAAACTGCGCGCTGAAACCACGCTGTTTATCGTTTCGTCCAAATCGTTCAATACCCTCGAAACCTTGAAAAACGCCCAGGCCGCGCGCGCGTGGTACCTGGCTCAAGGCGGCTCCGAGGCCGAGTTGCACCGCCACTTTATCGCCGTATCGAGTAACAACGCAGCGGCAGTAGCGTTCGGTATCCGCGAAGAAAACATCTTCCCGATGTGGGACTGGGTCGGCGGGCGTTATTCGTTGTGGTCAGCCATTGGCTTGCCCATCGCCTTGGCCATCGGCATGTCCAACTTCAAGGAACTGCTGTCCGGTGCCTACAGCATGGACCTGCACTTCCAGAACGCCCCCTTTGAACAAAACATGCCTGTGCTGATGGCGGCGCTCGGCGTTTGGTACGGCAACTTCTGGGGTGCGCAAAGCCACGCGATCCTGCCGTACGACCATTACCTGCGCAACATCACCAAACACTTGCAGCAGTTGGATATGGAATCCAACGGCAAAAGCGTTCGCCAGGACGGTACGCCCGTGTCCACCGACACGGGGCCCGTGATCTGGGGTGGCGTGGGCTGCAATGGCCAGCATGCTTATCACCAATTGCTGCACCAAGGCACGCAGCTGATTCCAGCCGACTTTATCGTGCCGATTGTCAGCTTTAACCCGGTCTCCGATCACCATCAATGGCTGTATGCCAACTGCTTGTCCCAGAGCCAGGCCTTGATGCTGGGTAAAACCCTCGAAGAAGCCGAGGCCGAATTGCGCGACCAAGGTATGGCTGAAGCCGACGTGCAAAGACTGGCACCACACAAAGTGATCCCGGGCAACCGTCCGAGCAACACCCTGGTGGTAGAGCGTATCAGCCCACGTCGCCTCGGCGCGCTGGTTGCCCTGTACGAGCACAAGGTTTTCGTACAGAGCGTGATCTGGGGTATTAATGCGTTCGACCAGTGGGGCGTTGAGCTGGGTAAAGAACTGGGCAAAGGCGTTTACAATCGCCTGACCGGCAGCCAGGAAGAACCTGCTGACGATGCATCAACTCAAGGCCTGATCAACTACTTCCGCGGTCGCCATCGCGGTTGATTGATAGCCAGCCCGTCTCACCCCACGGGCTGGCACAACCGAGGCAGCATGGAATTCATCCGCCGTCCCATCGAACGCCAAATCATGAGCCTGTCCGGCCTTTCCCTCGGCCAGCTCGACCTCGAAAACCCCAAAGGCGACCCCGGCCTGTTTGGCCCCACCTCCATCAGTTGGCAGGTGCACGGTGATTTCACCAGCATGCTGATTGGTGGTATCAGCGCCTTGATGCTCCAGGCCTTGCACCCTTTGGCACTGGCCGGGGTTTGGGATCACTCCAATTTTCGCCAGGACATGCTGGGCCGGTTGCGCCGCACCGGGCAGTTTATTTCCGGCACCACGTTTGGCTCCACCCACGACGCCAACTGGCTGATCGACAAAGTACGCACCATTCACCTGCAAGTGGTGGGCACTGGGCTCGATGGCAGCACCTATGCCGCCAGCGATCCCGAACTATTGACCTGGGTTCACGTCGCAGAAGTCAGCAACTTTCTGGCGGCCCATCTGCGATACCGCAACCCGAACTTATCGGGTGCCGATCAAGACCAGTACTACAGCGAAATCGCCTTGGTCGCGGAACGGTTGGGCGCAACCGATGTGCCACGCTCACGCCAGCAGATAGCTGATTACCTGGCGCGCATGCGCCCGCACTTACTGTGCGACGACCGCAGCCGTGAAGTGGTTCGCCTGTTGCTCAATGCCCCCGCGCCCAGCCTGTTGGCCAAGCCCTTTGGTGCGCTGATGATGCAGGCCGGCATTGACTTGCTGCCGGACTGGGCCAGCCATCTATTGGCGCTGGAGCAACGCCCACTCACCCGTAACCTGGTGCGTTGTGCCGTTAACAGCACGGCCCCAGTCCTGCGTTGGGCCGTGCGCAATGGCTCCGTGCAAAGGGCGCGGCGACGCATGATGCCAAGCTGAGGAATCGCAACAATTGCCAAGCTGCCTGCGGCTACGACTACACGAGTTGACTGCATGTATGCCACCATGCAGCCCTGATTCCGAATGCCGCGCGCTGCGCTGCACACCAATAATAATGAGGATTCCTGCAATGCAAGATGTCGTAATCGTTGCCGCCACCCGCACAGCCGTCGGCAGCTTCCAGGGTTCATTGGCCCACATTCCCGCTGTTGATCTAGGCGCAGCGGTCATTCGCCAATTGCTGGTGCAAACCGGCCTGGAGGGCGAGCAAGTTGATGAAGTCATCATGGGTCAGGTACTCACTGCCGGCGCCGGACAGAACCCGGCACGCCAAGCGGCGATCAAGGCAGGCCTGCCCTTCGCCGTGCCCGCACTGACCTTGAACAAGGTGTGCGGCTCGGGCCTCAAAGCACTGCACCTGGCGGCGCAAGCGATTCGTTGCGGCGATGCCGACGTGATCATTGCCGGCGGCCAGGAGAACATGAGCCTGTCCAACTACATCGTGCCTGGCGCTCGTACCGGCCTGCGCATGGGGCACAGCCAAATCGTCGACACCATGATCAGCGACGGCCTGTGGGATGCATTCAACGATTACCACATGGGCATTACCGCCGAAAACCTGGTGGATAAATACGGTATCACCCGTGAAGAGCAAGATGCATTCGCCGCAAAGTCCCAACAAAAGGCCATTGAAGCCATCGAAACCGGCCGTTTTGTCGATGAAATCACTCCCATCCTGATCCCTCAGCGCAAAGGCGAGCCTGTCGCGTTCGCCACCGATGAGCAGCCGCGCGCAGGAACCACCGCCGAGTCGCTGGCCAAGCTCAGACCCGCCTTCAAAAAAGACGGCTCCGTGACTGCCGGCAACGCCTCTTCACTTAACGACGGTGCAGCAGCCGTCATGTTGATGAGCGCTACCAAAGCCAAAGCCCTTGGCCTGCCCGTGCTGGCCAAAGTCGCGGCTTACGCCAACGCCGGTGTCGACCCGGCCATCATGGGCATCGGCCCGGTAAGTGCCACTCAGCGCTGCCTGGGCAAAGCCGGCTGGAGCCTGGAACAACTGGACCTGATCGAGGCCAACGAGGCCTTTGCCGCTCAGGCGCTGTCGGTCGGTAAAGAACTGAACTGGGACGCTAACAAGGTCAACGTTAACGGCGGCGCGATTGCCATTGGCCACCCAATTGGCGCATCAGGTTGCCGTGTTCTCGTGACGCTGCTGCATGAAATGCTCAAGCGCGATGCCAAAAAAGGCCTCGCCACCTTGTGCATCGGCGGTGGTCAGGGTGTAGCCCTGGCGCTTGAACGCGACTGAAGTCACACCCTGTTGTAGCCGCTGCCAAAGGCTGCGAAGCGTACTGTCTGGCAAGCTGCCGCAGCTACTTTCGAAGCCGCCGGCAGCGACTACAAAGCCCGTTGCGACGCTGTTCTGCTAAACTGCCGCGCCTTATCTATCCCCCAAGGCGCATCGCATGTCTTCCTTGAATCAGGCGCTGCGCGCCGCCCTCGATAACCGCCATGACTTGCTGGCCGAGCTTCACGCGCAAGGTACCGATTGCTATCGCTTGTTCCACGGCAGCCAGGAAGGTGCCGGTGGGCTGACCATCGACCGTTACGGCCCACAGTTGATGGTGCAGAGCTTCCATCAACGCCTTGAGCGCGATGATTTGCTGCAATTGCACGAAGCCATTAATCGCCACCTGGGCCTGGAGTTGTTGCTGGTCTACAACGACCGCTCCCAGGGCAACTCCCGCATTGATCGCGAAGACACCGTGTACCGCGCCGAAGCCGCAGCACTGGAAGACATGGTCGGCCACGAATGGGGGCTGAAGTACCGTGTTCGCGGTCGCCATGCAGGGCAGGACCCCTTACTGTTCCTGGATCTGCGCAACGCTCGGGGCTGGGTCAAACAACACAGCGCTGGCAAAAGCATGCTCAACCTTTTTGCCTATACCTGCGGTGTGGGCCTGAGTGCCGCCGCGGGGGGAGCCAGCGAGGTCTGCAACCTGGACTTTGCCGAAGGCAATCTGGCCGTCGGCCGGGAAAACGGCCTGTTGAACCCCGAACTGAAAAAGATGAAGTTCATACAGTCGGACTACTTTGCCGCCATTCGGCAACTGGCGGGCCTGCCCATCATCCAGCGTCGGCACAAACTGCCGGCTTATCCGCGCCTGGAGCCGCGCGAGTACGACCTGGTCCTGCTAGACCCTCCCGCTTGGGCCAAAAGCGCCTTCGGCACTGTCGATCTGCTACGCGATTATCAAAGCTTGCTCAAGCCCGCCGTATTGGCAACGGCACCGGATGGCGTCTTGATCTGTTGCAATAACCTGGCAAAAGTCAGCATGGACGATTGGCGCGAGCACGTGTTGCGCTGTGCCGAAAAAGCCGGGCGCCCTGTCCGTGAGTGGCAAGTCCTTAACCCCGCCGCCGATTTCCCGTCACATGATCAGCAGCCTCCGCTCAAAACCCTGATTCTCCAGTTCTAAGCCCTACGCGCTGGATAGACAAATCCGGCGCAAAGTAAGGCGCGCGTCTCGGAACCAGAAACGCGTGCCATACTCAAAGGCACTCTCACCGCAATAGACGACGCCCCCAGATGCTCAAAGGATTGATTCGCGCCATTGGTGCAGTGCTGACCGTTATCGCTGTTTATAGCGTGCTGGGCTTTTTGATTCTGCCCGGCATCGGTTTACGTATTATCAACCAGCAATTGGCCCACTACGCCACGGTGCCCGCCAAGCTAGACCGTCTGGAGTTCAACCCCTTCAGCCTGGAGCTGACGCTCTGGGGGTTTCGTGTCGGTGAACCAGGTAAGGAACAGGTCGGGTTCGAACGCTTTTACACCCAAGTTCACGCTGACAGTCTATGGACCAAAGCCTTGCACCTGGCCAATGTCGAACTGGACAAACCCAAGACCGAAATACTGTTCAGCAAGAACGGCACACTCAACCTGACTCAACTGTTCACGTTGCCCGCCAGCAACCCCGCACCCGAAACGTCTGACAGCACACCTTTCCCACTACGCATTGATCGCATCAAGCTCGCTGACGGCTACCTGCATTTCAGCGATGCACGCCCCAGCGAACCCATCGATTTCTTATATGATTCGATGAACCTTGAACTGAAAAATCTCAGCACCCTGGCCAATGACCCAGCCGAGATGACGTTGGTGGCCAACGGCCCCGAGGGCGGGCGGATCGACTGGAATGGCACATTGGGCTTGGTGCCGATCACGTCCAAAGGCAGCCTGAAGGTGACCGATGGCAAGATGAAAGTCTGGTGGCCTTATGTACGGGATGCGCTGCCTTTGGTGCTTGAGGACGGCGTGCTGAACTTCAGCACCGATTACACCCTGAACCTGGCCAAGGGCACGGAAATGCTGCTGAGCAACGCCTCGGCCAGCATCGCCCCCTTCAGAATCAATGCCCCGGATGGTAAGCCGCTGGTGCGCCTGGAGCAGCTGAATGTCAGCGACACCACGGTCGATGTAGCCAAACAAAACGTCGTAGTCGGCAAGGTTCAGAGTAAAAACCTCGAAACCTGGGCCACACGCGAAAAAGACGGGCAACTGGACTGGCAAAAACTGTTCACCCGCCCGACCGAAAAACCCGCCCCCAAGGCCAACGACCCGATTACCGTTGAAGCCCCGAAAGCACCGAAAGCCACTCCAGACAAACCATGGCAAGTGCTGCTCAAAGACGTCGAGTTACGTGATTACCGTGTCCATCTAGCGGATAAAGAGCCTAAAACCCCCGTGGCACTGGATATCGGCCCGCTTAATATCAACGTGAAGAATTTTGACAGCCTGAACCGCTCCCCCTTCTCGCTCAAACTGGATACGGGAGTGGGCAAACAGGGCAAGCTGACCGCCAGCGGGGATGTCAACCTGAGCCCGGTGAGCGCCAAGCTGAAGGTCACCACCCACGACATTGACCTGCGCGTGGCCCAGGCTTACCTCGACCCCTTTATTCGTCTTGAGCTGCGCAGCGGCATGCTCGACAGCGATCTGACGGTCGACCTCAAAAGCATTGACCCCTTGGCCTTCACAGTGGACGGCCAGGTGCAGGTGGACCAACTGCATACACTCGACACCCTGAAAAACCGTGATTTCCTGAAATGGCAGCGTCTGGTGCTAGAGAACGTGCGTTATCAGCACGGGGACAACCTGTCGATTGCACGGGTCAACGTCTTGCAGCCCTATGTGCGGTTCATGATCAACGATGATCGCACCACTAACGTCGACGACCTGCTGATCCCGCAACCCGCCACACCCGGCCCTCAAGCGCCCACCTCGTCCGCAGCAAGCACGAACAAACCCTTGGGCATTCATGTGGGTGCCATTGCGATCAACGACGGTTCGGCCAACTTTGCCGACTTCAGCCTCACCCCTAACTTCGCCACCGCTGTTCAGCAGCTCAATGGCCAGATCGGTACTATCGACAGCCGCCAGGCCAAGCCGGCAAGCGTGAATGTTGCGGGCAAGGTCGACCGCTATGCCCCGGTCACCATCAAAGGCAGCGTTAACCCGTTCGACCCCATGGCCAGCCTTGATATCGCCACCAGCTTCAAACGCGTGGAACTGACGACCCTGACACCTTACTCGGGCAAATTTGCCGGTTACCGCATCCGCAAGGGCCGGCTGAACCTGGACCTGCACTACCTGATCACCAAGGGGCAGCTCAAGGCTGAAAACAAGGTTGTGATTGAACAGTTACAACTCGGGGAGAAGGTCGACAGCCCCGATGCCGTGAACTTGCCGCTGAAACTGGCGATTGCCCTGCTCAAAGACACGGATGGCACCATTTCTATCGAGCTGCCGGTGACCGGCGACCTGAATAACCCACAGTTCAGCGTGATGCCGATCGTCTGGCAAACCCTGCGCAACCTTGTGCTACGGGCGGCTCAAGCCCCCTTCAAGTTTATTGGCGGCTTGATCAGTGGCGGTGGCGCAGAAGACCTGGGCACGGTGTCCTTCGCCCCAGGGTCTAGCGAATTGAGCCCACAAGCCCAAAAAGCCTTGGACACGCTGGCGCAAGCCCTGAAAAAACGCCCGGCCTTGCGCCTTGAAATTGAAGGTACGGCCGCGCAAAGCAGCGATGGTCCGCATATCGCACAGGAGCGCCTGGAGCGCGAATACCAATACAATTACTACAAAATCCTGCAGCGCCGTGGCGACAAAGTCCCTGCGCAAGCATCGCTGCTCAAAGTCCCGGATGACGAGAAAGGGCCGCTGCTCGAAGGCATCTACCGAACCCGCCTGAAACAACAACCGCCAGCCGAATGGGCCAAGTTGAGCCGCGATGAAAGAGCCGAAAAAATGAGCGCAGCGCTGATTGAGTTCTGGAGCAAAAGCGAGGTACTGCTGCGCCAGCTGGGCCAAAGTCGTGCCAGTAGCATCAAGGACTACCTGGTCGATAAAGGCCAACTGGCCGATGACCGTGTGTACTTTATCGATGCCTCCTTGGGTGAAGCTGAGAGCGATGGGCAGGTGATTTCACCGCTGCATCTGGACAGTGAGTAAATCCCCACGCTTGGGCAAGCCCAACAAAAAGCCCCCGGCGCTAGCGCCGAGGGCTTGGGTGGCTCACGTATCGGTTATTCAGCTTTCAGGCCGTCTGCCGAAACGGCTTTAACACCTTTGATTTTCTTGGTGATGTCGACCGCAATTTTTTTCTGAGCATCAGTCACTGCAACTGTGGAAGACAGCGATACCACGCCTTTATTGGTTTCAACCTTGATATCGGTGCCTGGAATACCTTTTTCGGTCAACAGGTCCGATTTAACTTTGGTGGTGATCCAGGTATCAGAAGTGGCTTCCTTGGCCTTGTCCACCTCAGCCGAAGCCACAACCATCGGCGACTGTGCAGTCGGCTGAGCAGCAAAAGCAGCGTTGGCCATGGTCAGGGTCAGAGCGGTGGCGGTTGCAGCAGCGATAGCGAACTTCTTCATACGAATAACTCCTGTCATCTTCAGAGTCTGCGCCGTCTTGCAGCAGCAGGGTTATCAGTACTGTTGCAGAGCTTGTGCCAAGTTTTTAAAATAAAAAAAACTATAAAAATCAGTTAGTTACATACAAACCTTGTCGACTCTATCGTGCAGTTTGCATGACTGCCCACCAAACTTGCATGCAAGTTGCAGGTTTTGAGTCATGGCCATTCGCCTATTGCCGACTGAGTCAATGACCGCACATAAAAAAAGGATCCCGAAGGATCCTTTTTTTAACTCAAGTATCGCCAGCGATTAAGCTTGCGACGCCTTGGCTGCAGCTACGTCCTTGATGGAGAGCTTGATACGGCCGCGGTTGTCCACGTCCAGTACCAACACTTCCACTTCCTCACCTTCTTTCAGAATGTCAGTGACTTTCTCAACGCGAGCGTCGCTCAGCATCGAGATGTGCACCAGGCCGTCTTTGCCTGGCAGGATGTTCACGAATGCGCCGAAATCGACGATACGCTCAACCTTGCCCACATAGATCTTGCCGATCTCGGCTTCTGCAGTGATGCCCAGAACGCGCTGGCGTGCGGCTTCTGCTGCTTCCTTGGTTTCGCCGAAGATCTTGATCGAACCGTCGTCTTCGATGTCGATCGAAGCCTTGGTTTCTTCACAAATTGCACGGATGGTCGCGCCGCCTTTACCGATAACATCACGGATTTTGTCGGTGTCGATTTTCATCGCGATCATGGTCGGCGCATTGGCCGACAACTCGTTACGCGAGACAGCAATGATCTGGTTCATCTGGCCCAAGATGTTCAGGCGAGCTTCCAGGGCTTGGCCCAGGGCGATCTCCATGATTTCTTCGGTGATGCCTTTGATCTTGATGTCCATCTGCAGCGCGGTAACACCTTTAGAGGTACCGGCTACTTTGAAGTCCATGTCGCCCAGGTGATCTTCGTCACCCAGAATGTCGGTCAGAACGGCGAATTTTTCGCCTTCTTTAACCAGACCCATAGCGATACCGGCAACCGGTGCCTTCATCGGAACACCAGCGTCCATCAGTGCCAGCGAGGCACCACAGACCGAAGCCATGGAGCTGGAACCGTTGGACTCAGTGATTTCCGACACCACACGAATGGTGTACGGGAACACGTCAGCAGCAGGCAGCATGGCCTGGACCGAACGGCGGGCCAGACGGCCGTGACCGATTTCGCGACGACCAGCGCCACCCATGCGGCCACACTCACCTACCGAGAACGGAGGGAAGTTGTAGTGCAGCATGAACGGGTCTTTTTTCTCACCTTCCAGAGTGTCCAGCAGCTGTGCATCACGGGCAGTACCCAGAGTTGCAACAACCAGCGCCTGAGTTTCACCACGGGTGAACAGTGCCGAACCGTGGGTTTTAGGCAGAACGCCGACTTCGATATTCAATGGGCGAACAGTTTTGGTGTCACGACCGTCGATACGCGGCTTGCCGTTTACGATGTTTTCGCGAACGGTGCGGTATTCGATTTCGCCGAAAGCCGCTTTGACTTCGCTGGACGACGCCTGGCCTTCTTCACCGGACAGTTTGGCAACAACCTGATCCTTCAACTCGCCCAGGCGCGCGTAACGATCGGCCTTGACGGTGATGGTGTAAGCCTGGGAGATCGCTTCGCCGAACTCGGCACGGATAGCGCCCAGCAGTGCGGTAGCTTCTGGGGCAGCAGCCCAGTCCCACGTTGGTTTTGCAGCTTCGGCAGCCAGCTCTTTAACCGCTTGGATAACCACCTGGAATTCGTCGTGGGCAAACAGCACAGCGCCCAGCATCTGGTCTTCGGTCAGCTCTTTGGCTTCCGATTCAACCATCAATACGGCTTCCGACGTACCGGCAACAACCATGTCCAGGCTGGAAGCGGCCAGTTGCTCGTAAGTCGGGTTCAGCAGGTAGCCAGTGCTTTCGTGGTAAGCAACGCGAGCCGCGCCGATCGGGCCATCAAAAGGGATACCGGAGATTGCCAGGGCAGCCGAGGTACCGATCATCGCAGCGACGTCCGGATCGGTTTTCTTGCTGGTGGACAGAACGGTGCAGACTACCTGCACTTCGTTCATGAAGCCTTCCGGGAACAGCGGGCGGATCGGACGGTCGATCAGACGCGAGGTCAGGGTTTCTTTCTCGGAAGGACGACCTTCACGCTTGAAGAAACCGCCTGGGATTTTACCGGCAGCGTAAGTTTTTTCCTGGTAGTGAACCGACAGAGGGAAAAAGCCTTTGCCTGGATCCGCTTGTTTGGCACCGACTACAGTCACCAACACGCTGACGTCATCGTCAACGGTGACCAATACTGCGCCGGAAGCCTGACGGGCGATACGGCCAGTCTCGAGGGTAACGGTCGACTGACCGAACTGGAATTTTTTGATAACCGGGTTCACGGTGTCCTACCTTTTCTTTGTGGCTCTTGGGGAACGGGTTTCTTGCGAAAAACATGCGCATCGTCGGGCAAGCGCCCGGTTCAAGATACTTACGAAAACGGCCTGTTTGGCGAGCTTTCGTAAGCATCCGGTTAGCCCAGATAAAACTTGAGGCTGGAAGCCTGCCATGAGCCTGTGGGAATCCCACAAGCGCACGACAAACAACCAGCCTCTAGCAACATCGCTATTAGCGACGCAGACCCAGGCGAGCGATCAGCGCAGCGTAACGGCTGATGTCTTTGCCTTTCAGGTAGTCCAGCAGCTTACGACGCTGGTTTACCATGCGGATCAGACCACGACGGGAGTGGTGATCTTTACCGTTGGCCTTGAAGTGACCTTGCAGCGTGTTGATGTTAAAGGTCAGCA
>Ga0308167_1000965_pt1 | contig 40212 bp, 33 predicted proteins | sample PhyCR1_2_FD_202138 | JGI IMG/M metagenome (GOLD analysis project Ga0308167, IMG submission 202138) | Phyllosphere microbial communities from UC Gill Tract Community Farm, Albany, California, United States - DLSLRC.R1 | ecosystem: Host-associated > Plants > Phyllosphere > Unclassified | place... | reverse complement strand
AAACGTGATGAATTTCGGTTTAAACAGTGCCATGTAACACCCTCGTCATTGTCAGTTGCGCTTAGAAATCGATGAGTACACTTTTCTGGCGCTGGCAGGCCTGAAACGCCTGACGCCCTAAATCTTTCCCAATGCCGGAACCGAGAAAACCACCGGTCGGAATGATGAAGTCACCGGAGCGGCCATAGCGGTTGATCCAGACGGTGCCCGCGTCAATGGCCCGCATCGCCCGCATCGCACGTGGCAGGCTCAGCGTGTGGACACCGGCGCAGAGGCCGTAAGTGTCATGGGCGGCCATCGCCAGTCCCTGCTCTTCGTCGTCAAACGTCTGTACCGTCAGCACCGGACCAAAAATCTCCTGCTGCACCGCCGGGTTATCCTGCGCCACGTGGCTCAGCAGCGTGGGCTGCCAGAACCAGCCATCACCGGTATGGGCAAAACGCTCTCCGCCCACCAGCACCTCTGCGCCCTGCGCTTTAGCCGCCGCAATCACCGAGCAGACTTTGTTACCCTGACGTTCGTCGATCAGCGGCGCATAGCGGCTCTCTTCCTGCCAGGTGACGCCCGGTTTGAGTTCGCGGCAGAGCTGAGCCAGGCGCTCAACCAGCGGATCGGCAATATTGCGCTGCACAATAAGACGGGTGCCCGCCACACAGGCCTGGCCGCCGTTGGCGGTAAAGCCGCGCAAGATGCGCTGAGCCAGCACCTCCAGGTCACCCGCGTCATCAAACACCAGTTGCGGGCTTTTTCCGCCCAGCTCCAGCGTCACCGGTTTCATACCGTGCTGCGCGGCATCGCTCATGATGCGTTTTCCGGTCACGGTCGAGCCGGTAAAGGAGACTTTTCGCACCAGCGGATGGGTCACCAGCGCGCTGCCGGTCACCGCACCGCTGCCCTGCACAATGTTCAGCACGCCCGCCGGCAAGCCTGCCTGGATCGCCAGTTCGGCCATGCGCACGGTTGAAAACGGGGTCAGTTCAGAGGGTTTCAGCACCACCGCGTTACCCGCCGCCAGCGCCGGTCCGCATTTCCACGACGCCATCGACAGCGGGAAATTCCACGGGGTAATCGCGGCGATGACGCCATAAGGTTCGGCAATCAGCATGCCGAGGCTGCTGTCGCGGGTAGGAAAAAGGTCGCCGCTGAATTTGTCGGCGCATTCGGCATAGAAGCGAATCGCTTCGGCGGTAAACGGAATTTCGTGCAGCACCACGTCGCTGATTGGCCGGGTGGAGCCCAGCGCTTCGAGCTGTGCCAGCAGGGTGTCCTGCTCAATCAGATCGGCCCAGCGGCGTAACACACGGCCGCGTTCGCGCGGCGGACAGCCGGACCAGCCGCTGGTTTTCAGTGCCTGATGCGCGACGGTAACAGCGCGATCAACATCCTGCGGCGTGGCGTCCTGCAGCGTGGCATAGACGCTGCCATCAGAGGGGCGTTTAACCTCAAAGGCTGCGCCCTGGCTCTGGCAGTGCTGGCCACCAATATAATGGCCAGCCGGAAGAGAAACTTTTTCAGGGTCGAAACTTAACATGGAAGAATTCCTTATTTGTTACACCCATAAGTTGCTGCCTAATTAGCGTTTTAAACGGCCGGTTTCTGCGGTGTTAATAAGCTAATGCAGAAAGTATGCCAGCCGGGCAAAAAATAAAAATGCGTTTAAAACAGCGCAAAAAAATTTTCTGCCGTATTGTCAGGCGTTTTTTTGCGGAATTGCCGAACAATTAAACAGATGATTTACTTCACAAAATTTATGCGCCCTGCTGGTGCAACCTGCACGAAAATTGCACCACAGCGGATATTCCGGGTCAGGCTGCTCATTACAGTGCCCGGTCCCCGCCGCTTTACCGATGCACATCACAACCCTGATAAATTCTTTCTTTTTTTAAGACTATTATTTGACGCCGAAGAATTTATCCTGAGCATCAGACAAAAAAAACCAGCCGGTTTTCCCGGCTGGCGCGCTATTACTATTTAATTACAGACTGCCAATGTGAAATGTCTTCTGTTCCAGATATTCATCCATTCCGTAGCGGGAACCTTCCCGGCCAATACCAGAGAGTTTCACACCGCCAAACGGCGCGACCTCCAGGGAAATAGCACCGGTATTAAAGCCGACCATGCCAAACTCCAGCGCTTCCGCAACCCGCCATGCCCGCCGGATATTCTCGGTAAAGAAATAGGCCCCCAGCCCGTAAGGGGTGTCATTCGCCATCGCGATCGCCTCCTCTTCATCATCAAAGACAAACAGCGGCGCGACCGGGCCGAATGTCTCTTCATGGGCGATCCGCATACTGGACGTGACCCCACCGAGCACCGTGGGCTCTACGAACGTGCCATTACCCTGGCTGATGCCGCCCGTCAGCAGGGTTGCCCCCTGACTCAGCGCATCGTCGATGTGACCATTCACTTTCTCCACTGCGCGGCTGTTGATCAGCGGACCAATGGTGCTGTCCGGCGCAAAGCCATCGCCCACTTTCAGCGTCGCAACCGCTTCCAGCAGTCGGGCAGTGAAGCGTGTATAGATGCTTTTCTGCACCAGAATGCGGTTCGCACAAACGCAGGTCTGTCCGGCGTTGCGGAACTTGCTGAGCATGACGCCGGCGACCGCAATCTCAATATCGGCGTCATCAAACACAATCAGCGGCGCGTTGCCGCCCAGCTCCAGGCTCAGGCGCTTTATGCTGTTAGCACTTTGCTGCATTAATAGCTGCCCGATGCGGGTCGAACCGGTAAAGGAGATTTTACGTACCGTGCGGCTTTCAGTCAGCGCCGCACCAATCTCCGTGGGCAGGCCGGTCAGCACCTGCAGCACGCCTGACGGAAAACCCGCACGTTCTGCCAGCACCGCCAGTGCCAGCGCGGAAAGTGGCGTTAACTCTGAAGGTTTAACGATAATCGGGCATCCGGCGGCGAGCGCTGGCGCAACTTTGCGGGTGATCATTGCAATCGGGAAGTTCCACGGCGTGATGGCGGCGGCAACCCCCACTGGCTGTTTCAGCACCAGAATGCGGCGGTCCTCGCTGGGCGCGGGAATGGTGTCGCCGTAGATGCGGCGCGCCTCTTCTGCGAACCATTTCACAAAGCTGGCACCGTAGAGCACCTCGCCTCTGGCTTCCGCCAGCGGCTTGCCCTGCTCGGCAGTCATGATGATCGCCAGATCATCAGCATGTTCAACAATCAGCTGATGCCATTTTTCCAGTAGCGCGGCACGGCTGGCATTGGGGGTTTTGCCCCAGCTGATGCGCACCGTTTCCGCATAGGCTATCGCCTGCTCCGTCTCCGCCCGGCCAAGTGCCGGAATGGTGGCCAGCGTTTCACCCGTAGCGGGATCGGTGACCGGCAGCGTAGCGCCCTGATGCGCATCCTGCCATTGCCCGGCAAACAGCGCCTGCTGGCGCAGCAGATCACTGTCTGTAAGTGTTAATCGCGACATAGCATCCCCTTGTGGTCAGTTAATTCCACTTTATCGTGCCGGGTCAGTGCAGGATGTTGTTATGCGGGATGAGAAAGGTCCGTGAAGGAGTTTTTTGCAGTGATTTGAAATTTTATGCCGTGCGGGAACGGGGCGCATCCGGCGGGATGCGCAGTGTGATTAAATCTGGAAGTCGATAACCGGTTCGTCGTCACTGCCGTATGAGAGTGCCTGGCGTTTGATCTCCTCCAGCGACAGGTTGGCGTTGCAGAGCTCCAGGAACTGCCAGACGTAATTGCGCTGCAGCTGACCGCGTTTGAGGCCGAGCCATACGGTGCTGGCATCGAACAGATGCGTGGCATCCAGGCGTTCCAGATCTTCATTCTCTTCGGTTTCACACGCCTGATCGGCCAGTATCCCGACGCCCAGACCGAGTTTTACATAGGTTTTCACCACGTCAGAGTCCTGAGCGCTAAGCACGATATCGGGTTTTAAGCCCGCCGCCTGGAAGGCGCGGTCAACCCGCGAACGCCCCGTAATGCCCTGCCGGTAGGTAATAAGTGGATAGCGGCCGAGGGTGCTGAGCGAGACCGGCTGGTTCTGCACCAGCTCATGCCCTTCAGGCACCAGCAGGGCGTGATGCCAGCTGAACCACGGGAATGCGGCCAGACTGCTGTTATTGACCAGCATTTCACTGGCGATGCCGATATCCGCTTCACCCGCCAGCAGCATGGTGACGATTTCCTGCGGCGATCCCTGATTCAACTCAAGACGGACGTTGGGATAGAGCTGACGGAACGCTTTGATCACTTTAGGCAGGCTGTAGCGTGCCTGAGTATGGGTGGTGGCGATGGTCAGGATGCCGCTGGTTTCATTGGTAAAAACATCAGCAAGACGTCGTACTTTCCCCGCTTCGTCCAGTATACGTTCAGCAATCGTCAGCAGCGCTTTGCCTGGTTCTGTCATCCCCAGCAGTCGCTTGCCGCGCCGGATAAAGATTTCCACGCCCAGCTCATCTTCCAGATCACGGATGTGCCGACTGACACCCGACTGGGAGGTAAACAGCGTGTTAGCGACTTCCGTTAAGTTAAACTCACAGCGGGCCGCCTCGCGGATGATTTTAAGCTGCTGGAAATTCAAGATATTTACCTCCCTTTACCTAATCTGATTTCCTGATGGTAAGAACTATTATTGATAACCGGAAATACTAAAAAATTTGGCTTTATGACTTTAGGGAATAAATGGGTGGGATTGTTCGCTGCGCGAACGGGCTTGCTGCGGAGCTGAAACTGATGTTTGTTCGCTGCGCGAACGGGGCTATGAGAAGGTTTCGTTCGCCTGGTGAGCCGGGCAGTTTCAGACACGCCTCTGCAGGCGACCAACAAGGGGGCGCCAGCCGCCGCGCCCCCTTGACCCCGGGCTCCGGCCTGCTTCACCGCCGCTTCGCGGTTCCTTCGCCTCTTCCGGATTTCTTACGGACCGCCGGGACGCGCCATCCCTGGCGCGAACCCGCCTCTTCGCGGCATCCCTGCCGCTCGTCCTGAAATCCCTCATCCGCTCAGCGGTTCTGACGGCCTCCTTCCCCGCTTTTATCTCTTCTTTTTGTGTTGAGTACGTTATCGATTTATGTCTCAGGAAGGGTCTTCAGGCAGCAGAAAACGCAGCATCAAAAAAACATAAAAAAAATCACAGACGAGGGTTTGTGAGAGGCATCCGAAGCGCTGAGGAACAACCGGAGGCGAGGATGAGCCGACAGGACGTCGGCGAAAGGACGGAACGCGCCAGGGAGGGCGCGTCCGGACGGTCCGTGGGCCGCAGGGCGTGACGAAGGCACCCCGCACAGCGGGGCGCGCAGGCAGCCGGACGCCGGGATTGTTAAGGGGCGGGCGTCCGCCCCTTGACGCGTCCGCCTGCACGGACGACCTGAAACTGCCCACCGCCTGGCGGGCGAAACCCGCTCAATGCTAACGCGCTTTAATGAGAAACCTTTTAATTGCCAGCCCGCTGCAAAGCCAAACCGGCTGGTTGCCAGCCCGCTGCAAGCGCCTCCTCTAACCGACTAACATCAACTCCCGCTCCTCGCTCAGCGGTTTATTCAGCAACGACAGCAGGATATTTTTTACTGCCTGTGCGGAAGGCGACAACGGTAAACGGGCAGAGATATTCAGCGACAGCGGCAGGCTCAGTGACGGACTATTGATGCGTGACATCCAGGCATCCGTTGAACCCACCAGCGAACGGGCGGCAGATTCAGGTAATACGGTGACACCCATACCGCTGGAAATGGCTGAGGTCAGGGTTGAAATTGATTCGATCTCACCGATGATTCGCGCACTCAGGCGACGCAGAGAAAACGCCTCATCAACCCGCTTGCGCACGGCACTGTAGTCGCGCGGTAAGAACAGGCTCATCTGCGCCACATCGGCCAGATCCACGCTGGCACCCGGGTAGTCGGTGGCACCCACCAGGAAGAGATCCTCTTTCATCAGCGGCATGCTGTTGATGCCGGCAGTCGGTGCGCGATCGTACAACACTGCCATATCCAGCTGACCGTTCATCACTTTCTCATTCAGCACGCTGCCGCTGTTTTCGTGCAGGTAGACCAACACTTCAGGAAACTGATCGCGGACGGTTTGCAGCAGCGGCATAGTCAGCGATGAGGCTGCCGTGCCCGGTGCCAGACCAATGGATACCTGACCACTCAGCACCTGACCGGCGTTAATGACCGCTGTCTGGGCCTGCTCGCACTGACGCAGAATGGTACGCGCATGGCCATAGAGAATCTTACCGGCTTCCGTTGGCGTGACGCCGCGCTTGGTGCGGATCAGTAATTGCTGATCCAGCTCATTCTCCAGCGTCGCGACCTGCTGACTGAGTGCAGGCTGTGCGATGTGCAGCACTTCTGCCGCCTGCGTCAGACTGCCGATATCGACGATTTTCACAAAGTACTTCAGTCGTCTTAAATTCATCTTGCCTCCGTCACTCACCCCGAATAGCGAAATGGGTCTGATCCCATCGCCCTGATAACTGAGATTTTGCAAGATGCAGGCCAGGTTTAAATGACACCCGCTATTCGCCAGCCAGATTTTTCCTAACGGCCCGGAAAATAAGCGTTTCTGATTACCTCTTAAGAGTTAATAAGCATCAGGAATGCCTCATCAGGTTGGGTGACGGTGTCGGGCGCACTGTGACAGTGCAGATGCTGCGAGTCAGACGTGCAGAAAAGTGATGACAGTCTGTACAGTTTTAGTGCAGTGGAAACGCATTGCACCTGATGAAAGCCTGCGGGGCCTGAAGCGAAGCGTGATGAAGGGGGGGTAAAGATGTAACCGTTATCAGCGGGATTTCTTATCGCTGACAAATACTGAAGGGTAAAAAGTCATCGTTGCCTTCTCCCGCATGTGGAAGAAGGCAACGCTTGCTGCTTAACGTTTTTTACGGTTACGGTGCATATCGATAGAGACCGCAGCCACAATGATCATCCCTTTAATGATGTCCTGAATATACGCATCGACACCCACGAAGGTGAAGCCGCTTTTGATCAGGCCGAGGATCACTGCGCCAATAAGTGTACCGGTGATCCGTCCCACGCCACCCATCAGGCTGCTACCGCCGATAACAGCTGCGGCAATCGCATCCAGCTCGTAGGACATCCCCATACTCGACTGGCCACTGCTGACACGCGCCGCCAGTACCACACCTGCCAGGCCAGAGAGTGCGCCGGCAATGGTGTAAACAATGATCAGATACTTGTTAACGTTGATACCGGAGACTTTCGCCGAGGTCATGTTGCCGCCGATGGCGTAAACATATTTACCGTAGCGGGTGTGTTTCAGGGCGATGTGGAACAGCAGCGCCACCACCAGGAAAATCACCACAGGCATAGCACCCTGTCCGATTGAGGTAAAGCCATCGGAAAGGAAGCTGATCGGATTGCCCTGGGTGTAATACTGCGCCAGACCGCGTGCCGATACCATCATGCCCAGCGTGGCGATGAAAGGCGGAATACCGGTTCGGGTAATCAGCACACCATTGACCACACCCGCCAGCAAACCGACGCCAACACCAGCCGCAATAGGGATCACCGCAGGCATATTTACCAGCGACGGATACATCGGCGACAGACTGTCAGAGGTCTGTGCCAGGCTCGCGGCCACTACCGCCGCAAGGGCGATGATGGAACCCGAGGAGAGATCGATACCCGTAGTGATGATGACCTGCGTTACGCCAACGGCGATAATCCCGATAATCGCCACCTGCAGGACAATCAGGATCAGACGGTTGGTGTTGAGCAGAAAAGACTGGTCTCGCACGTACCAGCCGAACATTTCAAAAATTAACGCAATCCCCACCATCACCACAAAAATGCCGGTGTCTTTCGGCAATTTATGACGCAGGCTGGCAAAAAAAGAGGGTTGCTGCGGGGCTGCCGGGGTGGCAGTGGCTTTCATATTGCTCATAGTGTTCTCGCGCCTCACTCGGATGCCAACGACAGAATGGTTTCCTGATCGGCTTCTTCTTTATTGAGGATGCCGGTTATACGCCCGCCGTGCATCACCATCACCCGGTCGCTCATGCCAAGGATTTCCGGCAATTCAGAAGAGACCATGATGATAGCCACGCCACGGTTGGCGAGTTCACTGATTAAGCGGTAAATCTCCGCTTTTGCACCGACGTCAATGCCGCGCGTCGGTTCGTCCAGAATCAGAATCTTGGGTTGTGCCAGCAGCCAGCGGGCAATCAGGACTTTCTGCTGATTACCGCCGCTGAGGTTGTTGATGATTTGATCCATGGTCGGGGTTTTGATGTTTAGGCGGCGGATTTGGTCCATGCAGTCCTGCGCCATCTTCACATGGCTGACAAAACCGCTTTTGCCGCTGTACTCCGGCATGTTGACGATGCTCATGTTCTCCATCACCGATAACACCAGAAACAGCCCGGACTTTTTACGGTCCTCAGTGAGGAACGCCATGCCCTTTTCAATCGCCGTTGAAGGTGAGTCGATCGTCACCGGAACACCATCAATTAAGATTTCGCCGCTGTCGAAACTCTCCATGCCGAACAGGCTCTCCATCACCTCACTGCGACCGGCACCCACCAGTCCGGCAACGCCGAGAATCTCCCCCCTGCGCACACTGAAGCTGACGTCGGTGAAACGATCCTTACAGGTGAGATTACGCACCGTCAGCACCTCTTCCCCGATGGCATTGTTGAATTTCGGGAACAGCTGGGTCAGTTCGCGCCCTACCATCTGGGTAATCAGCGACTGGCGGGTATATTTCGCCGTCTGATCGCTGGCGATCCAGGTGCCGTCGCGGAAGATACTGACTTCATCAGTGATGGTGAAAATTTCATCCATCTTGTGGCTGATGTAGATGATCGCTTTGCCCTGCTCCCGCAGGTCACGAATGATAGTAAACAGGTGCGCCACTTCAGTTTCCGTCAGCGCTGAGGTCGGTTCATCCATAATGACGATGTCTGAATCCCAGGAGACCGCTTTGGCAATCTCGACCATCTGCTGTGACGCGATGCTGAGTTCGCCCACCATCTGTTCGGCTTTCAGACGAATATTCAGGCGGTTGAGCAGTTCCTGAGTTTTCTGATTAAGGCGGGCGTGATCGACAAAACCAAATCTCATCGGCTCACGACCCAGCCAGATATTTTCAGCGACGGTCATGTAAGGCACCAGATTGAGTTCCTGGTGGATCATTGAAATGCCGGAACGCAACGCGTCCATCGTGTCCTGAAACTGCACTGGCTCCCCTTTAATTTTAATCGTGCCCTGATCGGGACGATACATCCCGATCAGGCACTTCATTAAAGTGGATTTGCCCGCGCCATTTTCGCCCATCAAGGCATGTACCGTTCCCGGACGCACCCGCAACGACACATTGTCGAGGGCTTTAACGCCGGGGAAGAACTTGCTGATGCCTTCGGCTTCAAGCGCAAACGCGTTCATACATCACCTCCGTACAGCTGGGTCGGGAACGATTATTTCAGGTTACGGTTAGCAAACTGTTCCATATTATCTTTGGTAATCAGCTGGTAAGGGATGTTGATCACTTTCTGCACTTTCTCACCGTTCACCAGTTTTACTGCCGTCTGCACCGCACCTTCACCCTGACCCTGCGCATCCTGGAATACCGTGGCGACCATCTTGCCCTGCTTCAGCATCTGCAGCGCATCCGGGGTACCATCGACGCCAGCGATCAGGATTTTGTCCGGGTTTTTACCCAGGGCCTGCAGCGCACCGATTGCCATTTCATCGTTGTTTGAGGCAATGGCATTGATCTGATCACCCGCCGTCATCCAGTTACTGACCACATCCACCGCGTCGTTACGGGTAAATTTGGCAGTCTGTTTCTGCACGATTTTGATACCAGGGAATTTAGCCGCAACTTCTTCCACGCCCTTGGTACGGTCGCGGGTCGCTTCATTCGCCAGGTCACCCATCAGAATCGCAACGTTGCCTTTGCCGTTCATTGCTTTAGCCAGTGCTTCCATCTGTAAGCGCCCGGCCAGTTCTGAATCAGAACCGACATAGGCCATTTTGCCCGTCAGTTCAGCCTGTGGACGGCGGTTTACGAAGATCAGCGGAATCCCCGCTTTGCTCGCCTGATCCATAATCGGTTTCACCGCATTGGTGTCGACCGGGTTGACGATCAGGGCATCAACACCCTGACCGATGAAGTTTTGAACCTGCTGCAGCTGCTGTGAAACGTCGCCCTTTGCATCCTCAACCTGCCCTTTGACGCCATCTTTCTGCATCTCTTTCTGCATTGAAGTACGCAGAATGGTGAGGAAGTTGTCATCAAACAGCGCCATCGAGACGCCAACGGAAATATCTTTTGCCATAACCGCGGCAGGTAACATGCAGGCTAACAGTGAGGCGACAATCGTTTTTTTAATGTTCATAGGGACCCTTCTTATTTGTTAACTTGCTCAGCGGCTGTGACTGCGAATGAAAAATATCTTTTACATTCACCCAGCCTGTCTGGCGTCTGTTTCGGGAAATTTGAGGTAAGACTTTAGGTTCTGGCTATTTTTGTGATCGACCACTCCTTTTCACAATCACTTGATCTACCGACAGTTAGTTTCAATACGCGCTTTCATTTTCGGACGATGATAACGAACGTGATGATAAGCAGTTTATTTATTCCATCTAATCTCTTTTTGAAATTTTTATCATAAAAGCACTGAAACGCTTGTTTTAACATCGGCAAATAACAAAACTTTGACATGCCTCTAACATCTACTGAGAAATGCCCGCAAAGTGAGATCCTGCTGGCAGTTTGAAAATCCATCAGAATCAGGTAAAAATCACCAATCCGCTGCTTTTACGAGCATCTGAACGCAATTCAGTAAACAGGGCTTTGACAAGCGGGATTAGCGCCGCTAATATTCGCCCCGTTCAAGCGATTCCTCTGTAGTTCAGTCGGTAGAACGGCGGACTGTTAATCCGTATGTCACTGGTTCGAGTCCAGTCAGAGGAGCCAGAATTAGAAAAGCCCGCTCAGGGAAACCCGAGCGGGCTTTTTGCATTTCTGTTTTCAGTCAGGGCGAGCCGTCCGGCAGCGCCGCTGCCGCGTAGCCTCCATCGCATTGACGTAGCGCAAGGTGAGTGTGCTATCGCGGTTCTGTCGCTTAAAGGGGATTCGTTCGAGAAGAGAGGACGTCAATGTGGTTTAATTATCGGCGAGGCATGAACGGCCCGCGACGATAATTAACGTTCTGATGGTGAAAACGACCTCTACAGGCTCAGGGTTGCCCTTCCATATTCCAGCGAGCCGATCCCATCACATCGAAAATATGCTGGTCGGTGAACGCCGGGAACCGGGCACGTTTTGCGGCCTCTGTGAGTGCCTGACAATAATCTTTGTCGCCCCCTTTCACGATGAAATTATCCAGGGTGCCATCAATTTTGAAATCCAGATGCGCATTACAGCGTTTTCCATTCCAGGCATGTGGCTTTGACAGCGCGGCATCCAGTGCTTTCTTGATGCCCGACGCCTGCTGACCATAACTATCCTTGTCCCCCACTTTACCTGATCGTTTATAGCTGCAGCTTTCGAGCGCGGTCTTTTTATCACATTCGCGGGGAGCAAGAGGCGTGCAGCCTGCCAAAGCAACAGAGAGCAGTATCAGGGTGATCGTTTTCATATAAGTCCTTTTAAGGTCATGACCGGGCAAGACGTCTTGTGTTGATGCGGTGCCCGGCTGGAGTAGATCGTCAGTCGATTATTTTCTGAAAATCTGCCTGCAATCAGGGTTATTTTTTACGCCAGAAGAGAAAGGCAGCCAGCGCGGTGAGCACACCAATCAACGGCATCGTACCCGCACCTGCCAGAAAGTTATGTCGATCAATGGCATTCTCTTTTCTGATATCTGCAAACCGTGCAGCGGCCTGCTTTTCATCGGCAGCATGCACTTCCTCATCTTCTTTCTTATATCCCTGCGCCAGCAGATCAGTGGCACGGTTCACGTCTGATCGTGCCAGGGCAACGGTCTGTTTTCCCTGCGTATAGAAACAGTAGTCTGGCATTGGCTATGCTCTCCCTTAATAGTCGGATTTCTACTCTATCGGATAGGACCCGTAATCGGTAGCAGTGATTATGCAACAGAGCCAGTCACGATATTGGGTTCTGACATTTATGCCTGTGCAATGCTTTGGTTGGTTTAACACTATTGAATAGTTATCCCTGAAAAACCATTTACTTCAACAATAAGCGTCACTACGAGCCACGAACTTTTAGATTTGATCAGGATCAATAAATATTCATATAATTTCAAAAAAAATAACGAACCCGAAAAAACAGTATTTTTTTCAAAAAATTAAGCATCAAACCTCTTACTTTGAAACCCAATGATTGCTTACCAGAATAGTTTCTGGTGAATTAATTAGCGTCCCATGCAATCATAAATAAAATTAAAGCTTCATCCCACCTGGTCGATAAGAAGATCATCTTAGATTAGTTAATTTCCTTTTTTCTATTTCTGAAACCTCATTAAAGGTGAACCTCATGGGTCTTGCTCAACACATCTCCAATATTAAGATAGGGAAGAAACTGGGCGTCGGTTTTATTGTCGTCATTGCTGCCTCGCTTGCCATTACCTTTATTGCTTTCGATTGTTTCCGCAGTATTAAAGACAACTCTGCCCGCCGCACAATTACCGTGGAGATGGTGAATACATTAAGCAAGGCACGCCTTAATCGCACCCTCTACCAGTACACCAAAGACCCGAAATTTGCTTCGCTGAACGCTCAGGCCCTGCAGGCGTTAGATGTCCTTTATAAACGACTGGATAAATTCAAGTGGGATGAGATTGGTCAGCAGAAAGTCACGCTGATGGGACAGTTGCTCACCGATTATCAGAACCAGCGTCAGAAGTTCGTGACTTCAGCGGAAGCGACATCCGCCGCCCTTAGTGCCATTAAACCGGATGCCCTGTTCACGCTTGCGCATCAGTTTGAATCGCTTGATATGAGTCTGGCACCCGATGCAGCGCTACCGGTGATGCACATGGCTGCCGCGCTGTTTGATGCAACTAATGTTGAAAAAGCGTTTCTCGATAAACCCACTCAAGCCAGCAGAGATGCCGTCATTGAGGAATACACGGCACTCAACACCCTGAGTGAGAAACTGGACAGTTTTGCCCAGCCCAGTCTTAATGACGCCACGCGCAATGTGATCAACACGCTTGCGCAGCAACGCCAGGCTTTAACACGCTATGTTGATGCTTCGGAAAAAGAAAAGGGTGAATCTGCAGGCCTGACGGCTTCTGCAGAACGGCTCAATACGGCGGTCACTGAGACCTTTGCCTTCCAGTCCCAGCTCTCGGCCGAATTTATCAAACAGGCAGAGTGGCGCATTGCGTTTGCTGCGCTGATTGGTGTCGTTCTGAGCCTGCTGATTGCCTGGCGGATTACCCGCAGCATAACGCTACCTCTTAAAGAAACGCTGAGCGCTGCGCAACGTATTGCCAGCGGTGATTTAACAACCTCGCTGAAAACCACGCGTGGCGATGAGTTTGGTCAGTTGATGCAGGCAGTGGATGCAATGAACCTCAGCCTGCAAAACATCATTGCCAACGTGCGCGATGGTGTCAGTAGCGTGGCGCGTGCTTCGGCAGAAATCGCAGCGGGCAACACCGACCTGTCATCCCGTACTGAACAGCAATCTGCTGCTGTGGTTCAGACGGCTGCCAGTATGGAAGAGCTCTCCTCGACGGTGAAACAGAATGCGGAGAATGCCCATCATGCAAGTCAGCTGGCGACAGATGCGTCGGTAAATGCCGGACGCGGTGGAGAGATTATCCGTGACGTTATCGTCACCATGAACAGCATCAGCCAGAGTTCAGGCAAAATCGGCGAAATCATTAACGTCATCAACAGCATCTCTTTCCAGACAAATATCCTGGCGCTTAACGCCGCCGTTGAAGCAGCACGTGCCGGTGAACAGGGTCGCGGGTTTGCGGTAGTGGCTGGTGAAGTCAGGAATCTGGCCCAGCGCAGTTCACTGGCCGCCAAAGAGATTGAAACGCTGATACGCGAGTCACTGGATCGGGTTCATGACGGTTCTGAGTTTGTGGAGCGCGCCGGAACCACGATGGATGACATCGTCCGCTCTGTCAGTCAGGTCAAAGACATTATGGGTGAAATTGCTGCCGCATCCGACGAGCAAAATCGCGGCATCTCCCAGATCGCCACCGCAATGGCCGAGATGGATACCACCACGCAGCAGAACGCGGCGCTGGTTGAAGAGTCTTCCGCTGCTGCCAGCTCACTGGAGTCTCAGGCAGACGAACTGGAAAAAACGGTAGCCGTGTTCCGTCTCTCTCCAGGGCAAAATCGGGTCGCTCCTGCCCAGGCACCTCGTTTAGTGCCTGCGATGCCTGTGACAGCATCCGCAGATGCCAGCTGGGAAAGCTTTTAACCGTCCTTAATCCTGCCGTAAAGATGCGGCGAGCAGCCAGCCTGGCGTCAATAAGGCTGGCTGCCTTGTCTGCTGGTCCATGCCCGGCGCAGTCATTTCAGTTTTGCCGGATAGCTTCTGCCTCTTTAGCGATTAGTGATCTGCCGATGGGCGTCATGCTCCTGCTGTGCGCCCGGACGGATTCTGAACCAGATGGCATACATGGCAGGCAGGAACACCAGCGTAATGAGCGTGCCGACTAATGTGCCGCCAATCAGCGTGTAAGCCAGCGTGCCCCAGAACACAGAATGGGTCAGCGGGATAAAGGCCAGAATGGCCGCCAGTGCAGTGAGAAGAACCGGTCTGGCACGCTGCACTGTTGCCTCGAGCACGGCATGAAGCGGGTCCAGCCCCTCCTGCTCGTTGTGATGGATCTGCCCAATCAGAATCAGGGTGTTGCGCATCAGAATGCCTGACAGTGCAATTAACCCCACCAGTGCATTAATTCCAAACGGCTGATTAAACAATAACAGCGTCGGCACCACGCCTATCAACCCCAGTGGTGAGGTCAGGAACACCATGATCATTGCTGACATCGAACGCACCTGCAGGATGATGATCAGCAGCGTCAGCGCAATCATAATCGGGAACAGCGGCACCATCGCTTTGGTTGCTTTACCTGACTCTTCAATCGAACCCGCCTGCTCAATCCGGTAGCCCGGAGGCAGCGCATCGATGACCGGCTGAAGCTGTTTCAGGATGGCGGTGGAGACATCCGGTGGCTGAAGATGATCGGCGATATCACCGCGCACCGTAATGGTCGGCGTACGATCACGGCGGCGCAGCAGCGGATCTTCCATCTCTACCTTTACGTTGCCAATCTGCGACAGCGGAATGCGCTGCCCCGCTGAGCCAACCAGCGTAAAGTCCGCGATTCTGGCGGGATCGCGCCGGATATCTCCCGCGGCACGTCCCATGACCTGCACCGAACGGATATCTTCCCGCACCGCGGTGATCGGCACGCCTGATAGCAGGAACTGCAGTTGCTGCGCGACCGTACTGGATGTCAGCCCCACCGCCTGCAGCCGATCCTGATTCAGTGTGAAGTGCAACACGGGCACGCGCGGACCCCAGTCTGTGTTAACTGTCCGCATCATCGGGCTGGCAAGCATAATGCTTTCGACCTTGCTGGCGATGTCGCGCAACACAGCAGGATCTGGCCCCATCACCCGGTAAGCAACCGGATAAGGTGAATAAGGCCCAAACACCAGCTGCGTTGCACGAATACGCGCTTCAGGTGCCAGCCCCTCTGCCGCCGCCTGACGCAGTCGCACTTTCAACGCATCACGCGCATCCTGACTGTCGGTCAGTACCACAATTTTCGCGAAAGAGGGATCGGGCAGCTCAGGCGCCATTGCCAGATAGAAACGGGGTGAGCCCTGGCCGACATAGGTAGTGACGATTTTTGCTTCTTTCTGGTTTTTCAGCCAGTTTTCCACTTTGGCTGCGGCAGCACTGGTCTGTTCAATCGCCGTGCCATAAGGCATCTGCACTTCGATTAACACTTCAGGACGATCTGAGGCCGGGAAAAACTGCTTTTTCACCGCGCCCATTCCGACAATCGCCAGCGTAAAAAGAACCATCACGCTTCCGGCTACCCACCACTTCCGGGCAATGATGCGTGACAGCAGGCCACGGAAGCGGTTGTAGTGACGGGTGTTATAGATAGCCGCATGTCCCCCCTCAACAGCCCTGATGGCCGGCAGCATTTTCACGCCCAGATAGGGCGTAAAGACCACGGCAACGATCCAGGAGGCGATGAGGGCGATGCCCACAATCCAGAACATGTTGCTGGTGTATTCACCGGCCGTCGAGGGGGCAAAGCCATTGGGCATAAAGCCCACCGCCGTGACCAGGGTTCCCGCCAGCATCGGGGCGGCCGTGTGGCTCCAGGCATAGGCAGAGGCTTTGATGCGGTCATACCCCTCTTCCATTTTTACCACCATCATTTCAATGGCGATAATGGCATCATCGACCAGCAGTCCCAGCGCCAGGATCAGTGAGCCCAGCGTAATCCGGTCAAAGTTTTTTCCGGTTGCCTCCATAATCACAAAGACAATCGCCAGGGTTAAGGGCACGGCGGCAGCAACAACCACGCCGACGCGCCAGCCCATGCTGACGAAGCAGACCACCATCACCACCAGCAATGCCACAAAGAACTTGATCATGAACTCATCAACCGAAGCGCTGATATTGACCGCCTGATCGGTGACTTTGGTCAGTGACATGCCCAGCGGCATACTCTCATTGATACGGGCGGTTTCAGCATCCAGCGCTTTGCCGAGATCCAGCCCGTTCCGGCCTTCACGCATGATGATGCCCAGCAGCAGCGCTGGCTCTCCCTGATTACGCACCAGGAAGGTGGCCGGATCCTCATAGCCCCGCTCAACGCTCGCCACGTCAGAAAGTTTCAGCGTTCTGCCCTGTGCCACAATGGGCGTTTCACGAATTTTCTCCAGCTTGTTGAAAGCACCATCCAGACGGATAGCGATCTGCGGGCCTTTTGCCTCTATCGACCCGGCTGGGGTCAGCGCATTCTGGCTGTTAAGCGCTGAAAAAATATCCTGAGGCGTGATGCCCAGCGTCGCCAGGCGATCGTGAGAGAAAGAGACAAAGATGCGCTCTGACTGTTCACCGATCAGATTGACCTTTTTGACCCCCGGCACGTTTAGCAGGCGCTGGCGCAGGGATTCTGCATCGCGCACCAGCAAGCGCTGCGGCTCGCCTTTCGCTTTGAGCGCAAACAGCGCAAAGGTCACATCAGAGAATTCGTCATTGACCATGGGACCAATAACACCGGCTGGCAGGCTTGTCGTGGCATCATTGAGCTTCTTACGCGCCTGGTAAAACTCCTCCTGCACGTCTGACGGAGGTGTACTGTCCTGTAGCGAGAGCAGAGTAATAGCCAGACCCGGACGGGTAAAAGTTTCGCTGCGGTCATACCACTTCAGCTCCTGCATTCGCTTCTCAAGTGGCTCCGCTACCTGATCCTGCATCTCCTGCGCGGTGGCACCCGGCCAGGCGGTGATCACCGTCATCTGTTTGACGGTGAAAGGGGGATCTTCTGCCCGTCCCAGCCCAAAGAAGGAGAGGATACCGGCGACGGTGATCAGGATGATAAGAAACAGGGTGATCGAGCGCTCGCGAACCGCCAGCGCGGAAAGATTGAAGCGTCCATGGCTCATGGCTGGCCTCCTGCAATGCTGCCATCACCCTGCCGGGCAGTCCGGACAACTTCAGCCTCATGCAGCAGATGTGCCCCCAGTGCGGCCACCTGTTCACCCGATTTAAGGTTGCCGGTCACCTGTGCCGCATCATCTCCCAGACTGAGTACATGAACCGGGAGCCACGAGACCTTAGCGGGCTGATCGGAAATGCGCCAGACACCGGGGCCTTTACCTGCATCATAGAGGGCCGCTAATGGAACCTGCATCACCGGATGGGCATCCTTCTCTTCGGCAATACGAAGCGTGACGGTGGACCCTAAAGGGGCATTGGCCAGCGTGCCAGCCAGCACATAGCGCGCTTCAAAGGTGCGCGTTACCGGATCAGCAGCGTCAGAAAGCAGCCGCAGTGTCGCGGCAACCGGTGGTTGTCCGGTGCCATACAGGGTGGCCAGCGCTGCACTGCCGGGCGCAGGGCGCAGCGTTTCCGGCAGTTGCACGATCGCCTCACGCTGCCCTGCCCTGGCTAAACGCACGACCGCCTGACCCGCCGCAACAACCTGGCCGGGTTCTGCCAGCGTGTCCACAACCACCCCATCTGCATCTGCCAGCAACACCGCATAGCCGGTGGCATTCTGCGCTACGCTTGCCTGGGCCTGGGCCGCGCTGAGCTCTGCACGGGCCGTCTCTGCCGCTGCTTTTATCTGGTCATACGCCGACGCGGAAACTGCACCCGTAGCAACCAGCCCGCGGTAACGTGCTTCATCATTATTCGCCTGTCTGGCGCGAGCCCGCGCTGCGGCGACATTCTGTTGTTGCGCCTGTGCCTGCAGGCCCAGATCGACCGGATCCAGACGCATCAGCGGCTGACCGCGTTTCACGCTCTGGCCGGTATCCACCAGACGTTCAAGAATTTTTCCCTGAACCCTGAATCCTAAATCGCTTTGAGTCCGTGCGACCACGACCCCGGTATAGGCCTTTGAGCGACTCTCCGCCCCGGCACTTATCACCGTCGCCGTCCTGACCAACGGCGGTTGATTACGCGGATCCTGCGTACCCGAGGAGTCATTACAGGCCACCAGAGCCAGCGGCAATAAGCTAACAGCAAGGAGGGCAGGTTTGAGCCTGAGCATGGTTTACCTTTCGCATTCATGAAGAGAGTCAGCGCATTCTCAGACTAGTGACCAATAATGTCAACAGTCACAATTCTGGTGAATCCACTTCTGAGTACGCTCTCAACCAGACAGGATCAACCGATGAAACCGTTGCTATGCACTCTGTTGGCGTGATGATCCCGTAAAGTGTCAGGTTACGACGGAGTGGCTAAGCAAAATGCTGGAGGATTTTACGGGTAATGGTATTACAGGATGATTAAGAGAGAGTGACCAAAGTATGATTTAGTCATGCGCATTTTTCTCAGGAACTGCCGACGTCATCTTTACGCACCGGGGCATGGATCACCACCTGCCAGATGCCCTCTTTCCCCGCGGAACAGGACTGACCCCAGGCCACGTTGAAACGAATAAGGTTTCTGAATTGGGAGCAGGTTAAGTACGGCGGGTATGCCGGCGCTGAGAAATCAAAGGGAGGGGTATGAAAGCCACCGGCCAGCTTAGCGGATGGGTGGACAGGAGGAAGTGTCGTCCCTGACATTTTCTCCGGCCGGTATACGCTTTCGCGCAACCGTTGAGGTCATCCGCTTCGTCGTTTTCCGGCCGGAGCCGGACTACGTCCACTGGCATCAGTTCTCTTACTGGTAGTTCAACTCTTCGTTCAGGCCTGCAAGTGTCTGCAGGTACGGCACCTGTTTCAGCGCAGCTGTCGGTGACTCAAAACTCGTCAGCCAGTTTCTGGCCTCGGTGATTTGCGTCAGTCGCTTCGCGTTGCTTTCAGATTTCGCCATACAACCCAGCTGAGTAAAGAGTGTTGCGATACTGATTTCTTTCTCACCCAGGGCAAGGCTGAGTGCCGCTTCGCCAATAATGACGTGGCCTTTCTCGTTGTTTTGAAATAACACAGAAAATCCTCCATTAGTACGAATTGATGACAACCTCACCAGAGACTGTAGTCGTAAAAGTGAGAACTGCCCGAATTAATCACTGAAAATCATGCAAGCTACTGATCAAATGTACTTAATGTTTTTTTCCGGATTGTTCTGTTTGTCTCTGCCGTCCTTCCTGCCAGACTGGCGGGTCTTATCAGCCCTGGATGCCACCATGAAACTCTCTGTTCTTCTCACGTTGTTAGCCGCGACGGTATGTTCGGTATTTGCTGCCAATGGCGGATTCGCAACGCATCAGGCCAGCCAGTGGCTCTCCACGCAAAGCGGCGAAACCATGACAGAAGAGTGATCGCGTGGCCCGGCGTCGTCAGTAACCGGGTAATCGGTTATGATCCTGTGCCCTTTACCTGCCGGATACCCGATGTCTGCCATTATCGATACGTTTATCGCCCCACCCTGCTTTGATGAAATCACACTCCTCTTTCAGGACGCGCATCTGCTGGTCATCAACAAACCCAGCGGGCTGCTGAGCCTGTCCGGCAAAAACCCACAAAACCTCGATTCAGTGCATCATCGGCTGGTGACGCTTTTTCCCGGCTGCACGCTGGTTCATCGGCTCGATTTTGGCACCTCCGGGCTGATGGTCGTCGCACGCAACAAGGCGATTAACGCTGCTCTGTGCCAGCAGTTCAGCCAGCGCAGCGTGAGCAAAACCTATCAGGCACTGCTGTGTGGACACCTTGCCGCTGACGAAGGGATGATTGATGCCGCGATAGCCAAAGATCCGGCGCAGTTTCCCCGGATGGTGATATGCGCGATCCAGGGTAAACCTGCGCGATCACGTTATAGGGTCATTGAGCGCAGTGATTATCAGGGAAAAAAGGGAGAGGCGTTGCCGGTTACACGGGTTGAACTGACGCCAGAAACCGGACGCACCCACCAGCTGCGCATTCACTGTCAGCAGCTGGGGCACCCGATTCTGGGCTGTGATCTTTACGGCGGGCTGTTGATGCCTGGCGCTAAGCAGGCGGAGAGACTGATGCTGCACGCCAGTGAGCTGACGTTTGTTCATCCCGTCAGCGGCGAGGTAATGCACCTCTCTGCCGACAGCCCGTTTTGAATGCGTTAACGCGTCATTACCACATCAAATCATCAGGCACTTTGAAATCCGCATAAGGATCATCTTCGTCCTGGGCTTCTTCGCTTAACGCGCTGTTTAATACGATGGCGCTGGCATCACGCTGGGCAATTTTATCCGCCACGCTGGCCGGGATGATAGCGTACTGGTGCTCACCTTTCGCGTCAGCCGCCAGGCGGGCAATCGCGAGACGGCCATTGATTAACTGAGTCTGCGTCGGCTTATCCACCATGATCTTTTTAATCAGATTATTGTCGGTGAAATTGAAGCTGATGTTGCCTCTCTCTACGACCATTTTGTTCATTTCAATCAGCTGCCTGACCTGCGCTTTGTACTCTTTCGACAGCACAGCCAGCTTCTGCTGCTCGTTCAGCTGCTTATCCCGCTCAAGCTGCGCTTTCTTGTTATCTTCCACTGCCGCTCTGGCTTCGCGTGCCTGAACCCTGGATTTCTTTGCTGTCCGCTGAACCTTGTCCATTTTTTTGCTGGATACTAATCCCGCTTTCAGCATCTGCTCTTGCAAGGTGAGTTTTGTCATTGTCGTCTCTGAACCTGTTAAATATTGTCCGGGATTATACCTGCAATCGTCCGGCGTGTGCCAGGTTGCCGCATTTGCTGCACTCGCGGTTGCGGGCAGCCTCCCACCACTGTGCTAACATTCCCCGGTCAGAATCACTTTATTGAGTACCATGTCAGAACTAACAAAACGTAAAAATGACCCCGAAGGGCTGAAGAAACGCATTATTGCAGGGGCGCTGAAAGCCTTTGCTGAGTTTGGCATGCAGGGCGCCAGACTGGAGCAGATTGCGGAACATGCGCAAACCACGAAACGCATGGTCGTCTATCACTTTGGCAGCAAAGAGCAGCTTTACATCGAGGTGCTGGAGCAGGTTTATCAGCAGATTCGTCAGCATGAAACCGGCCTGAATCTGGCGGCGATGGCGCCGGAACTGGCGATGACACGCCTGGTGGAAGCCAGCTTTGACTATCACGTTGCCCATCCCGATTTTATGCGGCTGGTCTGCAGTGAGAACCTCCTGCGCGGTCGTTATATATCCCAGTCGCCGCAGATTAAAGCGCTTAACCGCAGTGCGCTGGATCTGCTGGATGACATTCTGGCACGCGGTCAGCAGCAGGGTGTATTCACTGCTGATGTGCAGACCATCGATGTCCATCGCCTGATCAGCAGTATCTGTGTTCATCACGTCTCAAACCGCTACACCTTCAATGCCCTGTTCAGCCCTGACAACAGCGAAGAAGAGAGTATCCGCCGCAATCGTCAGCTGGCTGTCACCGCAACCTTACGCTATATCCGCAAATAAATGCCCGCCAGTCGGGCTCCGCTTTTCCATAGTCTACGCTTAGTGATACTTGTCTTTTAAATGCAATAATAAGGAATGCTGTTGTGAGCAGAGATGCACGCCTCTATCCGCTTCGCCAGACACATATAAAACCCGATGATGATGCGCTGTGGAACTGGGCGCAGAACGCGCAGATCGGCCGTCGTCAGCAGGTTCAGCGTCCTGCCAGTGAAGCGGAATTACAGAGACTTATCCGGGAGTCACACGGCCAGATACGGGTGATCGGCAGCAAGCTGTCGCCAGGCCGGATGCTGCATGTCGCGGATGACGATGTGCTGCTCGATCTCAGCGCTCTGAGTGGCCAGCTCGCCAGTGATGAAGAGAGTGTGACCTTTGGTGGCGCGACCCCGCTTGAGCAGGTTTATCGCAGCCTGAGCGAAATGAACCGCATGCTGGCTTCATCGCCAGGCGTGATTGCCATTCAGACGCTGGCGGGCGCGATGGCGACGGGCACGCACGGCCAGGGTTTACAGCAGAGTTCGATTGCTGATGAAGCGCTGGCAATCAGAATGGTGCTGGCCGACGGCAGCGTGCGCGAGTTTGTCCGTGGCGACGCTGACTTCCCGGCGGCACAGGTTTCACTGGGGGCACTGGGTATTGTGACCGCGGTCACCCTGCGTACCCAGCCGTTTCAGATCTTCACCTGCCACAAAAATGCCGTGTCAGCCGATACGCTGGAAGATGATCTTCTGCGCTGGAACAACGACTATCCGCTGAGCAAAGCCTGGTGGTTTGTTGACGATAATCTGATGCACGTCTGGAACGCTCATGAGGCAAGTGACGAAGAGCGTCAGCGCTATGAAGCAGAGGGCCGCCAGGTGGTCGAGCATGACGGCGACGTTGATGAAAGTCTTAACGATACCATCGACCAGACGCTGGCGCATATGCACCGCGACACCCAGATCCAGGGCAAAGGTGGAAAACAATTTCGTACGGTTACTCGCTTTCGCGACTTCACCGATGTTACCGGTGACATTTACCAGCTCTTCTGTCGCGGCATTGCGGTGCCGCAGATCAATGTGGAAATCGGCGTGCCGCTGGCAAAAACCCCGGCGATCATTCGCCGCATCAAGCAATGGTATGCCGAAAGCCGTCCGCATATGCACTATCCGATTATCCTGCGCTGCACCGGCGCCTCGTCGGCCTGGCTCAGTCCGGCTGCCGGGCAGCCAACCTGCTTTTTCGGCTTTGTGGTCTATTACGCCGACGATGGTTCTCTGTCACAGGATGGACTGCACTTCCTGACCGAAGTGGAAAAACTGCTGGCCGAAGAGGGTGGACGCCCGCACTGGGGCAAGTATTACGACGAACAACGCTACAACTGGCGTGAAATCTATCCGCAGTGGGATGCCTTCCGCGCCCTGCGCAGCCAGCTCGACCCGAAGGGCCGACTGGGTAACGACTACATCACGCCACTTTTTGACTGATTGAGGAAAACTATGTTTGCCTGGGTAACGCTGTTAACACAACCCGATTATCTGGTGGGCGTGAAAGCGCTGCACCGTTCGCTGAAAGAGAGCCAGAGCCAGTGGCCGCTGGTGGTGATGACCACCTCGGCGATTTCAGACGCTGATTGTCAGATTCTGCAGAATGAAGGCTGTGTGATTAAACCGGTCGACCCCCTCTATCCGCGCGACGATCTGGATCAGCATTACGCCTCGGCGCAGTTCGGTGAAGTCTGGACCAAGCTGCGCGCCTGGCAGCTTACCGATTATCAGCGCGTGGTGTTTCTGGATGCCGATATGCTGGTGCTGCAGAACATGGACGAGCTGTTTACCCTGGATCTGGGTGATAACCCGCTGGCTGCCTGTCACGCCTGCCGCTGTAACCCCAACCAGATTGCTTCTTATCCGCCAGAATGGCAGCCTGAGCAGTGTCACTACACCTGGCAGGCACGGGGTGAGCAGGCTCCGGAGAGCGTCGACTATTATCTGAACGGCGGTTTTCTGGTGCTGAAGCCTGACAATGCTACGTTCGACGCACTGGAAAAGCGTATTGCCGCGATTGATGATCTCAGCGCTTATCCTTTCTCTGAACAGGATCTGCTGAATGAAGTGTTCGCGGAACGCTGGAAACCGCTCTCTTATATCTACAATGCGTTAAAAACGCTGCCCTTCCAGCACCGTGGACTCTGGCAGGATGAGGAGGTCAAGAACCTGCACTACATTCTGGCGAAACCGTGGAAGCGCGATCTCAACCAGCCCGAGAGCCAGCGCGATCGCTTCTATGCGCTGGACAAGTTGTGGTGGGAAAAAAGCGGCCTGATCTGATTCGGTCCGGGCGGGAAACCCGTGTTCCCGCCCTGCCCGCCTGTGTTAATCAAGAGAGCAGCTATAGTCTCTGCCTTTGCTTCTGCATTACACCTCAATCCAGCGTCGCTGCTCTGCTGAGTGGGCAATCGCTTCCAGCACCTTCTGCACCTGTAATCCCTCTGCGAAATCGGGCCACATGCGGTCGCCTGCCGCGATGCCATTAATCAGGTCACGGATCTCTACGGTTTTCTGATCGTTAAACCCGATGCCGTGTCCGGCAGAAACACAGAAGTTCGCGTAGTCCGGATGGGCCGGTCCGGTCAGGATTGTTTTGAACCCCTGCCGTCCGGAGGGATCGTCATGCTGATAAAGCGCCAGCTCCGCCATACGCTCCTGGGTGTAGCGCAGCGTACCTTTGGTGCCGGTGACGACGTAGGTCAGCCCCATCTTTGCACCACAGGCGATGCGAGAGGTTTCAATCACGCCATGCGCGCCATTAGAGAAACGCAGCAGCGCGCTGGCCTGATCTTCGTTCTCTACAGGTAACTGCCGCGAAGGCTCTTTCGGGTCGGGCCGTGAAGCGATGACCGTCATCATATCGCCGCTGACCTCAGCAATGTCCCCCACCAGGTAGTGCGCCATATTAACGATGTGCGCCGCCAGATCGCCCAGCGCACCAAGACCGGCCAGCGCTTTCTGGCAGTGCCAGTCGAGCGGCGTTTCCGGTCTGGCGAGATAGTCCTCGTTATGGGTGCCGTAAAAATGCACCACATCACCAATCTCGCCGCCTGCAATGATCTCTTTCGCCAGTTGGCTGGTAGGGTTTTTCATATAGTTGAAGCCGACCAGGGTTTTCACCCCTGCCGCTTCGGCGGCCGCCACCATCTCCTGCGCATCCGCCACGCTCAGCGACAGCGGCTTTTCTGAATAGACGTGTTTGCCGTGGCGTATCGCCTCCAGCGCCATCTCTTTATGCAGGAAGTTAGGTGCGCAGATATCCACCACATCAATGGCCGGATCGCTCACCAGCGCGTGCCAGTCGCCGGTGGAACGCGCAAAACCAAAGGTCGCCGCCTGACGGGCCGCCAGTTCAGGATTCACTTCAGCCAGCATCTCCCTTACGATTTCGCCTTTCAGCGCAAACACGGTGGGCGCCTGGGCATAAGCAATCGCGTGGCAGCGCCCGATATAACCGCTGCCGATCATGCCGATTCTGACTTTGTTCATTTCAACTCCAGAGATTCTGTTCAGGGTTGAAATGAAATCTACGTTTCGTTCTGGTTGCTGACAAAGCCAGAATCGGGACTTTGTGACGGCCATAAAAAACTATCCGGTTAAATCACGCGCACTGCCGTCTGACAAGGGCTATGGCTCACCAGAACACCTCATAAACACCTCAGTTTTGGCTGACGTTTATTGCTGTTCCCACACGTCCTGCGAGCCGTGCTTTCGAGGCTTAACACACCATTGTGGCGACTATTTCAGCAGTCACGCTAATTTATGAAAAAGAGCTTTGACATGGCCCGGCGTGGCCGTTACTATGCGCCCCGTTCAAACGATTCCTCTGTAGTTCAGTCGGTAGAACGGCGGACTGTTAATCCGTATGTCACTGGTTCGAGTCCAGTCAGAGGAGCCAAATTAAAAAAGCCTGCTTAGGAAACTAAGCGGGCTTTTTGCTTTTTCTTCTCCTGATAAAAAGCCTGTGTCTTGTGAAGACTTTTATCCCTAAAATTAACGGTCCTTTCGTTATTAACTGCTCTTCAACTGTTCAATTCAGCCATGACTGAAAGGGTCATTTCTGACACTTAGCCTCTTACTCCTTTAATCAAAAGAACCAATAATCGCTTAAAAGGTCATAAATGACCTTTTATTAGCGCAATTTATCCTGCAGCTGTACATTTTTAGAATCAGATAAGCCAACGGTTCAAAAATGACCCATTCCGCTCTATAGTCGGATTATCCCGTATCAAAATCATGCTGAAAACACAGAAAAGGTCAAAAATGAACCTTAATGAAATTAAATCTTCGCTGATAAGCCTTTCTGAGTCAGAGCGGAGAGAGATACTGGCTGGGTTAGCGTTCAGTGAGGAGGCCGCAAGAGGGGCGATAAAAACGGTCGAACCGGACACCCGATCTGTTTTGAGTGCTCTGACTTTTCAGACACTGCCAGAACTACTGAGCAGTGAACTCAAACGACAAAACATCACCTATGAAGAGATGGCGATTCAGATCGGTGTATCACTCTCAACATTTAAACGACTGATCGCTAAGCCATCTTCTGCAAAAGCAATCAATCTTCATGCTTTGCTTAAAGAAATGGGTATAAAAGTATGGCTCGAAAAATAGAAGTATGGCTTTACAACAAACTGGCAGGTACGTTGAGTGAAGAACAAAATGGTTATACTTTCTGCTACCTGCCAGCCTATACCGGCTGTGCGATATCCCTCAGCATGCCGGTAAGGTCAGAGCCCTATTTAAGTGAAGAGCTACATCCCTTCTTTAAAGGTTTAGCGCCGGAGGGTTGGCTGCGAAAACGCTATTCTGAAATTCAAAAAATTGATGATAACGATTTCTTCGGTTTACTGATGAAAAATGGTAACGATATGCTTGGGGCCGTCGTCTTCAAAGAGATAACATCATGAATACACAGCGCTGCCTGATCACGTTGAACCTGCTTAAAGAATCGGAGTTGAAAACCGGCTACTCTTCAAAAGGCATCCGGCATCTGCTGGGCAGCCTTAACGTGGCTCTTAAGCTGCCTTTCACGCGCAGTCAGTTTATTCAGGAACTCCCCGAACGTCAGAAAGGGATGAGCATTTCAGGCTATCAGCCTAAGCTGTCCCTTCGCCTGGAAAAAGGCGAGCTGGTGGTCGTCAGCAATGACGGCACCTATATTCTGAAACCCTCTCCGGAAGAATATCCACACCTTGCAGAAAACGAGCATGCCACTATGTGTGTTATGCAGCGTCTGAAATTTGATGTTCCCCCGTTCGGGCTTATGGCATTCAGACATGATGAAAATCGGCCAGATGAACTGGCGTTCGTTATCAAAAGATATGACCGTACAGAATCAGGTAAAACGAGATTACATCAGGAACAGCTGGATGGCGCGATGGATCTCGGCGATAAATATGGCAGGGTTGATAATAATAAAACTATCAGTTACGAGAAAGCCGCTAAATTTCTGAATGCCAGAGTGAGCAATAGTTTAAAGAGTAAGCGAGACCTCTTTTTGCGCATCGTTTATGCGTATGTGCTGGGCAACAATGATTTTCATCTGCGCAATATCGGGATCATCCTGCCTGAAAAGAATTCTCCCTTTCTGGCCCCGATTTATGACTTTATCAGCGTGGTGCCCTACCCTGCAGCATTTGGTGAGTATTTAGCTTTGCCCCTGCTTGAACGGGAAGAAAAGGATGCAGGAAACGCGCCGGGAATGAATTCAGAATATGGGGAATATCTGGGCGCTGACTTTATCCTGCTTGCGCAGGGCATGGATATTAATCCGGCTCTGGCGCGAAAATGGCTTTCCGGGGTGGTGACTCATCATCAGCTTATCATCGACACCTATACCGAAAGCCATATGCCTGAATCACAGCGGGTAGTCGTGCTTGATAATATTGCCCGAAGAATGACGTTACTGGCTGTGACCGAAATTTAAACATGACGCGGAACCGTTAATCAGCCCATAAAAAAACCCGCTGGCATCAGCGGGTTTCAGATTTGAGCACGTCAACAGCAATCAGAGGTCGAACCGATCCAGATTCATCACTTTGGTCCAGGCGGCAATAAAGTCTTTGACGAATTTTTCACGGGCGTCGCTGCTGGCGTAGACTTCCGCCGAGGCGCGTAACACCGCATTGGAACCAAACACCAGGTCAGCACGCGTGGCAGTGAAACGGGTTTCGCCGCTAACGCGATCGCGCCCAATGAATTTCTCATTGGTTGAATCGGTGGCTTTCCACTCGGTGCGCATATCCAGCAGATTCACGAAGAAGTCCGTGTTCAGCGAACCTACATGGTGCGTGAAGATACCGTGCTGGCTGCCATCAAAGTTGGCACCCAGCGCACGCAGCCCGCCCACCAGCACCGTTAACTCCGGCACGGTCAGGGTCAGCTGCTGCGCTTTGTCGATCAGCAGGCTTTCGGTGGTGGTTTTGCCGAATCCGGTGCCGTAGTTGCGGAAACCATCCGCACGCGGTTTCAGCAGATCGAACGACTCAATGTCGGTCTGATCCTGACGCGCATCGACACGGCCCGGCGTGAATGGCACCTCGATTGAAATGCCAGCCGCTTTCGCCGCCTGCTCAACACCGACCACACCCGCCAGCACAATGACATCCGCCAGTGAAGCCTTGTGGGCTTCGCGTTGAATGGCTTCCAGCGCTGGCAGTACGCGTGCTGCAACGGCATTAACGTCCCACTCACGCTGCGGCAGCAACGCCAGTCGGGCACCGTTGGCTCCCCCCCGTTTGTCGCCGCCACGGAAGGTCGATGCCGACGCCCAGGCAACGGAAACCAGCTCACTGACGCTGAGGCCGGATGCTGCAATCTTCTCTTTCAGCTGGGCGATATCTGCCACCGTTGGATGATAAACCGGTGCAGGCAGCGGATCCTGCCAGATCAGATCTTCCTGCGGCACTTCAGGACCAATGTAACGCGCTTTTGGCCCCATATCACGGTGAGTCAGCTTAAACCAGGCACGGGCAAAAGCTTCGTTGAACGCCTGCGGATCGTTGTGGAATCGACGCGAAATTTTTTCAAACTCCGGGTCGAAACGCAGCGTCAGATCGGTTACCAGCATGGTCGGTTTGTGTTTCTTAGTGGAATCGAACGCATCCGGGATAATGTCCGGCGCATCAGCTGCCACGAACTGGATGGCACCCGCCGGGCTGCGTGTCTGGACCCACTCATATTTGAACAGGTTCTCGAAGAAGTAGTTGCTCCACTGGGTCGGTGTCTGCGACCAGATCACTTCCAGGCCGGAGGTGATGGCATCCGCGCCAACGCCGCTGCCGTGGCTGTTGACCCAGCCCAGACCCTGCGCTTCAATCGGTGCGGTTTCAGGATCGACGCCGACGTGGCTGGCTGGTGCGGCACCGTGGGTTTTACCCAGGGTATGGCCACCCGCGATTAATGCCACGATCTCTTCGTCGTTCATGCCCATGTTGCCAAAGGTGGCGCGAATAGCCGGGGCCGCAGAAGCCGGATCGCCGCTGTGTTCCGGACCTTCCGGGTTCACGTAGATCAGGCCCATTTCAGTGGCACCCAGTGGCGACTGTGCCAGGGATTCCGGATGACGGTGTTCCAGCCACGCCGCTTCTTCGCCCCAGTTCACATCCATATCCGGTTCCCAGACATCATCACGTCCGGCACCAAAGCCGAAGGTGCGGAAGCCTGAGTTTTCCAGCGCAACGTTCCCCGCCAGAATGTAGAGGTCGGCCCAGGAGATCTTCTGACCATATTTCTGTTTAATCGGCCACAGTAAGCGGCGCGCTTTATCCAGACTGACGTTGTCTGGCCAGGAGTTTAAGGGGGCGAAACGTTGCTGACCACGGCCCGAACCACCGCGTCCGTCCACGGAGCGATAGGTTCCGGCACTGTGCCAGGCCATGCGGATGAACAAGCCGATATAGCTGCCCCAGTCAGCGGGCCACCAGGCTTGTGATTCGGTGAGCAACCCTTTGATGTCAGCTTTCAGTGCAGAGTAATCTAATTTGGCGAATTCTTTACGGTAATCGAAGGATTCATCAAGCGGGTTCGAACGGGATGAGTGCTGGTTCAGCAGGTCAACCCGAAGTTGATTAGGCCACCAGTCGCGGTTAGTTGTTCCGCCACCCGGCGCCTGATTTGGCTGCGCTGGCTTGCCCGCATGAAAAGGGCATTTGCTTTCAGGCGCTTCGCGATCGGCTTCGACAATAGGCTTTGCATCTTTTGCATCTTCATCAATGGAATTGCTCATGGTCACACCTCTTTATGTATTTTCATCGCTACTCTATAGAGGATTTTCAGGATCGCACACCTGTCTGCTCCTATATGTTCGATAGCTTATGCCTTTGAATAAAAATATTTTAACAGCTTCCAGCGATGGCATAACCGGCAATTCCCTGCGTAATCCACAGCGAAGCGGCACAGACCGCCATCAGATTATTCCCACAGCGCCGGATGCACAATCAGCTTGTCGCTCTCCAGTGGGCAGAATGTGACGCCGCAGGCAAACCAGCTGCATGCTGAATCAGGTGGCACTAATGCGGACATGCGGGAGAGCCGAACGGGTACGCCTGACGGCGGTAAGGAACGGAGTAATCAGACCTCATCAGAGAAGGCAGTGCAGAAGAACGCGTGAAAGCCACAGAGATGAAACGGCCACGGCTTAACGGCATGGCGGGATGCTGTCAAGGCTGCAGCGCCCGTTTAAGGGCGCTGTGTCATCAATTAACGCCAGCCGAGTTCCGGGGCGACATACTTCAGAATCGCCTCAATCACATGGGCGTTGTAGGCGACACCAAGCTGGTTAGGCACGGTGAGCAGCAGCGTGTCCGCTTCGGCAATGGCCTCATCCTGCGCCAGTTGCTTAATTAACGCCTCTGGCTCTGCGGCATAGCTGCGACCAAAGATGGCGCGGGTTTTTTCGTCGAGGAAACCGACGGAATCCTGGTCGTTACCGCTGCGGCCAAAGTACGCGCGGTCCATATCATTCACCAGCGCAAAGATGCTGCGACTGACGGAGACGCGTGGCGCATGCTGATGCCCTGCGGCTTTCCAGGCCTCACGGTAGGCGCGAATCTGTTTCGCCTGCTGGATGTGGAAAGGCTCGCCGGTTTCATCATCTTTCAGGGTTGAACTTTGCAGGTTCATGCCCATTTTTGCTGCCCATTCAGCGGTGGCGTTAGAGCCGGAGCCCCACCAGATACGGTCACGCAGACCTTCAGAGAGCGGCTCAGGGCGCAGCAGTCCCGGTGGATTCGGAAACATCGGCTGTGGATTCGGCTTCGCAAAACCTTCGCCACGCAGTACTTCCAGAAACTCTTCGGTGTGACGACGGCCCATATCCGCATCGCTTTCACCCGCTTTCGGTTCAAAGCCAAAGTAACGCCAGCCATCGATCACCTGTTCAGGTGAACCCCGGCTCAGTCCCAGTTGCAGACGACCGTTGGAGATCAGATCTGCCGCGCTGGCATCTTCCACCATGTAGAGCGGGTTTTCGTAGCGCATGTCGATAACGCCTGTACCGATCTCAATCTTTTTGGTACGCGCTGCAACGGCAGCCAGCAGCGGAAATGGTGAGCTGAGCTGGCGGGCAAAATGGTGGACGCGGAAGTAAGCGCCATCAGCGCCCAGCTCTTCGGCGGCGACCGCTAAGTCGATCGATTGCAGTAATACATCCTGCGCTGTGCGGGTGGCAGACTGAGACGAAGGCGTCCAGTGACCAAAGGATAAGAAGCCAATATTTTTCATCTTTAATTCTCCTGACAGGCGATAAACGCCCGTGGACATAAGGCGATTTTTGATAGGGAAAGGTTACGCCCTCCGCGCGGCCACTGATAGTCAATATCTTTCAGCGCTATGTTCAGGATTTTCGACATAGCCTGCAGCTTATCCACGCTGTTTTTGACCAACTTTACTGTCACTCTCTGGGTTTCCGCTGTCAGGCACTGGCGCGCCCCTCTATTGCCGGGGTGCCAGTTGCGGCTGAATCTGAACTACCCTTCACTGCATCACGACCTTCCGGGAAACACAGCGGAGAAAACGCATGACTAATTTGCTCGCGTTGCCAATGTATGCGATTCATCCGCCTGCTACGCAGGCTCTGATGCAGGCCATGGTGGCCCTGCTGGCGCAACACGGCATAACCGCGGAGCCAGTCTGGCCTGACGATCTGCTGACACACTGGCAGGATGACCGGTTGTTGCTGAGCCAGACCTGCGGCTATCCGCTGGTCAGTCAGTTGCCTGAAGTGCAGCTGGTCGGCGCATTTCACTATCACGCACCGGGCTGCATCGGTCGTGACTATCGCAGCTGGCTGGTGGCGCGGGATAAACAGGCGACACTGGCCGATTTTGACGGACAGCGGGCCGTGGCTAACAGCATGGACTCTCACTCTGGCTATAACGCGCTGCGCCTGATGGCCGCGCTTCAGGGCGTGGCGTTTTCACAGCTGTTGCTGAGCGGCGGGCATCGTCAGTCGCTGGCGGCACTGCGTGATTCACAGGCGGGTGTCGCGGCTATCGACTGCGTCAGCTGGGCGCTGCTGGCGCGCTATGCGCCGGATGAACTGCGCGGCCTGCATATCATCGGTGAGACGCCAGCCGCACCCGGATTACCGCTGATTACGGCAGTTTCGACGTCAGCGGCCTGGCTTGCGACGTTACGCACGACGCTGCGTCAGCTGGTGAGCGATCCTGCCTGGCGTGACGTCTGCGACGATAACCTGATCGGCGGATTCAGCCCGGTACTGCGGGACGATTATCAGGGCGTGCTGGCGTGGGAGCAGCAGGCCGCTACGCTGGGCGTCACCCGTCTGTAATGCCCGGCGCTATTTCGCTCACCTGAACGGGAAATCTGATTTCTCTGCATCATCAATGCCCTGCTCACGCTTACCGGTTTGACTTTTTAAGGCTCCCCGATGCGCGTCCATCCCTGCTAAGGCTGGTAAGCCTGGTCACGGCGTTTTAAGGTAGAGGTTTTCAGCAGAGGGAAAGTGAGATGCGCATTCTGATGGCAGGTGCCGGCGCGACCGGTGGATATTTTGGTGCCCGACTGGCTCAGGCGGGCCAGGATGTGACCTTTCTGGTACGCGCACGGCGTTATCAGCAGCTTCAGGCCAATGGTCTGGTGTTGCAGACGCCAGCGGGCACGGAGACGTTACAGCCACAGCTGGCCCAGGCGAGCACGCTGACGGGACACTATGATCTGATCATCGTGACGGTAAAGAGCTTTGCGCTTGATCCGCTGATGGATGACATTGCACCAGCAGTCGGCCCGGACACGCTGATCATGCCGATTCTCAACGGCATCCGGCACATCGCGACGCTGCAACAGCGTTTCGGCGACAATAAGGTGATTGGCGGACTGTGCAAAATCAACGCCACGCTGGGCGACAAGGGCGAAGTGATCCAGATGACGCCGCTGCATCAGCTCTTATACGGCGCGCTGGATGGCAACAACGATGCGCGGCTGCAGCGGGTTGATGCGGCGCTGCGCGTCAGCCAGGTGGATACCCTGTTCAGTGAAAACATCATGGATGAGCTCTGGGAAAAGTGGCTGCTGCTGAGCACGCTCGGCGCAGTCTGCTGCCTCGCGCGCGGCAACACGCAGCAGATCCTCACCTCGCGCGGTGGCGAAGCGCTGTTGCAGGGGATTTTCGCGGAGATTCTGTCTGTCATCACTGCCGAAGGTTATCAACCACGTCCGGCGGTTACCGCCCGTATTTATGAGCTGTTAAATAACCCTGCCACACCAATGACCTCCTCCATGTACCGCGATCTCACCCAGGGTTTTGATATCGAAGCCGATCAGGTGATAGGCGATTTGTTGCTGCGGGCGAAAAGAAATGGCCTTGCCACCCCCCTGCTGAATGCGGTGGATGTGAATCTGCAGGTTTATCTGCAACAGCGTTAAATAACGGCAGCCTGCGCTGATCGGGTGCTGTAATGGCCCCGACCACGTGGCGGTAAAAGTGTCCCCGACAGCAGCAGCGCAGCAGGAAAATTTGCTACACTCGTCGCTTCATCTTTTGGAGAGTTCCATGACTTCCCGCTCCGTGACCCTCGATGATGTCGCTCAACTGGCCGGCGTCTCATATCAAACCGTTTCACGTGTTTTAAATCGTTCTGAACAGGTGTCTGCCCGTACGCGGGAAAGGGTTGAGGCGGCAATGCAGCAGCTCAATTATGTGCCCAATCGGGTGGCGCAGCAGCTGGCAGGTAAAGCCACGCGCACGTTAGGTCTCGCCACCAGCGATCTGGCCCTGATGGCACCGGCGCAGATCGCCTCGGCGATTCAGCAGCGGGCCGCCGAAGCGGGCTATCATCTGGTGATCGCCATGGACAGCGGTAACGATGCGGCCGCCACGGTGAATGAATTGCTGGCACAGCGGGTCGACGGGTTGCTGATTAACCTGCCGCTGGAGGCGGATGAGGCTCAGCAGATCCAGTTACTGTGTGGCAGCAAGCCGGTGCTGTTTCTGGATGTCGAACCTCAGGCGGCGGTCGCGCAGTGTCAGTACCCGAATGAATCTGGTGCGCGTGCTGCTGTCGAGCATCTGGTCGCGCTGGGCCATCGTGAGATTGGTCTGTTAAACGGACCGCTGCGCTCTGTTTCAGCCCGTCAGCGTGAAAACGCATGGCGTCAGGTGCTGGCCGAGCATCAGTTAACGCCCCACTGTTCCCTGCGCGGTGACTGGAGCGCGCAGTCAGGCTATCAGGCGCTACTGGCAACGCTGCCCGACGACCTGCCGCAGGCGCTGCTGGTCGCGAACGATCAGATGGCGCTGGGTGCTATGCGGGCATTGCATCAGTATGGCGTGGCGATACCGGGCGATATCTCAGTCATTGGTTATGACGATACCGCCGAGAGTGCGTGGTATCAGCCACCGCTGACGACAGTACGGCAGGATTTGCATTTTCTTGGCGCGCAAAGTGTCGAGCGGATGCTGGCCCGGCTTCAGGGTGAGGAGGCGTCAGATATCGCGCTGGAAACCACGCTGGTGATCCGCGAGACCACCGCCCCGCCCGCTGATAAGCAGGTCGATTTAGTGGCGCTGTCACAGCAGTTACAGGGGATTGCGCGCAGGCTGGCAGGCAAATAAATCTGCGGTTATGCGGGCAATAAAAAACCCGCTCCACCAGAGTGGATACGGGTTCGCAGCGGACGTCAGGCGCGCAAGCGCCTCACAATCAGGCTTTCGGGTGTTCGCCGCCCATCGCCTTGATCTTTTTAGACAACTCGCGACGCTCTTTAGACAGGTCAGCGTTTTTGATGATGTACTCATCCACGCGATCTTCATAATCCACACGCATGCTGGCGATGATTTCCTGAATAGCCTCAACGCTCATGCCCGGTTTGATATATTCGCTCAGGTTGTCGAGCAGCAGTACGCGCTTCTGGTTGTCGCGGATTTTCTTCTCATTGTCGACAATTTCACGCTGCAGTTTATTTTTGCGGCGGAACATACGCACGAACTCCAGTACGTCCTGAAATGACTGCTTGGCATTTTCCATGATGGCACCTTTCTTTGAGCCTGCTGACGCAGGGAGAGAGTCAAAACGATCAGCTTAGCGGCTAGCCCGCCAGGTAAGCAATTTTCACAGCTAAATTCAGACTGGCTCTTATCTTAGCGCAAAGAAACCCGGTTTCACATTAAGTCATTGTCTGAGGTGATTATTTGCGCAGCGCCATCCGCATCAGATCGGTCATCCGTTCCAGCTGTTTCGCCAGTTCCAGCGTCAGCCAGACGTAACCGTAGATCGGCGTTTCTTCGAGGCCGTCGCTGCCCGCCTCGGCGATCAGCCGCCGCAGTTCGCCGCTGATTTCGTTCAGCTCATGGCTGTTGGCGATCACCTCTTCCGTTTCCCCCTCTATCGCCATCACTGACAGCGCCCGCAGTGTGTTTTCGGTCATCTGCTGGGTGCGGCGTAACGCAGGTGCGTTAAGCATAATCAGATGACTCTCGCGTGATGCCCACCAGGCATTAATCTGCATCTCAATGGTGTTAACCATATTACGGTTTATGGTCTGGATGGCTTCAAGCACCGACTTCGGGATGCGGGTCTCTTTGCTTGACGGCTCCAGCAGCGCCCGCATTTTGATCACGCTGGTCAGCAATTTACCCAGCGGCTTGTTGAGACGCGGCTTTTCAACCAGGTTGGGCGAAAAACCGGCGTGATAAATCTTCGCCATTTCTGCCAGCGCGTCAGAGAGCTGAATACGCCAGTGGATATAGGCCCGCTGCGCCCAGATTGCGGTAAACAGTAGCGCCATCAGCGATCCCAGTATCACATCCCCGCCGCGCCACAGTGCCATCGTGAAATCGCCGGTTGGCGCCCCCACGACCACGCTCAGCGTAATCCCGATCAAGAGTGCCATATAGGGGTGTTTGCCCAGCGTCAGGTAGCCGCTGATCACCATGATGATGCCGCACCAGGCCAGCATTATCGGCATTGAGATCAGCTCCAGCTTCAGGGCAATCAGACCCGAGATGGACCCCGCCACCGTGCCGCTGATGCGTTGCAGCGCGCGTGGAAAGACATTTCCCCAGGTGGAAATCGGCCCCATCACTACCACCAGCGTAATCAGTGGCCAGGTGCCTTCAGGGATATGGGTCGCCCGGACAAAAATAAAGCAGAGTATAAAGGCGATGGCGATGCGCACGCCGTGAACGGAGCGGTAATGGCGATAAAACCAGAACTCCGGTTTTGATATAGGCTTATCAGGACGCAAAGTGACTTTCCGGTTGCGGTAACATATTGCGGCTATCTTAACCCTGAACGAGGCTCAGGCTTAGCGCGGGCGGGATTTTTCAAACAGTTTTGACGTTCGCTTACAATTATCAACATCCCTCTCACATAACCGCCCGCAAGTTAAAAACAACTGGCTACGGCTTTGTAACTTTTATCGGCACTCAGTCACCTGCATGGCGCATCCATGTGAAAACGGGCAGCCCACAGGCTACCCGTTTAGTGCTGCAAATCAGATAATCAGAACTTCTGCCTGAGATAATCCGTCAGGCGGGTAATAACGCCTGCAGGTTCAACCGTACTCAGCGCCACCAGCGGATAGTGCGCAATCTGCTGATCTTTATCCATCACCTGAATTTCACCGATCACTTCGTTGGCTTTCAACGGCGCCTCCAGATCCTTGCGATCGATAACGTACTTCGCCTTCACGTTCTGCACTTCACTGCGCGGCAGCGACAGATAAATATCGTCTGCGGTGCCGACATCGACCTGATGAGGGTTACCGTACCAGACGTTTTCGGTGCCAATCTTTTTACCGGCATGGAACAGCTGAACGGTATCAAAGGTGTTCTGGCCCCAGACCAGCAGTTTACGCGCCTGCTCTTCCCGGCCTTTCGCGCTTTTACCGCCCATAACGACGGCGATCAGGCGATGCCTGCCCACTACATTCGAGGCGATAATGTTAAAGCCTGCGGTCTCAGTGTGACCCGTTTTCAGGCCATCCACGTGCAGATTATTGTCCCACAGCAGCCCATTACGGTTGTTCTGAGTGATGCCGTTCCAGGTCAGGGTCTTCTCACTGTACATGGCATAAAAGTCAGGCTCACCATCAATAATGGCGCGTGACAGCTTCGCCATATCCAGCGCGCTGGAGAACTGGCCCGGCGCATCCAGACCATGTACGGTTTCAAAATGGGTGTTCTGAAGACCGAGTTTCTCAACGTAGTGATTCATCATGCCGACGAAGTTCGCTTCACTACCCGCCACATAATCAGCCAGCGCAACGCAGGCGTCGTTACCGGAATCGATAATCACACCACGGCTGAGATCGCGGACGCTCAGCTTATCGCCAGGCTTCAGAAACATCAGCGAGGAGCCTTTGAACACCGGATTACCCGCCCCCCAGGCATCTTTTCCGACCGTGACCATGTCATCGCGACTGATTTTTTTCTGGTCGATGGCGCGATCGACCACGTAACCGGTCATCAGCTTGGTCAGACTGGCGGGGTTGCGTCGTTCATCGGGATTGCCCGCCGTCAGGACCTGTCCGGTTGTGGCATCCATCAGCACCCAGGAAGCGGCATCAATCGCCGGAGGCGTCACAGGAAAGGGGATCGCATCAGCCTGTGCCAGCGAGGCCCAGAAAACAGTAACGGTAACGGTGAACAGCAGACGCCTTTTCAACACTTCATCCTTAATTGCACGGGAGAGAAAATTTCTAAAACGAAACGGAAACAGCCGCACGTTTTACGGCAAAAGCGTCGTGAAGGTTTGAATAAATTGAAAAAAAGTATGAACTACATGGCTGCTGGCGCTAACGCTCAAAATTTAAGCAACTCATCTCTAAACGTATTTTCTGACTTCCTTAAAGACATACCCTTCAACCCTAATCATGGCGTTTTTGATGAGATTAAATAAATCAATAGTGAGTGAGCTCATCAGGGGCATAGACTGTACGACGCCGGTCGGGCAGGCTTATCATGCCCATAAACCTGGATGTGTGATTATGTTCGCAACTTTGAACCAATAAGTCTTTAAAGGTATAGCTTTCACAGTTTGGCGTTTATCTCAAATGTGCTATCGTACCTGGCCTGACAGCGCAACGTTTGTGCAGTATGCAAAATCGTTTTTTATGCAAACAACGAAGTTGCTGGAGGATATCTTTGCAGGATGTTGGAGAAAGTTATGCTGAACGTAAGATTTCCGAGTTCGTAAAGTCGTCGTGCAGGTAAAATCGTGAATATTATGTTGTCTATTTTCCTGTATAGTAGCATTAATAACCGGCGATAATGGATACAATAATGCATTATTTCCTTCAGTGGGTCGCGAGCTTTAAGCGGTAAATGGCTTGCGTAGAATAGACAGGCATTGATAATCTGTAAATTTACATATAAGAAAAACCACAGTCATATATATTAATTATAATAAAAACATTAAGCAGCAAATTTCGATTAAATCCAGGCCGCATAATTTATGCGTGAATGTATAGCATGTGAAAAAGTTGTTGATTAAAATTAACCTATCCTTAAATGGAATTTAATATGAATGACTCAGTGGTAAAGTATCACTTTCCTTCAATTGATATACTCAGATTTTTTGCTGCAATTTCAGTGGTTATTTATCACTGCATTGAATATTTTTCGTGGGATCTATTTCCGACAAAATATGGTATGTTATGGTTCCGAATGGGCTGGATGGGTGTTGATATATTTTTTGTTATATCCGGCTTCGTCATCTCTTTGGCGGCATTTTCCCAAATAGACAGACATAGTAATTCAGCTTTTTCGATTAACTTCATGAAGAAACGTCTGGCACGAATTGTCCCATTGCATTATCTGACTCTCCTGGTTTTTACCATATTTATATCTCCCTCATTGATACATAGTGGTTTCATTTATAATCTTCTTTCACATTTATTCTTTGTGCATAATCTTTCCTACATCACTCACGGCGACATGAATGGCGTAAACTGGTCGCTAGGGGCCGAAATGCAGTTCTATGTTGTTGTCGCATTGGTCGCACCTTACATAAAGAAGTGTAATATTTTCAAAGTTATTCTCCCTGCACTGGTTATCACTTATTGCTGGCGGTTTTTTGCTTTTCAGCATAGTTCTACGGAGACCCCCGAAGACACCTTCCATTTTTTTGTTTGGGCTACGCAGCTTCCAGGCATGCTTGACGAGTTTTTGATAGGCTATCTGGTGGCGCGGTTTGTAAGGTCAGAATATGGCGTAAAGCTCTTCTCATACAGATTTTCTCCCCTTATTTTTTTAGTTATTTTTTCAACCATGGCATACGTGTTATTTTATATCTATCTGCAAAAATCTGCATTCTGGCCCTATCCTTACATGGTTATCTTCTTCAGAACCTATATGGCACTGACATTCGGGGCTCTGATAATTTTCTTATGTTCCCTTAGAATTAAAAAAACGGTGAGGATGCTACTTACGCCACTTTATTATGGTGGTACTATTTCATATGGAATATACTTATGGCACCTGCCGGTCTTGTTAACTGTCAAAGAAAAGCTACCATGGTTGAATCACGCTCAATCACTTATAGTCATAATTGCTTTTACACTCGTACTTTCCTCTTTATCATGGCAATTTTTTGAGAAAAAATTTCTCGCAAAAAAAATATAAATAAATACAGAAGCTGGATATAGCCAAGCACTGCTTTAAGATCCTTTTCAATAAAGGATCTCTTTTTTCACAATCTAATAAAAATCCTTT
>Ga0308167_1000962_pt1 | contig 40242 bp, 61 predicted proteins | sample PhyCR1_2_FD_202138 | JGI IMG/M metagenome (GOLD analysis project Ga0308167, IMG submission 202138) | Phyllosphere microbial communities from UC Gill Tract Community Farm, Albany, California, United States - DLSLRC.R1 | ecosystem: Host-associated > Plants > Phyllosphere > Unclassified | place... | reverse complement strand
CGGGGTCGAAGGTGCGCAGCGGGCGGGAGGCCCTCGTGCAGGCGATCGACCTCGCGGTCGCAGCCGAGGAAGCCGGCGTCGACGGCGCCTACTTCCGCGTCCACCACTTCGCCCCGCAGCAGGCCGCACCGTTCCCGCTGCTCTCCGCCATCGCCGCGAAGACCAGCCGGATCGAGATCGGCACCGGCGTCATCGACATGCGCTACGAGAACCGTTAGCGCACCTAGTAACCTGTCGGCATGCTCCGTGCCGTTCTCTACCTCCGCCTGTCCGTCACCGTCGACGACTCGACCTCGATCGTCCGCCAGGAGACCGACCTCCGGGCACTCGCCGAGCGCGAGGGCTGGGACGTGGTCGCCGTGCTCGTCGACGACGGCCTCTCCGGCCGCAAGGCCCGCGCCAACGCCGAGACCGCCGTCCGGATGCTCGCCGACGACGACGCCGACGTGCTCGCCGTGTGGAAGCTCGACCGGTTCACGCGCCAGGGCTGGGACGGCCTCGGCGCGCTCTCGCGCACGCTGGACGATCGCGAGCGGTCCGGACGCCCCGCCCGGTTCGTCGCTCTCCAGGACGGCCTCTCCTCCGACTCGCCCGCGTTCCGGCTCGTGGCCGGGGTGCTCTCCGAGGTGGCCCGCTCCGAGGCCGACAACACAGCCGCCCGAGCGCGTTCCGCGATCCACTACCGCCGCACCGTCGCGGACCGGTACACCGGCGGAGCGTCCGTCCCGTTCGGCTACGCCTCGATCCCGGCGTCCGACGGCGTCGGCCGGGTACTCGTGCCGCACGAGGAGGAGGCGGGCATCGTGCGCGAGGTCACCGACCGCATCCTCGGCGATGAGTCGCTCTCCCGCATCGCGGCCGACCTGACGGCACGCGGCATCCCGACCTCGAAGAGCCCCGCCCGTCGCGGCGTCGGCACCGAGCGCGGCCGGTGGACAGTCTCCACGATCCGCGCGCTCTGGTCGAGCGACCTCCTCCTCGGCCGGGTCCGGCACCGCGGCGACCTCGTCCGCGACGCTGACGGCCTCCCTCGCAGCGTGTGGCCGCCCCTGGTGGACCTGGACACCCTGGAGCGCCTCCGCGCCCGCCTCACGCCCGCCCAGCCCCGCCCGCAGCGGCGTCGCGCCTCCCGACTCCTGTCCGGGCTCGTCTACTGCGACGTGTGCGACTCGAAGCTCTACGTCACGACCACCGGCCAGCGCGCGGCCTACGCATGCGGCTCGTCGTGGAACGGGACCGACTGCCCCTCGCCCAAGATCACCGCCGAGCCCCTGGAGCGGTTCGTCGTCGAGCGGTTCCTCGCGCTCGTCGGCGACCTGCCCGAGTTCGAGACGGTCGAGCGCGTCCACGGCCCGAGCCCGGCAGCCCTCCGCGAGATCGAGGCCGCTCTCCGCGAGGCAACTGAGCGCCTCCTCGACGACGACGCAGACATGGTCGCGGTCGCCCAGCGGATCAACGCCCTGAAGGCCCAGCGGGCCACCCTCCGCGCCCAGCCGTCCGAGATCACGGTCGAGGAGGTCCCGACCGGGCGCACCCGTGCCGAGGCGTGGACGGCCTCTCTCGACGACGCGCAGCGCCGAGCCCTCCTCCTGACGGCGCTCGATCACGTGCGTGTCGCGCCGATGGTGCGCCGCGGTGGCGATCCCGCCGAGCGAGCGACGCTCGTCTGGACCTCCTGACACGTCCCTACCGACGCCGAGCGGCCTCTCTCCCCACGCCGGAGAGGGGCCGCTCCGTGTTTGTAGTGACGGAGTGACGGAAGTGACCCCTCTTCTAGTTCCTTTCCTAAGACGACTCCTCTCTAAGAGAGAGAACTAGGAGACGGGTCACTCCTGTCACTCCGTCACTACAAATCCCCTCGAAAAAGTTTGAGCAGCCCCGATCGCCCGGCCGACTCCTCATTTGTCCCCGACAGGACAAACGAAAGGAGCCCCGCTGGCACCCCGCAACGCACGCCGCATCGACCACCGAGCCGAGGCCGAGCGCCTCCTCGCTGAGGTCGAGTCATACCCCGTGATCCACACGACCCGCCAGGCGCACGTCGCCGAGGCGCACGTCCACGCGACGCTCGCCGTCCTCGACGCGCTCACCGCTGGGGCTCCCGGACGTCCTACCGCCCGCAAGCCCTCCGCCTCTAAGGAACCGACCCCATGAACGAGACCGCCCTCGCCGAGAGCATCCTCTCCGCCGTCGCCGACGGCGACACCGTCACCGTGACCCGCTTCGACGGCCGGACCGCAACCGGCCAGATCGTCGAGCACCAGACCGAGCCGGGCCTCTACAAGGTCCGCACCGGCCGCCGAGGCCGCCCGCTCGTGTTCGCGGTCGACGACGTCGACGACCTCACCTTCGAGTCCTGACCACCTGACCACCACACCACACGAAAGAGACAAACCGCACATGACCAGCACCAGCACCGACGGCCGCTACGTCCGCATCGAGTCCCCCGCCCAGCCGGACGCCCTGATCGTCCGTGACCTGAACGACGACGTCATCTACGCCTTCGACCCGGCGTCCGGCTCGCTCGACGAGGTCGGCGAGAACCTCACCGCCTGGGGCCCGCTCGCCCCGTTCGTCTACAACGGTAAGCACCTCGGCAGCGAGGACGCCGCGGGCCGCACCGGCTACGCCTACTTCGGCGTGGAGCCCTCGACCCGCCTCGGCGAGTTCGACACCGAGGAGATCGTCTAATGCCCTACTTCGACGAGTCCCTCCAGGACCTCCCCGAGGGCGTCCACATCGCCCACTCCGCCCGCATCGACCGCGACGAGGAGACGTACGGCGTCCTGGAGTTCGACGGCCAGACGTTCCCGTGGGCGCTGACCGACGAGCCCGAGGTCGAGCCGTTCGGCATCCCCGGCGTCTCGACCGTCACCGTGACGATCGTCGTCGACGGCCCGGTGACCCGCTACGGCGAGGAGGTCCAGTCCTGAACACCTACCAGCGCGAAATCCTCTTCGCCCTCAACCGACTCGCCAAGCCGATCTACACCGGCATGGATCGCGACGAGGTCGCCCGCCGCCGGGCCCGCGCCAAGCGCGCCCGCATCGCCCGCCGCAAGAACAGGAGCAAGTAACCATGCCCGCACGTTTCCAGACGTTCGACGTCAGGTCGCTCGGGAAGCTCACCCGCATCCTGCGCGACACCGAGACCGGCACGGACTACCCCTTCAGCGTGGACCTGACCGGTGCCGCGGACCTCTCCGTCGCCGCGGCGCTGATCGCGGGCGGCGGCCCGAACGGAGCCATTCTCTACGGCATGCCGTCGGTGGTCGTCGACGACACCACCGAGCGCCAGTCGGAGCCCGTCGACGTGGAGCCGAACGCGGACGCCCTCGCCCGTGAGAGGGCCCTCGCCGCTCAGGGTTAGCCATGCGGCGTGTCCTCGCCACCCTCCGAGCCCGTCGAGCAGACCGCCGCGCCTACCGCGACGCGATGCTCGGCGGGCTCCCCGCGAGGGACCGTTCCCGCGGCCTCTCGATCGCCCTCCTCCTCCGAAAGTGACCAGATGAAGACCCGCTCCAAGATCGTCGCCGCTGCCCTCGGCCTCGGCGCTGCCCTGTCCCTCGCCCTCACCGGGTGCTCCAGCGAGGCCGACACGACCTCCTACAACCTCAGCAAGGACGCCGACAACTTCAAAATCGAGCGCCGCGTCGTGTTCTACAACGGCATCACCGACCGCTACATGCTCGTGATCGAGGGCCTGTGCTCGATCAGGGAGGACGGCCGCCAGTTGGAGGTCACCTGCAAGACCGGCCCCGACGAGTACAAGAAGCACTTCCTCGGCCTGTCGGACAACGTCACGTACACGGCCGAGCAGATCGACGGCGCGAAGGTCTCGCCGTACCACTACAAGGTCGTCTTCAAGCCCGAGTCGGCCGTACCCGACTTCGACCTCAACACCAGCTTCGGCAAGTAGCCCCGCCTCCAACTCCGCACACCCACTCCCGAAAGGACCGCACCGCATGACCGCATCCGCACACTCCCTCTCCAGCCTCGCCGAGGGCTTCCGCACCCAGATGAGCCCGTACTCCGGCGACTTCGCCGAGTACGGCGTCGAGAACGGCGAGTTCACCGCCGAGCAGGCCGCTGCCCTCCAGCCGACCGGCGAGGCGCTCGTCGCCGCGCTGGCTGACTTCATCGATGCCGCCGTGGCGGCCGAGGCGTTCGACCAGCCGCTCGCGTTCGCCGAGGGCCTGCACGAGACCCTCGAACGCGCACAGCAGTTCGACGCGCTGCGCACCCTCCTCGGCGGCTAGCCCGACCCCACCCCTGAGCCCCCATCGCACTCCCGCGGTGGGGGCTCTCGGCGTCTCTACGCCTCCCGGACCTCAGAAACTCGCCGATCAATTTTGAGCAGCCGACGAGCCCCGGCCGACTCCTCCTCTGTCCCCACCGACAAATCCTGAAAGGACCACCGCCGTGCCGCACCCGTTCCCCGACATGACCGTCGACGAGTTCGTCTCGATCCTCCGCTCCGCGACGCCGGACGACAACCCGTTCGACCGCACCCCCGACGCGATCCGCGAGCCGATGGGCGCGCCCTGCGCTGACCTGTTCCACGCGGTTGCCGCGTTCGTCGACGCCGCCCGCGCGAGCGACTTCGGCTACGCCCAGGCGCGCTCGTTCCTGGCGGACCTCGTCCACACGTTCCCCGTTCCGATGGAGCAGACCTCCGACGGGCAGGCCGCGATCCGCGACCTCCTCGCTGGCCTGGAGGACCCGGAGCGCATCCCGACCGCTGAGGAGGCCGCCCCGACCTCGTCGGCAGCACTGACCGTCGCGGACCTCGAAGCCCTTCCCGTCGGCTCCGTTGTGGAGGACGCCAGCGGGGACCGCTACGTCCGGGAGTCCAGCGTCGGCGGCGGCGAGCGGGTCTGGCGCTTCCACCCGCGGTCCACGGGTGAGCCCCTCGGGCTGCACCGCTCCCGCACGATCGCGGCCTTCGGCCCGATCACGCTCGTCACCCGCGGCGGCGAGGACCCCACCCCGACCGCAACGCCGGACATGGGCCTCGACGAAATGCTCGAAGCGCTCCAGGCGATCGCCGCTCTCCGCGAGATCGCCGAGAAGCTCGGCATCGACCCCGAGACGGGAGAGCGCAAGTGAACCTCCGCGACCACTACGCGAAGAACGCGACGCACACCGTCCGCGACAACGACGGACTAGAGCCGCGGACCCTGACCCTCGAACTCATCGGACGGGACCGCGCCCCGTACGTGAACGCCTACGACGCCGCTGGGAAAACTCAGTTCCTCCTCCACGTGCCGTCGGCGTCTCCCGAGCAGCGAGCCGCCCTCGCGGGGTTCGCTCGGGGCATCCTGGAGGCCCTCGGCGCTCCTGCGGAGATCAGTCCGCCGACCCCTGCGGAGGCCGCGGGCTTCGTCGTCGGGGCCCGGGTCGAGTACGTCGGCTCGTACACCCCCGACCGCGGCGAGACCGGCGTCGTCGACGACCGGGTGATCTCCCAGTACGGCCCCGCCCCGCGCGTCGGTGTCACCTGGGATGACCCCGCTCAGGGTCGGTCCGGCGAGTCGATCTCGGACCTGAAGCTCATCGAGCCCGCGCCCGAGCCCGTCACCCCGTCCACCATCGAGTCCCGCCGCGAGGCGCTCGACCTGGCGATCGCCGCCCGGGTCGACAACCCCGTCTACTACGCCGAGCAGATCGACGCCTACCTCCGAGGAGAGAAGTAATGGCCGAAGTGCCGCACATCACAGTCCAGGTCACCCCGCAGATCGACGCCGAGGCCCTCTCGGCTCAGGTCCGCGAGGCCGCCGCGCAGGTCCTCGAAGCGGTCGCCGCGAGCCTCCGCGCCTCGAACGCCCCGGCGGAGCCCGCGCCGACGTTCCCCGAGGTCATCGCGACTGTCGAGGATGCCGCCCTCCCGTGGCCGGAGGGCACCACCGCCCGCGACAAGGACGGCGACAACTGGACCTACAAGAACGGCGAGTGGACCTGGAACGTGACCGAAGACTCGTTCTTCGACGGCCCGCGCGCCTACCTCCCGTTCACCGTCCTCCGCCTCGGCGACGCCTGATCCATGCCCCGCCGACGAGCACGCCCGCTCCCGGCGGACTGGGAGGAGTACAACCACGCTTCGATCCGGGGCCGCCACGTGACCCGCGGGACTGAACTCTCGATCCGCGGCGAGCGTGGCCGGTTCCGGTTCCTGAAGCGGGTCGTCCGGCCCGCCCTCGGCGTCGAGTGGATCGACGTCTGGGGCGGGCCCAAGGGTGCCCCGCAGTGGCGCTCGTTCCACCCTGACCGCGTCCGCCGGGTGCACCGCATCCACACGACCCCCGAGAACCTCGCCGCCGCCCGCGCGAGGGACCGGGTACGGAAGGACCCCACCCATGCCGACTGAACTCGGTATCCGCTACCTACACCCCGTGACCCACGCCTACGTCTACCGGTGGGCGGACGAGGACCTCCGGGTGTCGCTCCCGGTGACGATCGGGCAGCCGCCCCGATCCGCCGATGCGTCCAGCCCCGAGGCGCTCCTCGCTGACCTGCTGGGGTTCGAGGCCGACTACCCGGCCGTCGCGTCAATCGGGCTGGAGGCCGTCTCCCGCTCGTTCGAGCCGCGGCTCGTCCGTCGGCCGCTCCCGGAAACGGTCGGCTCTGTAATCGAGGCGACCGTCCACGGCAAGACCCGGACCCGCCTCGTGTTCGTCACTCCCACTAGTTCCTTCCCCTGGCGCACGCTCGGCCCGGCCTTGCGTGCGGAGTGGGTCCACGAGGACGACCTCTCCGACGTGACGGTCCTCTGGGAGGCCCCGCCGCTGGAGGCCACCCGATGAGCGTACAGACGACGACTGTCCGAACATGCGACGAGTGCCGAGGGCCGATCGCCGGAGCAAGCGCCGCGTTCATCGACGCGAGCCACTACGGAGCCGACTTCCACCCGTCGTGCTGGGAGGCTATCGGCGGCCCGCGGGTAGCCCGCGTGCTCGGCCTCGACGACGTGCACTACGCGACCGCGGACCGGTACGGCGAGATCACCCGGCAGTGCCGCGCCTGGTCGGGCGGATGATCACCCGCGACGACGCCCTCGCCGCTGCGACCGACTACGGCGACCCCGAACTCGCCGAGGCCGTACTCCGGCGGCTGGAGGCGCGCCTCTCCCGACACGCCGACGCGACGAAGCTCTGCCGCTCATGCGGCGTGGAGCGACCGCTCGCCGAGTTCCCGGCGGACCCGCGCAACGCCGACGGGCTCGACGGGCGGTGTCGCTCGTGCGACGCCTCGCGCAAGCGGTCCGAGCGTCGGTCGCGCCGCCAGTCCGCCAAGCGTCCCGGATGATCGGCTGACTCCTCATATGCGGAGGAGAGAGCCCCCCGCCGACCCGAGCCCCGACACTGACATACCGTGGGCGGGCGCGGCGGGACTCTCTCCTCTTGCTTTGGCCTATGGCGCAATTGGCAGCGCGACCGACTGTTGATCGGAGGGTTCCAGGTTCGACTCCTGGTGGGCCAGCGAGCACGCCTCGTCGTGCACCCGCGGGGTCCGTTGCAACCGGCCCTGCCTTGCCTCACGTCTGCCCCTCGGCGTGTGTGCCGCAGCTTCCCCAGGGTCGCGAGAGGGGCCCAGACTTCTGCCACCGACCGGTTGCGTGAGTCGTCTCACGTATGGTTCAATGGGTCCACACCGCAGGACCCACGCGAAAGGACCAGAGACCATGACCACCACCGACTCGACCGTCGTCCCGCAGGAGACCCGCGAGGCGCTCCTCGCCGCAGCCGTCGCCCGGCTCACGAGCCAGGGCTGGACCGTCACGAGCCAGTTCGGCTCGCAGGTCACCCTCAACCGCCGCAAGCGGATCGGGTGGTTCTGGAACACGGTCCTGTCGATCGTCACGTCCGGTCTCTGGCTGATCCGCGTTGCCTACCTCCTCGTCAACCGGAGGGGCCAGACGGTCGTCGTCCGCGTTGACGAGACCGGCAAGGTGACCGAGTCGCCCGCCTAAGTCCACCCCCATTGCGCCGCCACGAGCGACGCAGCCGAGCCTCTGACGCCGGAACCCGAACCGCGCCACGCTCGGCCCGTAACCCCCAGCGCTCCCGCCCCTCTCCCGGCGGTTGAGCACTGGGGGTTACTTGTCGTCCCCCGGAGGTTCGCCGTGCAGTTCTACCTCAACGTCGGACGCTGGCACTTCCGCGCCCAGTCCACCGTCGACCAGCCCGAGCCAGAAGTCGACGAGGCCCCGTCCTCCGACCCTGAGCCCGAGCACCCCCGCCCTACCCACCCGGTCGGGTTCGTACCGAACGCCCCCACCCCCGGCGCGGAGGATGAGGACTAATGGCCTGGACCGACAGCGACAGGCGCGAGCGCCTACCCGAGGACTGGCCGCGCCGACGGATGCGCGTGCTCCGCCGAGACAACTACCGATGCCAGGCGGTCGACTCGCTCGGCGTCCGGTGCGGCGCTCCTGCGAATCAGGTCGACCACATCGACCCCGGCGACAACCACGATGAATCCAACCTGCAAGCGCTCTGCCGTTGGCACCACGCCCGCAAGAGCAGCCGCGAGGGCGCAGCCGCCCGACGGCCTCGACCGCGCCAGCGCCGCGAGCCCGAGGCCCACCCCGGCATGGTCGGCTGACCCGACGATCGCGAGAGGGGTGGGGGGTGACCCCTCCCCCGCCGGTCGGCCCTCTACCGAAACGGCATAGCGTCTCGCAGTCTGTGCGGGTTCCAAGGTCCACGGGAAATCGTCTCCCGCCCTCAGATCGCCTACCCTCACGCACTCCCGCTTACCCCCTGAACGCCCCGCAACAAACCGCACACGGTTTGTCAGACCCGCCCGAGAGGACTACGCAGCGCCATGCCCGTCCGCCTAGCCGCCCAGGGTGCCCTCCAGCGGTTCGAGTGCACGGACTGTGGGCGTCACTGGACCCGCAAATACCGCCCGCTCCGGTACGGCACCCCGCAGTGCCTGGCGTGCCTAGCACAGCCGCCCCAGGCGCTGACCGCCGAACGCGCATGCGCGACGTGCGGCGTCCCCTTCGCGCTGCAAGGTCCCAACAGCCGATACTGCTCCGCCGCGTGCGGTGCCCGTGCGGAGCGCCAGCGCCGCGACGCCGACAACCGAGTACGGAAGGGCCGCGACGACCTGCGCCGCGCTCGACTGCTCGGCGCTGTCCGGGAGCCAATCGACCGTCGCGCCGTCTTCGACCGCGACGGCTGGCGCTGTGGGCTGTGCGGCGGCTCGATCGACCAGGCGGCACAGCACCCCGACCCGCTCTCCGCGTCCCTGGACCACGTACTACCGCTCGCGCGCGGCGGGTCCCACACCTATTCCAACGTCCAAGCGGCGCACCTTCGATGCAACGTCGCGAAGGGTGCCCGCGCCTAGGCCCTGAGAGGAGGCGGCATGCCCGGCCCGCTACCCAAAGAAACGCGCCAGCGCCCGAACGACACGAAGCGGCGTCAAGCCGAGTACACCGTCCTCCACCAGGACGGCGTCGTGCGCGGTCCCGACCTCGTCGGCACCTACACCCCCGAGACCCTCGCCTGGTATGACGGCTGGCGCGTCTCGGCGCAGGCCCAACTCTTCACGGAGACGGACTGGCAGACGCTCCAGCGCCTAGCCGTCGCCGTCGACGCCGTCAACCGCAACCCCGCCCGCCCCAGCGCCTCGCTCCTCTCCGAGATTCGTCTCACCGAGGAGCGGTTCGGCGCGACCCTCGCCGACCGTCAGCGCCTCCGCATCCGCGTCGAGGAGAGCGAGGCGGCCGAGGTCGTCACCCTCCACGCCGTAGAGACCTCCCGCGAGTCGATCCGCGCCCGGCTGAAGGGCGACGCCGACTGACCTGGAGGCCCTATGGCTCAGAAGCTCTCGCCTGTCGTCACCGTCCCGACGTTCGACGACTCGATTAAGACCCTCGGCTACGACGTCGTCGCGTGGGTCGAGGGCTACCTCCTCCAGCCCGACGGCGACCTCGCGGGCGAGCCGTTCCGGCTGACAGCCGAGCAGGTCAACTTCATTCTCTGGTGGTACGCCGTGGACGGCTCAGGCCGGTTCCGCTACCGCCGCGGCGTCCTCCGCCGCGCGAAGGGCTGGGGGAAGAGCCCGTTCCTCGGCGCGCTCGCCCTCGCCGAGCTTCTCGGCCCCGTCCGGTTCGGCGGCTGGGACGACGACGGCGAGCCCGTCGCGATCCCGCACCCGATGCCGTGGGTAGTGATCGCAGGTGTCTCCGAGACGCAGACCCGCAACACGTTCGACGCAATCCGCGCCATGTGCGAGGACTCCGCGCTCGTCGACGACTACGGCCTCGACGTCGGCCTCACGCGCATCCTCGCGCCCGGCGGCGGGAAGGTCCAGATGATCACCGCGAGCGCCTCCACGCAGGAGGGCGCACGCCCCTCGTTCGCGATCATGGACGAGACGCACCACTGGACGAAGAGCAACGGCGGGATGGAACTCGCCCGCGTCATCCGCCGCAACCTCGCCAAGAGCCGAGACGGTGCCGCCCGCGCGATCGAGACGACGAACGCGCACGAGCCCGGCCAGGAGAGCGTCGCCGAGGGGTCCTACCTCGCGTGGCGCGCAATGGTCGAGGGCCGCACCCGCTCCGACGGCGTCCTCTACGACACCCGCGAGGCACCCGGCGACGTCGACCTAGCCGACGAGGAGCAACTCCGCGCCGGTCTCGTGTGCGCCTACGGCGACGCGACGTGGGTCGATATCGACCGCATCCTCGGCGAGGTCTACGACCCCGACACCCCGCCGGAGCAGGCCCGCCGGTTCTACCTCAACCAGATCGTCGCCGCCGCCGACTCGTGGATCGCTCCTCACCAGTGGGAGTCCAACCGCCGCGACGACCTCGCCCCGCTGAAGCTCGGCGACCCCGATCGCAAGAGCGACCGCGGCGACATGGTCACCCTCGGCTTCGACGGCTCGCTGACCGACGACTCGACAGCCCTCGTGGCAGTCCGGGTCGACGACGGCGCTCCGTTCCTCCTCGCCATTTGGGAGAAGCCCGAGGGCCCCGCCGGGCAGGGCTGGGAGGTCCCAAAGGACCAGGCACGCGACGCCGTCGCATGGGCGTTCGGGCACCTGGACGTCGTCGCGTTCTTCAGCGACGTCGCCTACTGGGAGACCGACGTCGACGCCTGGCGCGACGAGTACGGCGAGCGCCTCCTCGTGAAGGCGACGACCCGGCACGCAATCGCCTGGGACATGCGCGGACACCAGATGGACACGACCCGCGCCGTCGAGGCGACGCACCGCGCGATCGTCGACGGCGAGGTCCCCTGGACGGCGCACACCCTCCAGGCGGGTTCCTCCCGCGGCCAGCAGGCCGACGCGATCCTCACCCGCCACGTACTGAACGCCCGCCGCCGTATCAACCGGTGGGGCGTCTATTTCGGCAAGGAAACCCGCGAGTCACCCAAGAAGGTCGACGCCCTCGCGTCCCTCGTGCTCGCCCGCATGGCCCGCTCTCGCGTGCTCGCAGACGGCGGACTCGCCAAGCGTCGCCGCCCGAAGGGTCGCGTCATGGGTTTCTGAGCCCCGACCCCGAAAGGACTACCCAATGGCACGAGTCGACCCGGCGCTCGCGAAGCGCCTCGACGCCGCGCTGGAGGCGGACCTGGAGCCCGGCCGGGGTCGCCTCGGCAAGGTCCGGCGCTACCTCGACGGGCACCAGGACCTCCCCTACATGCCGCGGAAGGCGCGTAACGAGTACCGACACCTCGGCCGCCGGAGCATCACGAACTGGCTCCCGCTGATCTCGGACACGTACGCCCAGAACCTCTTCGTCGACGGCTATCGCGCGGCCCGCGCTTCGGACAACGCTACGCCCTGGGACTACTGGCAGGCCAACGGCCTCGACTCCCGGCAGACGATCGCCCACCGCGGCGCGCTGGAGTTCGGCACGTCCTACATGCTCGTCCTCCCCGGCACGCTCCAGACCCGCCGCGTGCCGGTCATGCGCCCGCTCTCGCCGCTTCGATCGATGGCCTGGTACCAGGACGACGACGACGAGTTCCCGGAACTCGCGATCCTCCGCAAGGGCACGACGATGGACGGGACTCGCCTCGTCGAGGTCTACGACGACACGAGCGTCTACACGTTCGCCCAGCCGAAGCCGACCCGCGAGAACCCGAAGCCGGACTGGATTCTCTCGGCGACCGACGAGCACGGGCTCGGCGTGACGCCGTTCGTCCGGTTCCGCGACCGCCTCGACGGCCCGGCCCGCGGCATCATCGCCCCGGTCATCCCGCTCCAGGACCGCATCAACGAGATTTCGTTCTCGACCCTGATCGCGATTCAGTACGCGAGCTTCCGCCAGCGGTGGGCCACCGGCCTCGCGATCCCCGAGGACGAGAACGGTAACCCCGTCGAGCCCTTCGAGGCGGCCGTCGACCGGCTGTGGATCGCCGAGGACGAGTCCGCCCGGTTCGGCGACTTCGCCCAGACGGAACTCTCCGGGCATCACTCGGCCTACTCGTCCGCTGTCCGCGACCTCGCCGCTATCTCGCAGGTGTCCCCAACGGTCATGATGGGTGACCTCTCGAACATCAGCGCCGAGGCCCTGGCCGCGATTCAGGACTCCACGCAGCGCCGATCGAACGAGTTCGAGACGCTCTTCGGCGAGTCCTGGGAGTCCGGCCTCCGGCTCGCAGCCCGCGCCGCCGGGGACTCCGAGGCCGCCGCTGACATGAGCGCACAGGTTCGCTGGCGCGACACCGAGGCACGCGCTCTCGCGTCCACGGTCGACGCACTCGGCAAGATCGCCCAGATGCTCCAGGTTCCTGTCGAGGCGCTCTGGGAGAAGATTCCGGGCGTCACCGACCAGGACGTCCAGCGGTGGACCGAACTCCGCGACGACGCCGCCGACCCGCTCGCTGCGCTCCTCGCGGAGACCGACCGGCAGACGACCCCGACGAGCGACGCCCAGGCGAGTGCCGCGGAGACGAAGGCGCAGGCCGACGCGCTCGGCGCGCTGATCCGCGCGGGCGTCCAGCCCGAGTCCGCCGCCGCCCAGGTCGGCCTCGACGCGGTCGAGTTCATCGAGGGCGCGGTCCCGGTCGCCCTCCGGCTCCCGCAGGAGATCGAGCCCGCGACCGAGCCGACCGCCCCCGCCACTGAGGAGTAGCCCGTGATCGACGCGACCACGATCGACGCGCTCGCGCATGACCACATGGCGAGCCAGGTCCAGCAGGTCGCGCGCATTCAGGCCGCCCTCGCCGCGCTCTGGGACCGCACGATGGACCCCGCCGATATCGACGGGAGCTTCGTGCGGTTCCAGGCGCTCGCGGACCGCCTGATCAAGTCGGCCCGCCGTCGCGGCGAGATCGACGCGCAGACCTACTACGAGCAGGTCCGACTCCTCTCCGGCTACGTGGGCGATCTCCCCGAGGTCGCATCGGTCGGCGCGGGGACTCGGGCCAACCGGGCCGCCCTGCACGCGACCGGCGTCGCGGCGGCGAAGCGCAAGATCGCCGAGGGTGCGCCCGCTGAGGAGGCCCTGGTCGCTGCGCGGGCCGCCATGCTCCGGTCGGCGAAGCGCCGCATTCTGGAGGCGTCCCGCCAGCGTGTCCTCCGTCTCTCCGAGGCTGACGACAACGCCCGAGGGTGGGCCCGCGTGAGCGACGGCCGACCGTGCTATTTCTGCGCGATGCTCGTCAGCCGCGGGCCGGTCTACTCCGCTGCGACGGCCCGATTCCAGGCGCACGACGGCTGTGGGTGCTCGGCGAAGCCGGTGTTCGTGAACGACCCGGCTAAGGGCTGGAGCCCCGAGGCGCGCGCGCTCCGCTCGCTCTGGGACGGCCAGGACGCCGAGACGGGCCAGAACGGCTCCTACGACTGGCGCGCAACCTACGCCCGCGCCATGAGCGACCCCCGTTCCGAGGCGTTCCGCGCTCTCACGGGTGAGGTCGCCCTGGCTGCCTAGAAAGGACCCCGCATGTCCCTCGCATGGGGCGGTGTGTCTAACGGTGCGATCCCGCACGACCGGCTCACCGCAATTCCAAACTTCCGACCGCTCAGCGCCCCCTCCTCTGCCGCGGCCGGATCGAACCTCCTCCGCTCCGACGCTGCCCGCCAGGTGTCCGGCCTCATGGCCGCCTTCTACGAGCGGTTCGGCCGCGTGCTGTACGTCCGCGAGGCGTACCGCCCAATCGCCAACCAGCAGTTCTGGAAGACGTACTGGACGAACCGCGGACGCCCGGGTAACGCCGCCGCCCCGGGGACCTCGAACCACGGGTGGGCGCTGTCCTGCGACTTCGGCGTCGGTGACGCGAACCGCGATTTCACCGCCGAGGAGAAGGCGTGGATGGACGCGAACGCCCCGGCCTACGGGTTCGTCAATGACGTCGCCTGGGAGGTCTGGCACTTCACCTACATTGCCGCTCCCTCCCGCGTCGTCGGATCGATGATCTCGAATCCGCAGACCGGCAAGTCCGACGCGCAGCTCGCTGCGGAGGCCGCCGCTGCCGCGGAGGCGAAGCGGAAGGCGGAGGAGGCCAAGCGCCGCGCCGAGGAGGCACGGCTTCTACGACTACGGAAGGCAACCCCCGCTATGTGGATTCGATCCTCGAAGTCCGGCGTCTGGTATCTGATCGAAGGTCACGACGTGCGCGAGATTCACAACGTAAAGGACGCCCAGCGCGTCAGCCGCGTCCTCGGCTACAAGTCGACGCGCGTCTCGTCCGACGACGCGAAGTACGCAATCAACATCGCCCGCGCCCGTGCGAAGGAACTCGGCGACGTGGTCGGTCTCCCCGCGATCGAGAAGGCACTCGACCAGATTCTCGCCGCTGAGGAGGCCACTAACGCCTCAGTCGAGGCCCTCGCGGCCGACGACTGATCCCGGCCCCGCCCGGAAACCCCAACCCCCCATTGCCCCGGCAGGTCCGGGGCTTTCGTGTTCCAGGAGGACACTGCATGACCGATTCCGCCAACCAGCCCACCGCCCAGCCCGCGGCCGATAAGGCCCCGTGGACCGCTGAGAACTTCGACCCCGAGCGCGCCTGGCGGCTCGTCGAGAACCTCCGCGGCGAGCTGGACGGTCTGAAGACCGAGCGCGACGCCCTCCGCGCCGAGCGCCAGGAGCGCGAGGACGCCGAGAAGTCCGAGACCGAGCGCCTGTCCGGCCGTCTGACTGACGCCGAGCAGAAGCTCGCCGATGCCCAGCGCGCGGTTTACCTGGAGCGCGCTCTCCGTAAGCACTCCATCCCCGAGGACCTCGTCGAGTTCCTGACCGGGGACACGGAGGAGGAGATCACCGCTAAGGCGGAGCGCCTCGCCGCCCTCGGCTCCGGCTCTAAGTCGGACGAGGACGCCAGCAAGCAGGGCGACCAGCCCAACCCCTCCGGCAAGCCCACGCCCGCCCTGACCCCGGGCCACGGCGGCGAGGAGGAAACCCCCTTCGACCCGGCCGCGATCGCCAAGAGCGCGCGCCGCCGCTAACACGAAAGGCAGACATGCCCAACACCTTCTACACCCCCGAGCAGGTCGCCCAGGTCGCAGTCAACCTCGCGACCGAGGACTCCATGCTCTCCGCCCTGATCAACCGCGACTACGAGGCTGACCTCCTCGGCGGCGGTGGTCGGGGTAAGACCGTGAACGTCCGCGTTCCGGCCGCTCTCGTCTCGCACGTCCGCGATATCGAGGCCGTCAGCCAGATCACCTTCGACACGCTCGCGGAGAGCACCGTCCCGGTGACCCTCGGCGACCACATCTACTCGGCCGTCGCGCTGACCGAGGGCGACCTCTCGCTCAACATCGGCGACTTCTCGGCGCAGGTGCTCGCCCCGCAGGTCGACGCTGTCGTGAACGGCGTCGAGGCCAAGGTCGCTACCGCGTTCGGCGCTATCCCGGTGTCGACCGACGTCGCCTGGTCCGCCTCTGACCCGGTGAAGACCTTCACCCGTATCCGCGCGATCCTCCGTCAGCGCGGCGTGCCGCAGACCGACCTCAACGTGGTCGTCGGCACGGACGTCTACGCGGCGCTTCTCGACGCCGACGCGATCACGAACGCCTCCGCGTCGGGCTCGACCGAGGCGCTCCGTGAGGCGGGCGTCGGCCGGGTGCGCGGCTTCAACATCGTCGAGTCGACCCGCATCGACGACGGCGAGATCGTCGCGTTCCACCGCGACGCGTTCACCCTCGCGGTGCGTGCGCCGATCGTGCCGCAGGGCGCGAGCTTCGGCGCTACGGAGTCGTCCAACGGCTTCTCGCTCCGCTACCTCCGCGACTACGACGTCAACACCACGCGGGACCGCTCGCTCGTGTCGACGTTCGCTGGTGTCGCGGCGATGCCGTTCTACGCGATCGACCGCGCTACGGGCGCTGTCGAGGCGGTGACCGGCGGTGCCGCGTTCCGCATGTCGATCGAGGACGCCGAGCCGAGCGCGGAGTAGTAGATGCGTGAGGCGTTCCACGTGAAACATCGGGGACGCCTCACGCTCCTCCCCACCCCCTGACCCGAGAGGAGGCCGCATGGCCGACGAGCCCCTGACCCTCCCGCCGTCGCGAGACGCACTCCTGACGCGTCTCGGCCTGACGACCTCCGACCTCGACACGGTAGAGACCGCGAGGGCTGACGCGATCCTGGAGGACGCGACGGCCCTCGCCCTCGCCGAGGTCCCGGCCTCGATCGCCGAGCGCTGGGAGAGCGACGCCCCGCGCGTCGTCTCGACCGTGATCCTGAAGGCCGCACGCCGCGAGTTCGAGAACCCGCGCGGCCTCGTCTCCGAGTCCGTCGGGGACCGGTCCGTCGGCCTGTCCGACTCGACCGGCGTCTACTTCACGGACCGCGAGATCGCAATGCTCCGCCGGGCCGCCACTGGCCGCTCCGGCGGCTTCGTCGGGACCGTCCGCGTCCCGAGCGCCTACGGCGAGGTCGACGGTTCGCCGTACGACTACGCCCGGTTCCCGTACGCCTACCCGCTCGGCGGCGGTGACCCCCGATGACCCTCTACGTCTCCGACGGCGTGGAGGGCTCGGACCTGATCCCCTGGCTCGACGAGGAGGACCTCCGCGCCGAGCCCGTGCAGGAGGGCGACTACGCATGATCCTCGACCGACTACAGCGCGAGACCACTATCACCCGGCTCCGCGCTACCCCCGGGGTCGATTCGTACGGCGATCCGGTCGCTGAGGACTGGAGCCAGCCCGACCGCCTCGTCCTCCGGCGGGCCGAGGTCCAGGCCGTCAACGCTGACGAGACCGAGACCGCCGCCGGGTCGACCACCGTCGACGAGCGCGTGCTCTACGCCCTCGGCCGCCCGGACGTCCGTGAGGGCGACCGCATCGAGGTCGGCTCCGAGGTCTGGCGCGTCGACGGCCCCCCTATCGTCCGGCAGGGCCTCGCGTCCGGCCGGTTCCTGACCGCATCGCTCCGCCGGGTCTCCGGCAGGTAGGAGGCTCCACATGGCCCGATCGAAGCTCCGACTCGACCACCCCGGCATCGCCGAGGTCCTGAAGAGCGCCGAGGTAGCGGGCGTCGTCGAGTCCGCCGCCCAGGCCGTAGCCGCCGGGGTGGCTGAGACCGCCCGGAACGGCGAGGCAATCCCCGTCCGGGTCTCGCTCTACCAGACCGACCGAGCGGCGGCGGCCGTCACGATGGCCCACCCGGCCGGACTCGCCAAGGAGGCGAAGTACGGCTCACTCGCGCGCGCCGCGGAGTCCGCGGGGCTGGAGGTCAGCGCCGGTGACTGATCTACCCGTCCGGTTCCCAGACCCGCAACTCGCCGTGCGCGACCTCCTCCGTACGGTCCTCGCCGACCGCCCCGAGCCGTCGGCCGCGGGCGTCACCGTCTCAACCCGCGACCTCCCCGGCGCGGACGAGGCCCGCTCGCTCCCGTACGTCCAGGTCCGCTCCGACGGCTCCTACCGCGACGCACGGCTGAATGGTCGGGCGACCATCCGAGTGTCCGTCTGGCATCGCGACGAGGGCCGGGCTCAGGACCTCGCGCTCCTATGCGAGGCCCTCCTCCTCTCGGCGTCCTCCGCCGACGTCCGGGGGTCTACGTCCGTGTCAGGGCCTATCCCGACCGGCGACGACGAGACGGGACTCCCGCTCTCGTTCCTCACCATCACCGCTCGGCTACGGCCGATCCAACTCAGTTAGGAGCGCATCCGCCTATGGCAGGAAACGCCAAGAACACCGCCCTTTGGACGGGCGCTGACGTCTACATCGCCCCCGAGGGCACCGCCGGTCCGACCGACGTCGCCACCGCGTGGGGCGCGGACTGGGACCTCGTCGGCCTCCTCGACGGCGACGAGGGCTTCACCGAGACCCGCGACGAGGAGACCGGCGAACACTACGCCTGGGGCGGTCTGCTCATCAAGAAGACGAAGTCCCAGCACAAGCGAACGTTCAAGTTCGTCGCGCTGGAGGACAACGCCGTGACGTTCGGCCTCGTCAACCCCGGTTCGACCCGCACCGCGGAGAACGGCGTGATCACGTCGAGCGTCGTCGTCCCCGTTGCCGGGCACCGCTTCGCGATCGGCTTCGAGCTTCGCGACGGTTCCAAGGTCAAGCGCCGCTACGGCATTTCGGCCGAGGTCGAAGAGGTCGGCGATATCACCGAGAACGAGACCGACCCCGTCGTGTTCGAGATCACGGTCGTCCTGTTCCCCGACGAGGACGGCGTCCTCTACCACACGGTGGAGACCGACCCGAACTACGTCGCCCCGGTCGGCGGCTAGTACGTGAGACGGCTCGCATGAGTCGTCTCGACTGACTGACGGGGGAGCGCTCGCGCGGGGCGCTCCCTCGTCCCTTCCCTTACCCGCGCATCCCTGATCCTCCAACCCGCGCTAGGAGACCCCATGCCCGCTCGCAAGTCCGCCCCCGCCGCCGAAGCTCTCGCCCAGTCGATCGAGTTCGAGTTCCGCGGGGCCGAGTTCGCCGTCCTCCCGACCACCGAGTGGTCGCTCGACGCCCTGAGGCGTTCGAGGACGGGAAGCTCGTGACCCTCCTCCGCGAGGTCCTCACCGACGGCGGCTACGCCGCCATGAAGGCTGTCGCGCCGAAGGTCGGCGACCTGAACGAGTTCGTCGCCGCGATGACCGAGGCCCTCGGTATCTCGGGAAACTGAGCGCGCTCGCCGCGCTGATCCGGACCCACGGCCGGGCGCTGGAGGCTGACCTCCTCCGGTACTACGCCGTGGACCTCCTGGACCTCTGGCGCGGCGGGCTCTCGCTCCGTCGCCTCTCTGTCCTCGTCGACGCGCTCCCGTCCGAGTCCGCAACGATCTCGGCGCTCGTCGGCATCCCTTCCGGCTGGACCAATACGGCGCTACTCGTCGCCGACCTGTTCCACGCCATTGCCGGAGAGGCCCACCCCTCGCGGCCTACCCCGAAGTCCACCGCTGGCTCCTCCCGCTACGCGCGTCTGCGCTCCGCCCTGGAGGCCCAGCGCGCCCGCCGGATCGCCGAGGGCGCTACCCCGACCACCGCGGCCGAGTAGCGCCCTCGCGCTCCCTCCCGAGGAGGCCCCATGTCCAACGTCGGCTACGCAACGCTGACAGTCATTCCGTCCGCGAAGGGCTTCTCCGCTGCCCTCGGCGGCGAGATCAACCCTCAAATGAGCCGCGCCGGTAAGTCCGGCGGTGCCGCCCTCGGCGGCGGAGTCGTCGGCGCACTGAGCAAGTTCGCCGGTCCGATCGCCGGGGCCCTCTCGCTCGGCGCGGTGACCTCGTTCGTCAAGGGTGCGATCTCCGCTGCCTCCGACCTCCAGCAGTCGTCCGGTGCTGTCTCGGCGGTGTTCAAGGGCCAGAGCGCCCAGGTCCAGAAGTGGGCCCAGGACTCCGCGACCGCGGTCGGTCTGACCACGAACGAATACAACCAGTTCGCCTCCGTGCTCGGCTCGCAGTTGAAAAACGGCGGGACCGCGATGGACGAACTCGGCCCGAAGACAAACAACCTGATCAAACTCGGCGCGGACCTTTCCTCCATGTTCGGCGGTACGACGGCCGAGGCTGTCGAGGCTCTGAGCGCCACCCTCCGAGGCGAGACGGACCCGATCGAGCGCTACGGCGTGTCGGTCAACCAGGCCGCCGTCGACGCTCAGGCCGCGGCGATGGGATTCGAGAAGGTCGGCGGCACCTACGAGACGACCGCCAAGCAGGCCGCCACGCTTGCCCTGATCTCGAAGCAGACCGCCGACGCCCAGGGCAACTTCAGCCGCGAGTCGGACACGCTGGCGCACGCCCAGCAGGTCCTCGCCGCTCAGTTCGAGAACGGGAAGGCCGCGATCGGCCAGGCATTCCTCCCGGCTGCGACCGCCCTCACGAACCTCCTCGGCTCCGCCCTCGGGCCCGCGATGGACGGGACCGCCAAGGGTGCCGCGGCGCTCACCGAGGGGCTGTCCCAGTTCTTCGGCGGGTTCTCCTCGGGTAACGCCCAACTCGGCGAGACGACGAGCTTCATGTCCACGCTCGGCGCGGCCGTGAAGTCCTACCTCCAGCCGCTTGTCGACGTCTGGCCGCAGGTGTCCGCCGCGTTCGCCCCCTTCGCGTCTGCGATCGGCTCGACTCTCAGCGGCATCGTCCCGCTACTCGCGTCGCTCGCGCCGAGTATCTCGCCGCTCGCGCTCGTGTTCCGGGCGCTCGCCCCGGTACTCCCGCAGATCGCGACCTTGTTCGGGCAGTTGGCGCAGACCGTCGTCGGCACCCTCGCCACGGCGCTCGCGACTGTCGGCCCGCTCGTCAGTCAGATCGCCTCCGCCCTGGTCTCACTCCTGTCCGGTGTGTTCGTCGCGCTCATGCCGACGGTCACCATGCTGATTCAGACCTTCTCGGCTCTGATCGGTCAGGTAGTCCCGATCGTCTCCGCGCTCGCGATCGCGCTCATGCCGGTTGCTCAGGCGATCCTCTCCGCACTGATCCCGGCAATTACGACGATCGTCACGGGGGTCCTCCCGCCCTTCATCGCCGCCTTCCAGCAGGTGCTCGCTGCGGTCCTCCCGATCGTCTCGCAGTTGCTCGCGGCGCTCGTCCCTGCCTTCCAGCAGGTCGTCGCCGTGATTCTCCCGGTGATTTCCATTGTCGCAAGCGCGCTGATTCCGATTATCAATGCGCTACTTCCGGTCGTGACGACGGTATTCAATGCCGTAGCGGCAATCATTACCGCGGCGATGAAGATTGTACAGGGCATCATTAACGTTGTCCTCGGCGTAATCACAGGGAATTGGTCGCAGGTCTGGCAGGGAATCAAACAGATTCTCTCCGGCGTCTGGGACGCAATTAAGGCGATTGTCACCGGTGCAATCAATATCCTGAAGTCGGTCATTTCGGCTGGCCTCTCGATCATCCGCACGGCGTGGAGTACGGCGTGGGCGGCTCTCGGCTCGCTCCTGTCCTCCGCGTTCGGCCGAATCACGAGCGCAGTGTCCTCCGGCATTAGCAACGTAGTCGGCTTCGTGACCGCGCTCCCCGGCAAGATCGTCCGCGGGCTCGGCAACGTCGGCTCGATGCTCTACAGCGCAGGTGCCGACCTGATCCGAGGCTTCCTGAACGGCATCAAGTCGCTCGCCGGGAACATCCTCTCCGCCGTCACGGGTCCGATCTCCAACGCGATCTCCGGCGCGAAGAAGCTCCTCGGCATCCACTCGCCGTCGCGCGTGTTCCGCGAGATCGGCTCGTTCACCGGCCAGGGCATGGCCCTCGGTCTCCAGGACAGCGCCGGGCTCGTGACGCGAGCCGCTAACTCCGCGCTGATCCCGGACGTCGACCCGTCGGTGAAGGCCCCCACCGTCAGCGGCGGGGGGCTGGCCGGGGCTGTCGCTGCCGGTTCCGGCGGTACCGGATCGCCGTACATCGGGTCGGTCACGCTCGCGTCCTCCGGGGACGTGAAGAGCGACCTCGACGAACTCGATTTCTACGTCCGCACGAAGACCCGAGGAGGTCGCTTTGCCTAACGTCCCCGCCGACTGGCGACTCGTCTACGGCGACGTCGACCTCCCCTTCGGGTCGATCGGGTCGGGCTACGTGTTCCCGTCGCCGCCGGAGATCGGCTCCCCGGACCTGACGAACGACGACGCTCGGCGTGCCCGCGCCGACGGCGTCCTCTTCGGTCAGGACACCCGGGGCGGGACAACGGTCGCGTTCGATGTCGACGTCGTGGCGGCGGACGAGGCGGCGGTGCTCTCGAAGCTCGCGCCCCTCGCCGCCGCCTGGCGGGCGGACTCGATCCGCTCCACTCCCGGCGCAACTGCGACGCTCGTCGCCGACACCGGGCGCGTGACGTTCGGCCGTCCGCGGCGATTCGCACATCAGCACACCTACCGCAAGGACGGCCTCATTCAGGTCACCGCTGACTTCGCCACGGCGGACGACCTCTGGTACGGCCCGGAGCGCTCGACGAGCGTCTCCCTAGTTCCTACACCGAGCGGCGGTCTACTCGCCCCGCTCGCGTCCCCACTGTCGACGACGCGCACTAGCGACCGATCGCAGGTCTTCGAGGTCGACGGCGAACTGCCGACCTGGCCGGTATTCACCGTCCGGGGCCCGATCACGAACCCGGTGGTCGAGGTTACAGGCGTGCTCCGCATCGCCGTGACGCGGACGCTCGCGTACGACCAGACGCTCGTTATCGATACGCGCCCGTGGGCCCGGTCGGTGCTCCTGGACGGCGCGAGCATCGGCGGCGCTGTCTCGCCGACCTCGACCCGCCTGTCCCGCGCCGCCGTCCCGCCGGGCGTGAACGAGGCGACGCTCCGCGGTGCCTCGGCGAACGGCACCGCAACTCTGTCCGTCGCCTGGCGGCCCGCTTTCCACACCCCCTAGGAGAACAACATATGGCATGGGATTCCGTCCCCTGGTTTGTCGGCGGCGGCGCTGAGCACTCCCCCGAGGTAGCGCGCCTCCTCGCCTACGCTGCGACCGGCGGCGCTGAGGGCGTCGTGAGCACCGGAGACCTGAAGGTGCAGCCTCTCGCCGTGCCCGGCGGCTCCGTCGTGGTCGCAGGCGGCGCGGCGCTGATCCTCGCCCGCTCCGTCGGCGGCGACCAGCAGACCTACGTCGCCCGGCTCCCCGACTCCGACACGGTCGCTATCGCGCCGACCGGCTCGTCCGGCGGGCGCTCGGACCTGATCGTCGCCCAGATCGAGGACCCCTTCATGGCGGGCGAGCCCTGGCAGGACCCCGCTGACCCGGCCGTCGGTCCGTACGTGTTCACCCGCGTGATCTCGAACGTCCCGGCTGGGACTACCCGGCTCCAGAACGTCGCTGGCTACGAGGGCCGAAGCGCGGTCACGCTCGCCCGCGTCGACCTCCCGGCGTCAACCGGCACGGTGACGTCGGCGATGATCAAGGACCTCCGCACCCTGGCCCGGCCGCGCGAGACGACCCTCGTTTACGCCGACCTCGGGTCGAGCGCAGGCACGCTCTCGTCCACCGACGGGAAGCTGTTTCCCCCGTACGCCCCGGCCGTGACGGTCCCTGAGTGGGCCACGCACGTACGGGTCGACGTGTCGATCTCGCAGCTTCAGTCCGCGGGCAACTCGGCGGGGTACGTGAACGTCCAGGTGCGCGACTCCGCCGGGACGACCGTCGTCGTCGACGGCGACCAGATGGCCTACAACGTGGACGGCGCGACGAGTTCGCGCTTCGTCCACCTCGGCACTACTTACGGCGCGGTGACGAGCAAGCGCGGGCAGGTCATCCGCCCGAGCGTCTACATGCGGAAGCAGACGTCGAACCAGGCGAACCTCGCGTACGACGCGTACTCGCAAATGGTGTTCCGGGTCACCTTCTACGAGAAGGCGGTCTAGCGAATGACTGAATGGCGCTTCATCGCCCAGCGTGCGCTAACGGGGGAGTTCCTGGAAATGGAACTCCCCCTCTCCGTTTCCTCGCTGAAGTGGGACCTATCCGGCCCCGGTTCTCTGACCGGCACCGTCGAGCCCGATACCGGCGTCCTCCGCGCGCCGGACGGCCGCCTCCTCCTGGAGGAGTGGGGGACGTACCTCTACGCCGAGGCCGACGGCGAGATTCGCTGGGGCGGGATCGTCGTCTCCAGCAAGTTCGACGGGGCCCGGTATCAGATCGAGGCCGCCGGGTTCTCGACCTACCCGCACGGGCTCCCGTACCAGTCGACCTACTCACGGGCGAACATCGACCCGGCCCAGATCATCCGCGACATTTGGGCGCACGTACAGTCGCACCCCGACGGCGACCTCGGCGTGCAGGTCGTCGGGTCGACCAAGGCCCGCAAGGGGTCGGACTCGACGGCGAAGCTCGCCGACGCGACCGCCGACTACAACGCCGCCAAGTCGGCCTACGACTCCGCTAACGCGACGCTGAAGTCCCGGCGCACCGCTGAGACGAACGCGCGGAAGGTCTACTCCGACCGCGTTGCGGCTCGCACCGCCGCGTCAAAGGCCCTCACGGCTGCCAAGAAAACCAAGAACCCCGCCCAGATCGCGGCGGCGCAGGCTGCCTACAACGACGCAGTCGCCGCGGTGAACGCCCAGAAGTCGGTCGTCAACTCCGCGGCTGCCGCGACCGACGCGCAGGCCGCCGTCGTCGCCGACCGGAAGGCCGTACGCGACAAGGCGAGCGACGCCCGGGCGGCTGCCCGCAAGGCCGAGAAGGCCGACGGCGGCGCGTACGCGCTCAACTGGTGGGACACCCCCGATTGCGGCGACGAGATCGACAAACTCGCCCAGGAGACCCCGCTCGACTACGTCGAGTCGCACGCCTGGAACTCAACCCGTACGGCTATCAGCCACCGCGTGACGATCCACTACCCCCGCGCAGGCCGCCGCCGGACCGACCTCCGGTTTGTCCTCGGCGACAACGTCCTCGACCTCGCGGCCCCGCAGATCGACGGCGACGAGTTCGCTAACGAGGTCGTCGGCATCGGCTCCGGCGAGGGTAAGGGGGCCCTCCGCCGGACGACGGCGGTTCGCGACGGGCGACTCCGTCGGACGGCGGTCCTGAAGGGTAAGCGCGTAGCCGTCGCGTCTCGTCTGGACGCGATGATCCGCGACGAGCTTCGCGCCCGCCAGGGCGACCTACAGATCGAGTCCGTCGAGGTCGTCGACCACCCGAACGCGCCGATCGGCGCGTGGGCCATCGGCGACGACGTCCTCATTCAGGCCGAACTCCCCTGGCTCGACGACGTCTCGCTCTGGTGCCGCATCACCGGCTGGGAACTCCTCAGCGAATCCCGCGCACGGCTCTCCCTGGCCCGTGCTGACTCATTCACCTACGGAGGCTAAATGGCAACGCCCGCTCAGTCCCTCGCGAACCTACTGACTGACGTGTCACGTCGAGTCTCCGCGCTGGAGACGTCCGGGCAGGTCGTCAACTCCACGGTCGAAGTTGACGGTGAGACCGTCGCCGTCGTCGACGCCACCGCCGACGCGACGAGTGCCGCCGTCGCGATCCCCGGCCTGACGGAGGACCTCGATATCGCGAGCGAGGCAGTCTCCGCGGCGGCTACCACGGTCGACGAGGCGATCGCCGCTGCCGAGGACGCCCGCGAGGCCGGGCTCGCAGCAGCCGAGGAGGCGTCCGCCGCCGCCGACGAGGCACTCGCGAACGCCGAGATCGCGAAGACGAACGCCGACGAGGCGCTGATTTCCGCCACTACGGCCTACGATCTCGCCGGTACCGCGAAGTCGACCGCGGACAGCGCCGCGTCGACCGCTAACTCGGCGTCGACGGCTGCCAGCACGGCGACGACGAAGGCAGAGTCGGCGCAGACCGCCGCCGCTTCGGCCCAGTCGACGGCGGACGGCGCGGCGGCGTCGGCTAACTCAGCGGCTACCACGGCGAACACTGCCAAGTCCACCGCCGACACTGCCAAGTCCACCGCCGACACTGCCAAGTCCACCGCCGACAGCGCTGCCACTACCGCGAACTCGGCAGCCACCGCCGCGAGCCAGGCTCAGACCGCCGCCGCTACGGCCCAGTCGACGGCGAACGGGAAGAACCGCGTGATCTACGCGACGGTCGCCCCGAGCAACACGACGAACCCCGGAACCGCCGTCGGCGACGTTTGGTTCCAGCGATCGGGCACGCTGATCGTCGCACAGTACGAGTGGGACGGCTCGGCTTGGAACGCCCGCACGCTCGACTCGCAGGTGATCGCGAACCTCGACGCTGGCAAGCTCACGGCGGGTACGATCTCCGCCGATCGGATCGCGGCCTCCAGCCTCACGGCGGCGAAGCTCGCGGCTGCCACCCTGACGTCGCGCGAGATCGCAGCCGACGCGGTCACCGCCGCGAAGCTGGCCGCGGACGCGGTCCTCGCGCGCAACATCAAGGCGGGCGAGATCACGGCCGGGCACCTGGCCGCCGCGACCATCACGGGCGACAAGATCGCCGCAGGGACGGTCGCGGCGGGCAACCTCGCCGCGGGTGCCGTGACCGCCGAGAAGATCGCCGCCGGTGCCATCACCGCCGATAAACTGTCCGCGAACGCGATTGACGGTAAGACGATCACCGGTGCGACGATCCGGTCGGCCTCATCGGGCCAGCGCATCGAAATGCTCGGTACGCGGCTCGACGTCTACGGCACCGGCGCGACCGCAGCGGCGAGCATCATCGGCATTCCGGGTGTGGATAGCAGCGCTACTAGTGCTGTGCAGATCACCGGACGGAACGGCGCGAATCAGACTGCCGAGGCGAATATACATGGCCCGTTCACGTTCGGCGCTGCCACGTACAACGCGACCGTCAGCCACGGCATCAACACCACCAACGTAGTTGCGACGCGGCTTTATTCGACGAAGTCGATCCTCCCTGTGCTCGTCATGGAAGGTACGAGCAGCGGCATCGTGTTCCGCGCGGACGACTACCAGGACAGTAGCGGGAAGTCGCTACTCGCCGACACCGGATGGGTCTACCCCACCCTTCAGTACGGCTGGCGCAACCAGCCTGGTACCCGGCTTCGCTACCGCATTAAGGCGGGCGTCTTCTACTTGCAGGGCTACCTCGACAGCAGTAACGCGACGGCGACGCTCGTCTGCACTATCCCGAGTGCGTACACGCCGAGCCAGGACATTCGTGTCGTCTGCGCGAACGGCACCGGCTCGGCCGCCTCGTTCATGACGTTCCCCGTCAGCGCGAACGGCGAAATCCGCGCAGGTGGCTCTACGAACCCGAACATTAATACGTCGTGGCCGCTCGATTCTTGACCGTCCCCCTACCTGATTGGAGCCCTAGTCCGATGGCTATTGACCCGGTCGACCTGCCCGAGGGGCACTCGGCAGTTACCTACCCCGACACCCCCACCGGTGCCCTTATGCGCCAGCGCGACGAACTCGCCCGCTCGGCCGAGGGTGACCGCGCCACCGCGGCGGCCTACGTCGCCCGCGCCGAGGCAGCGGAGGAGCGCGTCGCATCGCTGGAGTCCGCGATCGCCGCGCTGGAGGGGGTCGCATAGTGGGCGAGGACCTCGCGCACATCGTCAGTCAGTCCCCGAGCAGCGCCGAGACGACGACTCTGGTCGCGCTGACCCGCCTGGAGGCGAAGGTCGACGTCGCGCTGACCCAGCACGGCGCGGACCTGAAGGCGCAGGGCCGCGACATTGCCGACCACGAGGAGCGCCTCCGCGTGGTCGAGCAGCGCCCCTACGTCGCCCCGAAGACCCTCTGGTCGGCGGTGGTCGGTGGCGGCGGTCTCGTCGTCGCTGTCCTGTCGCTCGTCCAGTCATTCCTCAACTAGAAAGGACCGCCGCATGGCAGCTTCTATTTTCACCCCCGCGTTCTGGCGCGACGCCGCGGAGCGCGCGATCTCGACCGCCGCGCAGACCGCCGTCGCGCTCCTCTCCGTGGACGGCCTCGGCCTCCTCGACGTCGACTGGACCGCGACCGCCTCGGCCGCCGGGCTCGCCGCGCTCGTCTCGGTCCTGAAGTCGATCGTCGCGTCCCGCTCCGGTGACGGCTCGGCCTCCCTCGTCAGCACGAGCGGGGCAAAGCACGTCGCGGACTGACCCACAGGCCCCGTTCTCCTACCTGGAGGGCGGGGCCTTTCGGCGTTTGAGCAGCCGCGCACCCTCCGGCCGACTCCTCCCACATGTCTACTTCTACCCCGCCCCTCGTGGCGCTCCTCGGGCGTAAGCGCTCCGGCAAGGACACCGCCGCGTCAGTCCTCACGACCGAGCACGAGTTCGAGCGCGTCGCGTTCGCCGACCCGCTCCGCGAGGCCCTCCTCGCCGTGGACCCGATCATCGAGCACTTCGACGCCGACAACTCGTGCGGCGACCCGGACTGTTGCGGCGGTCCGTACGAACTGATCGTCGAGCGCCGCCTGAGCGACGTCATCGAGTCGATCGGCTGGGAGCGCGCCAAGGACTCGCACGACGAGGTCCGCCGCCTCCTGGTCGACCTCGGCCAGGCGATGCGCGCGCTCGACGACGAGACCTGGACCCGTCCGGCGTTCGAGCGGATCGACGAACTCCGCCGCCCAGTCCTCGCGCACCCCCCGCTCACCCGCGCTGCCCTCCTGGAGGCCGGTCTCGGTCACCTGATCCGCGAGCCGCGCGACGGCCGCCGCGTCGTCGTCACCGACGTCCGCATGCCGAACGAGGCCGAGGGCCTCCGCGAGCGCGGCGCGCTCCTCGTCCGGGTCGTCCGGCCGGACCTTGTGGCCGACGAGGAGCCGAGCATCACGGAGACCGCCCTCGACGACTACCCGGTGGACCTCACGATCGAGAACACCGGCACGCGCGACGAGTTCCTCGCCGCAGTCCGAGCACGGCTCGTCGTCGAGTCCCTCGGCCTCTGACCAAACCAGCCCCGTCCTCTACCACTCTCGGTAGGGGGCGGGGCTTTTCGTATTTTCAGGCTAGGCAACGTGCGTTGCGTGGGACGACTCACGCGTGTAGCGTTCCGAGCATGACAATTCCGGAAGTCCCCCTCGACCGATTACAGCAGGCCGCCGCAGCCGCCATCCGGCGATGGGACAACGGTAGCGAGTCCGAGAGGACCGAGGCCCTCCGCGAGGTAGCCGAGAGCTTCGTGGCGGCCCGCAAGCACTTCTACAACAAGGACGGCGACGCCGACCTCCTCGGCCGCTCGTTCGCCTACCGCACGTGGGTCCGCGAGACCATGTCACTCGGCGGCATCGAGCCCTCACGATCGAGTGCGGTAATGGCCTCGATCCGGTACCACTCCGGGAACGTGCTCCGCGACTGGCTCTCGGCCGCGCAACTGGAGGCGATCGGCGCACGCGCGGAGAGCCCCCGTCAGCGAGCCGCCGAGGTCCGCAGCCGGACGACCGAGTCCGCCGCGCTGATCGCGGGGAACCGTCGGATCGAGACGCCGGAGGAGGTCGTCGCCCTGGCTACCGCGGCGACTGCCGCACTCGGCCGGGTGGCGCGGGGCGCGGTGACGGGACGCGGGCGCGCCCATCGCGCCGCACGGGAGGCCCTGGCGGGGCTCGCCGCGGCGGCCCAGTCCCTCGCCGGGTAACCATTTGTAGTGACGGAGTGACAGGAGTGACCCCTCTTCTAGTTCGATCTCTAAGACGACGACTCAACTAGAGATAGAACGAGAGACGCGGTCACTCCCGTCACTCCGTCACTACAAATCCACCGCCTGAGCATCGCGCGCTCGCTGGCCGACTCCTCATGGGTCCCATCCGATCCATGAGAGGAGGTCGCGCGCAGCGTGACTACCCCGAAAATCAACACGATCAAGCGCGGCGGAGCCCGGTTCTACGTCGCCGAGGACGGCGTCGCCTACCCCGGTGTCACGAGCATCCTCGGGATGCTCCCGAAGGAGTTCCTGAAGTATTGGGCGGCGAAGAGCGTCGCCCAGACCGCCGTCGACGACCTCGGCTCCGTCGTCTCGATCGCGCTCCGCGACCCGAGCGCCGCTGTCGACTACCTGAAGCGATCGCCCGACCGCGACGTCCGCAAGTCGCAGGACACCGGCACCGCCGCCCACTCCCTGTTCGAGCGAATGGCGAAGGGCGAGGCCGTCGGCCGCGTCGCCCCGGACATGGAACCATTCGCCCTCCACTTCGGCGAGTTCCTGGACAAGGTCCAGCCGGAGTTCCTGTTCCTGGAGGAGACGGTCTGGTCCGACACCCATCAGTACGCCGGTAGCTTCGACTGGCTCGCTCGCATCGAGGGCGAACTCGTCTGGGGCGACACGAAGACGACCCGCTCCGGCATCCACGAGGAGGTCGGGCTCCAGTTGTCGGCGTACTCCAACGCTGACCACATCCTCCGCCCGGACGGCTCCCGCGTCCCGATGCCGAAGTCAGACCGCGGCATGGTGTTCCACGTCCGCCCGGAGGGCTGGAGCCTCACCCCGGTCCGCGCCGACCGCGAACTGTTCGAGACGGGCTTCCTCCCGCTCCGACAGGTCTTCCACTACGAGCGCGAGATCAAGCCGACCATCATCGGCGACGCGCTCCACAAGGGCCCCGCGCCGGACGCGCCGACCACGCGCCGCCGTGCTCCGCGGAAGGGGGCCTCGGCGTGATCTACGGCAATCGAGACGACCTCCTCTGGCTCGCCGGGCTCCTGGAGGGCGAGGGCAGCTTCGACGCTCACCGCGGGAAGTACCCGCGCATCCGTCTCGCAATGACGGACCGTGACGTCGTCGGCCGCGCCGCGTCGCTCATGGGGGCAGAGTTCCGACTCAGCCTCCACCCGGCCCCGGCGAAGGCCACCTGGCACACCGAGATCAGCGGCGAGCGCGCCGCCGAGATCATGCGGGAAATCCTCCCGTTCATGGGGACCCGCCGGTCGCAGCGCATCGCCGACGTCCTCGGCGTGCACGCCTACCGCGCGCGCAAGGGCATCGACGCGCCGCGCTCGACGAGCACGCCCGGACCACGCGTCTCCCGTCCGGCGGGCATCGCGGCACCTGACCGCGGCGAGATCACCTCGGCCGCATGATCGCGACGTTCCTCGCGGTCTTCGCCGTGCTCGACGTCGTCTCCGCGCTCGGCGTCGGCGCGCTCCTCCTGGTTGCCGCCCGGCGGTAGCCACCCTCACGAGAGGCCCTCTCCCACATCGGGAGGGGGCCTCTTTCGTTTCGCGTGAGCAGCCTCCGACCCGCTGGCCGACTCCTCTCCTGTCCCCAACCGGGAACGAAACAGACCGAACCAGCAAACACAGGAGGCTCATGGGCCTGAACATTTTCGACAACGACACCGCTCGCGGCGCGGGGAAGCGTTTCTCCGACGACGTCGTGGGCCGCTTCCGCTCCGGCTACCAGGTCGACGGCACCCCCGCCGCGCTGACCGAGTGGCGAGTCACGACCGGCGACCCGTCGGTCGCGGCGACCGTGCATGACCTCCTCGGCGGCGACGCTCCGCAGGAGTGGGCCGCGAAGGGCGAAGACAACATCGAGGTCTTCACCGCCGCATCCGAGGTCGACGTTATCGTGGAGAACCCCGAGCGGCTCTCGCAGCGCATGGTGCTCTGGGGCCGCAACGGCAAGCCGATCTACATCAGCGACGGGGCGACGATCGTCTACCCCGACGAGGACAAGGGCAAGCCGGACCCCGACGCCGGGCTGAAGTTCGCCGAGCGCAAGGCGCGGGCCCGCAACGGCAACGGCGCTGAGCCGCAGATCGAACTCGTGTTCCGCCTGGCGGACGAGCCCGACCTCGGCATGTTCAAGTTCCAGAGCGGCTCCTGGTCGCTCGCGAACGACCTGAACTACTACGGCATCGAGGACGAACTCGCCGATATCGAGGGTCCGGCTCTCGTCACGATCGGCCTGGAGCAGGTCAGCTTCATCGCCAAGAACGGCCCCCGCGCCGGGCAGACGGTCCAGTACACGAAGCCGACGCTGAAGGTCAAGGGCGCAGCGTGAGCGACGTTGACGTGGCGATCCTCCTCGCCACCTACCTCGCCGCGTTCGTCTTCGGCTTCACCGTGCCGAAGCGCGTCACGGACAGCCTCGGCGGGCAACTCGCCGTCGCCCTCGCTGGCGGTTTCCTGATCGGTGCCCTCGGGGCCGCGGTCATGGTCGCCGCCTAACCACCCATCACCCCACCACCCGACGGCCCCCGTCCTCATTTGAGAGGCGGGGGCCTCGGCCTACCCCCTACAGAGACATGACCAGTACGACGACGACCGCCGCGCCGACGGCGAAGAGCACCCCCAGCCCCACCCCGACTATGACGGCCGCTGACCGGTGTGACCGTTGCGGCGCACGCGCGTACGTCGCCGCCGAGATCAACGGGACCGACCTCCTCTTCTGCGCCCACCACTTCGGACGCTGGGAGCCCGGCGTCCGCGCCGCTGCGAGCGCGATCCGCGACGAGCGCTACCGGCTCGCCGAGGAGGAGGCGGCCCGCAAGGAGTTCCGCAAGCAATGACCGACGTCACCGTGATCACCGTCTACACGAAGTCCAACTGCCAGCCGTGCCGCGCCACGAAGCGGAAGCTCGACATGCTCGGGCTCCCGCACGTGGAGGTCGACCTGGAGCACTCCCCCGAGGACGTCGAGCGTCTCCGCTCCCTCGGCTACCAGGAGTCCCCAGTCGTCGACGTCGTCGGCGCTCCTGCCGGTATGCCACAGAACACGTGGAGCGGCTACCGCCCTGACCTCCTCCAGAAGCTCGCGGACCTGATCCCGTGACCGAGCCAACCTGTCGAGACCGAAATGGACACGCCTGACCCTCTCACCGCACACCGCACCCGCGTCGCCGTCCGCTACATCACCGGCGACGTCCACCCTGACGACGCCCACGGCTCCGGCTCGACGGCCGGGCTCGACGCGTACTCCGCTGTCGAGCGCGTCTTCGCGGCGCGCCTCGCGCGAGACCTCGCGAACTACGAGCGCGCCGTCGCCGACGGCTGGCTCGACCCGCGCGACCCGCTCGACCGCGTCCCGCGGCACCGCAGCAGCGACCACTCTCGCGACGACGAGGCTCGCGACCGCGCCGAGCGGTGCCACTGCGGTACCCCGGACATGCACCGAACCCGAGACGGGTTCGTGCTGTCGCCGAGCGGGCGGCACGCCGCGCCATCGCCCATCCCCGACGGGAGGTAGCCAGTGAGCGCGAATAAGCAAAAGGGCACCAAATGGGAGACCGCCCTCGTCAAAGCGCTGAGCGCGTTCTGGCGAGGGCGGTTCGGCCTCGCGCCCCGGCGGACGGCCCAGGAGGGCTTCGCCGACACCGGCGACCTGCACGGCCTCGACCCCTTCATCGCTCAGGCCAAGGACTGGCGAAGCTGGGAGGCCGCGATCCGAGAGGGGCTCGACGGTGCCGAGGTCCAGCGTGTCCGCGCCGGTCGGGACTACGGCGTCGCGTTCGTCAAGCGAGCCCGCAAGGGCGTCGGCAGCGGCTACGCCGTACTGACCGTCGCGACGTTTGCGCGGGTGCTCGTCCGGCTACGGCGGGCCGAGACCTACCTCCAGGAGGCGTCCCCGTCGCTGGCTGAGCGCCACGCTCAGGAGACCGCCTCGGACTCCGAGACCCCGGTCTGACCGGGCACCCAGCGTGTAAACGATCCGTCGCTGAACACGCAGACGTGCTCCCCAGGTTCGCCCAGCACCGGTAGCACGACCCATGTCGCGTCGTCGCGGTCACCCCAGTCCACTGCCCCTGTTTCCTCTCTGCTATGCCGACCCCGTCCGCCTCGTTGCGGCGGGGTTTCGGCGTTTTGAGGGGCCATTCAAACACACCAAACGCCCACACGTGAGCACTCTCACGCATCGTGGCCGACTGTCATCCCGTATCTACCGCCAACCCCTGGAGGACTACCCCCGAAATGGTCACACTCTCCGACCTCCTGAGCCGGTTCGGCTCCGTCGAGGAGACCGCCGACGGCTGGCTCGCCCACTGCCCCGGTCATCCCGACTCGACCCCCTCGCTCCGCGTCGCCGTCTCCGATCGCGGAAAGGTGCTCGTCCGCGACCGCGCAGGATGCGACACCGCCGACGTGCTCCAGTCGGTCGGTCTGACGATGCGCGACCTCGCCAACGTGCGGGTCGACGTCACGCCCCCGGCCGCCGCCGTCTCTCAGGACGTACCTGCCTCGGCGGCCGACGTCGCGGCGCTCGCGGTCCGGCTCGACGGGTACGCCTCGGCGTTCCGCCGCGGGATGGAAGACGACTCCGACGCGCTCGACGCCCAGCGCTACGCCGCCGAGCGGTTCGGGCTGTCGGGCGACGACTCGACCCGCCTCGGCCTCGGCTACGCCGACGACCTGCCCGGCGGCCCCCGCCTCGTTGTCCCGTTCCGCGACCAGCGCGGAGTCGCCCGTGGGTTCCAGGCCCGTGCGCTCGCTCCCGACGCCGCCGTGCGGTGGTACGGCCCCAAGAGCCCCGAGGGTGCCGCGTGGACGAAGCTCGGCTGGTTCCCCGGCTCGTCCGGCTGGGACGAGGTCCTCGTCTGCGAGGGCCCGGGCGACGCGCTCACCGGTGCGGCCCTCGGCTACGACACGATCGGCATTCGCGGCGCTGGCCTGTCGGCCAACTCGTCCGTGATCGAGGACCTCGTCGCGATGCTCGACGGTCGCCAGGCCGTGATCGCGGGCGACGGCGACCCGTCCGGCCGCCGGTTCTCTGCTCAGTTGGCCGAGGCGCTCACTACCGCGGGTATCCCGGTCCGCATCCTGACGGTCCCCGACGGGCTCGACCTCACCGACTGGCGCGCCCAGGACCCCGAGCAGTTCCCGCGCGAGGTCATCCGGGCTATCGCTCAGGCGGCCCCGGTGTCGTCGTCTCAGGCCGCGCTCTCCGCGTGGGACGAGGACCGCTACGCCCTGACCGACCTCGGCGGGGCCCGCTACCTCCGCGACTACATCGAGTCGATCGGCTCCGGTATCCGGTACACCGAGGAGGCCGGGTTCTTCCTCCTCGACCCCGAGTCCGGCGTCTGGCGCAAGGACGACCGGCAGGCCGTACGCACCCACGCCCAGGCGGTCGCCGACCTCGTCCGCGAACTCGCCCGGACGGCGTCGATCGACGGTGCCCGCGAGGGTGCCCTCGACGCCGACAAGAAGCGGGCCGCCCGCCTCAACCGGTACGCCGCGCACGCCCAGTCCTCCAAGGGCCTCGACGCGATGCTCCGCGAACTCCAGGCGGTGCGCGGTGTCCCCGCGTCGATCGAGGACTTCGACCGCGACCCCGACCTCCTCGCCGTGCGGAACGGCGTGATCGATCTCCGGACCGGCACGCTCCTCCCGCCGGACCCCTCCCGGCTCATGACCCGGCGAGTCGATATCGACTACGACCCGAACGCCCGCGCCGAGCGCTGGGAGCGGTTCCTCCTGGAGGTCTTCCCGGACCACGAGGAACTCGCCGCCTACACGCAGCGCCTCGTCGGCTACGGCATCACCGGGCACACGTCCGAGCAGTGCTTCGTCGTCCACTGGGGCACCGGCGCGAACGGGAAGTCCGTGTTCACGGACACGCTCACGGAGGTATTCCGAGAGCACACCGTGACGACCCCGTTCTCGACGTTCGAGGAGCGGCCGTCCGGCGGCATCCCGAACGACCTCGCTGCCCTGAAGGGCTCGCGGATCGTCCAGGCCGCCGAGGGTGAGCAGGGTAAGCCGATGGCTGAGGCCATGCTCAAACGAGTCACCGGCCGCGACATGATCTCGGCCCGCTTCATGCGCAAGGAGTTCTTCGAGTTCCGCCCGACGTTCCTCCTCATGCTCGCGACGAACTTCAAGCCGAAGTTTCGCGGGCAGGACGAGGGCCTCTGGCGGCGTGTGAAGCTGATTCCGTGGGCGCGCTACTTCAAGCCCGAGGAGCGCGACCACCGGCTCGGCGACACCCTCCTCGCCGAGGCGCAGGGCATCCTCGCGTGGGCCGTCCGCGGCGCGATCGAGTGGTACGCCCGGGGCCTCCAGGACCCGCAGGTCGTCGTCGACGCAACGCGCGAGTACCGCGACCAGTCCAACGCGCTCGACGGGTTCCTGCCCGGTATCTACGTGTTCGACCAGAACGGCCGCGTCGACTCCTCCAAGGTGTTCGCCGACTTCCAGCAGTACGCGGACGAGGGTAACTACCTCGACCTGAAGCGCTGGAGCCAGCGGGCCCTCTACGGCGCGATCGAGGAGCACAAGGGCGTCACCCGCAAGCGCTCGACCGGCGGCAAGAACGTCTTCATCGGCATCCGCCGCGTCCGGCAGTCGGACCACGCTGCCGAGGACGCCGTCACCCCGGGCGAGCCCGCGCAGACACCGCGAGCAGAAACCCCCGCCCTGGCGGACTCCTCCTCCGCACCTGCACAACCGGCAGCGGAGTCCCTCCACGGAGCGGACCTCAGCGCGATCCGCCTCTGACGAGACGGCGCACCGCACCACCCCCACCCCGCCCGCCCCTGTCGAGCCCCGAGCCCGGCGGGGGCGGGCCTGTATCGGGAGACCCATGATCCATCTAACCCACACCATCGCGGGCGAGGTCTGCGATATCTACTACCCCGAGGAGCGCCGCGACCTCGCCGGGTTCGAGGCGTTCCTCTCCCGCGGCGACGACGTCCTGTGCATCGACACGGAGACGACCGGCCTCGACGTCTACGGCGCGTCGTTCGGTCTCCGGCTCGTGCAGATCGGCAACGCCCGCGAGGCATGGGTGCTCCGCGCCCAGCAGTTCGCCGACGTCATCGTGCGCGCCCTCCGCCAGGACCGCTTCTGGACGATGCACAACGCGAGCTTCGACCTCCAGGTGGTCGACCGGTGCCTCGGTCTCACGATCGAGGAGTGGTCCGACCGCGTGTTCGATACGCGCATCTTCGCCCACTTGCTCGACCCTCGCGCCGAGGAGGAGGGCGGCGCGGGCCTGAGCCTGAAGCCCCTGTCAGCGATCTACGTCGACGACGAGGCCCCCGACACGCAGGAGGCACTGAAGACGAAGTTCCAGGCGCTCTACGCCGCGTGGAAAAAGGTCACGCCGCCCGAGGTCGTCGAGGAGTTCAACCGCAAGGTCGGCAAGCGCCCCTTCATGCCCTACGGGTTCGCGAACGTCGACATTCGGGACGAGGAATATATCCGATACTCCGGGCTCGACGTGATCCTCGGCACGCGCCTGTTCTACGAACTCGCCCCGCTGATCCGCGATCTCGACCTCTCGCACCTGAGCAAGTTCGAGCACCACCTGTCGGCGCTCCTGGCGATCATGCAACGCAAGGGCCTCCGGCTCGACGTCGGCTACACGGAGGACCGGCTGATCCCGGACCTGGCCGCCACCGCGGGCCAGTACCGCGACGTCGCCGCCCGCTACGGCGTCGAGAACGTCAACTCGACGAAGCAGGTCGCCGACGCCCTCCTCGCGATGGGCGAGACGCTGACCGAGCGCACGGACTCCGGCGCGTGGAAGGTCGACAAGGCCGTCCTATCGGTCCTCGCCGACCTCGACCGCGAGTGGGAGCGCATCGAAGCTCGCGAGCCCAACCCGCTCGCCGACGCCGTCATGCGTGCCAAGCGAGCCAAGGACTGGGGCGGCAAGTACGCCCAGGCGTTCCTCGACCTCCGCGACCCCGCCGACCGTATCCACCCGATGATCGGCGGCCTCCAGGCCCGCACGGCCCGCATGTCGGTGTCCCGGCCCCCGCTCCAGCAGTTGCCCTCGGGCGACTGGACGATCCGCCGGGCGCTCGTCGCGGACCCGGGCCACGTCATGATCTCGTCCGACTACGACCAGATCGAACTCCGCATTCTGGCCGCGCTGGCCGACGTCACCGAAATGAAACGGGCGATCGCGGAGGGCCGAGACCTCCACGACTTCACTGCCTCGCTCGTCTACGGCGCGGACTTCACGAAGTTCCAGCGGAAGCTCATGAAGGGCGTCGGCTTCGGCAAGGTCTACGGCGGCGGGAAGGCCACCCTCGCCCGGCAGACCGGCGCTGACGAGGACGCGGTCGGCGTCGCAATCGCCGAGTACGACCGGGTCTACCCAGAGATTCGCCGGTTCTCCAAGCGACTCCAGTCCCGCGCCGAGTACGGGAAGAAGGAGGTCGTCACGGTCACCGGGCGGCACCTGCCCCTCGACCGCGACCGGCTCTACGCCGCGACGAACTACGTCGTGCAGTCGACCGCTCGCGACGTGCTCGCGCAGGCGATCGTCGACATGTTCGAGGCCGGGCTCGGCGACTACCTCCTCCTCCCGATTCACGACGAGGTCCTCCTCCAGGCTCCCGAGCAGGACGCCGACGAGGTCGCCGCGGAGGTCGGGCGCATCATGACCCGCGACTTCTACGGCGTCCCGCTGACGTCGGCTGGCGAGGTCACCGGCCCGTCCTGGGGCTCGGCGTACGGCTGCAAGGTCGACAAGGGCTCCGGGGCGTGCGTGGTCTCCACGCCGCACCCGCGGCACCGAGGCGTCCCGCACCCGCTCAACCCGGCGGAGGTCTGACCGTGTCCGCCTGGCTTTTCGACGACTGGCCGGAGGGCTCGTTCGCCCGCGATCGGCAGGTCCTCGCGACCGCCGTCACGCGGCTGCGAGCGAGCCTCCGGCTCGCCGTCCGAGACGAGGTCCGGCGGTGGGTCCGGTGACTTACCTCGGCCCGGCGCTGGGGCCGGACGGCGCTCGCCCGTTCGGCCCCGAGGAGCCCGCCTACCCCTCCGACCCCTGGCAGCGCATCCACATGCGCCGCCTGGAGCAGCGCATCCGCGCATGGAAGGTCGCCTACTACCTCGGCGAACCCGAGGTCGACGACCAGACCTTCGACCTGCACTGGCACAACCTCCTCCACCTGGAGGCCCGCTACCCGCACCTGGCCGACCCCGCGAGCCCGACTCAGGGCGTCGGCTACGACACCCCCGAAAGGAACCCCCGATGATCACCCTCCCCGACGCACTGCGCGCCTTCGCCGAGGAGGCACTCCGGCTCGCTTCGCTACTCGGTCAGGCCGACGAGATTCAGTGGCAGCCGAGCCCGACGCCGAAGCCCCGCGAGGACACGACCGAGCGGAGCAAGGGCGGGCACGGCGACCCGACAGCGTCGATCGTTGCCGACGACCGGCGACTCGCCGTCCGCGCTGCGGTTCTCCAGGCTGAGGCCGCGATCGAGAAGGCGACGGTCGACGTCCAGGGCGCGAGCGCCCGGCTGGAGCACGCGATCGACCGCTGGACCGGCGCGCTCTAGCCGCCCCGGCGAGCGCGACACGCCCGAGCACTACACGGTTTGCGTGAGTCGTCTCACGTCTCTATCCTCGTGTCCACCGAAAGCCAGACGGCATCGGACAGAGAGAAGCGTGAGACGACTCACGTGTGGAAAGGACACATCATGCAGGACCTCCTCGCCGCCATCTTCGACCGCTCGGTTGAGGCTCCGATCGCCGACCCCGCCGAGGAGCGCGCGTTCATCGCCGCCGCCCAGCACGGGGACGCGGACGCCCGTGAGCGCCTGATCCTGGCCTACGCCCCGGCCGTCCGCGCGGCCGTCGCCCAGTGGAGCAGCACCTCGCGCGAGACCCCGACGGGCATCGACGTCGACGACCTCCGCCAGTTGGCCCTCCTCGGCGTCCTGGAGGCGATCCAGGAGTTCGACACCGCCGAGGGCGACCGCCTCGCCGGTACGGTCTCGCGGGTGATCCACCGCCAGATCAGCGCCCAGGGCTCCTCCGCCTCGCAGTTCTCGATCCCGGACCGCACCCTGACCCGATTCTTCGGCATCCTCCGCGCCGCCGGTGGCGACGTCACCGAGGCCGTCCGCATCGCGCCGGAGCACGAAATGTCGGTCGCGACCTTCATGTCCGTCCTCTCCGCTCTCCGCGACCGGGTCGACCTGGACAGCACCCCGAGCCTGGACGACGAGGCCCGCTCCGGGTGGGACACCGTCGAGGCGTCGAGCTTCTGGGACGGCAACATGGTCCCCGACGTGGAGGACCGCATCCTCGTCGAGGTCGCCCTCGCGAGCGTCGACACCCTGGAGCGCGACGTCGTCCGCCTCTACTACGGCTTCACCGAGGGTGACCCGGTGCCGGACGCCGAGATCGCGCACCGGCTCGGCAAGACCCGCCCGACGGTCCAGCGCATCCGCGCCCGTGCGCTGGACACGATGCGCCAGCGGTTGGGCGTTGCGTGAGACGTCTCGCGTGAGTTGCATGATTCGACCGTAATGCAAGCGGACACGCCGCGGAAGCCCCTGGCCCAACTTCGATAGGAAATCTCAGAAAATGTCCCCCATCACCGTCGTGTGCGCCGTCATCCTCACCATGACCGCGATCCGCTACCTCGCGCGCTGGGAGGAGCGCCACCGCAACGAACTCTGACCCACCCGAGAGCCCCCGACCTACTCCAGGCCGGGGGCTTTCGCGTACCCCGGGCCGACGGTAGGTGGATAGGTGTAGTACGAGAACCCGCTCTACATGGCGGAGGAAGCCGCGGCCACCGACCTGATCTCC
>Ga0308167_1000960_pt1 | contig 40246 bp, 37 predicted proteins | sample PhyCR1_2_FD_202138 | JGI IMG/M metagenome (GOLD analysis project Ga0308167, IMG submission 202138) | Phyllosphere microbial communities from UC Gill Tract Community Farm, Albany, California, United States - DLSLRC.R1 | ecosystem: Host-associated > Plants > Phyllosphere > Unclassified | place... | reverse complement strand
CTTCGGCATGCACGTGTGTCGCGCGGGACACTCGCAAGACGGGCGGAGCGCTGCGCCCTGCCCCCGGCACACGAAAGGGGCGCCGGGCCGAAGCCCGACGCCCCCGACGAACCCGACTCAGAAGTCGAACTCGCCGATGTTCTCTGCGTTGAACTCGAACGGGTCGCCGAGCAGCACGACGCCGTCAGCGCCGACCGTGTACTCGCCGAGCTCGCCGGCTTCGAAGGTGTCGCCCTCTTCGCCGGTGATCTCGCCCTCGATCAGCGCCTTGGACGCGAAGGCCGCCAGGTAGCCGAGGTCGGCCGGGTTCCACAGCGCGAACGCGGTGACGGTGCCGTCTTCGACGTACTCGCGCATCTGGTTCGGGGTGCCGAGACCGGTGATCGCGACCTTGCCCTTGTAGTCCGAGGTCGAGACGTAGCGCGCGGCAGCCGCGATGCCGACCGTGGTGGGCGAGATGATGCCCTTCAGGTTCGGGTGGCTCTGCAGCAGGGCCGCAGTCTTGTCGAACGACGTCTGGTCGTCGTCGTCGCCGTAGACGGTCTCGACGATGGTGATGTCGGGGTACTCGCTGGCGACGTACTCCTCCATGAGTTCGATCCACGCGTTCTGGTTGGTCGCGTTGGCGGATGCCGACAGGATCGCGACCTCGCCCGCTCCACCGATCTGGTCGGCGATCAGGTCGACCTGCACCTTGGCGATGCCCTCGGAGTCGGCCTGGTTGATGAACAGGTCACGGCACTCGGGGTTCGTGTCGGAGTCGAAGGTGACGACCTTGACGCCGGCGTCGCGAGCCTCGTTCAGCGCATCGCAGATCGCCTTGGGGTCGTTGGCCGAGACGACCAGCGCACCGACGGCCTGCTGCGTCGCGGTGTTGATGTAGCTGACCTGCGCGTCGGGCGTGGCCTCGGCCGGGCCGACCTCGGCGAACGTGCCGCCGAACTCGTCGACGGCCGTCTTGCCGCCCTCGCTCGAGGTGTCGAAGTAGGGGTTTCCGAGGTTCTTGGGCAGGAACGTGATCGACAGGTTGTCGGACCCGCCGCCTTCGCCCTCGCCCGAACCCGAGCCGCCGGTGCCGCCGCTGGTGTCGGCGCAGCCGCTCAGCACGAGCGCTGCGGCCACGGCGACCGCCGCGAACCCCGCGATCTTCTTGCGTGCAAACGTCATTGTTCTTCCTTTCGTGATGATCACCGCTGGCGGGTGCCGACGATGAGAGGCTGCCTCATGGTGCGGGAGAGGCCGCTACGCGGAGGGGCGGGCCGGCCTTCGACCTGACGCGCTGCGCCCAGGCGAGGACGCTGGCTGCGACGACCGAGAAGATCAGCAGACCGCCGGTGATGATGTTGATGACGTCGGAGGTGACGCCGGCGAGGCGCAGGCTGCTGCCGAGCACCCCGATCAGGAGCACCGCGGCGACGACGCCGTGCAGGTGACCCCGTCCGCCGAAGACCGAGACTCCGCCGAGCACGACGGCCGCGATCACCTGCAGTTCGAGGCCGGTGGCGTTGTCTCCGCGGGCGCTGCCGAACCGCAGCGTGTAGAAGATGCCGGCGAACGCGGCGACGACACCCGAGAGCACGAACAGGATGAACTTCGTGCGTTCGACATCGACGCCCGAGAAGCGCGCTGCGTCCTTCGAGAGTCCGATCGCGAAGATGCCCCGACCGAAGGGGGTGAAGTGCAGCAGCACGGCGAACAGCACCAGCAGGATCAGGAACGGGATCACGATGTACGGGATCGTCGTGCCGGCGATCTTCGCCTTCGCCAGCGCCGTCCACGTCTCCGGGAAGTCGGTGACCGCGGTGGTGCCGAGCAGGCCGACCGCGAGGCCGCGGAAGAGCGCGAGTGTGCCGATCGTGACGGCGAGCGAGGGCAGGCCGACGACCGTGACGAGGAAGCCGTTGAAGGCCCCTCCCACGACTCCGACCAGCAGCGCCGCCAGGGCTGCGACCTCGAACGGCGCACCCGACTCGGTGAGCACACCGGTCACGACGCTGGCGAGTCCGACCATGGAGCCGACCGACAGGTCGATCTCGCCGGTGATCATCACGAGCGTCATCGGCAGCGCGATCAGCAGAATGGGCGCGACATCGAGCAGGAGGTAGTTCGCCGTGATCGGCTGCGCGAAGCCGCGGATCGTGACGGCCGCGACGATCGCCACCAGCACGAGCAGCGCGATGATCGCGAACTCGCGGTTGACGAAGATGCGACGCCACAGGGGCCGGTCGTAGTCGCGGATGACGCGCGTCGACGTGGTCGTCGTTGCCGTGGTCATGATTCGTCCCTCGCTTCGATGAGCTGGCGTCTCTGTCTGACCGCGAGCACCCGGTCGAGCACGATGGCCCCGATGATGAGCACGCCGACCACGGCGCGCTGCCAGAAGTCGGGGATGCCGAGAATCGGCAGTGCGCGGTTGATGGTCATCAGGAGCATGGCGCCGATGGCCGCACCCCAGACCGTGCCGACACCGCCGGTGATCGCGATGCCGCCGATCACGGCCGCGCCGACCGCATCCAACTCCCAGCCGCTGCCGGCCTGTGAGCTGATCGATCCGTAGCGCGCGGCGTAGAAGACGCCGGCCAGCCCGGCGAGCGCGCCGGAGAGCACGAACGCGGAGAGCACCCGGCGGGTGACCTTGAGGCCGTAGAGCTCGGCGGCCGAGGGGTCGGATCCGATCGCGTAGTACTCGCGGCCGCCCCTGGTGTTGCGCAGATACCAGGCGGCCAGTGCGAGCACGATCACCGCGACGATCGACAGCACCGGGATGAAGAGGATCTGCTGGGTGCCGAGCGCGAGGAAGTCCTTCGGCATGTCGGAGGCGTTGATGCGATCGCTGCCGGTCCACAGCACGTTGATGCCGCGGTAGGCATAGAGCGTGCCGAGTGTGATCACCATCGCCGGCACCTTGGCGAATGCGACCAGGGCGCCGTTCACGAGACCGAGGAAGGCTCCGAGCAGCACGGCTGCGATCACGACGACGACGATCGGGATGCCGGGCACGTCGACGAAGAGGCGTCCGGTGAGATATGCCGTCAGGCCCATGACCGAGCCGACCGAGAGGTCGACGTTGCGGGTGATGATCACGATGGCCTGGCCGACCGCGACGAGCATGAGGATCGACGGCGTCAGCAGCAGGTCGCGCCAGCCGTCGGCGCTGAACAGGAAGTTGGGGTTCTTCACCGTGGCGGCGATCACGACGAGCACGAGGGCGGCGAGGATGCCGAACTCCCGTGCACGGCCGATGCCGCCCGGCTTCTTGGCGATCGCCGGAGCGGCGGCCGCCGGCGCGGTGGTGAGGCTCATGACTGCAGCTCCGATGAGTGGGTGGCGGCGAACATGACGTTCTCGCTGGTGGCGTCGTCGCGGGAGATCTCGGCGGTGATGCGCCCTTCGCGCATCACGAGCACGCGGTCTGCCATGCCGAGGACTTCGGGGAGCTCCGACGAGATCATCAGGATCCCGAGGCCCTCGCCCGCGAGCTGCGAGAGCAGGCGGTGCACCTCGGACTTCGTGCCGACATCGATGCCTCGTGTCGGCTCGTCGATGATCAGCACCCGCGGGTCGGTTGCCAGCCACTTGGCCAGCACGACCTTCTGCTGGTTTCCGCCCGAGAGGGTGGCGGCGACGGTGTCGAGCGCGTGCGTCTTGACCTCGAGGCGCGATGCCCACTCCTTCGCCGCACGGTTCTCCATGCCGCTGGTGATCAGACCCCACTTCGACAGGCGCCGACGGATCGCGAGAGTGATGTTGCCGCCGACACCCGCATCGATGACGAGCCCCTGCTTGCGGCGGTCCTCGGGCACGAGCGCGAGGCCGCTGCGCATCGCCGCGGTGGGGTTGCGGCGTGCGACGCCTGCGCCGAGCATCCGCACCTCTCCGTCGCTGTACGGATCGACGCCGAAGACGGCACGGGCGACTTCGGAGCGCCCTGCCCCGACGAGGCCGGCGAGGGCGACGATCTCGCCCGCGCGAACGGTGAAGGAGATGTCGTGGAAGACACCGGGGCGGGTGAGGCCGGTGACCTCGAGCAGCGGTTCGCCGATCGCGGCCTCCTGCTTGGGGAAGAGCTCGGTGACGTCGCGACCGACCATCTGCCTGACCAGGTCGTCGACCGTGGTCTCGGCGATCGGGGTCGTGTCGATGTAGGCGCCGTCGCGCATCACGGTCACCGTGTCGCACAGGTCGAACACCTCGTCGAAGCGGTGCGAGATGAAGAGGATCGCACGGCCCTCGTCGCGGAGGCTCCGCGCGACGGCGAACAGACGGTCGACCTCGACGCCGCTGAGCGCCGCGGTCGGCTCGTCCATGATCAGCACGCTCGCGTCGAGCGAGATGGCCTTGGCGATCTCGATGATCTGCTGGTCGGCGATCGAGAGACCCTCGGTGATGCGGTCGGGGTCGAGCGTCACTCCCAGGCGACGGAAGATCCGGTCGACCTCGGTGCGCATGGCTTTGCGGTCGATGCGTCCGAGGAGTCCGGTGGGCTGACGCCCCATGAAGATGTTCTCGGTCACCGAGAGATCGGGGAACAGCGTCGGCTCCTGGTAGATGACCGCGATGCCTGCGGCCTTCGACTGGGCCGTGCTGGTGAAGTCGACGTCTTCGCCGTGCAGGCGGAAGTCCCCCGAGTCACGGCGGTAGAGACCGGCCATGATCTTCACGAGCGTGGACTTTCCCGCTCCGTTCTCGCCGATGAGGGCGTGGATGGAACCGGGGCGGAGCGTCAGGCTGCCGGAGCGGAGCGCGACGACGGGGCCGAAGGACTTCACGACCCGATGCAGCTCGAGCGCGGTGGGGGGAGCGCTGCGGGCGGAGGCTGCGTCTACCACTGGCTTTCCTCTCCGTTGAGGGGGATGATGATCGGAATGAACTTTACCTGAATCGATTCAAGCTCGTTTCAGGCTAGTGTATGTGATGCCGGTCTCAGGTCAACCCCCGATGCCGAAGCGTGATCCGCCCGACGACGAGAGGACAGCCGAATGCCGATCAGCATCCGCGATGTCGCCGTCCGTGCGGGCGTCTCCGTCGGCACGGTCTCGAACGTGCTGAATCGGCCGGACGAGGTCTCCAGCGACTCGGTCGAACGCGTCACGCAGGCGATCGAAGAACTCGGCTATGTGCGCAATGACGCGGCTCGCAAGCTGCGAGCCGGTGTCAGCACGACCGTGGGATTCGTGGTGCTCGACGGCCAGAACCCCTTCTACAACGACGTCGTGCGCGGGGCGGAGGACGAGGCATCGAGCCACGGCATCGCGATCCTCTACGGCAACACCGACGACGACCCCTCGCGGGAGAAGGTCTACCTCGATCTGTTCCGCGAGCAGCAGGTGCGCGGTCTGCTCATCGCCCCCTACGGCGACGTCATGACGCAGCTGCGCAGGTTCCGCGCGAGCGGCATCGCGACGGTGCTCGTCGACCGGTTCAGCGCCGACAGCGGGTTCTCGTCGGTCTCGGTCGACAGCGTCGCGGGCGGGCGGCTCGCGGTCGAGCATCTGATCGAGGGAGGTCGGCGGCGCATCGCCTTCGTCGGCGGCCCCTTCGACATGCGCCAGGTCACCGACCGTCTCGCCGGCGCTCGTGCCGCGGCCGAGAACGCGGCCGTGCACGTCGAGCTCGAGGTCGTTCCGACTGCGGCGATGACCGTCGAGGAGGGCGTCGCCGCGGGCGCGCGCCTGCTCACCCGCCCGCGCCGCGAGTGGCCGGATGCTCTCTTCGCCGCGAACGACCTGCTCGCCCTCGGCCTGCTGCAGTCGCTCGTGGCCGGTGGACGCCTGCTCGTGCCGCAGGAGATCGCTCTGATCGGCTTCGACGACAACCCGTTCGCCGCGGCCGCCGCAGTCCCGCTGTCATCGATCCGCCAGCCCAGCCGCATGATCGGGCGCACCGCGCTGCGGATCGTGCTCGAAGAGGCGGCCGACCCTGAGAGCATCCCCCGGCAGACCGTGTTCCCGCCCGAGCTGATCGTGCGCAGCTCGACGAGCGGCTGACCGGTCCGTCCGCGGCGCAGCGTTGCGGGACGGATGGCTGACCGATTCCCGGTTGGCTGCCGCCTGACACGCGGATGACCAGCCGTCCGTGGTCCGAGCAGCCGTCCGTCCCGCAGGAGCCGCCCTCAGCGAGCCCCGTACGCCCTCGCGACCGGACGCCGCAGTCCCTCATATTCGACGGACGGCCAGCGGTCGTCGACCGTCAGCACGTCCCAGCCCTCCGCTGTACGCAGCATGGTGTCCTCGACCTTGAGCCCCGGTGCGGTCGGGTTCCACGCGAACGCCTGATTCTCGACGAGACGATCGACCGTGGACGCCGCAGCGCGCGGGTCGCGTCCGGCATAGCCGCTCGGCCCACCCTGGTGGTGCCGCTGCCACTCGTCGGCGTCGAAGCCGAAGCGGGCGTACGCCGCCGTGCCCGCGGCGAATGCCTCGTCGAGGCGAGCGCCCGGCACCGATGCGTCGAGGAAAGCACGCTCCACGCCGAGCAGCGGTTCCTCGTCGACAGGTGCTCCGATCCAGCGGGTGGCGTTGGCGATCAGCCCGTCACGGCGACCGCACACCACGACCATGGCCCGATCTCCGAGCACGCCCGCGGTCGGAAGCGGATGCCGGAACGCACCGCGATCAGCGCCGGCGACGAGCACGACGAGCGGATCGATCCCCCGGGCGATGAGCTCCGCGGCGACCACCGCCGCGACCGCGCGCTCGGTCTGATCCGACCCGACGCGGCCCAGCACATCGGTCAAGGTCTCGGCCGTCTCGCGCCCGAGGACTCGGTACCTCTCGGTCTCGGCGGGCAGCATCCGCGCACGCGCTGCGCGGAGCTCTGCCGCCACCTGCGACTCCGGAACGCCCGACCGCTCGGCCGCCGCGACCGACGGCGGGATCCACCACGGCACCCGCACCACGCGCTCGGCATCCTCCGGCAGCAGCTCTTCGGCGATCAGTCGATCCGCCTCGTTCGCGGCGACGAACAGCACATCTCCGTGCGTCTCCGCGCGCACCGCGAGCACCGGCGGACCCGCGAGCGACACATGCGTGCGCGCTCCCTCGAGGTACCACGACACCGCCTCGTGCGAGGTGAGCACGAGCGTCGCACCATCGACGTCGCGCCGCACTCGCGCGAGACGATCCTGCTTCTCGATGCGGTCTTCGGATGCTCCGGCCACGCGACCCTCCTCGTAGAACGTTTTCTCGTAGTATGACGACAGCCGTGACCGATCGCGGAATGGAGGGATGCTGATGGCACGCGAATCCTCTCGCCCCGGCATCACCGACGTCGCGAAGCTCGCCGGCGTCTCGCTGTCGACCGTGTCGCGGGCGATGAACGGGAACCCCACGGTCGACCCCGCCCTCGCGGAGCGCGTGCGGGCCGCCGCCGCCGAACTCGGCTACACCGCGAACCCGGTGGCTCGGAGTCTGGTGCTCGGCCGCACCCAGACGGTCGCGGTCGTCATCCCGGATCTCGAGAACCCGACCTTCCAGGCGGTCCTCCGCGGGCTCAGCCGTGCAGCGACTGCCGATGGTTACCACGTGCTCGTCGCCGATTCCCGCGAAGATCTCGACGAGGAGCACGCGCTCGCCAGGGCGACACGACTGCGCACCGACGGCGTGATCCTGTGCGCTCCTCGAATGCCCGAAGAGGAGCTCGCGACGCTGCTGCCCGCGCTCTCCCCCGCCGTCGTGATCAACCGCGGGCCGCAGATCAGCGCTCCCGTCGTCGGCGCCGACTACGGCTTGGGCATGCGCGAGATCGTCGACCATCTGACGTCTCTCGGCCACCGCCGGCTGGTCTATCTCGCCGGAGCGACGCGCAGCGTGACGCACAAGGCGCGACAGGAGGCGATCGCCGCAGCGGTCTCCCGGCTCGACCGGCTCGAGGTCGAGGAGATCACCGCGGGGGTCGACTTCGACAGCGGCACGGCCGTCGCCGATCAGGTGCTCGCGAGCGGTGCGACCGCCGTGATCGCCTACAACGACCTCGTCGCGATGGGCCTCCTCTCGGCGCTGACCGTGCGCCGCGTCGAGGTACCGGGCCAGCTGTCGATCACCGGCTTCGACGACATCCCGTTCGCCGCCTACACGTCGCCGCCGCTCACGACCGCGGCGGTTCCGGCTGTCGATCTCGGCGCAGCAGCCTGGGCCGCCATGCACGCCCAACTCACCGGCGGCGAACCCACCCCGGCGCTCACGCTGACGCCGACCCTGGTCGTGCGCGGAAGCACCTCCGCCCCGCGCGAGGACTGAGCCGCCTCCGCCCGAGTGCTCGGCTTCCGCCCTGTGCTATCGTCGAGAAAACGTTTCCTGAGTTCGAGATCACAGAAGGATCACGATGACGAAGACCCGTTATGCCCTGGCCGGTGCCGGAGTCCGCGCGCAGATGTATGTCGATGCGATCACCGGAGCGCACCGGGACCGCGCCGAACTGGTCGCGATCGTCGAGCCCAACCCCGTGCGCGCCGCCTTCCATTCCGAACGCGCGGTCGACGCAGGCGCCTCCGCTCCCCGCCTCGCGACCCCCGACGAGCTCGAACAGGTGATCCGCGACGAACGCGTCGACCGGGTCATCATCTGCTCGCGCGACGATCTGCACGCCGAGCTGATCGTCCGCTCGCTCGAGGCCGGTGCCGATGTCGTGGTCGAGAAGCCGCTGACGATCGACGCGGCGAGCGCGGCCCGCATCGAAGAGGTCGTCGAACGCACCGGCCGACAGGTGGTGCTGACGTTCAACTACCGGTACTCCCCCCGCAACAGCGCGCTGCGCCGGATCATCCAGGACGGCACGATCGGGCAGGTCACCTCCGTCGACTTCCAGTGGATGCTCGACACCAACCACGGCGCCGACTACTTCCGCCGCTGGCACCGGGACAAGAAGAACTCGGGCGGTCTTCTCGTGCACAAGTCGAGCCATCACTTCGACCTCGTCAACTGGTGGATCCGCTCGCAGCCGACCCGCGTCTACGCGTCGGGCGGTCTGCGCTTCTACGGCGCCGAGAATGCGGCCGGCCGCGGCCTCGGCGAGCGTCCGGCGCGAGGAACCCACGACGGGGGCGACCTCTTCGAACTCGACCTCCGCACCGACGAACGCCTGACCGCGCTCTACCTCGACGCCGAGCAGCACGACGGCTACGTGCGCGACCTCGACGTGTTCAGCGAGGGCATCACGATCGAGGACAACCTCGCGCTCGTCGTCGACTACGTCTCGGGCGCGACCATGTCGTACTCGCTGAACGCGCACTCGCCGTGGGAGGGCTATCGCGTCGCCGTCAACGGCACGCTCGGCCGCGTCGAGCTCGAGGTCGTCGAACGCGGAGCCGTGCTGGCCGGTGAGGGCCTGCATCCCCACATCGACCCGAGCCTCTCGGGCGGCGACGGCACCACCGCACTGCGCCCTGAAGGCGAGCGCATACTCGTGCAGCGGCACTGGGAAGCGGCCTACGAGGTGCCCATCGACGGCGGCGACGGCGGACACGGCGGCGGCGACGCCCTGCTCCTGTCCGACGTCTTCGAAGATCCGGGCGATGACCCGCTCGCGCGGCCGGCGGACTGGACAGACGGCATCCGCTCCATCGCCGTCGGCATCGCGGGCAACCGCTCCCTCGAGACCGGACTCCCCGTGAGGGTCGACGAGCTCGGGATCGCCCTGCTCGCACGCCGATGAGGATCGTCGTCACCGGCGGGTCCGGGCGACTCGGGCGCACGCTCGTGACAGGACTCGCGGATGCCGGACACGAGCTCATCTCCGTCGACAAAGAGCCGATCGCACACCTCGACCGCGCCGGGATCACTCAGTTCTCCCTCGATCTGACCGACGCGGATGCCACGGCGTCGGCACTCGCGGGCACACGAGCTGACGCGGTGATCCACCTCGCGGCGATCGCGGTGCCCTTCAGCGCACCCGAAGACGTGATCCTGCGCACGAACGCCGCCCTCGCGCAGTCGGTGCTCGGCGGAGCCGTGCGTGCAGGCATCCGCCGAGTGGTCGCAGCGTCGAGCCCGACGGTGATCGGCTACGGCGCACCCCGCGGCTGGACTCCCGAGCGCCTCCCCCTCGACGAGACATCGCCCACCGAACCGTGGAACGCCTACGCCCTGTCGAAGCTGCTGATCGAGCAGACGATCGACATGCTGCGGCGCCAGGCGGGCGACGACGTGCGGTTCGCATCCTTCCGCCCCTGCTACGTGATCGCCCCCGAGGAATGGGCCGGCGCTCCGACCCAGCAGGGGCACACCGTGCTCGAACGCCTCGATGACCCCGCACTGTCGGCACCGGCGCTCTTCAACTACATCGATGCCCGCGACGTCGCAGCCTTCGCCGACGCCCTGCTCGACGCCCTCGACGACATCCCGAACGGCGAGCGGTTCTTCGTCGGCGCCGACGACGCGCTCGCCCGCCGCCCGCTGAGCGAGCTGCTGCCGCAGTTCCACCCCGGCACCGCGCGGGCGGCGGCCGAGCTCACCGGCACTGCGCCCGCGTTCTCCTCCGCCAAAGCCGCTCGCCTGCTCGGCTGGCGCGCCGCGCGCACCTGGCGCACGGAGCTCGCGGCAGGACGCGCGCTGCTGTGACCACCATCCGGAGTCTGACGTCGCGTCTCCAGCGGGTGCCGCTGACGCGTCCGTGGGCTGCCGACGTGACGTCGGTCGGTATCATCGCGACCCACGTCGTGCGCTCAGACGGCGGCGAAGGATGGGGTTTCTCGTGGAGCCCGCAGATCGGCGCACCCGCCGTGCAGTCGCTGCTGCAGCAGGACATCGCTCCCGCCTCCGTGGGCCGATCCGCTGTTCCCGGCGAGGCCTGGCAGAGCCTGTGGGAGCACCTGCACGAAGCGGGCGGCGGTGGCATCACGACGATCGCGCTGGCAGGGCTCGACCTCGCGCTGTGGGATGCCGAGGCGCGCGCTGCCGACACCTCGGTGTCGCGCCTGATCGGCTACCGCCGTGAGCGCGTGCGCGCCTACGGATCGGGCGTGAACCTGCACTACCCGCTCGAAGAGCTGCTCGCCCAGGTGCAGCGCTGGATCGATGCGGGGTTCGATGCCGTGAAGATCAAGGTCGGAAAGCCCGATCTCTCGGAGGACATCGAGCGCGTCGCCGCCGTGCGCGCGCTGCTCGGACCCGATCGCGCGCTGATGATCGACGCGAACCAACGCTGGGATCTCGACCGCGCGACGACGTCGATCGACGCACTGTCGCGCTTCGATCTCGCCTGGATCGAGGAGCCGCTGCGGGCCGACGACCTCATCGGCCACACCGAGCTCGCCCGTCGCATCGACGTGCCCATAGCGGTCGGCGAGAACCTGCACACGGTGCACCGCTTCGCAGACTTCCTCCGGGCAGGCGCCGCGCAGATCGTGCAGCCCAACATCGTGCGCGTCGGCGGAATCACCCCGTTGCTCCGCATCGCCGGGCTCGCCGCCTCGCATGGCGTCGCCCTGCATCCTCACCTGCTGCCAGAGCTCTCGGGCCAGCTCGCCCTGACGCTGCCCGACACCGCGTTCGAACCACTGGTCGAGGATGTGGAGGATGCCGGATTCGGGGCGCTCGGCGCTCTGGCCGATCCCTCGCCCGTGACCATCGCCGACGGCTTCCTCACCGAGAACGAGCATCACGGCCTCGGCATCCGCTTCTCCCCCGTTCTCGGAGACGAGGCTGGACGCGACCTGACGATCTGACGCACAGCCCCGCGCACGACAGCGCCCTCCCCGTCGCAGGACGGAGAGGGCGCTTCGTCGTTCGGACGGTCTGAGATCAGGCCGGCGTCAGCACTCCCGCGTTCGCGCCCTCGAGCAGCTGCTCGACCTGCTCGTGCGTGACGTCGACACCGGGGAATCCGATCAGTCGGCCGATCGGGAACGACGCCATCATCTTCTGCATCGCCTCGTCGTTCGGCATCATCGAGGCAGCCGACGAGTCCGCACCGGTCAGCTCTCCCAGGAATCCGCCGAGGGCGCCCATGACGGTCGGGCCAGCTACGGGGTGCGCGAGGACATCGCCGATCGACGAGTTCATCGTGAGGGGAAGCGAGACGGCATCGCCCTCGACCTGCACGGTCGCGGAAGAACGGATGTCGCGGCTCGACGCGGCGACCTCGACCGTGTACTCGCCGCTCTCGACGATCCAGCGGTCGACGCGCACGTCCCAATAGGCGAGGTCCTCTCGGCGCACGACGAGCTCGACGGTACGGGTCTCCCCCGCAGCGAGCGCCACCGATGCGAAGGCCTTGAGCTCGCGCGGCGCGCGCTGCACGACGGAGGCGACCGGGGCCGCATAGACCTGCACGATCTCGCGGCCGTCGCGGTCTCCGGTGTTGGTCACATCGACCCGCACGACGATGTCGCCGCTCTCGCTCGCCGCGACCGACGCCTCGCCATACGAGAACGTCGTGTACGAGAGGCCGTACCCGAAGGGGAAGGTGACGTCGAGGCCCTTCGCGTCGTACCAGCGGTAGCCGACCAGCACGCCCTCGCCGTAGCGGACGTGACCGAACTCACCGGGGAAGCTGCCGAACGAGGGGTTGTCCTCCAGCCGCACCGGAACGGTCTCGGTGAGCTTTCCCGAGGGGTTCACCGCTCCGTAGAGCACGTCGGCGACAGCGCCGCCGCCGGCCTGGCCGAGCAGCCACGTCTCGACGATCGCCGGCACCCGCTCGGCGAAGGGCAGCGCGACGACGCCGCCGTTCGAGAGCACGACCACCGTGGTGGGGTTCGCCGCGATCACGGCGTCGAGCACCTCCAGCTGCGCAGCGGGCAGATCGATGTGCTCGCGGTCGAAGCCCTCGGATTCCTCGGCAGCGGGAAGGCCGAGGAACACGACGGCGACGTCGGCTGCGGATGCGACGGCGACGGCCTCGGCGCGCAGGTCGTCGGCCGAACGGCCGGATGCCGCGATGTCGCCACCTTCGACAGCGAAGCCGGCGGCGTACGTGACGTTCTCTCCACCCACGGCACGGAGCTCGTCCCACGCGGTGTCGACGCGGGTGGGGTTGATGAGCGAGGATCCGGCTCCCTGGAAGCGCGGCTCGGTCGCGAAGGCTCCGATGACGGCGATCCTCTGCTCCGCGGCGAGCGGCAGCACGTCGCCGTCGTTCTTCAACAGCACGATGGAGCGTCCGGCCGCTTCCCTCGCGAGCGCATGGTGCGCGTCGACGTCGAGAGGACCTGCGACGGCAGGGCGCCGCTGCGCCTTGCGCACGAGATCGATCGCACGGTCGGCTGCGGTGTCGAGCACGCTCTCGTCGAGCTCGCCGGCGCGCACCGCGGCCACGAGCTGAGCATCCGTCCGCCCGCCCGACGACGGCATCTCGAGGTCGAGACCGGCGGCGACGCCAGCCACGCGGTCGTTCACAGCACCCCAGTCCGAGACGACCACGCCGTCGAAGCCCCAGTCATCGCGCAGCACCTGTGTGAGCAGCCACGGGTCCTCCGAGGCGTAGACCCCGTTGATGCGGTTGTACGAGCACATGACGGTCCACGGCTCGGCATCCTTGACCACGCGCTCGAAGCCGCGCAGGTAGATCTCGTGCAACGGACGCGGGTCCACGTCGGAGCTCGCGCGCATGCGATCGAACTCCTGGTTGTTGGCCGCGAAGTGCTTGAGCGAGGTGCCGACGCCCTGCGACTGCACTCCTCGCACCGAGGCCGCACCGAGGATCCCCGAGACGATCGGGTCCTCCGAGAAGTACTCGAAGTTGCGACCGCACAGGGGCGACCGCTTGATGTTGATGCCGGGGCCGAGCACGATGGCGACGTCTTCGATCGCCGCCTCGACGCCGATGGCCGCGCCGACGCGCTCGACGATCTCGGGATCGAACGTCGAGCCGATGCCGACAGCGGGAGGGAAGCAGGTCGCCGGCACACTGCTCGAGAGACCGAGGTGATCGGTGCCGCCTGCTTGCTTGCGCAGGCCGTGCGGGCCGTCGGTCATCATGATCGACGGCAGACCGACGCGCTCGATGGCCTTCGTCGTCCAGAAGTCCGCACCGCTGGTGAGCGATGCCTTCTCCTCGAGGGTGAGATCGGATGCCGATGTATCGGTCATGATGTTCCTTTCGCGGCGACGGCGGTGTCCTGCGAAAACTATATGCCAGTAAGTATTGGATCTCAAACGTTGTTCAGGATTACTCTCGAGGGATGGCACGACGAGGTTCATACGCGAAGGGCGTCGCCAGACGCGAGGAGATCCTCGAGAGCGCTCTCGATGTGATCGGCCGCAAGGGCTACCAGAACGCCTCGCTCAAGCAGATCGCCGAGCTGGTCGGCGTCACCCCCGCCGCGCTCCTGCACTACTTCGGCAGCAAGGAGGAGCTCTTCACCGAGGTGCTGCGCAAGCGCGACGAGCACGACGGCATGATGCCGCAGACGCTGAATCCGGTCGACGGCAAGTCCGCGTTCATCGATGTCATCCGCCACAACACCGAGGTCCCCGGAGTCGTCGAACTGTTCTCACGCCTCTCGGTCGACGCCGTCGACCCCGCGCATCCGGCCCATCAGTACTTCCTCGAGCGCAGCGAGAAGCTCCGCGAGAGCATCACCGACAGCTTCGTCCACGACGCCGCCCACCGGGCGACGCTCGACCCGGACACCATGGCACGGGTGATCCAGGCGGTCGCCGACGGGCTGCAGCTGCAGTGGATGATCGACCGCTCCGTCGACATGCCGGGCATCATCGGAGCCCTCATGGACGTGCTCTACCCGCCGACCGATCAGCCGGAGACGCCTACGCGCTGAACGCGGAGAACCGCCCACACCCTGACAGGCAGGAGGGGCGGTTCTTCGGGATGGTCCGTGCGGTCGGCGTGGACGTCAGCGGACGTTTCCGTTCGAGCAGGTCTGCTGCGCGGCCGAGTTGCCCTTGATCGTGTCAGGCAGCGCCACGACGTTCTCAGGTGTCGCCGCAGGGTCAGGCGTCGCCGCCTCGGCACCCGCGTCGGCGGGCGTCTGCGTGGCCGGATCCGTCACGACGACTCCGTCGTTCTCGGTGTTCTGATGCGTGACCTGCAGCTGGGCGTTCTCGTTGATCGCGTTCCACATGGCCTCGGCGGACTCCTTGTCCGGCACGACGCGGTTGGGGTCGGCCGGGTCCGCGAACGTCGGGTACTGCAGGAAGACGATGTCCTCGAACGGCACGGACTTCACCGCGAGCGCGATCTGCACGATCTTCATCGGGTCGGCGAGCGAGGTGCTCGCCTCGACGTTGTCGAGACCGGTGGTCGCGAGCTTCAACATCATGGGGACGTTGCCGAGCGTCTCGCCGCTGATCAGCGTGCGCGCCAGGCTCGACATGTACTGCTGCTGGTTGCCGATGCGTCCGAGGTCGCTGCCGTCTCCGACGCCGTGGCGGGTGCGGAGGAACTGCAGAGCGGTGATGCCCTCGATCACGTGGTTTCCGGCTGCCAGATCGAGGCCCGTGTAGCGGTCCTTGATCGGAGAGGCGAGGCACACCTCGACGCCGCCGATCGCATTCGTGATCTCGATCACACCGCCGAACGTGACCGATGCCGCGAACTGGATCTCCTGACCGGTGAGGTCGGAGACGGTCTTCGCGACGCAGTTGAGTCCGCCGTCGGTGTAGGCGGTGTTGATCTGCTGCTTGCTCATCGCGGAGTGCACGTCGCCCTCGGCGTCTTCGCACTCGGGGATCGGCACCATCATGTCTCGGGGCAGGCTGACGACGGTGATGCGGCGGGGCTCCTCCGACACGTGCAGGAGGAGATTCACGTCATTGAGCGTGCCTTCGGAGTCGGCGCCGGTGCAGCGTTCGCCGAAGTACTGCGCATAGGCCTCTTCGCACGTGTCGACACCGGTGAGGAGCATGTTGAATCCGCCCTCGTACTCGCTGATGTCCGGCGGCAGCTCCTCGGTGCTGTCCAGCTCGACCGCGTTGGCCGAGACCGTGCTCGAGAGGTCGTAGACGATGTACGAGACGACGCCGAAGCCGCTCACCAGGACGACGGCGAGACCGATCGCGATGAACGTCAGAAGCTGGCTGACGGGGCCCGGCGAGTGGAGCTGTCCGTGTCGCGCGATGGTACGACGGCGTCGGGTGTGAGGACTCACTCGGTGCCTTTCGGTTTCAGCGTGCGGTGCGGGGGGACACCGTTCCCTGGAATGCGGAGGGTGTGGGATTCGAACCCACGAGACATCTCTGCCCACTGGTTTTCAAGACCAGCTCCATCGGCCACTCGGACAACCCTCCCGACAGACGAATCTGCTGACAAGCCGTGAGTCTAGCCGAGTTCTATTCTCTCGCGCTGACCTGGGCGGCCGCTGGAAGCGTGTTCAGTGCCATTGCGAGCCCGCCGTCCTCGACGTCGCCGGTCACCTCGCCCGCGGCATCCTTGACCTCTGCGGGCGCCTGCCCCATGGCGACGGCACGGCCGTCGAGCCCCAGCGCCCACTCGAACATGCCGATGTCGTTGCGTCCGTCGCCGGCCACGAAGACCTGCCCGCGCTCGAAGCCGAGCTCGGTGCGCACGCGCTCGAGCGCCGTGCCCTTGTCGACGCCCTGCGGCGCGATGTCGAGCCACGCCGTCCAGCCGATCGCGTACGAGACCTCGTTGAGTCCTGCCTCCGCGACGAGGCGGTGGAAGTCCTCCTCGTCGTGACCCGGCGACACGACGACGACACGGGAGACCGGCTCGGCGACCAGCTCTTCGAAGCCGACCTGTCGTCCGCCGTCGAGCGTCCAGTCGTCCAGGTGCTCGGTGTACAGCCTGAGCCCCGAGCCGAGCTCGACCATGTACCGGGCCTCCGGCAGGCGGTCGCGCAGGAGAGCGAGCACGGGAGACGGATCGAACGTCTCGATGTGCCACCGCTCCCACTCGTCGCCCACCCGACGCATGGTCACCGCTCCGTTCGAGCACACCACGAACTGCGGGGTCAGCTCGAGCTGCTCGACCCAGCGACGCGTGGCCATCCAGCTGCGTCCGGTGGCGATCGTCACCTCGTGACCGGCATCCCGCAGCCGCGCGACGGCCTCGGGCACGCCGGGGCTCATCGTCTCGTCCTGCAGGATGATCGTTCCGTCGACGTCGAGCCCGACGAGCCAGGGGGCCGTCACGCGGTCGGCTCCAGAACCTCGAGCCCGCCGAGGTACGGCCGAAGCACCTCCGGCACGCGCACAGAACCGTCGGCCTGCTGATGCGTCTCGAGCAGCGCGACGATCCAGCGGGTCGTCGCGAGCGTGCCGTTGAGGGTCGCCACCGGCTGCGTCTTCGCGGTCTGGCCCTCGTGAGCCTCGGGCCGGTGTCGGATGTCGAGGCGGCGCGCCTGATACGTCGTGCAGTTCGAGGTGGAGGTGAGCTCGCGGAAAGCACCCTGCGTCGGCACCCACGCCTCGATGTCGTACTTGCGCGCTGCGCTGGAGCCGAGGTCGCCTGCTGCGACGTCGATCACGCGATAGGCGAGGCCGAGCGAGGTCAGCATCTCCTCCTGCAGAGCGACGAGACGCAGGTGCTCAGCTTCCGCATCCTCCGGGTTCGTGTAGACGAACATCTCGAGCTTGTTGAACTGGTGCACCCGGATGATGCCGCGGGTGTCCTTGCCGTGCGAGCCCGCCTCGCGGCGATAGCAGGTCGACCAGCCGGCGTACCGCAGCGCGCCCTTGCCCAGATCGAGGATCTCGTCCTTGTGGTATCCGGCGAGCGCGACCTCGCTGGTGCCCACGAGGTACAGGTCGTCGTCCTTGTCGAGGTGGTAGACCTCGTCTGCGTGCTCGCCGAGGAATCCGGTGCCCTGCATGATCTCCGGCCGCACCAGGGTGGGTGTGATCAGCGGCACGAAGTCGTTCTGCAGCGCCTTGTCGAGCGCGAGGTTCATGAGCGCGATCTCGAGACGAGCCCCGATGCCGCGCAGGAAGTAGAACCGAGCGCCAGACACCTTCGCGCCGCGCTCCATGTCGATCGCGCCGAGGATCTCACCGAGCTCGAGGTGATCACGGGGTTCGAAGTCGAATGCGGGCACCTCACCGACTCGGCGCAGCTCGACGAAATCGGCCTCGCCCCCGGCCGGGACGCCGTCGATGACCACGTTCTCGATGCGTGCGAGAGCAGCGGCCAGGGCCTCGGCGGCCTCGTTCGCCGCCTGCTGCGCCTGCTTGACGCGCTCGGCGAGATCCTTGGCCTGCGCCACGAGCGCCGCCTTCTCGTCTTTCGGCGCCTTCGCGACCTGCTTGCCGAACGCGTTCTGCTCGGCCCTCAGCTCCTCGAACGCGGCGAGCGCCGCGCGGCGCGATCGGTCGGCCTCGAGCGCGATGTCGACGGTGCCCTGGTCGTTGCCACGGGCGGCCTGAGAACGGCGGACGATCTCCGGATTTTCGCGGAGGAGTGCGAGGTCGATCATCCACCAAGTCTATGGTGCGGCCCGGGCGCGTCCGCCGCGACCGGGTGGGTCGACGCCCGGGTTAGAGTAGCGCCATGACCACGAGCGCCACCGGCCGACGCCAGGCGGCGCTCATCTACAACCCGATCAAAGTCGACGAGAAGCATCTGCGGGCCAGAGTCCGCGCGCTCTCGAGCGAGGCAGGGTGGGAGCACCCGGCCTTCTATCCGACAACGATCGAAGACCCCGGCCAGGCTGCGACGGCCCAAGCCCTCGCCCGCGCCGTGGATGTCGTGCTCGTGGCCGGCGGAGACGGCACGGTGCGCGCGGTCTCCGAAGCCATCGCGAACACCGGGGTGCCACTCGCGATCCTGCCGAGCGGCACCGGAAATCTGCTGGCGCGCAACCTGGGGCTCCCGCTGGCCGACCCGGACGAGATGATCCGCGCGGCGCTGGGCGAGTTCCGCCACGCGATCGACATCGGCTGGGCGCGCCTGACGCGGGAGAACGGCGAGCACGAGGAGCACGCCTACGTCGTTCTCGCGGGCGTCGGGCTGGATGCCGACATGATCGCCAACACCCGCCCAGACCTGAAGAAGTCGGTGGGATGGATCGCCTACGTCGACGGAGCCGCGAGGTCGCTCGTGACCGCCGAGCCGTTCCGCTCCGTGTTCCAGATCGACGACGGCCGCCTGCACTCGACCAAGGTGCACAGCATCCTGTTCGCCAACTGCGGCACTCTGCCGGCGGGCATCTCTCTGATCCCCGACGCGTCGATCACCGACGGCGTGCTCGACGTCGCCGTGATCCAGCCCACCGGCATGTGGGGCTGGCTCGGGGTCTGGCGCAAGATCTGGTGGGACAACTCGGTGCTGCGGCGCTCACGCGCCGGTCGCCGGGTGCTCGAACGTCGGGGCCGGGATGCCTCGGTGCACTACTTCCGCGGAGCCGCCGCCGAAGCGGCCGTGACCTCCCCCACCCCGATCGAACTCGACGGCGATGAGTTCGGGACCGCGGTGCGCATCACCTGCCGCGTCGACCCCGGGGCGCTCCTGCTGGCCCTTCCCGCCGACCATCCGGTCGCGTCGTTCTGATCGCTGCGGCTCGGGCGTCCGACTGCTGCGTCAGCCCCGTACCTCGACCGTGCCGTCGAGGCCGCCGCCGACGAGCGTGAGAGTGAAGGCGTCGTCATCGACGGCATCTTCGCCGAACTCCAGGATCGTCGCACGCGGCGCCATGTCCATGGTGCACACCTGGTCGTCGTCGGTCGCGAAAGTCGCCGTGCCCGAGGCGCCAGAGCCCTCGAGATCCTCGACCACGGGGGCGCAGCTCGACGAGCCCCAGGTGAGCAGGACCAGCGAGCCGTCGTCGAACCAGCCGGCGGTGGGCGCGTACTCGGTCGACGAGCCGGGAGTGCCGGTGAACGAGGGGTCGCCGTCGAGATCGACGTCGTCGACGACGTCGCCGTAGGTCACCTGCAGGGTGATCTCCTTCGTCGGGTCGACACCTTCCGGCAGCGCACCGACGCTCGCACGCGACGCCAGGTCGGCCGTGCATGCCTTCTCGCCGTCTCCCTCGGACTCCGGCTCGACGAGTGTCACCGAGACGGTCTGCCCTTCGGTCGTCACCGTGTCGACCTGCGGAACGCAGGTGGAGGATCCCCAGGTGACGACGGCGAACATCCGGCCGTCGTCGAGCAGCGTGCCTTCGACGTCATCCGAGTCGTCCGTGCTCTGGCCGGGCCCGCTCGAGGGGTTCGAGGTCGCCTGCGACCCGGTAGCCCCAGGGCCGATCGTGCACCCTGCGACGAGCAGCACGGCGGCCAAGGACGAGAGTGCGGCGATGACACGCGATGGGGATTCCATGCACACAGGGTACCGGCCGCGGTCTGCGGAGGGCACCCCCGCCTTGCCGCCCTACTGCAGCGCCGAGGTGAGGCGCGCGAGGTTGTCGAGGACGGTCGAGCGCAGAGGCTGCTGCATCCACTCCTCGAGAGTCAGCTCCCTGCTGAGGGAGCGGTAGACGTCTTCGACGGCGCGCATCTCGGAGACGAACTCCTCGCCCCGCACCAGCATCGACACCTCGAGGTTCAGACCGAACGAACGCATGTCCATGTTGCTCGAGCCGATCACGGCGACCTGGTCGTCGATGGTGAGGCTCTTCGTGTGCAGGATGTAGGGCTTGCGGTACATCCAGATCCGCACCCCGGCCTTGAGCAGCGCCTCGTAGTAGCTGCGCTGCGCGTGATAGACCATCGCCTGGTCTCCCTCTTCGGAGACGAACAGCTCGACCGCGACTCCACGGTCGACCGCGGCGGTGACGGCGAGCAGCAGCGCTTCATCCGGCACGAAGTACGGGCTGACGATCATGATCTTCTCTTTGGCCGCGTAGAGCAGCCCGAGGAAGAGACGCAGGTTGTTCTCGACCTCGAACCCGGGCCCCGACGGCACGACCTGGCAGTCGAGATCTCCCGACCCGGTCTCGGCGTGCGAGATGTCGATCTCCTGCAGGACCTCGTCGGTCTCGCTGTACCAGTCGCTGAGGAAGATGGCGTTCACACTCAGCACGACGGGGCCGTCGATGCGGACCATGAGGTCGACCCAGTGCAGACCGCGCTTGATGTTCTTGGGCAGGTTGTAGGTCGAGTCCGTGACGTTCTGCGAGCCGAGGAAGGCTACTTTGCCGTCGACGACGAGGAGCTTGCGGTGGTTGCGCAGGTCGGGCCGCTGCATGCGCCCCTTCAGCGGCTGCACCGGAAGCATCAGATGCCAGTTCGCGCCCATGCGATCGAGCCGCCTGACGGTCTGCCGATACTTCGGCTTCCATCTGTTCGCCCAGTGGTCGAGGAGCACGCGGACGTGCACGCCGCGCTCTGCGACCTCTTCCATCGCGCGGAAGAAGTTGTCTGTCGAGGCGTCGGCCTGGAGGATGTAGAACTCGATGTGGACGTAGTCCTCGGCCTTGCGGATCTCGTCGGCCATCGCGTCCAGCGACTCCTGATAGTCCGCGATCAGATGCGCGCCGTTGTCCCCCGAGATCGGCAGCGCTCCGAGCCTGTGGTTCATCTCGACGAGCGGGGGGAACCAGCTCGGCGCATCCGGTCGCAGGGTGCCGAAGTGCAGGTGCTCGCTCGTCTCGGCGATGTACTCGTTGATCTGATCCTGCTTGCGGCGGCGGGCGCGCGGCAGGCGCGGGTTCCCGATGAGCAGGAAGAGGAAGACGCCGATGAACGGGATGAAGAAGACCGCGAGCAGCCACGCCATCGCCGCAGTGGGTCGCCGGTTGCGCGGGATCACGATGATCGCCGTGATGCGGATCGTCAGGTCGAGGGCGATCAGGAACGCCGCGGTCCACCAAGCCCAGATCTCGGGCGTCATCCCTCGTCCTCTCGGCCGGTCGGCACTGCGACGCCGGGCGCGTCAGTGGGCACCGCGGACGGTGCGCTGGCTACACAGTAGCCGATGGTGCCGACGCCGCTCAGGAGCGCGGCGGCAGACCGCGCGCGGCCCGCTCCTCGGCCTCGATCCGTGCGTGCACCTTGCGTTCGGTGCGATCGAACCGCAGGATTCCGCGGAGCACGAAGAAGAACACGACGCTCACCCCGATGGTCGGGATGATCGACCATGCGGCTGCGAGCCAGAAGTTCTCCATGGCTCCATGGTACGCGACCCACTGCTCCTCCACACTCGGGGGCCTGCAGCTGATCGACGATCGGCGCTGTGGAATCGGACCGTCACGACAGCGGTGCGATGAGACTCGCCGGATGACAACACTGCTCCGTGCTTCCGGCTCCGCTGAGTTCCTCAGCATCGTCCCCTCCCTCGCAGGCTTCACCCCGACCGAGAGCCTCGTCCTGCTGCCGTTCCGAGGCACACGCACCTACGGTGCGATGAGACTCGACCTCCCCCGCGACGACGTCGAGCTCGAGGACTACGCGGATGCCGCGGTCGGTCTGGTCTCACGAGTCGAGCGAACGGATGCGGTCGCCCTCGTCGTCTACACGGACGAGGCTGCGCAGAAGACGCGCGATGGGCTCGTCCTTCCTTTCGCCGTGGAGGTCGACGAACTCCTCGGGCGCGCGGAGGACGCGGGACTGCGAATCGTGGACGCGCTCTGCGTGACCCCCGGCGGCTGGTCGAGCTATCTCGTCGACGACCCGCAGCTCCGCGCTCTCGATCGCACGGCCCCCGAGGTGCCCGGCGTCGGCGACGTTTCAGGCGACCAGCGTGCCGGCGCTGTTCTGCCGACGGCAGGCTTCGCCGACAGAGAGAGGGTGGGGCGAGCGCTGCGTGACGTCACCGACCTCCTCGCGCGGGGCGGAGAGGCCGGGCCGACGGGCGCCGAGAACCCTCAGGCGATCGCTGCGCTCGTGCTCCTCGAAGACATCCCGGCATTCTTCGAAGCCGTGCTCGCGTCACCCGATGATCTGCCGCCGTTCGCCACCGCCGCACTCCTCTGGTGCCTCGAACGCCCGCTGTTCCGAGATGTGGCACTGACGCAGTGGGCGACCGATGTCCACGGCGGCGAACGCACACTCGAGGCGCAGCTCACCTTCGCCGACTCCGGTTCCACGGTGCCGGACGACCTCGGCGAGGTCTTCCTCGGTCGAGGGCCCACTCCCGATCCGGAGCGGCTCGGGGTCGCCCTCTCACTCGTCCGGACCGCCGCAGCGCTCGCGCCGCGAGACACCAGGCCCGCACCGCTCACCGCTGCGGCATGGCTCTCGTGGGCGCTCGGCCGATCGAGTCACGCCGGGCAGTACCTCGATCTCGTGCGGGCGATCGACCCCGAATACGGCCTCGCCGCCCTGCTCGAGACGATGATCAACGCGGCGATGCTTCCGGAGTGGGCGTTCAGACGCGGCGCGACGCCCGCTACTTGACCAGCGGGAACAGGATGGTCTCGCGAATGCCGAGCCCCGTGATCGCCATCAGCAGGCGATCGATCCCCATGCCCATTCCCCCGGACGGCGGCATGCCGTGCTCGAGTGCCCGCAGGAACTCCTCGTCGACGGGCATCGCCTCGACATCTCCCCGAGCGGCGAGCTTCGCCTGTTCGACGAAGCGCTCGCGCTGGATGACGGGGTCGACGAGCTCGGAGTACCCGGTCGCCAGCTCGAAGCCGCGGATGTACAGGTCCCACTTCTCCACCACGCCCTCGATCGAGCGGTGCTCGCGCACGAGCGGCGAGGTGTCGACGGGGAAGTCCATCACGAAGGTGGGCCGCACGAGGTCGCCCTTCACGAAGTGCTCCCACAGTTCTTCGACCAGCTTGCCGTGCGTCGCCTGAGCGGGCAGGTCCACACCGTTCGTCTCGGCGAACGCGATCAGGTCCTCGACCGAGTCGCTCGGCGTGATCGTGCGACCGGAGGCCGCCGACAGCGACTCGTACATCGAGATGCGATCCCATTCGCCGCCGAGGTCGTACTCGGTGCCGTCGGCCCAGGTCACCGTGGTCGAACCGGCCACCGCGATCGCCGCCTGCTGCACGAGCTCCTGCGTCAGGGCGGCCATCTGGTTGTAGTCGCCGTAGGCCTGGTAGGCCTCGAGCATCGCGAACTCCGGGCTGTGCGTCGAGTCGGCGCCCTCGTTGCGGAAGTTGCGGTTGATCTCGTACACCCGCTCGATGCCCCCGACGACGGCGCGCTTCAGGTAGAGCTCGGGCGCGATGCGCAGATAGAGCTCGGTGTCGAAGGCGTTCGAGTGCGTGACGAACGGACGAGCGGATGCTCCACCGTGCTGCACCTGCAGCATGGGCGTCTCGACCTCGAGATAGTCGTGGCTGCCGAACGTCGCCCGGAGGCTCGCGTTGACCGCGGCGCGGGCGCGCACGGTCGTACGCGCCTGCTCGCGGACGATCAGATCGAGGTAGCGGCTGCGCACACGCCCTTCCTCGCTGAGCTCGGAGTAGGCATTGGGCAGCGGCAGGATCGCCTTCGAGGCGATCGCCCACGCATCGGCCATGATCGACAACTCGCCTCGGCGGCTGGAGATCACCTCGCCGTGCACGAACACGTGATCACCGAGGTCGACGTACTCCTTCCAGTCGGCGAGCGACTCCTCCCCGACGTTCGCGAGCGAGATCATCGCCTGGATCCGCGAGCCGTCGCCGGCCTGCAACGTCGCGAAGCACAGCTTGCCGGTGTTGCGGCTGAAGACCACGCGACCGGCGACGCCGACGACGACACCCGTCTCGGCACCGGCTTCGAGCTCGTCGTACTCGGCGCGCAGCGCGGGGATCTGGTGGGTCACGGGCACGCTGACCGGGAAGGCTCCCCCGCCGGCGTCCGCTCGGTTCGCGACCAGACGCTCGCGCTTGGCCAGGCGCACGGCCTTCTGCTCGTGCACGTCTTCTTCGGTGGCGGCGGTGGTCGTGTCGGGCGCGGCAGACGCGTCAGTCATTCGGGGCTCCTTGAAAGTCGTGTCCAGTTTACCGAGGTCGCGTCCCTCACCCCGCGGTCGAGTCTGGGTAGCCTCGAAGCATGGCAGCCACCAGACTCGCCCACGTTCTCGTCACGACCGGTCTCACCGCCGCTGCGCTGCTCATGTCAGCGGCTCCCGCTGCCGCAGCAGCGCCGCCCGCGGCCCCCGCGTCCGGTGCGACGGCGGTCCGCGCCGATGTCGACGACTTCGCGTACGCGTCGTGGGACGCGCGCTACGAGGTGGGGCTCGACGACGACGGGCGCGCCCGCATGCACGTCACCGAGACCCTCACGGCGCGCTTCCCCGACATCGACCAGAACAAGGGGATCGTCCGCGGACTGCCTACCAGCTACGAGAATGCGTGGCTCGATCCGCGTGTGCTGTCCGTGACCGACGAGACCGGGGCCGACGTGCCGTACGAGACCGAGAACGAGGACGGACTGCTGCTGGTCCTCACCGGCGACGACGACTACGTGCGCGGACTCACGACCTACGTCATCGAATACGAGATGCGCGACGTGATCCTCGCCGCCGACTCCGGCGTCGACGAGTTCTACTGGGACCTGCTGCCGCTCGACAGCACTCAGCGCATCGAGGCCTTCCATGCTGAGGTCGCGTTCGACGAGGCGATGACGGATCGGATGACCGGCGACGCGCGCTGCTACGCCGGCTACCAGGGCTCGACAGACGAGTGCGATCTGATCGCATCCTCGGACGGCTCGCAGCTCAGTGTCGAGGCGAAGGAGCTCTCCCCCGGCGAGGGCATCACGATCGCCGTCGGATTCGAGTCGAACACCGCCGCGCAGCCCTCGGCTCGGCAGCCCAACCCCGTGACCGACACAGTGCCCGCTGTCGCCGCGCTCGGTGGACTCGCGCTCTCGGTCGCCAGCTGGTTCACCGTCTCTGCCTTCAAGAGGAACCGGCGCAAGGCCAGCGGCATCATCGTGGCCCAGTACGACGTGCCGGACTCCCTGCCGCCGCTGCTCGCCGCCGCGATCGTGCCCGGAGCCAAGGATCCGATCCCGGCCGAGATCATCCACCTCGCTGTGCGCGGCACGCTCCGCATCGAAGAGGGGACGGACGCCGAACAGCCGCGGCTGCGGCGCCTTCCGGGTGGCCGGATCCCCGACCAGCTCGATGTCGAGGCGCTGGACGCGCTGTTCGCCGGCGCGGACTCCGCGGGGGTCGCCGAACTCCCCCACGCGAGCGAGGAGTTCGCCGCTCGCATGAAGACCCTGTCGCAGCACGGCATCGAGGCGGCTGTCTCACGCGGGCTCACCACGAAGGCCCGCAGCAGGGGCGCGATGATCGTGCAGTGGTGCGCGATCGGCATCGTGCTGGTCGGCTTCGCCCTGGGCATGTCGGGGATCATCGCGGGGAGGGTCTCGGCGATTCCCGCGTTCGTGGCGATCGCCTTCGGAGCGTTCCTCGTCTTCCTGTCATCCTTCTACAGCTTCTCGAGGCACACGGTGCTCTCTGCCGAAGGGGCTCGGCAGTACGAGTACCTCATGGGCGTGCGGGAGTTCATCCGCGTCGCTGAAGCCGATCGGCTGCAGATGCTCCAGTCGTACTCCGGCGCCGAGCGGCGACAGGACGGCAGCGCGAACGTGATCGTCGTCTACGAGCGCCTGCTCCCCTACGCGATGCTGTTCGGCATGGAGAACGAATGGGGAGCCCTGCTCGAGCAGGTGTACGCCTTCGAGCAGCGCGGGGCGACGTGGATCGGCGACCCCAGCACGCCGTTCGTCCACGGCCAGCTCATCGCATTCGCCGCCTCTTCGCAGGCTTCCGCGACGTACTCGGCGCCGAGCGCCAGCAGCTCGTCGAGCGCAGGCGGATCGTTCGGCGGCGGCTTCTCGGGCGGCGGCGGGGGCGGCGGCTTCTCGGGCGGTCGCTGACCTCAGAGGAGCGGCTGCGGGCCGGACGCGTCTCGGAGCGCCCGCTCGACGGTCGACTGCACGAGTGCAGAGAGATAGCCGCCCGGGTTCTCGATGCCGAGTTCGCCGAGGCGCGAGGTGGACTGCGCGATGATCGAGCGCGAGAACTCGGTGACGGTCTGGATCGCGTCGGCATAGGCCTCACGATCCGCCTCCGATATCACCACCGGCTCGCACCCCATCTCGACGGCCAGGGCCTGCGCGATGGGCAGCACTGCGGCGGGAGCGGTGACCGCCGCATAGCTCGCCTGCAGCTGCCGCAGATCGACCGAGGTGCCCGTGAAGGCGATCGCCGGATGCACAGCGAGCGGGATGGCTCCGCTCGCGGCAGCAGGCCGCAGCACCTCGATGCCGTGACCGGGGTCGGTGTGCAGCACGAGCTGGCCGAGCTGCCATCCTCCGACCTCGGCGATGCCGGTGATCAGAGCGGGCAGCTGGTCATGCGGCACGGCCACCACGACGAGCTCGCTGCGACGCACGACCTCGAGAGCATCGAGGATCGGCACGTCCGGCAGCACTGCTGATGCCCGGTCATCGTCCGAGCCGCTGGTGATTCCCGTGATCGCGTGTCCCGCTCCGGCGAGAGCCGCACCGATGACGGGCCCCACGCGCCCGGCCCCGATGATGCCGACCCCGAGGCGCCCGTCACGGCGCAGCGGATCACTCACCGTTCGGAGCCGGCGGCGCCGGAGGTGCCGGAGAGACGGGCGGCGCAGGAGGCGGCGAGACCGGTGACGCAGGAGGCGGCGAGACCGGCGGCGCGGGCGGTGCCGGAGCCACGGCCGGCCGAGCAAGAGGCGCCTGCGGAGCCGCAGGAGGTGCCGGAGGCGCCGGAGCCGCAGGAGGTGCCGGAGGCCCAGTCGGAGAACCGACCGGAGCAGCAGGCGGCGCGGGAGGCGGAGGAACGGGAGCCGCGAGATCGGGAGCCGCGGTGTCCGCCCCGGCGCCCGGGTACCCGGGAACCTGCGCCCCCTCGGCATCCGTCACGTACTCACCCCATCGATGGGTATGATCGCGCGCTGCGGCGGCGACCGCTGCCGAGCTCACGCCATCGAGGAGATACAGAGCGTCGTCGCGCTCGAGACCCGACAGATACCCCGTGATGAGGCCCTGCACGGAGTGCACCTGCGCACCTGAGACACGCTGCGCGCGATCGATCGGTCCCTGAGAGAGCGACACGCCCTGCAGTCGTGCCAGCGGGAAGATGGCCAGCTTGCGCCAGACGACTCCGCGCCTGAGCAGCAGTCCGAACTCGGTCAGCGCGAAGCCGTGCCGCTTCCACGACACCGGTCGGCGCCACCATGCGCGCCGCGGCATCGTCCGATAGGGATCGCCCTCGACCGGACCGAGGATGCCGTGCTCCCAGACGAGCGGGATGTCGGCGACCGGAGCATCCGGGAGGATCAGGGCGAGCACCCGTTCGACATCGGCGCGCTTGCCGACAGGAAGCACGACGTTGAACTGCTGTGCGGAGCCCGACGACTGCTGCGCGGCGCTCTTGCCGCTCATGCGGTTGATCCTGATGGTCCACCAGCCGAACGGACGCCACAGCAGCGACTGCGTGACCTCCACGGCGAAGATGCGCCCCGGCGGCAGCGTCTCGGTCACGGTCGTCAGCAGACCGTAGGTGATCCGCACGCCATCGGGCGTCGGAGCGATCGAATAGCGCAGCGACTTCGAGATCTGCGCCCAGGTGATTCCGACGATCGCGATGATCATGGGGATCCCGATGCCCAGCGTGATGCCGAGGCCGAGGAACCCGCCGATCGGATCGCCGTCGATCAGGGAGCCGATCGCGACGCCGCCGACCGCCACGCCGAAGATGATCCCGAAGAAGACGAACCAGATCACGCTCGAGATCAGCTGCGACCCGACCAGGCGACCGGTCGGGATCTTGACCACGCTCTCGGGCTCGACATCGGCGAGGTCGACGCCGCTGATCAGATCGTTGACCCCGGCGTTCACCGACCCGACGAGCTGCGCTCGCGCCGAACCAGGCGCACCGCCGGCGGCACCCGCGGCATCCGAGGGCCGCACTCCGGCTGCGGCATCCGCGGCTGTCAGTCTCGCCGCGCGCGCACCCGAGGCGAGACGCAGGATGTCGGTCCGCACCGCCTCTGCGCGCGGCGTCGCGAGGTACTCGAGCTCGACGTTGGAGTCTGTGCCCGCCCCGACGACCTCGAGCTTCGCGAGTCCGATGATGCGCGCGGGGAACGGGCGGGTGAGGTTGACGCCCTGAACCCGATCGAGCGGTGCGCGCCGGTGCGAGCGGAAGACGATGCCCTTGCGCACCTCGACATGATCGCCGGTGATCCGGAACTGCTGGAACCGCCACACGAACCAGAAGACGAGCACGAGCACGGCGACGAGCGCCAGCACGCTGAGCAGCACCACGATGAGCAGGTTGTTCTCGAAGACCCAGTCGACGGGATCCCCGCCCGAGTAGTCGTCGTAATGCACCTCATCGGGAGTGAAGAACTCGACGAACCAGGCGATGAGCCGATCACGCAGGTTGGCGATCGCGATACCCGCGATGATGATGAGCGCCAGCCCGCCCTTGAAGAGCGGGGTGAGCGGGTGCATCCGGTGCCACTCGCCGTCGGCGAGGGTCGCGTCCCGCTCCGGGGATTCGGCCGGTGCCGGGGGCGATGGGAAGGACTGATCGCTCACAGGCCCGTCCGGCGGGTCTCGGCGACGGCGATCAGGGTGTCGCGCAGCGCCTCGGCGGCAGCCTGGGCGAGTCCGGGGATCTGCACGCCTGTCGTCGCGGCGGCGGTGACCATCTTGAGCTGCGAGACGCCGAAGGCCCGGTCGAGGGGCCCCTGCGTGATGTCGACGAGCTGCATGCGGCCGTACGGCACCGCGATCATGCGCTGCCAGAGGATGCCCTTGCGGAAGACGATGTCGTCGTCGCGGAGCATGTACCCGATCGCCTTGGCCTGCCGGGGGAGGATCACCAGCGTGATCAGGGTGATGAGCACGATGACGCCTGCCGGGATCCACACCCAGGTCTGGTCGAGCACCAGCGCCAGCACGAGGGCGGCCGCCAGCACGAACGCGACGAAGATCAGATTCTGAAGGACCTGCGAGACCACGTAGCGCGGCGAGATCTGATGCCAGGTGCCGTCGAGCTCCAGCCTCGCCTCGTTGCGCACGGTGCGCAGCTGCGAGTAGGTGCCCTGGTCGAGGGCAGCGAGATCGGTGACCTCCGTCGAACTAAGCGGTGCCGGGGTCCCCGGCTCGATCTCTGGGTTCTGAGTCATCAGGATCCTTCGGCAGGGTGCAGAACTGTTCGGCGATGAGCGCGACGACCGCGAGCACGATCGCGCTTCCGATCAGTGCCACCATCGCCACAGTCGACCCTACCGGGGGATCGATCGGCCTGGAGAAAAGGAACGCCAGCAGCCCCGCACCGAACCCGGCCATGATCGCCCCGACCAGGCTCGATGCGCGGGCGAGCGTCACCGCACGGGTCGCGCGGAACGGATCGATGCGGATGCCGTTGCGAACGCTCGCACGCACCGGCCAGGCGACCCCCAGCGAGGCCCCGGCGATGAGCAGCAGCAAGACGGGCAGGAGCAGCGACGGTGTGAAGGTCGTGCGGCCCATCGCCGTCAGCATGTGGTCGAGGACGAAGCCCCCGGCCGCGGCGAGCACGGCGAGGACCGCGAGGAGTCCGAGGGAGGTGCGCTTCATGAGTGCTCCCGGCGACGCAGCCCGGCGACGAGCTCGGCCACGCGACCTCTGCCTGGCAGCACGGCGTCACTGTCGAGCTCGAGCCACGGTTCGAGCACGAACAGCCGCTCGAAGGCACGAGGGTGCGGCAGCTGCAGACCATCGCCGTCGGCCGACTCGTCGCCGTATGCGATCAGGTCGAGGTCGAGGGTTCGATCGCCCCAGCGCTCATGGCGCTCACGTCCGTGCTCGTCCTCGATCGCGTGCAGCATGCCGAGCAGGATCGACGGGGCGAGGCGCGTGGTCACCAGCGCGACCGCGTTCACGTATCCGGGGGCCTCCGGATCAGGCCCATCGAGCCGCAGCGCCACCGTCTCGAACAGCGACGACAGGCGCACGTCTCTGACCAGCGGCAGCCGCGCGATGCGCTCGGCTGCGGCGCGGATCGTGTCCTCGCGATCGCCGAGGTTCGCGCCGAAGGCGACGACGGCCACGGCCTCCTCCCGCCCGGGTCGGGGGCCGGGCAGGCTCGGCGGGTTGGCCAGGTTGCGACTCATCGCGATGCCTCCTCGGCGGATCGCTGCCGCGCCCGGCGCACCGTGACGGCGACATCGGAGAACGTGAGCGGGATCGGGGCGTGCGGCTTGTGCACGGTGACGGTGACCGAGTGCACCCGGGGGTCGGTGAGCGCGACTGCGGCGATGCGCTCCGCGAGCGTCTCGATGAGGTTCACCGGCTCGCCCGCGACGACCTCGGCGACCTTCTCTGCGAGCTCTCCGTAGTGCACGGTGTCGGCCACATCGTCCGATGCCGCGGCGTCGTTCAGCGGCATCCTGAGGCGAAGGTCGATCGTGAACTCCTGGCCGTTCTCACGCTCGTGGTCGTAGACGCCGTGCCGACCGAACACGGTGAGTCCTGTCAGGGCGATCTCGTCGAGGACATCCATGGTCCTACTTCCCCTCCCAGGCGTGCACGATGGCGAGAGCATCACGGGTGGCACCGACATCGTGCACCCGCACGGCCCACACCCCCGCCCGCGCGGCCAACGCGCTGGTGACGGCGGTCGCGAGATCGCGCCGCGCTTCCGAGACCTCCTCGGGGTTCACTCCGATGGTCTCCGCGAGGAATCGCTTGCGTGACGTGCCGATGAGCACGCGCGGGCCGAGCGCGACGATCTCGTCGAGTCCGCGCAGGACGCCCCAGTTCTGTCCGCCTCGCTTCGAGAACCCGATGCCCGGATCGAGGATCAGCCGCGACGGCGCGATCCCCGATGCCGCGGCCTCGCCCATCCGCTCCTGGAGCTCCCCCGCCACCTCGCGAGCAGTCCGACGGTAGATGGCGTTCGCATACATGTCTTCAGGGCTGTCGCGCCAGTGACCGATCGCGTAGTCGGCGCCGGATTCTGCGACCGCCGCGAGCATCTCGGGGTCGGCCAGTCCACCGGAGACATCGTTGACGATCCGTGCCCCCGCACGCACGGCTGCCGCGGCGGTGGAGGCGTTGATGGTGTCGATGCTCACGGGCGCTCCGGCAGCGACGAGGCGCTCGATGACCGGGAGCACGCGCTCCTGCTCGACCTCGACTCCCACCCGCTCGGCGCCGGGCCTGGTCGACTCGCCGCCGACGTCGAGCACGCTGGCTCCGTCGGCCCGCAGCCGCAGGCCGTGCTCGACTGCCCGATCGACGTCGAGATAGCGGCCGCCGTCGCTGAACGAGTCGGGCGTGACGTTGACGATGCCCCAGATGCCTGTCATCCGTGCGCCATCCCCGAGCCCGACGCCCCGATCAGCGCGATGAGCTCGGCCCGTGCGATCGGTTCGGTGTACTCGCCCCGGGCGGCGATCGTGAGCGTCGAGGCCTCCGGCTGTCGTCCGCCGCGCATGGTCACGCAGCCGTGGCTCGCGTCGAGCACCACGAGCACGCCACGGGTGTCGAGATGCTCGGCGATCGTGTCGGCGATCTGCTCGCCCAGGCGCTCCTGCACCTGAGGGCGACCGGCGAGGATCTCGACCACGCGCACGAGCGCCCCGAGTCCGACGACCTGCTCCCCCGGCAGATAGGCGATGTGCGCACGCCCGACGAACGGCAGCAGGTGGTGCTCGCACACCGACCGGAAGCGGATGTCCCTCAGCAGCACGGCACCCGACGGGAGGGTGTCGGGAGCAGGACCTCGAGCGACGCTGATCGTGTGCGCGAGAGGAGCCGCCGGGTCCTCTCCCACGCCCGAGAAGAACTCCGCATAGAGATCGCCCAAGCGGGTCGGTGTCTGCTTCAGTCCCGGACGATCAGGGTCTTCGCCGATCGCCTCGAGCAGTTCCCTGGTGAGCCGTTCGACACGCGCGCGGTCGACAGACACGGGTCAGGCCGTCGCGGGTCGAGCCTGGCCGGCTCCCGCCGATCCGGGCTGCGTGCGGGGAGCCGAAGTGGGCGCTTCGACCGAAGCCACCAGCGAGACGTCCTTCTTCGGGACCTCGATCGGAGGCCGCTCCGAGACGGGGCGGTCCTCGCTCGAGAGCCACAGCGGACGCTCGGGGAGCTTCTTCACCTCGGTGAAGATCTCCGCGATCTGGTTGTGATCGAGGGTCTCCTCCTCGAGCAGCGACAGGGCGAGGCGATCGAGGATGTCACGGTTGGCGCTGATGACCTCGTAGGCCTCGTTGTGAGCCTGCTCGATGAGCGCGCGCACCTCTGCGTCCACCCGCTCGGCAACCCTCTCCGAGTACTCGCGTCCCCTGCCCATGTCGCGACCGGCGAAGGGCTCGCCGCCCTCGCTGCCGAGCTTGACCGGTCCGACCTGGGTGGTCATGCCGTACTCGAGCACCATCTTGCGAGCGATCGACGTCGCCTTCTCGATGTCGTTCGAGGCGCCGGTGGTCGGGTCGTGGAACACGATCTCCTCAGCGACGCGACCGCCCATGGCGTAGGTCAACTGGTCCTGCAGCTCGTTGCGGGTGATGGAGTACTTGTCGTCGAGCGGCAGCACCATCGTGTAGCCGAGAGCCTTGCCTCGGGGCAGGATCGTGATCTTCGTGACGGGGTCGGTGTAGTTCATCGCCGCGGCAGCGAGAGCGTGACCGCCCTCGTGGTACGCGGTGATGAGCTTCTCCTTGTCCTTCATCACGCGGGTGCGACGCTGGGGGCCCGCGATCACGCGGTCGATGGCCTCGTCGAGCGCACGGTTGTCGACCAGCTGCGCGTTCGAGCGAGCGGTCAGCAGTGCGGCCTCGTTGAGGACGTTCGCGAGATCCGCTCCGGTGAAGCCGGGGGTCTTGCGGGCGACGACCTCGAGGTCGACGCTCTTCGACAGCGGCTTGCCCTTGCTGTGCACCTCGAGGATCTTCTGGCGCCCGCGCAGGTCGGGGGCGTCGACGCCGATCTGGCGGTCGAAGCGGCCGGGGCGCAGGAGAGCCGGGTCGAGGATGTCGGGGCGGTTGGTCGCCGCGATCACGATGACGTTCGCGTTCGGGTCGAAGCCGTCCATCTCGACGAGCATCTGGTTGAGCGTCTGCTCGCGCTCGTCGTTCCCGCCGCCCATGCCGGCGCCGCGGTGGCGACCGACGGCGTCGATCTCATCGATGAAGATGATCGCCGGCGCGTTCTCCTTGGCCTGGTTGAACAGGTCACGGACGCGGGAGGCGCCGACACCGACGAACATCTCGACGAAGTCAGAACCCGAGATCGAGTAGAACGGGGCACCGGCCTCTCCGGCGACGGCGCGGGCGAGCAGCGTCTTTCCGGTTCCTGGAGGGCCGTACAGCAGCACGCCCTTCGGGATGCGGGCGCCGATGGCCTGGAACTTGGCCGGGTCCTGCAGGAACTCCTTGATCTCGTGGAGCTCCTCGATCGCCTCGTCTGCACCCGCGACGTCGGCGAAGGTGACCGTCGGCGTCTCCTTGTTGACGAGCTTCGCCTTGGACTTGCCGAACTGCATGACCTTGCTGCCGCCGCCCTGCATCGACGAGAGCAGCCACCAGAACAGCAGGCCGAGCAGCACGAGGGGAAGAAGAAGGGAGAGGATGCCGTCGAACCACGTCGCGCGCGGCACGGCGTCGTTGAAGCCGTCCTTCGGTTCGGCGGCGTTGATCGCCGAGACGACCTCTTCGGCGCGCGCCTCGACGTAGTAGAACTGGACGTTCTCCGAGCCCTCGAACGCCTTCGACAGGGTCATGTCGACGCGCTGGTCTCCGTCGGTGTTCACGACCTCGGTGACCGTCTTGCCGGAGAGCAGCTCCAGACCCTCCTGGGTCGTGATCTGCTTCGGCGCGCCGAGGTTCGAGATCAGCAGGAAGCCGCCGAACAGCAGCAGACCGATCAGAGCGACGTAGATCAGCGGATTCCGAGTGAGCTTCTTGACATCCATGGTCGGATCAGCGTATCGCGCGGGCCCTAGGTGGCCGCTGTGCGTTCACCCACGGCGTAGCGGTGCGCCCCGAGCAGCCGATCAGCTGTAGACGTGGGGAGCGAGCACCGCGACATCGCGCAGGTTGCGGTAACGCTCGTCGTAGTCGAGGCCGTAGCCGACGACGAAGTCGGTGGGGATGTCGAAGCCGACGTACTTGCAGTCGATGACGACCTTCGCGGCCTCCGGCTTGCGCAGCAGTGCGAGCACCTCGATCGACTCCGCACCGCGCGACTCGAAGTTCTCGAGCAGCCAGCTGAGGGTGAGGCCCGAGTCGATGATGTCCTCGACGATCAGCACATGCTTGCCGTTCAGGTCGGTGTCGAGGTCCTTGCGGATCTGCACCACGCCGCTCGACTTGGTGCTCGCGCCGTAGCTCGAGACCGCCATCCAGTCCATCGGGGCGTGGAAGGGGAGAGCACGTGCGAAGTCGGCCATGACCATGACCGCGCCCTTGAGCACGCCGACGAGGATGATCTCCTTGCCCTCGTAGTCGGCCGCGACCCGAGTTGCGAGCTCATCGAGCTTGGCGATGATCTCCTCCTCTGTGACGAGGATCTGAGCAAGGTCGTCCTGGATCTCCGCGGCGCGCATGGATTGATTTTAGGTGACGCACCGGCATGGTCCCGCACAGGATCCGCAGATCGTCCACCAGAATTCCGGGTACAGGTCCGGCATCCGCACTACTGTGGCGCTTGAACGGGCGTGGGCCCGCAGACGGAAGGATTCACCCATGGCACTCGACGACATCCTCACGCAGGTCCCGATCGACGACATCGCCGCGAAGCTCGGAGTCCCCCCCGACGTCGCCAAAGAGGCAGTCGAACAGGGCGGCGCCGTGCTGCTCGGCGGCCTCGCCAAGAACGCGTCCACCGCGGAGGGCTCTGCGGCGATCGAGAACGCTCTGAAGCGCCACCAGGGCAAGGCCGGGGCGGCGAAGGTAGACGACATCGATCAGGCCGATGGCGGCAAGATCGTCGCGCACATCCTCGGCGACGACGAGAAGCAGGTCACCGAGAAGCTGACGGAGTCGAAGGAGACCGCCGGCATCGACTTCGGCAAGCTCCTCCCGATCCTCGCCCCGATCGTGATGGGCCTGATCGCCAACGCCACGAAGGACAAGTCCGCGAAGCCCGACGCTGCAGAGACGCAGTCGGGTGGCGGCGGCATCGGCGATGTGATCGGCGGGATCCTCGGCGGCGGCAGCTCGTCGGGCGGCGGCGGCATCGGCGACCTGCTCGGCGGCATCCTCGGCGGCGGAAAGTCCTCGGGTGGCGGCGGCATCGGAGACCTGCTCGGCGGCCTGCTCGGCGGCAAGAAGTAGCAGCGGCCCCCGCCTGACCAGAACCCCTGCGGCCCCCGAGGACGGGACCGCAGGGGTTCTCTCGTCGCTGCGGGTCGCGGGATGCTGCGACTCAGCGCGCGGTGAAGACGATGCGTCCGCCCACCCGGGCCGCCGAGCACGACGGCAGGTCGATGGGTCCCTGACCCGCCCAGTCCGTGGCGAGCCGCGCGACCTCGAGAGTCTGCAGGCGCGTCAGGCTCACCCCGAACTCGCTGTCGACCACCAGTCGGATGATCCGATTGCGCAGAGCCGCCGGATTGGCGGCGAGAGCGGCGACGCTGACCGAGATCCCTGCCTCGGCATGCTCGACGATGTCCTCGATCGTCTCGTGGATCATCTCGTCGAACGCCTCGGCGTCTTCCCGCAGCTGTTCGGCCGTGCGCGCCAGAGCCTCGGCGATGCCGGGGCCGAGTTCCGCTTCGAGCACCGGCAGCACGCGGTCGCGCACACGCACCCGCGCGAATCGCTGGTCTGCGTTGTGCGGGTCGTCCCAGACCTCGAGGTCGGATGCCGTGCAGCACGCTCGTGTGGTCTCGCGCCGCACCGCGAGCAACGGCCGCACCCAGCGCAGCCCGTCGTCGTCTTCGCGCACCGGCGCCATCCCCTGCAGGCTCGCCGCCCCGGATCCGCGGGCGAGACCGAGCAGCACCGTCTCGGCCTGGTCGTCGAGCGTGTGTCCGAGCAGCACGGCTGAAGCGCCGGCATCCGCGGCAGCGTCCTTCAGCACCCGATACCGCGCGTCGCGGGCCGCGGCCTCCGGACCGCCGTCCTCGCCCACCTCGACCCGGACGATGAGAGCGTCGAGCCCCAGCGCCGCCGCCGTTCGCGCGGCGCGTGCGGCGACAGCATCCGATCCGTCCTGAAGACCGTGGTCGACCGTGAGACTCCCCGCTCGGAGTCCGAGCTTGGGGGCTTCGAACGCGGTCGCCGCGGCGAGCGCGAGCGAGTCCGCTCCCCCGGAGAGAGCGACGACGACGGTCGATCCCGCGGGCAGATCGGCGAGCGCGGTGCGCACGGCGAGGCGGATCTCGGCGATGGCGGGTGATAGCGACGGCACAGACCAACGGTAGATCACGAGGATGGATCGCCGCGCAGGTCTCGCGCTCTGCGGGCTCTGCGTCCTAACCTGGCGCCGTGACGGATCACCCAGTGCGTTTCAGGGCAGTGCGGTTCAGGACAGAGCGGTTCAAGGCGTTCGTCGATGCCGTCGTCGCGATCGCGATGACTCTGCTGATCCTTCCGCTCATGGAATCCGTGTCCGAGGCCGCCTCCGGCACGCTCAGCACGGCCGAGTTCTTCGTCGAGCATTCGGGTCAGCTGCTGAGCTTCGGGCTGAGCTTCGTCCTCATCGCGACGTTCTGGATGGGCCACCATCGGCAGTACCGCGACGTCGAGTGGGTCACGGGCCCGCTGCTCTGGATCAACATCGCCTGGATGGCGACGATCGTCTGGCTGCCCGTGCCGACCGCGATGATCGGACAGATGGAGACCGACTCTCTGCAGCCGGTTGTCTACATCGGCACGCTGATCCTCACGCAGATCACGACCCTGGCTGGGTGGCTCTATCTGCTGCGTCATCCCGACTTCACGACGACGCCGGTCGACGTTCTGCGAGCTGGCGTGATCGGCGACCTCGCCGCGATCATCCTGTTCCTGATCGCCCTCGCGATCGCGGTGTTCGTGCCGTCGCTCGGCTACGCCGGGCTCCTCGTGCTGCTGCTGACAGGGGTCGTGACGACGCTGCTGAGCCGGGCGTCGCGGCAGGCGCCCAGGCCATCCACCGGCCGCGGGTAGGCTAGTGCGCGGCATCCAACCGTCATTTCTGAGGAGCACACGCATGGGCGCACACGACGCCGTCATCGAGATCCCGCGCGGCAGCCGCGTGAAGTACGAGGTCGACCACGAGACCGGACGAGTGCACCTCGACCGCGTGCTCTACACGACCTTCGGGTACCCCGCCGACTACGGCTACTTCGACAACACCCTCGGAGAGGACGGCGACCCACTCGACGTGCTCGTGCTTCTCGACCACGCGATCTACCCCGGCGTCGTCGTCGAGGTGCGACCCGTCGCCGTGCTCAAGATGAGCGACGAGGCCGGCGGAGACGACAAGCTCGTCGCCGTGCTGTCGAAGGACCCCCGTTGGGCACACATCCAGGACATCGGCGACGTCGCCGAGTTCACCAAGAAGGAGATCGAGCACTTCTTCGAGCACTACAAGGACCTCGAGCCCAACAAGTGGGTCAAGGTCGACGCGTGGGGCGACGCCGCAGAGGCGCAGCGCATCCTCGACGAGGCGATCGTCCGCTTCGGCGAGCAGGGTCACTGACCCCTCGCTGCAACGAGGAAGACCCCCGGATCCGCACAGCGGTCGGGGGTCTTCCTCGTCGTGGACGCGGAACTCAGACCGAGACGCCGCGATCCGCGAGGAAGGTGATGGGGTTGGTGTACGCGCCGTTGATGTAGACCTCGAAGTGCAGGTGGCAGCCGACGGATGCTCCGGTGTTGCCGGCGTAGGCGATGACCTGACCGGAGTTCACCCAGGTGCCGCTGCGGACCGCGAATCCACCGTCCCTGATGTGCGCATAGCCGGAGGAGACTCCGCCGCCGTGCTGGATGCGGATGTAGTTGCCGTAGTTGCCCCGGGGGCCGGCGTAGTCGACGGTGCCGGACTGCGCCGCGTAGATCGCCGCTCCGCAGCCGTTCGCGAGGTCGACGCCGTAGTGGTAGCCGGAGCATGCCGCGCAGGGCTTGGGACGAGGGCCGAACCCCGCGCTGCGGTGGCCGCCGTGCGGTCGGACCCAGCCTCCCGATCCGGGTGACCCGCCGACTCCTCCGCCGCCACCGCCACCGCCGCCATTGCCTGCGGCGGCAGCAGCGGCCTCGGCCGCTTCGCGACGCTTGCGTTCTTCCTCCGCGACGCGCACGCCCTCCTGGTAGCCGGCCACGGTCGTCGCCGTGGCGTCCTTCAGGGCGGCGAGCTGCGCCTGCATCGTCGCGAGGTTGGCCGACTGCTCGTCGAGCGCCGCCTGGGCGGCGTCGGCTGCCGCCTGGGCCTCGATCATCTTCTGCTCGGCGATCTGCTGCAGACGGTCGCGCTCGGTGCGGGCGACGACGGCCTGATCGGTGAGCGCCTGGGCCGAGTTGCGTGCGGCGACCGCGTTGTCGTGCACCGTCTGGTTGTACTGGTAGACCTTGTCCATCGTCCCGAGACGAGAGAGCAGCTGGTCGGCGTTGTCGGCCGAGCCGGCGAAGAAGAGTTCGAGGGCGGTGTCATCGCCCCCGTTGCGATAGAGCTGAGCGGCGAGCTGGGCGGCCTTCTTGGTCGCGTCGTCGGCGACGAGCGCCTGCTCGTCGGCCTTTGACTGGAGCTCATCTGCGACGGCGATGGCGTCGAAGTACGCCAGCTGTGCGGCGTTGTACTCCTCGCCGGCGAGGACGGCCTTCGCCTGCGCGTCTGCCACCCGCTGCTTGAGCGACTGGATGAGCCCCTCGATGCGCGTGACCTCGCCTGCCTTCGCGGCCTCGTTGTTCATCGCGTTCTGGACGTCGTCCCAGCTGGGATACGTCGCCGCGTACGCGGCGGTCACGCCGTTGGAGACGCCGAAGGCGCTGAGGGCGACGACGCTGAGCGCGCCGAGAGTGAGGGCGCCGCGACGGGTGACCGAGCGGTCCTTCCAGAACGCACGGCTCTCCGCGGGCGTCGGCGCGCAGCCGCAGTCGTCGGATGCCGCCGCAGCAGCATTCGTCGTCGAGTCCTTGTCGTTCACTCGGCCCCTTCCGCCGGTTTCACAAATGCCACACTAACAACTTCTTTCACATCCGCACCAGGAGGCGGACAGCGCGAGAGGACACAGCGATACGGGTCCATCGTCCTCCCGAACACGCCCGGGGTACATCAGGCTCGCCCTCGATTCGCGTTTTGCTCAGATCTTCCCTTATGCTTGAGCGTCGGCAAGGAAGTCCTCCGGGACAGACTTCGGCCCCATCGTTTAGCGGCCTAGGACGCCGCCCTTTCACGGCGGTAGCACGGGTTCGAATCCCGTTGGGGTCACTCCTTCCGGTATAATTGAAAACAAGTATGGCCCTGTAGCGCAGTTGGTTAGCGTGCCGCCCTGTCACGGCGGAGGTCGCGGGTTCAAGTCCCGTCAGGGTCGCTCT
>Ga0308167_1000957_pt1 | contig 40344 bp, 48 predicted proteins | sample PhyCR1_2_FD_202138 | JGI IMG/M metagenome (GOLD analysis project Ga0308167, IMG submission 202138) | Phyllosphere microbial communities from UC Gill Tract Community Farm, Albany, California, United States - DLSLRC.R1 | ecosystem: Host-associated > Plants > Phyllosphere > Unclassified | place... | reverse complement strand
GATACGCTGACTCAAGATCTTAAACATCCGGTGGTGGGAAGCATTGTTCCTACCTTTGCAATGGCTGCAATGGTGGTTTCTAAGGCGCTGGGTAACTTTATGCCGACGGCGGGCCAGATGCTTTGGCTGGGGGCTGTTATTGTTCATCTGGTCTCGCTGTCGCTTTTCATTTATCACCGCGCGAAAGAACCTAAACTGCATCATCTAGTTCCAAGCTGGTTTGTGCCGCCAGTGGGTATTATTGTGGCGGATGTGACTTGCCCAAGTGAGGCCTACACTGAGTTTGCACTGATTTTATTGGCAATTGGGATGGTGAGTTATCTGCTGATGCTGCCAATGATGATCTACCGCTTCATGTTTCGCGATGAAGTGCCCGATGCGGCAAAACCAACGATTGCCATTATGGCGGCACCGGCCAGTTTGTCATTAGCGGGCTATCTGAGCGTTGTCAAAGAGCCTTCAATGCTGATTTGCGCGGTATTGCTCGGTATTGCACTGTTGATGACCATAGTTATTTATTGTGCTTTCTTCCGCCTAATGCGTTTGCCATTTAGCCCAGGCTATGCCGCTTTTACGTTCCCAATGGCGATTGGCGCTACCGCACTTTATAAAATGGCAAACCTCGTGGGCAGTTACCCGGAAGCGGCGGAGTATGCGCGTCAACTGCATATGATGGCGACGGTAGAAGCAGTGATTGCGACGTTAGTTATTGGCTATGTCTCCGTAAGGTTTATTCATAACTACCTGCTGCCGCAGCGATTGAATGTTCATCAAGGCATGGTGAAATAAATGAGTTTAAGGAAAAACGTAGTGAAAACGTCCGATCAGGCTTTTTGGGTTCCTGCTGCTGCTTTAGCGCTCTTTATTGTTTGTTTTATTTGGGCGCTGTTTTTATAAATCACGCAAATAAAAATATAGAGGCAGCCTTACAAAAAGGCTCCAGCCACTGAGTGACTGGAGCTTTGCTTATGATGGGCACGGAGTGCCGGATATTGACCGCGCAAGATAATGCGTATGTAGATATATATCGGCTAACTTATCCACGCTAGATTGTTCCATCTGAGCGCTGGCATATTCGAGCACCATCCACAATAGGGCACTACACTGCTGAATAACTAAACCCACTGAATGGCATGAAAGTGAATCTTGTTGCTGCTGTAGCTGGATTAATTCATTGTTGCTCATATTTAACAGATTAAAACTTAGTGCCAGCACATCGAGTAAATTACCGTGGAGCCCGTTTTGAGTATTAGTACTAATTACCTGATGCAGGCATGACATGTTGTTTTGTAGGATCTGTATGGTCGAGTCTTTCATGACTCACTCCTGAGTATGCCAGAGGGCTTAGTTTCGTTATTTGAGTCTGAGTAGAATCGAATTGCCAACGCGAGCTATAGGCTTGATGTTGAGCATATAGCGTTAAATAAACACAACAAACGAAGAAAATGAGAAATGAGAAGGTGGTTCCAAACAGATTGAATCTGACGTGTAATGCAATAAATATAATGGAATTAAGTTCTCACCCGCCAGAAATTGATGGGTGAGATGTCGGTATATTAGGCGTCAGATTTTGGCGGTTCGCCAACGGCAGGTGCTAGCCAAATTGCAAAAGCGACCAACGCTAACACCACGATCATGGCGGAGCGCAATCCCCAATGCTCACCTAAAAAACCTAGCATTGGAGGCCCAACCAAAAATGCAATATAACCTGTGGTTGCCACGGCACTAACGCGAGCCGCTGGATTTGGCCCTGTGTCACTGGCGGCTGACAACGTAAGAGGGAAGCCGAGTGAAGCGCCTACGCCCCAAAATAAAACTGAAGCGCTGACTAAAAATGTATTTTCAGCAAAAATAATTAACCCTAAGCCGATAACGCCGAATATAGCGCTGCCCCGAACGACATTAACGCGGCCAAATCGACGCAGGAAATATCCCCCGCAGAAGCGCCCAATGGTCATTCCTAAGGCAAAGCCTGTATAGATTAACGAGCCTGATGTAGGGCTGAATCCATGACCGTCTACCATTAATAACGGCAACCAGTCGTTGGCTGAGCCTTCGGCAAGAGCCATTGCAAGGACAATTAAGCCAATAAGCAACAGACGCTTATCTCGCCAAACAGTTGTTTTAGCCTGTGTAGTCTGGTTGCCATTCTGCGCATGTTCTACTGGACGCAGGCCATTCCCCTTGGGTACGGATTTTAGTGCCCACAATGTTGCCGGAACGCAAATAACACCAATTAATAAAAGATGCCACTGTATGGGGAAATTTACCGAGGTAAGTCCATTACCAACCCCAGCGCCAACCAGTGTCCCTAAGCTAAAACAGCCATGCAACATAGGAAGAAGGGGGCGATGTGATATGCGTTCTACATCGGCGCCCTCAACGTTAATGGCTATTTCAGCAGAGCCCATACCTGCCCCAAATAAGCATAACCCAGATGAAACGGTGATCGCCGATGAGAAAAATGCTCCGAGGGCAACCAGCAAAATACCGGCGATCACTAAGCCCGTTCCTGCAGCAATAACGGGTTTAGTGCTAAAGCGCTGCACTAAATAGCCAGAACAGAGAATTCCAGCCATTGAGCCAATCGACAGACCAAAAAGAACAAGCCCCATCTCTGCGGTCGATGCGCCAAGTTTGTCGCGTATTGCGGGAGTTCGTGTTACCCATGACGCCATTGATACGCCAGGTAAGAAAAAGAAAACAAAGAGGGCGAGGCTGCGCTGTTTTAACGTGGGGCTGGGCAAAGGAACCTTCCTAGAAGTGCAAAGACAGAAAATATCTATCGTTCGAAGCGTAAGTTAACATAGCTACACTAACCTTTTTCATTCGTATTTCAAGAGGAAATAGTAATGATTACAATGAATAGCATCGTGTAGATAAATGGTGAACCTAATGTTAGGTGTGTTCTTTACTCAAAACGTGAGCATTAAACCCCTGCATGTCTAATTATATTTAAAAGGTTTAAACACAATCAGGGCAATAAATTCCAATGAAAAAACATAATAATTTGCATGCTATAAGTATAGCCTCGTTACGATTGTGATTATTTAGCCATCACAGACAAAAGAAAACGCTATGCTTATATAACAATTTCACTATTAGAGAGATTAAATTTCTTATCATTGCTAATATATTGTACATGACTATTGGTCTGTGCAAAATTGCATTATTTGTAGAATAATCTCAAGGGGTTTTAATATGTTGCTGACAAAAAGTTATAAAAAGGGAGTTTTTATTACTATGTCATTAACAACGATGGTTCTGGCATTCTTTTTGTGGAATGACTACCAAGGCTTAAAAAATTACCTAGGTTACACGGTAGATAAAGGCCGTTCTGCTATCTTTGCTGAAGAATATATAAATCAAAAAATAGCACTTAATTTAATAAAGTCATTTTCAATTTCCGAATATAAAAATAAAAAAGCAGACTCAAGTGTGCTGAGTATCTGTAACCGTATGGAGAGCATAAATGATATTTATGGTTTGAATTTAACTGGACATAAGTATCCTAAACTAGCTGGAACGCTACAAACTAAAAATTCATCCTGCGAAGATTGGGCTAGAGATATAAAATATCTTGCGAAGTTTAATAGTCAAGAAGAAGCAATCTCTCAAGAGTACAGTTTTTCTAATTACCATTGGAAAGTGCAAGATAGCATTAGATACTATATTGACTTTGAAAATCAATACATATACATCAATAAGTTAGTTGATAGCTCTCGATACGCATTCAATAATTGGTTGCGATATAATGGAAAGTTTATTGATGTAGATAGCAATGCCAGAAGCATCAAAATTGATGATGAAGCATTGAGGAGTTTACACGATGGGCAAAGTGTTACTTCACATATATATGATGACGGTTATACCGGTGATAAAATAATTAGCATGATCACACCGTTGTTTTTTGGTGGGAATCTTAAAGGTATAATTGTAACTGATGTAAGTATCAACGAGCTAGCAAAGGCATTCTATACATTTGATCGCCCTTTCTTATGGAAGTATCTTACACTTTCAGTTATAGATAGAAATTCATCTGAAGAGATCAATTTCAATCAACCAGATAAACAATTATTTGGCATTTTGAATTACGACAAAGATATTACTCTATATTATACTGTCCATCTTAAGTTGGATGTTCAATATTTCATTTTAAATAACTTATTTCTTTTTATTTTATATATATTCATAACGTATTCCATCTGTAAGTATTTAAAATATCAGATATCAAAAAATGAAATTTTGTCTTTGGAAAACATAACCGATTCTATGACGGGGTTATATAATAGAAAAATACTAACACAGACTCTGGATGCTCGTTTAAAGTCATTAACTGAAAAAAATACTCCTGTCACTATTATTGCTCTTGATTGCGATAAATTAAAAGTCATCAATGATACTTTAGGTCATCACATGGGGGATAAGGCAATAACTTTATTGGGAGACGCAATACAAACCTCTATAAGAAAGAGTGATTATGGTATTAGGCTCGGCGGTGATGAGTTCTGTATTATTCTTATCGATTGTGATGTAGAGCGTGCTTTTATCACTATTGACTTAATCAAACAGAAATTAAAAGTGATAGATACAGATGCTATTGTTAACTTTTCATATGGCTGTTACCAGATGAAATCCGGTGATACGTTGAGCGATGCACAAATTATAGCTGATGAGTTGCTGTATAAGCATAAGAAAACGAAGGGCTAGGATATATTTTTTTGAATTTTTGCTTTAACGTCGATTTTGAACCTCATGATTCTTCATATTTAGTCTCAGTGTGTGGTTGTATGTCGCGTTATATGGATAATCTTCGTTTATTTCGGTGAAAGTATAAGAAAATCTATAAGCTTGTTCCATACAGACTCTTTACTCCTCATTGGACTGAGTAAGTTGGTTTGCATAAAATACAGCCATGTTAATGTGCTATATTTTATGCGTCATCCTTAATAATATTTATTAGTATTTTAGCTCACTCTTTTTGATCTTAATATGGACTTTATAAGATGCGGGAGATATGGTTGAATTTCTATATAACTCTTTAGCTGCAAAGGCTCGCAGATCATATGGTTCTGTATTTTTATCAAAGAAGACAAGATAAAAATAATAATCATCTACTTCCTCTTTTGATACAGAAAGCTCGTTTTCAGATAAGAAGAACCTATAGTCATCTGCCTTTAACCGCTTAACTGCTTTTACCTCAATAAGACGCCGCTTATGTGACTTAGATAAAAAATCATATCCGAATTTTGGCTTCTTTGTCTGATCTATGACAACTGGCATTTTGCCACCTTTTCCCTGTAATCTTTGAATTTCCCAATTGTAGGCAAATGTCTCAGCTTTCTTTCCTATAAGATCCCTCTGAGATTGAATGTCATCAAAATCAACTTCATCATAGTCAATTTCTTCTGGTGTAATTAAGATATTCTTACTATCAAACTCATTTTTTATATATTTCATATATAAAAATGACATGAACTTATGATTGCTCCACCCCTTGGTGTAAGGATCTGATTTTTTAATTTTAAGTATTTCATTCTGATACTGGCTGCAGTAAAGATTGTCGGGGAGGTTCAAATACATACCGATTTTTTGCAGATGCTCTTTGCTGCAGATATTTATGAATGCGTTAGGGAAATATAAGCTTAGTATTTTAGCTTTAAACATCTGTGAAAACAGATTTTTATCTATTGCTTTGAAATTTAATTTTTTTGCTGAACCCAACTCTATTAGTTCTTTAAGTGTTTTTTTGATGTTTTTAAATGCTTCATCTACGGATTTTCCGAATTTATTTTTTGCGATATGATATTTTTTATTTTTGTCATTTTCTGTAACGCCATAATAGATACCAAATTTTATAGCTGTAGCTCCTTGTATTGCTGCCCAAGGTTTTGTTTTTACTTCAACATAAGTACAAAACGTGGGTTGTTGTCTTCCTATTACGTAGTCATTAATTTTCATACTACTGAGTGTTTCAATAGGAAACTTGGATATAAATTCCCCTCTGGACTGTTCAGCAGCATCTTCTTTTGTTCTATTGTACTTTGATTCAAATTTATTTATATCTTCCCTATTGAATAGTGAGGATTTCATATATTGTCCTTTTATATAATGTGCTGATTAGGTAGAGCACTTTGCAGAATATACTTTATTAAGATTGACATATTATTAGCGTGGTTGTCTATTGTGAAACTGAGGTTAATATTATCTTTTGTTATCTGCATCATATTGAAATGAAATCTGACTACAATATCAAAAGTTATATTTAGTTATCATGTTCCGCTTGCCCTGCGATCTAGCACTGATTTTCTACTTAACTAGATGATGGCTCAGCCAGAAGGTTTTTTTTTACATTTAGCATGGAAGCGACGGAACTTTTCTATGCGTAATAGGATAGGTCTACAGCAATGCGGTATTATATTAAAAATTATGTATCATTAATGTTATCCGTTTTTATCTATCCAAAATAAGTTTTAAATTTCCACCCGTCATAAAGAACGTAGTCCGCTTCCTTGGGTTTGGCGGATTCGATTTCTTTGACGGATAAAGGTTTGGTTTGTCTTGCCATTGCCGGGTTTCCATAGTTTTAGGCACCTCAAAAACAATAATGCTTTATGAGGTGCCTAACAAGGTGCCTAAAAGGTTCGGATTTAATTAGTTGGCATCAGACTTCGCGGGACAATTCGCGGGACAAATTGAGGGCACAAAAAAGCCCGCAGGGCTTTCGCCATGCGGGCTTCTAGGACTTCATCGGATGACTCTGGTAATCACCGATGGAGAATTTGGTGGAGCTGGGGGGATTTGAACCCCCGTCCGAAATTACTACACACCTTTAGATGATATGATTAATGAGTATTTTTTATTATTATACAGTACGTTAGTTAATGTGGCGTCTGTATGGGTTTGTATGGGTTTATAGGCTCCGCCGCCAAAATGCCGCCATTTTTACGAGCTTTTTTCTACTTCAGCAACAGCATGATCTACTTCAATAATATTTTTTATTTTAAATATTTCGCTGCTGAAAATTTTCTCTCTATGGTACAGGTATTTTGATATATAACCTTTTGTAATCTCATCAGGTAGTGGATACTCACCGATATCAAATAAATTAACAATTAGGTTATATAACCAATCAATATTATTCTGGATTTGAGTTTCACTTGTGAAATTAGTTATTAATGAAATATTTTCAAATACTATTTTTGCACTCATGTTTCTTTGTATTTCATTAATGGAGAAAATTTCCACCAATTCATCAATCTTCAGCTCAATTATGCATATTGTTTCAGCTTGGTCCTTAAATGAAGGTGATTCAATTTTACTATATTTTAACATTTCCGATTGTAATAAGACCCAAGTTGAAAACACTTTTTGAGCAAATAAATCATTAATTTTCCAAACTGGCCCTGTTTTGGGAGAGCTTAAAAACATTCTTTTAAATAAAGTATGAGGTTGGCTTAAAAAATTCTCTTTATTTACTTTAACAATGCTTCTAGTTTTGGTTTCAGAGTCATATTTTGAGTGATATGTTGAAAGAGGCAATTTAGGAAAGTTTGTCATAAAATCACAGACTTGTTTAAGGTGAGCATAGTACAAATCCGACATGTTTTTTATTTTGCTAGCTTCGATCTGTGCTTCAGTTTGTATCGTTCTATGAATGTTGTTTATGATGGATGCAAGTGGTACGGAACTAGCTAATAACAGAAGCGGAAACTTACTTATTTCATAAAATCGAGTATAACCATGCTCCGACAGAACGGGGGATTTTCCTATCCAAGCAAATGAACCGAAATATAAGAATGAGAACACGGGTCCAATGACCGCTAACCAGAATAGCTTTTGATGAAATAAATTCTTTTCATTCAATTGGAACCAGTCTTTTTTCCAAAAAATATATAATGTAATAAGAATAATCGATAGGTAAATTAAAATTGCTAATTCAGCATTAATGTGATTCATTTTTTTTCCAATTTAAATTTACTAAAGGGTTTTTTGTTGTAGCGTCTTCTAAATGTTCAGGAGCAAAATGAGCGTAAATCATTGTCATTTTGATATCCGCATGTCCTAGAATATCGCGCAGAACCAGTATATTCCCACCGTTCATCATAAAGTGACTAGCAAATGTATGTCGTAATACATGAGTGCATTGCCCGTCAGGCAAGATAAGTCCAGCCCTTCTCACTGCTCGCTCAAAAGCTTTTCTGCAAGGGCTGAAAAGCCGCCCGCGATTATGTGGCACTTCATCATATAGCTCACGAGTTATCGGGACTGTACGATTCTTTTTTCCCTTAGTTTTTATATAGGTGATTCTATATTTAGAAACCTGTTGCCCTTCAAGTGTCTCGGCCTCACTCCATCTAGCTCCCGTTGATAAGCAGATTTTTGCTACAGTAAGAAGATGCGAATTTTTAGATTCGGCACACGCATCAAGCAGTCTCTTAAGCTCTAAAGCATCTAAAAATGTTAATTCGCTTTCATGAATTTTGAATAATGGTAAACCACTAAGGGGATTAGGTAGCGACCAGTGACCGAGTTTCTTTAACGTCCCAAATACGGCTGAGAGATTTAGCTGTTCAAGATTAACAGTCCTTGGCTTTACTTTAGCTAGTGTATCGCCGGATTTAGTTACAAGTTCACCTTTAAGGCGTTTTTCTCGATATCTGGAAAAGTCTGCAGCGGAGAATTCAACAGCAAGAGGATCGTTAAGCCCATCACATATGATTTTTAGCTTTGCATTCATCCGCTTTGGGTCTGCTAGAGTTTGTCCGTAAAGTGAATCCCACGCTTTTATCAAGTCAGAAAGCTTGCGACGATCTGCTTTTTCACCTGTCCATGGTTTGCTATCCGCTTCTTCCATTGTGAAATTTTCAAAGGCTAATGCTTCTCCTTTAGTTGCAAATTGTTTGCGGACCCTTTTGCCATTCCTCCCGTTTGGATAACACTCGCAGATCCATTTCCCACTCGCTGTTTTCCGCACCGACATATTCTTTTAATCCTCTGTAATTGTTAAGCGCACTTTCCCCAATAAAGCAATATCGTCAACTCCACAATCAAAAGTCCCATCGTTATCGCTAACACGAATTCGGCCAGCCGGAATTCGTAATATTTTTTTTATACCGATTAGACCATCTGTATCTACAAGCCATAAGCCGTTTTGAACTTCTGTAGCTGCTTCATCAATCAGATAGGTTTGTTCTTTTGTTGCAATCAAAAGTGGTTTCGTTACATCGCTAGGAATTAATGATTTGTCAAAGACGGCAAAGCCATCCTCAATGAGTTCACTATTCGAGATTTTGCATCGTTTTAACTGCGGTTGGGTGATTTCATCCAGATTAGCGACTTCTTTGGAACCATCAGGAAAAGGTGTGCCTTGCCCTGTGGCTAGCCAAGCTAATGATGCTCCAGTTTCTAAAGCACACTGAAGGATATAATCCGCAGGGAAATTGTCACGGAAGACCCTGTTAGACAGCGCGCTTTTTGATACGCCAAGCTGTTTGCATAGTTGGAGCCGAGATGTAAAGCCATAGGCAGCTAAGATTCTCTCAATCGCCTCTTTCGCACCTCTTTCGAAAATCATATAAACCTCATACGTGTTTTGTTATTGACAATCACGTATCGGGATCGTAATTTGTGTTTGCTGAACACTACATGAAAACCGATACGGATGACGTATTAACTTATACAAACGAAAAGAAGGATATTGCCTCATGGAAACACGGATTTCAATTCGGATACCTAGTGCTCTTGTATCCCCTTCCGAGTTTGCACAGCTGGAAGGTTTATCACGTAACACTGTATATGCTTGGTGTTCCCGTGGTGTGCTTGCTAAATACATGAGACCAAAAGTAAAAGGTAGATCTCGTACTAAGATTTACTACGCAAGATATAAATCAAATCAGATTGCTGAGTCACTCGGCCACTCTCGTTTCGAAATCGTAATTGGCGAATAGTTTCATTTTGGGGCGATAAGGAGGCTTCTGCCATGTTTGATTTTCGCGAATCCAAACAATCTCATTTTGATGATGCATGTCGGGCTTTTGCCAATACGCATAAAGGCAAGATTGCCGATATTGCCGAACGTATCAGCATGAGCCAGCAAATGCTGCGCAACAAACTAAATCCAGAGCAACCACATCAGCTGACATGCGTCGATCTTATGCGTCTGACTGATGAAACCGAAGACCCGACCCTTTTAGATGGATGGCTTGCCCAGATGCAATGTCAGCCATCAGTGCCGGTTAACGAAATATCAAACGAAAAAATGCCTGTTTACGTGATGAGTGCAACGGCAGAAGTAGGCAAATTAGCAGCCGAAACAGTTGCTGGCGGTCATATGAATATGGCGCGTATTGCTGACTTTAAGCGCACTGTAAATTCAGCTGTTCGCTGCTTAACGCTGGCCGGAATTACTATGCAGGCACGTGTCCAGTCTAATCCCACCTTATCGTCTGCTGTTGATGCTTTAACTGGCATCGGTGCGACGTTAGGCATGAACTGAGGTGATTATGACTATTTCAGTAGCGCCATTATTGAAGCGTCAGAGTCCATCGCGTCAATGTCATGCAAGTCATGGCTGGGTTGAATTACAGAACGGCACGCGCTGGCATCCTTCAAGAAATCAGCAGTCACTGCTTGATGCAATGAAAAGTAAGACAAAGGGGGTTACATGGCTAACACAGAAGCTGCGCGCACTGTACAAATAAATGCCGGTGATCGCTTTAAAGGTTTGAATCATGTTGCGGCGATTCGCGGAAAATTATTTGGTGATGATGGTGGCAAAGATTTGCAGCGTTTTATTTTAAATATGCGCGATACCACAGACGCCTGCTATTTAGATAATAAGCGCGGATTGGGGGCAATATTTTATTTAGCTAAGATTCCGGCTGATCGTCATGATGTCGAATTTAGTGAACTGACGTCTGCCGAAATTAAAGCATTAATTGGTGCAATGAATCAATTAAAGGCAATCGTGAGTTTATTTCCAAAACGTCTCGCAATGCCTAATTAACACTTAAAGAAAAAAACTGGCGTAAACCCGCCGGACTTCCCTTTATCTAAAAATAGGATTTACCAATGAAAAATATCGAAGTTAGAGAAACGAAAGTGGAACTCAATTTGGAAGCTTTACTGACCAATGCCCGTATGGATGAGCGTCGCAACCGTGGCGAAGTTATGGCCGCGCGTCTGCAGAACTTGGCAAACCATATTCAGGGCAAGGAGCTAAACCACGTTGAGGTGGCCGAGCTGCTGCGTAAAGAAAGTGAATTAATCCAGCATCAGGCGCAGGAGTTGCACTAATGGCTGACCAAATGAACATGGCGCAGGAGCGCCAACAAGAAATCCTAGAACGCCAGATTAAAAGCGCTACTGCTCGGACGGTTGGCGCATCTGCTTTCATCTGTGAAGAGTGTGGCGAGCCTATCCCAGAGCAGCGCCGTTTGGCGGTTGCTGGAGTCTCTTGCTGTGTGACTTGTCAGGAGATTAGCGAACTGAAAGGTAAACACTATAAAGGGGTCGCATTATGAGTACCCAATCAACGATTTTACGCTGGGCTGGTAGTAAGAGCCGCATGATGGCTGAATTGAAAAAGCACTTGCCCGTTGGTAAGCGCTTAATAGAGCCGTTTGCAGGTTCGTGTTCCGTGATGATGAATACAGATTATGAGCAATATCTTATAGCTGATGTGAATCTTGATCTTATTAATATGTATCAGGTCATTCAGGAAAACACGGAGTTCTTTATTGAAGAACTAAAAAGCGTTTTCGAAAACAACGCGGATGATGTTTCATACTATAAGGTTCGAAATAAATTCAATTTAGATCGCGGCTGTTTATTTACTAGTGCGGTTTATTTCTTATATCTAAATCGTCACTGCTTTAATGGTCTGTGTCGTTATAACAAAAAAGGTGAATTTAATACCCCTTACGGAAAATTAAAAAATCCCTACTTCCCAGAAGTTGAGATCCGCGCATTCGCAGAGAAAGCAAAGAGGGCCACCTTTATCTGTGCCAGCTTTGAAGAAACATTGCAGATGGCAAAAAGTGGGGATGTAGTTTATTGCGATCCGCCTTATCTCCCTGCATCTGTTTCAAGTGTCGGTTCTAACCATTCTCAAGAATTTACTGCTTACACCAAAGATGGATTTGATTATGACCAGCATTCACAGCTGGCTGGTGAGTTGCGCCGTTTGTCTTACTCTGGCTGCTTTTGTGTTGCGTCCAACAATGATAATCAGTCTGTAAGGTCACTTTATTCCGACTTTGATTTGCAGCCACTGACAGTACGCCGTAGCTGTGGCGGAACTGGGAGCAGCCGAAAGTCTGCCGATGAGCTGATTGTTAAGTTAGGTCTTGAGCCTCTGCATATTGATATGTATGGCGATGCGGTTTGGGTGGGAGTGGATTTTGCCCGTGGGACGAGTGAATGACTGATATTGTGGAATGGCCATATCCGTGGAACGCACCACGTCCGGCCATCGAGTCACCGTATTACGAGTTTTACCAGCGGCTTAGAAATAAGCCGCTGAGTCAAAATGAAGCCTACGAACTTGCTATTGAAGAAGCTAACCGCCGTGATCGACTGATCGCGGCGTTGTCACATGCGCATAAAAAACTTGAGAAGCAGGCCAGTTGCGTGCGCAGAGATATTTCCCGCCGTGTTGATAATCTTGAACGCCTGCACGGGATTCAGCGAGCCAATGCGTACTTAATCAATTCATTTGTTAAGCGCACATTGCCACGCCTTGAATTAGTCACTAAGCGCTACCGCCTGCCAAAAATGACAGAGGGGAATGCCTCTCTGTTTGGCCGTTTTAATAAACTTCCTGATATGTCCCGCGCGGATGTTGAATTGCTGGCGGAAGACACCGCTACCTATATGCGGCTTGAGCTGGGATTTATTAGTGACCAAATGCCAGAAGCCAGTGATCTGCGTCTGGGGTGGGCGATGTATCAGCGCGCCGGTGCTATCACGCAGCAATTGGGCCAAACGCCGCCGTTATGGGATCGCATTAACAACAAGGTATTTATTGAGGCGGAGGCCAGTTCAGCGATTTTCCGAATGACGTCACCAACGTGGTGGCGTAATCACTTACGTCGGAAGTCAAACGAATGGCGTGAGCATCTGCAGATTGCGCTGCGTAACGTCAGCAAAAAAGGCAACCCCTACGCCAGCCGTACCACAATAGGCGAATGGCGGGAACAAAAACGCCGTACCCGTGAATTCTTGAAAGGCATGGAACTGGAAGACACCGAAGGCAACCGCATCAGCCTGATCGACAAATATGATGGCAGTGTGGCAAATCCGGCGATCCGTCGCTGCGAGTTAATGACTCGTATCCGTGGCTTTGAAAATATCTGTAATCAACTCGGCTATATCGGGGAGTTTTATACCCTGACCGCACCGTCTAAATATCACGCCACCACGAAAGCCGGTTACAGCAATAGCAAATGGAATGGTTCAAGTCCCGCAGACACACAGCGCTATTTGCGCAGCGTTTGGGAACGTGTGCGGGCCAAGTTGTATCGTGAGGACTTGCGGATTTTCGGTATTCGCGTTGCCGAACCCCATCATGATGGGACCCCACACTGGCACATGCTGATGTTTATGGAGCCAGAAAACGTGGATCGCGTGCGTGAGATTTTGCGTGATTATGCTTTCAAAGAAGACAGCAAAGAACTGAACAGCGATAAGGCCAGAAAAGCCCGTTTTCACGCGGAGGCCATCGACCCAGACAAGGGCAGCGCCACCGGTTATGTGGCGAAGTATATCAGTAAAAATATTGATGGTTATGCGCTAGATGACGAGCTGGACGATGATACCAAACAACCGTTAAAAGAAATGGCTCCCGCCGTATCGGCGTGGGCTGCGCGTTGGCGTATCCGCCAGTTTCAGTTTATCGGTGGTGCGCCGGTATCGGTTTATCGTGAACTGCGCCGCATGGCTGATCCTGAAACTGCGCTAGGTCTAAGCGTTGAGTTTGCGGCTGTGCATGACGCGGCTGATGTGGGCGACTGGGCGGGATATATCAACGCGCAGGGCGGTCCATTTGTTCGCCGTGACGATCTGGTGGTGCGTACTTATTACGAACAGGCTGAGGATTTGAACGAGTACGGCGAAGAAACGACACGCATTAAAGGTGTTTTCTCTCCTTCTGTTGGCATGGACATCCCAATTATTACCCGCACGGTGCAGTGGAAGATTGTGCCGAAGCGTGCCCTTGACTTGGCCGTTGACCTTTTGGGCGCTCCTGCGCCCTCTCGGAGTTCTGTCAATAACTGTACGGGAGGATCTGGATCGCTAGACCCGACACCGGACATAACAGAACCGATAACGCTGGATTTTGACAACATTACCCCGAAAGAACGGCGGCAGATGTTGCGCAGAATTAGGGCCGAAGGTCGAATTAAACCGAAAAATCAGCGTGAAGGCTTTACGGATAGCCCTGACTTGGAAGAGGCGCACCGTAAATCCGCCGCAACTATTCAACGCCGTATGAAAAAAAGAGCGGCTGCATTGGCCGCTGCAGGTGATGCCATGGGAAGAATTACAGAGGATATGGCGATTTACGGCATAGAACTGACACAAACAGAAGCATGGCGCATGGCATCAGGCCACACCGTTCAGGTGGGGGATGCAATCTATCGAGGAGATAGTACGGGGGCAATTTTTCAGCGCAAGGCGCAAGATAAACGGCAAACTCTCAAGATTGCTGAGATGATCGACCAGCGCGGCAATGTCGCTAATATGCGCCATCAACAAAAATGTCTTAAACGCTATTTGGCCGATTATGTCAGGGAACAAGCAGAACAGAGTCAAAGTGTTGCTGATAAAGAAAGGTTAGAGAAAGCACGTATTAATCTGAGCAAAATTCAAAAGCTAATAGTATGTAGCCGAAGATAAAGCGGTTATCTAACAGGCTATTACGTTGTCTATTCGTTAAATCCCCGTGAACAGATGGGGATTATTTACGGTAACTCTTAATCGGTATCATATTTTGGTCAAAAACTTCTTCCCGTTTAAAATCTATTGATATACTGTATAAATACACAGTAAATAGTGAAGAGGGAGGAATTGTGTCTGATCTTCTCACGGAGTCTCTCGCATTGCAGCGTATCCAACTCATCGCACGGGTTGTGTCGATGGACGTATGTAGTGGGGATGATAAAGAACTGGCACTGGTCTGGATTAATGAACTGACCACGCAGCTGATCGACAAGCTGGATAATTATGACGATGAAGAACGCCGAAGAGCGCCAGTGTCGTACCAGTAAATTCAAATATGCTATGCAATAAATCGAGGGGGGAGCATGAGAGTAGAGGTCCTTTTTGATAAACAAGCTAAGGTGCCACAGCCCGTTATGGCTGCACTGGCTAATGAACTACAAAAGAAAATTAGCCCGCAGTTCCCTAATGCGCGTTTTCGTGTTGCCAGTAGTAGCAGCACATTGCTGCAGGTGACGGGCACCAAAGACGAAGCAGAATATCAATCTATCCAGTCGATAATCCGAGAAATTTGGGAGGATGACAGCTGGGTGCCGGTGAATTAGTGGAGAATTTATGCCGAGACATCTAGACCGTATTGAGATGATTTTTAACTCTGTTATCGAACACCAAAGCAATGGGCGCAGAATAGTAAAAATTAAATCAATCCTGAATGCTGCACGAAACTTGGATTATGAGGATGTGAGTCCTGCGATTGTTAATGGTTACATTCGACAATATAAATTAGGTTGGGCTATTTTCGAAGAGGACAAAAACGGGCTGTACACTTATCACCAATTTAACCGTGGTGCATGGTAAGAAGCGTTAATAATACGAATAGTATTTTTGAACTGACCTATACGTGATCTGACAGCTAGTTTTATTCCAGAGACGAAAATTTCTCTCCCGTATGTGTTAATTACTGAAGTGGGACGAGAAAAAGGTTGGCGATTCTAGGTGCTATTTGATTAATTTTTAAGGTTAGGCCTTCTAAAGGCTCCAAATGGAGCCTTTTATTTATATGGTAAATATGAGGTCATTCTTTATCACGAATATTTGCTGTTTGTAAAAAACGTAATAAAAGAAAATCCTCTGGAGCTTCAAAATTCACGTACCCGTCAGGTTCGACATGACCTTGTGCCACCCTAGGGTGTCTAAGAGTTTCTTTGGGTAATGGATTTTTGGCAAACGGGTTATGTAAAATATATAAGCCATCCGCTAAATGTTCAACGTAATCTCTTTTTGTGGCTCTATGGACTTTAGGGAGTAAAGAATCCTCATTTGGAGTAAAATATGTATAAATAGTTAGTGCTGTAGGATTATCAGCAAGAGCTCGCACTTTTCCCCATGTCGCTAGGCTGCTATAAATGACTGCACTAACATCTGAAAACTCGGGTGTACAGAATAACCCCATGTCGATATTAACATTTTCATTTTTTATGGCTGCATCTACATTATAAGAAATTATGCTCTTTGAGCCTGATTCAATGGTTGCACTTTCATCGTGATACAAACCATATAGCGTCGCTAGTATGGGCCTTGCTGCCGCGAAATGTGCAAAGGGACGATCAAACGAAGCGATAGCTATCACGAATGGTTTATCTTTACATTGAGGTAACAATGCATACCTTTCTCTCAGTTTCCTAACTTTAGATATAAAGCTATTGCTAAGTCTGACAGAGGCTTCTGAATTAAATTTATTGAAGTCGCTAGGCATATCTTTCAGGCTAAAACCATGCGCGCCTTGTTCACCTTTTGCTGGGAGAGCGATTGTTGCCTCAATGCAAAACTCATTTTTGTTCACCACGACAAAATCAGGTGCATCGTAAGAGAAATCGGTAGTTAAACCTAATTCTTTAAGGTATGCGTGAATATATAATTCCCATAAACAAGGTTCAAATGTTGTCTGGAATTCTTTTCGAAATTTATTATCCCTGTCTTGGAACCCTATAGCCCATTCATTAATGACGTCTCTCTCTGGCTCATGGCGCTCATGTTTCATCATTCTATACATAGGATGCTGTTTTTCTAATGGAACTACATCTTCAAATAAATTAAGAGCTGACATTTCTACCTCGCTTATGTTTTACCCTAGAGATCGGGACTTTTAAACTATAGTTTATTTTAATTTTTTTGAGCTGCGTCAATCTTACTCCTAAACTTAATTGCTGTTTTGCAGGCTTCCACAAAACCTTCATGAGTGAACCCGCCAGCTTGAAGACGTGATTGCAAAAAGTCAGAAATAAACTTTTTCGTTTCTTCTGTACCCTTTTCATCTTGGTACTGGGCTAATGCATAAAATACGGAGCAGATCCCTTCAGTTCTAGATACATCAAGCATCGTTTTCATCGTATCTTGCGTATTAGTTGAGCTTGCTAGGCATGATGCTGAAAATATCAAAACAATTGATGCCAGTAGTTTTTTCACATTGCCCTCTACAGGTTGATTTGATTACGACGCAGAAGTCTATCATTACCTTTGTAAGAAGTTTTCGGAGCTTGTCGAAAAATTGATATTTGTGCATGGATCTGCATGAGCGGTAAAGGATCTAAAACGTCGGTAGGCTCCATTGCTGGTGCGGGCTGGCAGAGTTCATGCAATTGCATGAAAAGCCATAGATCAAGCGGGCAGGCGTGGCGGGGCTATGATTGCGCGCGAGTGGTCACAATAGTAGGATGAAGAGAATAAGAATTCTCAGTGACGTGATATTTTCGATAGTGGTGGGTACTAGATGAATGAGAAGTTGGGGCGCAATGCACCTTGTTGGTGCGGTTCTTTGAAAAAATATAAACAATGCCATCTTGGAAGAGATAAGAGAGAACCTTTCAGTATTGAGGATGCACATACCGCTAGCAAAAAGTTAACAGCCCAAAAAAAATGCAGCGTATCTGATAAGGAGAAAATTAAGTGTTCTAATAAAATAGTGCGTGCTCACACCTTATCTAAAAGTTCTTGTTTAGGAGATATTGCTGAAAATGGTCATGTGATGGGAATTAAACATGGTATAGGTAAAACTGGTCAAAAAAAAAGGGGATTGTCTTTCGATAAAATCGGAGTTAACAAAGCATCTACTTTTACTGGTTATTGCTCTTATCATGACAAAGTTTTATTTTCGCCATTAGAGGATAGAGCTTTTTCTCTTGAATTAGTTCAATTATCTCTGCTTGCCCTTAGACCTATTGCTAGGGAGTTGTATGCTAAGGAGTCGAGCGTTGAATTTACTAAATCCATTAGGGAATTTGACAAGGGTAAAGGTTCTTTTATCCAAAGATTTATTCAGGAGTATGCAGACAGTTTTTTAATAGGAGCTAACTTGGCAGTTAAGGATCTTAAATATTTAAAGATAACCATTGAGGAATGCCTTTTCAGTAATCAATTTGACTTATTAAGTCACTTTATCATTCATTTAAAAAACACACCAAAAGTTATGGCGTGCGCATCAGTCGCACCAGAATTTGATTTTGATGGCACTAGGCTACAGACGATAGGTTATGACTTAGAAATGCCAGCCTATCTTACCTTCAATTGTTTGTCATTTAAGAATAAGGGGTACTTTATTTTTACATGGCTTAAGGAACATGATGAAGTAGCAAGTCTATTTATTGATGCAATATCAAAAATCCCGCTAAAAAAACTAGGGGATAAATTAACAGCTTTTTTATTTGCGTATTCTGAGAATATATATTCGAGTGTCAGTTGGTGGAGTGTATTAGATTCAGAAAAAAAAGATAATTTAGAGCGGCTATTGATGGATGGTATTAGTAACCCAGTACATGACTGCAATGCTATTCCTAATGATAATTTATCTTACGATGCGATTTGTGTTGATAAATTTTATAGAATCTAGAGGTAAACCATAGAGCTTACCTCTATAATATTTAATCTTTTTATAGATATTAACTTTAATTGTTATATATCTAACTACCTTTAGGTAGTCGCATGTATAGTATAGTCTTCTAAATCCAATTTATAATGTTCGAAGCGGATCACTTCCTCCCCTAGCCACGTATTCAGCTCAAGCATCTGCCGCTGCAGTGGTATTAATTCATTGCGTACAAATACCTTACTGGCTTTGCCAACGTCGCCAAAGCCGCCGGTGTTGTTGGGGATAATTCCCATCATTTGCGGTGGAACGCGGTGTGCGGCTAGCATGTCGTCACGGCTGACGTTCTTGATGTTTAGGAATTCATCTTTTGCGGCTACTTCACTGAGTGGGATGATCTGAATGCCGTCTTTTTTCCCGCTGGGTGAATACATAAACAAATTACGGAAGTTGCCAGGTCCTTTCGACTGCTTTAATGCTGCACGGATATTGTCCACATCAGACTGGTTTTGCGCGGGGTCGCTCATATACATGATGAAGCCAGCGTGGCTTCCATTCAGGTAATACTTGCGGCGAAATAGGGTGGCGGACTCATTGAGCAGCGCCGACGGAATAGCCGCCAGATATTCGGGTAGGCCGTAAAGTTCTTGGTTTAGATCGGGTTCAAACAGATGAAACACCGAACCCGTTTCAAACGGGTACGGCTGGGTGTTAAAGCCATATTGGGCAAACCAGTAAGTATCGAGATCGACACCACGGCGCATGTATTTTGCCAGCGTAGGCTCTAGCGCGAGTGTGTCACCGAGTCGATTTTTCCGCTTTTCCAGATAGGCATTGCCGAACACCAGATAATCCAGCGCAAAGCGGCTGAATGCCTGCTGGCTAAGCAACTTATGCGGAATGAAGGTGCTGGTCAGAATATTGCGTTTTACGTAAATGGCCGAGCTGTGATGTGTTGCTGCGCGGAACGTGCGCGCCAGCCCATCTAGACTAATCGGCGGTTCATACCATTGTTCGACGCGGGAGCACTCCAGATAATCCAATAATTCGCGGCGGTCCAGTACGGGGATCGGGTCGCCAAAGGTGAAGGCTTCTGCTGCCGGTGCTTGCTGGGTGGCGGTGACCACTGGCTGGGTTTTGATTTTATGCTTACGGCTCATGAGTTAGAAAATCTCCACAATATTGGTATTAGTAGCGGTCATGCCTTCCAGCGGTTCATGGTGTAAGGCGTGCATGGTGGCCCACGCCAGATCGGCGTGGCTGGCTTCTTCACTGCGACTGGCTTCATAGGTTGGGCGGTTGCCACTGGCGGTGACGGATTTACGGATCGCCATAAACGATTGGGCTATGTCGGTGTGTCCAGCGTCGAATTCCAGACGGCGGTGGCTGATCACGTCGTAGGCTTTCAGGACCAGTTCATTTTTTACATTCGGGTTGTAGACAAACTCACGCGCGGCAGGGAAGAAGGCTTTCACGTTTTCATAGACCCCGTGACCGATGCCGGTGGAGTCAATGCCGATATAGGTCACGTTGTAGATTTCTGTCAGTTGGCGGATAGATTCTGCCTGTGCGCGGAAGTCCATGCCGCGCCATTGAAAGCGCTCCAGAATACGGAACTTGCCACCGGCAACAGGTGGCGGAGCCACGACAACGCAACCGGCGCTATCACCGTTGGCCGTTCCCTTGGCAGGGTCATAGCCAATCCATACAGGGTTATAGCCGAAGGGCCGGATCGCCAGCGGCTGCACGTCGTCCCACACTTCCCAACTGTCCACCATGCACGCCTGCAGATCGGCCAGCGGAAACACCGAGGCCAGATCGTCGATAAAGTCGCACATCAACAGGTTTTGATATTCTGGCGGGCTGTATTCAAGGCGCAACTGGTCGAGGTCGAACAGGTTACAACCGCCATTTACCGCATCTTCTACGGTGACAATCTGACGATATTGGCCATCAGGGCAGAGAACGCCGCGCGCCAGATGGTTGTGGGTCAGGTCAATATCTACACGGTCCGCTTTTGCGCGCCCACGGTTATACAAGGCACCCGACCAAAATGGGTAGGCGCTGTGGGTGAGGCTTGAAGGGGTAGAAAAATAGGTCTGACGCCATTTCTTATGCAGCGCCATGCCTGATGCCACTTTGCGTAGCTCTTGGAATTTCGGTATCCAAAAATACTCATCCAGATACAGATTGCCGTGGTAGCTCTGTGCGGTGCGGGCATTGGTGCCGAGAAAATACAGGCAGGCCCCATTGCCCAGCGTCATGGGGTCGCCTTTCAATTCCACGTCCACTTCTTGGGCAAATTCGATAATGTACTGCTTAAAAACGTGCGCCTGCGCTTTACTGGCTGACAAGAAAATCTGATTGCGGCCCGTGGTCAGCGCATCCAGTAACGCTTCACGGGCAAAATAGTAGGTGGCTCCAATCTGGCGCGATTTGAGCAAGTTACGAATACGAATATCGGGATCGATACCTGCTCGATACCAGTGCTTTTGGTAATCAAACAGCGTTTCATGGAATATTTGCTGCAGCTTTTCCAACTGCTCATCAGTAAACGCGTTCTTTTCAGGCTGCTTGCGCTCGCCGCTGTTTCGGCTACGGATTTTGGGATTCAGATCGGCTTCATTGCCGCCGTTGTTAAATTTACCAATACGGGCGTGGCGCTCTGACTGGCGCGCCAGCAGGTCAATTTCTTTAAAGTCTTTCCCTTCTTTGTGCTCCTTCATAACGAGCTGGCAATAGCGTGCGGCGGTAGTCAGCTGCATCTGATCCAGTGGTCCAATGTCGCCCCACTTGTCACGCTTTTTCCAACTGTGTACGGTTGCAGGCTTCTCTCCCAGCATTTCAGCAATGCGGGCGATGCGTAACCCCTGAAAGTACAGGAACATAGCCTGACGGCGGGGATCGAGGTCAGTATTTACCGTTGTTGTATTCATGCGGCCAGATTACCGACCCAATCACGCCTGCACCGCTGCCGCTGATTGTGCCAGCGTCCCCACAATTCCCCCGCGTTGTCTCCATACCCCCATCACCGCAAACATAGTGGCTCTAATACGTTCACAAGAATGGAGCCTGACAGATGGCAACAAAATCAAAGCGTTTTCGCGTCGGGGTGGAAGGGGCGACCACTGACGGCCGCAAAATCCAGCGCGAATGGCTGACCCAGATGGCGGAAAACTATGACCCAGACGTCTATGGCGCACGGGTTAACGTTGAGCACATCAAATCCTATTCCCCCGATGGTTCATTTGGCCGTTATGGCGATGTCACCGGACTTTTTGCCGAAGAGATTGAAGACGGTGCGCTGGCTGGACGCATGGCGCTGTATGCCGAAATCGAACCCACGCCGGAGCTGGTCGCACTCAATAAGAAAAGCCAAAAGGTTTACACCTCGATGGAGGTTGACCCCGAGTTTTCAGACTTGGGCTTTGCTTACTTGGTCGGCCTTGCCGTCACTGACGATCCCGCCAGTCTTGGCACCCAACGTCTGAGCTTTAGCGCCAGCGGTGAAAGCACGCTGGCCCAGCGTAAAGCCAACCCGCACAACCTGTTCACCGTGGCAGAAGAAACCGTGATTGAGTTCGAAGAGGTGGGGGAATCGAAGCCCAACATCTTCAACCGCGTTATGGACATCTTTAGTAAAAAGCAGGTGAGCGACGAAGCCCGCTTTAACAACGTGCATAAGGCGGTAGAGCTGTGCGCGAAGGAAACGCAGGGAACGGCGGAGCAGGTCGCCACGTTATCCGCAGAGGTTGCCAAAGTGGGCGAACTGGAAGAACGGCTGGCGGAGTACGGCCAGAAGTTGGGCGACCTGACCACGCGCCTGAGTAATGAAGACGGCAATCAAAATCGCCGTCCATTCTCTGCCGGTGGCAGTCATTCCGCGTCAGAACAAACTAACTGCTAACGGAGCAACATCTGCATGAAAAAGAATACCCGCTTTGCTTTTAACGCCTTTCTAAGCCGATTGGCGGAACTCAACGGTGTGGCAATTGACGATCTGTCCGCCAAGTTCACCGTAGAGCCGACGGTGAACCAGACGCTGGAAGATGAGATCCAGCAGTCCGCCGCCTTCCTGACCTTGGTCAATGTCGTCCCTGTGCCGGAACAATCGGGACAGCTGCTCGGTCTGGGCGTCGGGACCACAATTGCAGGCACCACCAATACCGCAGACAAAGAGCGCGAACCCACCGACCCGACGGCGTTCAGTGATATTGAGTACAAGTGTGAGCAGACCAATTTCGACACCGCGCTGACTTACCCTAAATTGGACATGTGGGCCAAGTTCCAAGACTTCCAGCTGCGTATCCGTAACGCCATTATCAAGCGTCAGGCACTGGACCGCATCATGATTGGGTTTAACGGCTTGAAGCGTGAAAAAACCTCTAATCGTGCGGTAAACACCATGCTGCAGGATGTGAACGTGGGCTGGCTGGAAAAGATCCGCAAAGACGCACCGGCGCACGTCATGGCGGGCGTGACGGGCGAAGATGGCAGTGTGAAGAATGTCATTAATGTGGGTAAAGGTGGCGCCTATGCCAACCTTGACGCGCTGGTGATGAACGCCGTTGATGAGATTATCGATCCGGTTTATCAGGATGATGATGGTCTGGTGGTGATTTGTGGCCGTGCTCTGCTTGCTGACAAGTATTTCCCGCTGGTCAACAAAGAGCAGGAAAACAGTGAAGCGCTAGCTGCAGATATGATCATTAGCCAGAAACGCATGGGCGGTCTGCAAGCGGTACGTGCGCCGTACTTCCCGCCGAATGCGTTGATGATCACCCGACTGGATAACCTATCTATCTACTGGCAAGAAGACACCCGCCGCCGCTCGGTGATTGATAATCCAAAACGTGACCGTATCGAAAACCTTGAATCGGTCAACGAAGCCTATGTGGTCGAGGATTACCGCTGCGTGGCGCTGATTGAAAATATCGTGATGGGGCCGGTGGAAGCGCCAGCACCTAGCGCCGCAATGATGTCTAACGATGTTCAAATCGTCGAGGGCGTTGATTCCGCAAAGTTGGCTGATGCCATCATGCTGCTAGCGGAAAAGCTGGGCGGTGATAAAGGCGACGCGGTGACCGGTGACGCTGTTCAGGATGCAGCTTCCCAGCCAGCGGAAAGTCAACCGGAAGAACCAACCCCAACCGACAAAGCCGCAAAGTCTGACGGCAAGAAGGCGTAAATCATGTTGAGTCCTGCACGGCGACATGTAATGCGTGTTCAGGCTGAGGAGTCCGCCCAGTTGGGCGGCTCCACGCTCCGCAATTTATCAGCCTACAATCAGATGTTGCTCAAACTCGAAGAGGACAAACGCCAGTTAAAACGGGTGCAGTCCACCATGCGCAAGGCCGAAATTAAACGCGAACTTTTACCCTACTACCAACCTTGGGTGGCGGGCGCGTTGAAGAGCGGAAAAGGGGCGCAGGATGATGTGCTAATGAACGTCATGATCTGGCGGGTGGATGCCGGTGATTTTAGTGGCGCATTAGACATTGCCGAGTATGCCCTTAAACACGGTTTGGTGATGCCATCGCTCTATAACCGACAAACGGCGTGCGCCGTGGCCGAAGAAATCGCTGACGCCATGACAAAAAACTATGCCGCCAAGCAGCCGGTGGACGTGGCACTTATCCAGCGCACGCTGGAAATCACAGACATGCATGACATGCCCGACCAAGTCCGCGCCAAACTTCATAAAATTCTGGCCTATGGCCTACGCGACAACAATCAGCCGGTGTTGGCTTATCACCATATCAGTCAGGCGTTCCTGTTCGATAAGAACTGTGGCGTGAAAAAGGATATGGACCAACTGGAGCGGATTGCCCGCCAAGCCAACAACGGATAACCGAACGTGCCCACGCGCGAGGCGGCACGGGATGGCGACAGGCGATAGCCTCATCAAAATCCCGTCCACCGCCTACCCATTCAGAGGACAACAGCATGGATTTTGTTTCACCGGAAAAGCCAGATGGTAAGGCGGGGATTATCACCAATACCCCGTTTTGGCCGGATGTCGATCTGGAGCATTACCGGTTAGCCATGCGCACTGACGGTGTCGTGACTAATGAGCGCCTGAAAGAAGCGGCACTGTCTGCCATCTGTGAAACCAACGCCGAGCTGGCTTTATACAAAGAACGCCAGCAGCAATTGGGTTTTGCCAATTTGGTGGATGTACCCGCGGCGACCATTGGCGGATTTAGTGAACTTACGTACTGGTATCGGCGCGCAGTGTATTGCCGCACCAAGGCCAATTTAACTGAGCGTTATCCCGATATTGACACCACTAAATCAGGCAGCAAACGCGCCGAAGACATTGTGTCTAGCGTCGATGAGCTTTGGCGAGATGCCCAGTGGGCGGTCCAACGCCTGCAGGGTAAGGCCCACATCACGGTGGAGCTTATCTAATGCGTGTGCGAGCCATGCAATACGACACGGTGGATGCGGTGTGTTGGCGGTACTACGGGCGCACGCAAGGCATGACCGAAATTGTGCTGGCTGCAAATCCGCAACTTGCCGAGGTCGGGCCTTTTTTACCCCACGGGATGGAGATCGAACTGCCGGATGTGGTGTCCGTGCCGACGACGCAAACCGTGCAGCTATGGGACTAACAGATGGAAAAAATCACCACGTTTATTTCCTATTGCCTCGCGGTGTTTTTGGCATGGCTCGGCGGGCTGAATGTGCAAGAGGTGGCCTTTCTGTCCGGTACGGTGCTGGGGTTTGGCACCTTCTTTGTCAATTGGTACTACCGGCGCAAAACCTTTCAGCTTTTCAAAGATAAGACCGACGCACTGAGTAAGGATATTTATGAACAGCTCAACCGTTAAACGCTGTGCCGTGGGAGCCATTCTGGCGCTGGTTGCTTTGGTGTCAGGCTCCCAGAATTTGAAGGTGTCAGACGATGGTTTGCGATTGATTGCCGATTTTGAAGGGTGCCGCCTGACGCCATATCAGTGCAGCGCCGGTGTGTGGACCAATGGCATTGGACACACGGCGGGCGTGACCGCAAAGAGCGCTATCACCGAACGGCAGGCGGCAGAAAATCTGGTGGCCGACGTTGCCAAAACTGAAAGGGCGATTGACCGTTGTATGGCGGTCAACATGCCCCAGCCGGTCTATGACGCCGTGGTGAGTTTTGGCTTTAACGTTGGCACCGCAGCCGCGTGTCGTTCAACGCTGGCGTATTTCATTAACGGACGAGACTGGCGGCGCGCCTGTTCGCAGTTACCGCGCTGGGTCTACGTTAACGGGGTTAAAAATAAAGGGCTAGAGAACCGCCGCGCGCGGGAGCTGGCGCACTGTATGAGAGGAGTAACACAATGACGAAATCTATGAGCTTTACGTTTGTAATTTATATCTGTCTGATGCTCACGCTGGTTTATGGCGCATTAAACCCTGACGGGAATGTGATCAATGTAGCGGTGGTGTGCGTCTGGGGAATGACCTTGATGGCTTTATTTATCGCATTTATGACTGTGATAAGTCTCATTGGTGCCAGCGAGTTACCTGATGATAAGAAAAAGGTGACTATTGAAAAGGTTTTAGCCGCATTCAATCAAAAGCGGCCCATGCTATTCCGTTGGATGTCAGCGGTATTTCCCCTGATTGTAGTGGTTTGCATGGCTTTTTCTGGATGGTTAATAACAGCCTTGTGTTATCTGGTTGGTTTAGTTGTGGTCAAAGTGATCAAAGCCGTGGTGTTGGAGTATGGCAAATCATGCGCTGGTTAGTTGGCTTGTGTATCGGCGTACTTGCGTTGATTTTGTGGCGGCTGGATGTCGCCACAACCACGGTTAATTTTCAAAAACAGCAATTAACGCGATTACAGCAATCATTGGCCGATAAAAAAGGACAACTGACGGCTATTAACCTGATGGCACAAGCCAATGATCGTTATCAGGTAAGGTTGCAGCAACAGGCCGATGCGTTGAGAGCCGCACTGACAACCAAAGACAAGCGGATTAAGGAACTCATCAATGAAAATGCGGAACTTAAAAGCTGGGCTGACACTCCTTTGCCTGCTGACATTAGCCGGTTGCAACAGCGGCCCGCCATTGTCGGGGCCGCAGGTTATCACGCTTACCTGTCCGACAGTGACGCGCTGCCAGCTACCCGCCAGAGCGCCAAAGACTAACGGTGATTTACGTGACGATGGTGATGCGGCAGAGGCTGCTTGGGCTGTCTGTGCTGCTAAGGTTGATATGATTGTGGACTGTCAGGAAAATCATCATGAAAAAGCCTGAGTCTTTACGGCAGGCGCTGAATAAGTCAGTGCCGTTTATTGCAAATAATCCTGAATGCCTGAGTATTTTTATTGATAGCGGCAGCGTTGTTTCAACGTTGGCTGCTTCGTTGTCGTTTGAATATCGCTATACACTGAACGTCATTGTTATGAACTTTGCCGGTGACCAAAACCTGCTGATGGCCCCGATATTGGGATGGTTAACCCAACATCAGCCGGACATTTTGGCTAACCCAGCACGCCGTGAAGATGGTTTTACCTTTGAGGCGGATATTCTCAATAACACGACCAGTGACATCAGTATTGATCTCAAGCTGACCGAACGGGTGATCATCAAAGAGGAAAACGGCCAAATGGTCGTCGAGGCCGTCAGTGAACCAAACCCCGCAGATCCTGACGAGTGGGGCTGGCAATGAGTGATTTTATTCAGTTAGAAGACTGGATGGTGGGGCTGCTGGAAAAATTCACTCCCGCACAGCGCCGCAAGCTGACCCAGCAATGGGCGCGAACGCTGCGCCAGTCTCAACAAAAGCGTATCCAGCAACAGCTAAACCCCGACGGTTCACCCTATGAGGCACGCAAGCCGCAAAAGCGTGATAAAAAAGGGCGCATTAAGCGCAAGATGTTTCGCAAAATCCGCACGGCGCGCTATTTGAAAACCAAAGCCGCTCCCGATATGGCTGAGGTGAGTTTTAGTAATAACCGCATAGAGAAGATAGCCGCCACGCATCAGTTAGGTCTACGTGAAAGACTTGGTAAGCGTGGCCCTGTGGTTAAATATCCACAACGCAAGCTGCTTGGTATGACGGAAATAGATATTGAGCGCGTAGGTGATGAATTAATTAACTACCTAAGCGAACACTAAAACCTGTGGCTCTCATTGTGCTGTAAATCAAACAATCCTCCAGTAATGCACGTGCCATCGTCCTGATGGCACGCTATTCCGATGAATACAGAACTCACTGAACTCCTACGCCTACTACGCAACATGATCCGCACCGGCTGCATTATTGAAGTCGATGCAGATAAATGGCTGTGCCGTGTGGCTACTGGAGAAAACCAAACTGGCTGGATACCGTGGCTGACCATGCGCGCGGGATCTGCGCGCACATGGTGGAAACCCTCAATCGGGGAGCAGGTGCTATTGCTTGCCATTGGGGGGGAACTGACCACAGCTTTTGCGCTGCCTGCTATTTATTCCGACGAAAACCCGCCGCCGTCCCAATCTGAAAATGCGTTGGTGGTGACGTTCCCTGATGGTGCCCATTTCGAATATGACCCTGAGAGCAGCAAATTATTCATAAGCGGTATCAAGCAGCTGGTGCTGGTCGCGTCAGAAGAGGTCTTTTTTGATACGCCAAAAGTGCGTTGCGCCACCTTGCTAGAAACACCGCAAATGTCAGTTACTGAAGGCGGGACCATGAACGGGGATATTACTCACAGCGGCGGCAAGCTTTCGTCTAACGGTGTGGTGGTCGATGCGCATAAACATAACGGCGTGAAGTCAGGCGGGGATACCTCTGGGGGGCCAGTGAAATGAAATATCTAGGTATGAATCAGCTAACCGGCAAACGCATTACCGAGCTTGAGCATATACGGCAATCCGTGCGGGATATTTTGGTGACCCCCGTGGGTTCTCGTCTTGCGCGTCGTGAATATGGCTCGTTATTGCCAGAGCTCATCGACTGGCCGCAAAACGATGCGGTCAAGCTGCAGGTGATGGCGGCAAGCTATACCGCCATTAGTCGCTGGGAGCCGCGCATTAAGCTGCAACGTATCCAAATTAATACGGAAATGAATGGCGTCATGACCGTTGAATTATCCGGTGTACGAACCGATGACAGCCCCGCCAGTTTGTCTATTTCACTGGGAGAACATTCCTGATGGCGTCCGTTGATTTGTCACAACTGCCAGCCCCTAATGTGGTGGAGGCGTTGGATTTTGAAACCTTGCTGACTGAACGCAAAAACTTTCTGATTTCGCTGTATCCCGCTGACGAGCAGGACGCTGTGCGGCGCACACTGCAGCTGGAATCTGAACCCATTGTTAAGCTGCTGCAGGAAAATGCGTACCGTGAATTACTGCTGCGCCAGCGAGTCAACGAGGCCGCGCAGGCGGTCATGGTGGCGTATGCGCTCGGCAGTGATTTGGACCAGCTTGCCGCCAACAACGATGTGACTCGCTTGGTGGTGATGCCTGCTGACGAGGACACTATTCCACCGGTGGATGCGGTGATGGAGTCTGATACCGATTTGCGCGCCCGTATTCCTGCCGCTTTTGAAGGGCTATCCGTTGCGGGTCCATCGGCGTCTTATCAGTATCACGCCTTGAGCGCAGACGGACGGGTGGCCGATGTGAGCGCGATTAGTCCCGAACCTGCGCAGGTGACGGTCACTGTGTTGGCACGCGCGGGAGATGGTCAAGCCGATGCCGAATTATTGGCAGCGGTAAGAAATGCCTTAAATGATGAAAACGTGCGTCCCGTGGCGGATCGCCTGACCGTGCAGTCTGCGCAGATTGTTTCTTACGCCATCAACGCGGTGTTGTATGTCTATCAGGGACCGGAGTCTGAACCCATTCTGGCCGCGGCTAAAAACAGCTTAAAAAACTACATCAGTACCCAGCGACGACTGGGGCGAGACATCCGCATATCAGCCTTGCACGCTGCGCTACATGTTGAGGGCGTGCAGCGTGTCGAACTCACTGAACCCAAACAAGACGTGATCCTAGATAAAACTCAGGCGGCATATTGCACCGACTGGCGCGTAGCGATTGGGGGATCTGATGAGTGAGCCTAGCCTGCTGCCATCGTCTGCCTCTGCGCTAGAAGGCCGGTTGGCGCAAACCTGCAAAGGGATTAACGATCTGCAAGTGCCGTTACGTGACCTATGGAACCCTGAAACCTGCCCCATTGCGTTTTTACCTTATCTGGCGTGGTCCCGTTCGGTTGACCGCTGGGATGAGCATTGGCCGGAGGAAACCAAGCGGCAGGTGGTGGCTGATGCGTTTTATATCCATAGCCGAAAGGGCACCATCAGCGCTATTCGTCGCGTGGTTGAACCGCTGGGATACCTGATTAACGTCAGTGAGTGGTGGGAAAACAATGACCCTGCAGGCACATTCCGGCTGGATATCGGCGTGTTGGAAAGCGGTATAGATGAGGCGATGTATCAGGAAATGGAGCGCCTGATCGCTGATGCCAAGCCGGTCAGCCGTCACCTGATAGGACTGACCATTATTCAAGACGTCGCGGGCTATGCCTATACCGGTGCCGCCGTATATGACGGCGACATTATCACTGTTTATCCCGACGAAGGGAGCTAATGCCATGGCGCAAAAATATAAAGCCGTACTCACAACCGTCGGCGCAGCCAAGATTGCCGCCGCTACAGCGGGCGGGGCTAAAATTAACCTGACACAGATGGCCGTGGGTGATGGCGGTGGTTCATTGCCGACACCCGTACCCACGCAAACTAAGCTGATTGCGGAGAAGCACCGCGCCGCACTTAATAAGGTGATCGTTGATCCCAAAAAGAAGAATTATTTAGTGGCCGAGTTGGTTATTCCACCGGAGATTGGCGGCTTTTGGATGCGTGAGCTCGGTCTCTATGACGACACCGGCGCGCTGATTGCGGTCAGTAACATGGCCGAGAGTTACAAGCCGCTGTTATCTGAGGGCTCAGGCCGCGCGCAGACCCTGCGCATGGTGGTGATTGTCAGTGATATGGACACGGTCAATTTGCTGATCGACAGCTCGACGGTGCTTGCTACACAGGAGTACGTCGATGAAAAATTGTTGGAGCATGAGCAATCGCGCCGCCATCCTGACGCCACACTCAAAGAGAAAGGTTTTACCCAACTAAGCAGCGCCACCAATAGCGAGAGTGAGGCGTTAGCGGCTACCCCTAAAGCCGTCAAAGCCGCCTATGACTTGGCAACCGGTAAATATACCGCGCAGGATGCGACCACAGCCCAAAAAGGGATTGTTCTGCTTAGCAGTGCCACCAATAGTGCCAGTGAGACATTAGCCGCTACGCCGAAAGCGGTGAAAGCCGCTTATGACAAAGCGGTCGAGGCTGACAAAAACGCCCAAACCGCCGACGACAATGCGGGTAAGGCCAACGACAATGCCAATACGCGCCTAGAAAAAAACAAGAATCTGTCCGATCTGAGCGATAAACCGCAGGCGCGTAAGAATTTAGCGCTTGGCACTGCTGCCACCTCCAACGTTCAAAAATCTATTACGGATAATACCCCTAATGCATTGATGATAAATGGCGCGTGGGGACTGGGGGCGAGTGGTGTGGGTATGGTGGATAGCGATATTTTATCGCCAACCAGTATTGGCAATACCTTTTTTAACCAAGGTGGCGGCGCTGCAAATAGTCATTTTGGCGGTTATGGAACGGGCATTCACTTATCGTATGGATCGAGCGGTGATAACAAACAGAGATTAACCGCCAACCTCTTTGTTGATTCTGCAGGGAACCTATCCGTTGAATGGCTCGCGGTGAACAAAAACGATGGTGCGATTGTCGTTAAGCATATTCAAAAACTTTATGGACCATTAAATAAACCCTCTGCGGCTGATGTTCGTGCAATCCCATTTTTTGGGGGGATAAGTGCGGGGACGAACTTAAATACACTGACTGAATACGGTATATGGTTTAACCCCGCCAATGCTAACGCCTCTCTAGCATTAAATTACCCCAGCACTCAGGCCGGTTCATTGCAGGTTTTGCAGGATGCTGGCGTCACGCAGGTTTATACCGAATATTCTAGTGGTGCAGGGAGGCAATGGCGTCGTGGTATCTACTCTGGAGTATGGAGCGCTTGGCGAGTTGTCTATGATTCTTATAATAAACCCAGCGCAAGTGATGTCGGAGCGTTGCCTATCGGCGGCGGCACACTTAATGGAAATTTAACCGTTAAAAACCAGATCCAAGTGGGTAGCGTTGGTAACGGTTTTCTGACTATTGGGGACAGCGATTCAGGCTTGCGCAGCTCTGTCGATGGTCAGGTGGATTTATACGCCAATGGCCGAATGTTCGGCTATTGGAACACGACAATCCTGTCATTCACTGGGCAGATTATCCCAACAAATTACGCGAACTTTGATACTAGGTACTACACAAAAGCACAGAGCGACGCAGGATATGCGCCTATGCTCCGTTCCTATTCCAAAGCCGAGTCAGATGCTCGCTATGTGCGTGACATTCGCATGGGAGCTAACCAAAGTGGAATTATATGGGGGGGTGAAGGTGGTACGCTGCCTGCGGGATATGTACTGACTGGGGGTAACTTCGATGATGATCGAGAATATCCTGTATACGCCCCTGTTCAAAAATATATAAATGGGCAGTGGTATAACGTAGGGAGGGCATAACATGATGCATTTAAAGAATATTAAAGCAGGCAACCCTAAAACAGTTGAACAATATCAACTTACCCGTGACTTTGATGTGAAGTGGTTATGGTCAGAGGATGGCAAAAACTGGTACGAAGAACAAAAAAACTTCCAACCTGACACATTAAAAATTGCATATGACCATACTGGGATTATTTGCTGTATTGAAAAAGATGTTTCATTAATTAATCCAGAAGGTATGAGTGTAATTGAGCTACTCGATATTACAGCAAATCGGAGAGCTGATGTCTCCGGTAACTGGATGTATCAGGATGGACAAGTCATCAAGCGCACATACACACGTGATGAACTTATTGCACAAGCAGCGACAGAGAAAGCCCGCTTGCTTGCTGAAGCTAGTACGTGCATAGCCCCATTGCAGGACTCTGTTGACTTAGGGATGGCAACAGAAGCGGAGAAAATTAGCCTAACGGCATGGCGCACCTTTCGGGTGTTGTTGAGTCGGGTGGATACGTCAACGGCTCCTGATGTGGTTTGGCCTGAGATGCCTACAGTCTGATCCCTTTGGGTATTGTGCCAACGTTGTCACAATGCCCACCGCATGATTCTTTTTCCCCTCTCTTTCACCATAGCGGAACACCTGAACAGGAGATCCGCTTTATGGCTCAAGATTATCACCACGGTGTGCGCGTCCAAGAAATCAACGAAGGCACGCGCACCATTACTACCGTCAGTACGGCCATTATTGGGATGGTTTGCACCGGCGACGATGCGGATCAAACCGCATTCCCTCTTAATAAGCCTGTGCTTATCACCGATGTATTAACCGCAATCGGTAAAGCAGGCACCACCGGCACACTGGCGAAATCCTTGGATGCAATTGCTGACCAGTGTAAACCCGTTGTGGTGGTGGTTCGTGTAGAGCAGGGGGAAACCGAAGCGGAAACCACGACCAATATTATTGGCTCGGTCACCGCTGAAGGTAAGAAAACCGGACTAAAAGCGTTACTGGCCGCGCAGGCTCAGTTGGGCGTTAAACCGCGCATTCTAGGTGTTCCCGCACATGATACACAGGCGGTTGCCACCGAGCTGGCTTCAATTGCGCAGCAGTTGCGTGGCTTTGCTTATGTGAGCGCCTATGGCTGCAAAACCATCGAAGAAGTGATCGCCTATCGTGAGAATTTCAGCCAGCGCGAGCTAATGCTGATTTGGCCGGACTTTATCAACTGGGACACCGTAACCAATACCGATGGCATTGCGTATGCCACCGCGCGTGCATTGGGGCTGCGAGCCAAAATTGATGAAGAGACCGGCTGGCATAAATCCCTGTCTAACGTGGGCGTAAACGGTGTCACTGGCTTGTCTGCTGATGTCTATTGGGATTTACAGGACACGGCCACCGATGCCGGATTACTTAACCAGAACGACATCACCACGCTTATCCGCAAAGACGGTTTTCGCTTTTGGGGTTCCCGCTGCTGCTCGGACGATCCGCTGTTTGCTTTTGAATGTTACACCCGCACCGCGCAGGTATTAGCTGACACGATGGCCGAAGCGCATATGTGGGCGATTGATAAGCCGCTGACGCCATCGCTGGTGCGCGACATTATCGAAGGCATCAACGCCAAACTGCGTGAAATGGTTTCTGGTGGCTATCTGCTGGGTGGGCGTTGCTATTTGGACGCGGATAGTAATACCAAAGACACGTTGAAGGCGGGCAAGTTGTTGCTGGATTACGACTACACCCCCGTCCCGCCGCTGGAAAACCTGCTGTTACGCCAGCGTATCACTGATTCATACCTGATGGATTTCACATCAAAGGTAAAGGCTTAGGGCTAAGAGGAACAACCAATGGCATTACCTCGTAAGTTTAAGTATCTGAACATGTTCAGCGATGGCATTAACTGGATGGGGATCGTGGAGTCCTTCACTCTGCCAAAACTGACCCGTAAATTTGAAAAATACCGTGGCGGCGGAATGAACGGCGCGGCAGATGTTGATCTGGGTCTGGATGATGGGGCGCTAGAGTGTGAATTTACGCTGGGCGGCACGGAGTCGCTGCTGTTTAAACAGTGGGGCGCAGCAAAGGCAGACGCTGTGATGCTGCGTTTTACCGGCTCCATTCAGCGCGATGATTCCGGAGAAGTGCAGGCCGTCGAAGTGGTGGTGCGCGGACGTTACAAAGAAATTGACGGCGGTGATACCAAGCAGGGCGACAGCTCAACCACCAAAGTCCCTTTCTCACCGACGTATTACAAATTGACGATTAACGGTGAAGAGCTGATCGAAGTTGACACCATCAACATGATTGAGCGCGTAAATGGCGTTGATTTGCTAGCAGCGCACCGCACGGCTATTGGCCTGTAATTCTCATTTTATGCGCGGTTAGCGCCGCGCTTATTTCATTAAGTAGGTATCACGATGACAACGACGAAGAAAAACGACGCGGCACCACCAGTAACCGTAGATATTGCCACCGGCGAAGTGACCGAAAAGACCGTGGATTTAGATACGCCCATTCAGCGCGGTAATACCACTATCACGCAGATTGTGGTGCGCAAACCGCAGTCGGGGGCATTGCGCGGTTGCCGCCTGCAAGCGTTGATGGAAATGGATGTGGACAACATGACGCTGGTTTTACCACGTGTGACAATGCCAGCGCTCACCCGCGCCGAAGTCCTGATGCTCGATCCGGCGGACTTAATCACCTTGAGTACGGAGGTGGTGCTTTTTTTGCTGCCGAATCGGGTGAAGTCCGATATCCCGACAGCTTAATGGTGGAAGATTTGGTGGCGGACGTTGCCACCATTTTCCACTGGTCACCTGCCGTCACTGACGACATGTCACTGCCTGAACTGCTGGAGTGGCGGCACCGAGCCATATTACGCAGTGGTGCTAGTGATGAGTGATAAAAATTTGCGGCTGCAGGTGGTTCTCAACGCCGTTGATAAACTAACCCGACCTTTCAAAATGGCACAGGCCAGCACGCGAGCGCTGGCTCAAGATGTCAAAAATTCCCGCGATGCACTCAAACGGCTTGATGAAGCTGGTCAAAAACTCACGTCATTTAATGCGCTATCTAATGCTGTCCGTCAGACGGGTAACGAACTCGAGCAGGCCAAGTTAAAAGCGCAAATGATGACCCGTGAGCTGTCCCAGTTGGAAAGCCCGACCAAGAAACAGACGCAGGCGCTAGAAGCGCAATGGCGCGCCGTGAATAAGTTGGAGACTAAGCAGCGTGAAAGCGTGGCCCAAATGGGGAAAGCACGCGCTGAACTTTACCGCATGGGGATTTCGGCCAAAAGCGGTGAACAAGCCACGGCGCGGATCACGTCTGAAACCGAACGCTACAACGCAAAGCTAAAAGAACAGGAACGGTTGCTAAAACGTGCCGGAGAGCAACAGCGAAAACTCTCTGCAGCTAAGGCCCAATACGGCAAAACGCTGGACATGCGCAACCGGATTGCCGGTGCGGGGGCAACCTCGACGGCGGCAGGGTTAGCCATCGGTGCGCCGGTTCTTGGTGCGGTAAAAAGTTACAGTCAGATAGAGGATGCCATGAAAGGCGTCGCCAAGCAGGTCAATGCTCTACTGGACGATAAGGGCGGACGCACGGCGCAGTATTACGAGCTGCAAAAAGACATCCAGCGCCTAAGTGAAACGCTGCCGATGGCAAACGGCGCAGCTGATATTGCCGCGTTGGTGGAAGGTGGTGCGCGTATGGGGGTGACGAACGATAGCGACCCGTGGGCGAAGCAGAAAAAAGACCTACTAAACTTTGCCGCTGTATCGGCAAAGGCATCCAAAGCCTTTGAAATGCCCGCCGACCAATTAGCGGAAGATCTCGGCAAGATTGCATTTCTGTACAAAATCCCTATCAGCAATTTGGAAGAGCTCGGCGACACGCTCAACTATCTGGACGATAACGCGCAATCCAAAGGGGCGGACATCATCAATGTGATGCAGCGCATGGGCGATATTGCCGACAAGATGGACTACAAACAGGCGGCGGCGTTGGGGTCCACCTTCCTTTCCCTTGGTGCTGCGCCAGAGGTGGCAGCGTCAGCGAGTAAGGCGATGGTGCGTGAATTGGGGATCGCCTCCATGCAGGGCAAACGCTTTATTCAGGGAATGAACACGCTGGGCCTGAATGCGAATAAATTGGAAAAAGGCATTGCCCATAATGCGGTAGCGACCATTCAGGATGTGTTGGGGCGCATCAAGGGATTGTCCAAAGAGAAACAACTGAGTGTTATGACGCAGCTGTTTGGCAAAGAGTTTGGCGACGATGCGCAAAAGCTAGGGCTTAACATTGATGAATTTATCCGCCAGCTCGGCCTAACGCAGAAAGCAGGCGCCAAAGGTTCAATGCAGCGTGAGTCTGACATTGATAAAAACTCTCTCTCTTCCCAGTACCTGCTACTGCAAACCGGTGTCAAAAATACCTTTGCTTCACTGGGGGAAACGCTGCGTGATCCGCTGCTGGAAGTGATTGACCTCGCCAAGCGTGCCACCGGTGCCTTTCGTCGCTTTGTTGAAGAAAATCCACGACTAGCCGGTGGGTTCATTAAAGCTGCGGCGGGAGTTGCTTTGTTGTTGGCCGGTGTTGGTGGGTTACTTATCTCAATGGCTGGATTGATAGGGCCCTATGCGGCATTACGGTTTTTCCTGAGCTATATGGGAGTAAAAATCCCGAACCTCATTGGTTTACTCGGTGGTTTGGCTAAAGTCTTCCGCTTTGTCGGTACGGCAGTGTTGTGGCTAGGACGTGCAATGTTGGCTAACCCTCTATTGGCTATTCTGGCGGGCATTGCGATGGCCGCAATTTATATCTGGCAGAACTGGGACACGCTGGGACCCAAAATCAAGGCGCTATGGGCCAGCATTAGCCAATGGACAAGTGAAACATGGAACGCGATCACGTTGTTTATCGGGAATAAATGGGCGGAAATTGTGGCAGGTGTACAAGCGTTACCGGCGCAGTTTGTCGAGGCTGGGCGCAATATGATCGACAGCCTGCTGGCGGGAATTAATGAGAAGTGGGAAACCCTGAAAGCCAAACTCACGTCGTTATCCAGCTATCTGCCGGACTGGATGAAATCAGACAAAACAGCGGGGCCGATTGTTGGGGCCCGTGGTACGCCAATCCCGAGTCCGTCGGGTCTAAGCTTTGCGGGAATGTATGACAGCGGTGGCACTATCCCCTCAGGGCAGTTTGGCATCGTTGGGGAGCGCGGGCCTGAGTTGGTTAACGGTCCTGCACGCGTGACGGGCCGCAAACAAACAGCGGTTATGGCAGCCGTGGCTGCGCTGGGCATGAGCGCCGCAGTTCCTGCAGCCGCTGCTCCTCTCCATCCATTCAGTTTACCGGCGGCAGAGTATCGGGCTGCACCGGTGGTGGCGGTCAATGCGGCCAGTACATCACCGGCGGCAGGTAATCACACCGAGATCCATATTCACGCCGCGCCAAATCAATCGCCGCAAGATATTGCGCGCATGGTGATGCAGGCAATGGATGAGCGGGATCGTAAACAGCAGGCACGGGCGCGCAGTGGATTTAGTGACAGGGGGATTCTCTGATGATGCTAACGCTGGGATTATTTGTGTTTATGTTGCAAACGGTGCCGTATCAGGAGTTTCAGCTGCAAAAGGCATGGCGTCACGCCATGAATAGCCGAGTGGGTCTACGCCCCTCATCGCAGTTTTTGGGACCGGATACTGACACCGTGACGCTGACAGGGCAGCTATTCCCCGCCTTAACCGGTGGACGGCTCTCTATGTTGACGCTGGAGATGATGGCGGAAACCGGCAAGGCGTGGTCCCTGCTGGATGGTGCGGGAACGATTTACGGCATGTTCGTGATCGAGAGTATTAACCAAACGAAAAAGGTTTTCTTTCGTGACGGTTCGGCGCGCCAGATTGAGTTCACCATTACGTTAAAGCGCGTTGATGAATCGCTGGCTGAAATGTTTGGCGATCTGGGTGACCAGCTTAATCAGATGAAAGACAGTGCAACGGATGCACTAAACGGGATGTTGTCATGATCGCACCGGACTGGGTAAGCGGGCAGGAAAATGCACCCGCATTTAGTTTGAAGATGGATGGCAGTGACATCACGGCAAAAATTGAAAAGCGCCTGATGTCCCTAACACTAACAGATAACCGTGGCTTTGAAGCTGACCAGTTGGATATTGAGCTAGACGATAACGACGGCGCGCTAGCGTTACCGCGCCGTGGTGTTGGATTAAGGCTCTCTCTAGGATGGAAAGGCAAACCGTTAACCCCTAAAGGCTTATTTGTGGTGGATGAGATTGAGCATTCCGGTGCGCCGGATAAGCTGACCCTGCGTGCGCGTAGTGCCGACTTTCGGGACACCCTAAATATCCAACGCGAGGCCTCGTACCACGACAAAACGCTGGGCGACATCGTGACGACCATTGCCAAGCGCAACAAGCTGGATGTGGCATTGGATAGCACGCTGGAGAAGGTAAAAATCCCCCATGTTGATCAAACCAATGAATCAGACGGCAGTTTTTTGACGCGATTAGCAAAGCAAGAAGGCGCAGTGGCGTCGGTGAAAGGGGGCAAGTTGCTGTTTATCCGCCAAGGGCAGGGCAGAACGGCCAGCGGCAAACCCATCCCAGCAGTCACTATCAAACGCGGCGATGGTGACCAACACCGCTTTGGATTGGCTGATCGTGGGGCTTATACCGGCGTTACTGCGAGCTGGTTAAATACGCGAGAGCCAAAGAAAAAAGAGCAGGTAGCGGTCAAGCGTAAACGCAAAACTAAGAGTAAGGCGAAACCCAAGGAGCCGGAGGCTAAACAGGGAGATTACCTAATGGGAGCTGAAGGCAATGTACTGGTATTGGGTCACACCTATGCCAATAAGGGCAACGCTGAACGAGCAGCCAAGGCAGCATGGCAAAAATTGCAGCGCGGTGTGGCGACGTTTTCCATCCAGTTGGCCCGTGGCCGTGCCGAGTTATACCCAGAAGTGCCGGTTAAGGTTCAGGGATTCAAAGCGGAAATAGACGCGGCGGACTGGTTGCTAACGACGGTTACGCATTCATTAAGCGATGGCGGATATACAACGGCGCTAGAGTTGGAAGTGAAGATTGACGGCCAAAACATGGAATAGATGCACTGAATTGTGAACTAATGGTATATTGTCTCGAAGTGTGTACTGCTGTGGAGGTTAAAATTATGATGCGATGTAAATTATGTGGCTGCGCGGCTCATACAAGAAGCAGTGTAGAAATGTCGGTTACGACTAAAGAGCGATACCATCAATGTACTAACGTGAATTGTGGACATACATTCGTGAGTCATGAAACTTTTGTACGCTCGATAGCCCAGCCGAAAGTTGTTGAGATGGTATCGCCGCACCCACAAAGCAGTGGGCAGAACGTATTGAGATTTTAAACCGTCAAATCAATTTAAACCGCCATTAGGCGGTTTTTTTTGTCTTAAAATCAAAGTGGCTAAATATAAATATGTCGCCATTTTGCCGCCATAGGCAAAGAAAAAGGGGCTACGCTTTCACGTAACCCCTTGTTTTATTTGGTGGAGCTGGGGGGATTTGAACCCCCGTCCGAAATTACTACACCGTCGGCACTACATGCTTAGTCTAGTCTTTACATTCGCCTACCAGCTGCGGACAGACACGCTACTAATAAACTAGCTTGATTAGATTTAATGCTTCAACCCCAAGCAAGGTATCCACACGATCTCTTTTGGTTTTGACCTCTCTTGATCCCCGTCCTAAGAGCGGAGGCTAGGGAGAGAGGGCTCTGAGCAGGTTATTAAGCTGCTAGTGCGTAGTTTTCGTCGTTTGCGACTATTTTTTTGCGGCTTTTTACGAGGCAAACCGCCCCTCGGCATGCTCCTTGGGCTTCGCAAATCCCGTCGAATCCAGAATCA
>Ga0308167_1000955_pt1 | contig 40462 bp, 43 predicted proteins | sample PhyCR1_2_FD_202138 | JGI IMG/M metagenome (GOLD analysis project Ga0308167, IMG submission 202138) | Phyllosphere microbial communities from UC Gill Tract Community Farm, Albany, California, United States - DLSLRC.R1 | ecosystem: Host-associated > Plants > Phyllosphere > Unclassified | place... | reverse complement strand
CGTTCGGTCTCGTGCCGATCTTCATGCTCGACATGTGGGAGCACGCCTTCTACCTCGACTACCTCAACGTCAAGGCGGACTACGTCAAGGCCGTGTGGAACATCGTCGACTGGGAGAACGTCGCCGCGCGCTTCGCGAACGCGAAGTCGCAGAGCTTCGTCACCCTCTGAGACGGACGCAGCGGGTCACGGTCGTGACCCGGTGAACGACGGGAGGCGCGGTGCCGGCTGGCACCGCGCCTCCCGTCGTTCGTCGGTGCGCGTCGACCGCTCAGGCCGACTGGAAGTGGGCCCCGGCGACCAGCTTCTGCGCGATCGCGCGCAGCGCGGCGTCGGGCGTCGCCCGCTTGCGGTCGACGATCGTGCCCCACTGCACGCCCCGAGCCGCGAGGACGGCACCGCGGGCCGCCCGTTCGGCATCCACCGCGCCGTAGCCGTGTTCGGCGCACCAGGCGGCGATCGCGCTCACCTGCGCGCGGTGGAAGGTGCGCTCGCGATCACGGCCGTCGAGCGACTCGACCGATCCGAGCTCGAAGGTGAGCCGGGCGGCGAGGGAGCGCTCGGGGTCGTCGAGCCCGCCGAACACCGCGATGAGGTAGTCGGTCAGCCCGAGGTCGTCGGCGCCGGGGTCGAGCGTGACGTCGGAGACGGATTCCGCCAGGTGGTCCACCACGGCGTCGATCAGGGCTTCGCGCGTGCCGAAGTGGTACACGATCGGGTACGCGCTCGTCCCGAGCACCCGGCCGAGGCTGCGGACGGAGACGTCCTCGAGCTTGGTGTCCTGCAGGTGCTCGGCCACCTTCGCGATGATCGCCGGCTTGAGTGTCGGGTCGGGCTTGCGGGGCATGGCGTCTCCAACGAGCGTGATGGGCAGTACGCGACCGTTCACATACGATCACGGAGTATATTACTGACGGTCGCCGGGAAACAGCCGGGAATCCATACCGGGTGCAAGGGATTTGTGGCGAGAAGCGGAGTTTTACTCGATTCCACGTAGGATGGGGCCGATGTCCATGCCTCCAGAGCGCCCTGTGGCCCCGTCGCGCCCCGAGGCACCCCGTGCCGGGCGGGCGGTCGCCGGACGCCGTCGCGGGGCGGGGAAGCGCTTCCTCGTCGTCGGCGACGTCCTGGACGGAGTGCTCGTGCACACCACGGCCGCGAGCATGGGTGCACACGACCCGGCCGCGGTCATCCGGCACCGACCGGTCGGCGCCGCGGGCAACACCGCGACGTGGCTCGGCTGGCTCGGCGCCGACGTGGACCTGGTGGGTCGGGTCGGCGTGGACGACGTCTACCGGCACGAGCGATCGCTCGCCGACGCCGGCGTCCGCGCGCACATCCGCTACGACGCCCGGACCGCGACCGGCGCCGTCGTGTCCGTGCGGAACGGGAACGGTCGGACCGCGATGTCCGATCCCGCAGCGAGTGGGGTGCTGTCGGCGGAGGACCTGCCGGTCGACCTCGTGGCGCGCGCGGACATCGTGCACCTGACCGGCTCGGCGATGCTCGGCGGAGGCGGTCCGGACCGCATCGCGGCACTCGTCGCCCAGGCCCGGTCCGGCTCCGCCCGGGTGTCCCTCGACCCCTCGTCCGCCGCGGTGGTGCGCGCGGTCGGTGCGTCGGATTTCCTCGAGGCGCTCTCCGGCCTCGATGCCCTCTTCCCGAGCGAGGACGAGGCACTCGCGCTGACCGGAGCACCCACCGTCACCGAGGCGATCGAGTCGCTCGCCGACCGCGTGCCCCTGGTCGTGGTGACCATGGGGACCGAGGGCGTCCTGCTCGGGCGGCGAGGTCGGACGCCGCAGCGGGTGCCGATCACGCCTGCGACGGTGGTGGACACGCTCGGCGCCGGGGACGCGTTCGCGGCGGGGTTCCTCCGTGCGTGGGCGACCGATCCGGTGCGGGTCGCGGCGGCTGCGCGCGAGGGCACGCGGGTCGCGGCGCGGGCGCTCGGGTTCGTGGGCGGGCGTCCGCCGGTCTGACGCCCGCGCTTCAGCGCTCGCTGGGTTCGGCCCGGACCACCGGTCGCGGCGTCAGCGCTCGCTGGGTTCGGCCCGGACCACCAGGGTCTGCACGAGGCCGGCCGCGAGCGGCGCCAAGCGGATCTCGACCCGCAGTCGACCGGCCGTCCCCGGCAGCCACCAGCGCAGGTGCGACGGGGCCTGGGACTCGTCGGCCACCGGTTCCGCGTCGAGGTCGGCACCGACGGCCGCCACCGCCTCCGCGACGGCCCGGCGGCGTCGTTCGTACGGCACGTCCATCGCCACGTTCGGCGTGCAGATCGCATCGGCGAGGTCGTCGTCCCAGTGGGCCAGGAGGCGCGTCACGGCAGCCTGCGCCGCCCGCGTCGCGTCGACGGTCGGCCCGGTGCCGGGTGCTCGGTCCGCCGCGGCGCTCGCGCGGGCGGTCAGCACGAGGTCGAGCGCCCGGTCCGCCGCCGCCGAGACCTTCGCCTGCGTGGCGTTCTCGAAGGCGACGACGCCGAGGCCGTCCCGGACCGACCACCGCATGTGCGCCGAGAACCCCGGGTACCCGCCGGAGTGCGAGACGAGCTCGCCGAACGCCGGGTCCTGCTCGACGAAGAGCCCGAAGCCGTAGGCCGTCGCGCGGCTCGAGGTCGGCACCACCGCTGCGGGCACGACCCGCATCGCCTGCTGCATGAGTCGGCGGTCGGCCGGGGAGACCGGTCCGGGCTCGGGCGTCTCGGTGAACGCCGACGCGAGGTGCCGACCCCAGCGGGCGAGGTCCGTGACCGTCGAGAAGAGCCCGCCGATCGACGAGAACGCGCCGGGGCCCGACATCGGCAGCGGCTCCCACGTGCCGACGCCCGCCCCGTCATTGGCGGGCCGCACGCCCGTGACCACGTGACCGCGGACGTCGTCGGCGCGGAAGACGGTGTCGCGCAGGCCGAGGGGGCCGAGGACGAGTTCGGTCGCGACCTCGGGGAAGGGACGACCGGCCACGACGGCGATCGCCCGGCCGAGCAACGCGTACCCGGTGTTCGAGTAGGCGAACCGGGTGCCCGGGACCGAGTCGAACAGGAACCCCGCGCGCAGGACGTCGTCGAGCTCGGCGTCCGAGATCGATTCCTGCCGGTCGGCCCACGGATCGTCGGTCGGGAAGCCGCCGGCCATGGTGAGGAGCATGCGGAGCGTCGGCACGGGGGAGTCGGCGGTGGGCAGCACGACGTCCGTGAAGGCGGGCACGAAGTCCGTGATCGGGGCGTCCAGCCGGACACGGTCGTCCGCGACGAGGGCGAGCAGGGTGGCCGCCGTCACGCTCTTCGTGCAGGAGGCGATCCGGTACACGGTGTCGGCGTCGGGAGCGACGCCGTCGCCGCGGTCGCCGTGCCCGCCCGAGGCGACGAGCCCGGTGCGGTCGAAGACGCCCCAGACGCTGCTCGGAGCGACGCCGCGTTCGACACGTTCGCGGAACAGCGCGTCGACGTCCGCGATCACCTGCGGATCGATGCCGCTCACGACCGGCGCATCCGGTCGTACGCGTCGAGTGCCCGCTGCCGGGTCTCCTTGAGGTCGAGCATGGGCTCCGGACGGTCTTCGTCGGCGGGGACCCAGCGGTGCACGTACTCGCGGTGCGGGTCGAACCGCTCGAGCTGCCGGTCCGGGTTGAACACCCGGAAGTACGGCGCCGCGTCGAACCCGGAGCCGGCGACCCACTGCCAGTTCGCCGCGTTGTTGGCGGAGTCGGCGTCGACGAGGGTGTCCCAGAACCACTGCTCGCCCACGCGCCAGTCGACGAGCATGTTCTTCACGAGGAAGCTGGCCGTCGCGAGCCGGACCCGGTTGTGCATCGCACCCGAGTGCCAGAGCTCCCGCATGCCCGCGTCGACGAGGTCGAACCCGGTCGTCCCGGTCCGCCAGCGGTCGATCTCGGCGTCCGGGACGTCGAGCCAGGGGAAGGCGTCGAACTCGCGCCGGACGTTCACCGTGGTGATGTCCTCGCAGTGGAAGTACTCGTTCCAGTTGAACTCGCGCCAGGCCAGCTGCCGGAGGAACGCCGAGGCGTTCTTGCGCTGCTCGGGCTCGAGTTGGCCGTGCAGGCGGTGCCAGACCTGGTACGGGCTGACCTCGCCCCACCGCAGGTGCGGGGAGAGGTCGCTCGTGGCGGCCATCGCGGGTTCGTCGCGCTGGTCGTAGTCCTCGAGCGCGTGGTGCACGAAGTGTTCGAGCCGCCGGTGCGCGCCCTGCTCGCCGGGTTCCCAGGCGTCCCGGAGGCCGCCGGCCCAGTCGGGGTGCGTCGGCAGCAGGTCCCAGTCGTCGAGGTCGTCGCTCGCGACACGGGGCGCCGCGGGGAGGTCACGCGGCTTGGGCAGCGGGTGGCGGGGCTCGGTCATCGCCTGGGCGGCACGCCAGAACGGCGTGAACACCTTGTACGGCTCGCCCTGCCCGGTGAGGACGGTCCACGGTTCCCAGAGCAGGCTCGCGGCGAAGCTGTGCGCCTCGGTCCCACCGTCGGTGAGGGTTGACTTGATGCCGGCGTCGAGGTCCCGCTCGGCACGGCCGTACCGGCGGTTCCAGAACACCGCGTCGGCGCCGGTGTCGGACACGAGCGCGTCGACGGCCTCGGCAGCGGGCCCGCGGCGGAGGACCAGTCGGGACCCGCGCTCGCGGAGTTCACCGTCGAGCGCGGCGAGCGAGTGGTGCAGCCACCACCGTGCCGCAGCCCCGATCGGGCGGATGCCGGGGGACTGCTCGTCGAGGACGTACGCGACCGTGACGTCGCCGCCGTGGTCGATCGCTGCTCGGAGTGCCGGGTTGTCCGCGAGACGGAGGTCGTCGCGGAGCCAGACCAGGGCGCCGGTCACACCGCTGCCGCGTCGACGTCGGACGCCGCCCGGGTCGCGCCACGTCGGGGTGAGGCCGCACCCGCCGCGGTCCGGAGCTTCGTGCAGAGTTCGGTGAGCGTCCGCAGCTCGGCGTCGTCGAGGCCGGCACCGACCTGGTCGGCGATGGTCTGCGCGTGCTGGACGGCGACGGCGCGGTACACGTCGAAGCCGTGCGCGGTGAGGGCCACGATGACGCCCCGGGCGTCGGTGGGGTCCGGCTGCTTCTCGACGATGCCGCGCGCGGTGAGCCGGTCGACCAGGCGGCTGACGCTCGGCTGCGTCAGGAGCAGGTGGCCGGTCAGTTCGCGCATCCGGCAGCGGCGACCGGGCTGCGTGGAGAGGTTGAAGCAGACGTCGTACTCGTTGAACGAGATCTCGCCGCCCGGGAAGTCGGCGTTGAGCGCGCGCATCACCGTGACCTGGGCGCGGAAGAGCGCTTCCCAGGCAGCGACGGCGGTCGCCTTCTCGCTGCGGCGTGGCTCGTTCACGGTCGCGCTCCCTCTGGTCGTACGGTCATGCCACACTACCGACGGCCTCGGACACGCGATGCTGCTGACGCGCAGCCGTGTCCCCCGGGACGCAACGAGGGCCGGTCATCACGGGGATGACCGGCCCTCTCCCTTGCAGGACGGCGCAGTTCCGGAATGCACGAGGGCCGCCCACCAGTTGCCTGGCGGACGGCCCTCTCCCTTGCACCAAGAGTGTCCTGCAATCACATTCCACAGGCGGTGCCACAGCAAACACCGTCTGCACGCACGACTGTATAACGAACGGGTAACGGCGCGCTACCGGACGCGGCGGTCGTTCGCTGCGAGTTCACCAAGAACGACCGATCAGGATCAGAAGAGGTCCGGCGACGGCGTCGAGGCGTAGCGCACGGCGACGTCCGCGTGGCGGTCGAAGCGGTAGCCGACACCGCGCACGGTGCGGACGATCTCCTCGAAGGCGCCGAGCTTCGAGCGGAGGCGACGGACGTGGACGTCGATCGTGCGCTCGTTCGGGGTCTCGTCCTCGCCGTCCGACCACAGGCCGTCGATGATCGCCGAGCGGTCGACGGTCTGGCCCTCGCGGAGGACGAGGAACTGCAGGAGCTCGAACTCCTTGTACGTCAGGGGAGCGGCTTCGCCGTCGAGCGTGACGCGCTTCCGCGAGATGTCGATGACGACCCCGGTCTCCTCCGGCTCGGGCTTCTCGGCCTGCTTGCGCGCGGCCACGGCGGAGCGGTCCTGCAGGGCGAGCCGGACGACGTCGACGTCACGGCCGCCGGAGCCCTCGGCGGCGACGGCCACGGCGGCGTACGTCTCCGAGGTCGGGACGAGCTGCGCGGTCAGGGCCTTGAGCTGCTCGACGACCGCAGCGAGGGTCGTGCCCGCCGCCGCTGCCTTCGCCTCGTCGATGCCGACGTAGAGGGCGAAGCCGCGTGCCTCGGTGCCTTCGGGCAGGGCGCGGTTGCGCTGCGGGGCGACGACCGGGCTGGTCGGCACGCCGGTGGCGACGGGCGGGGCGACGGGCTCGCGACGCGGACGGATCGGGGTCACGGTGCCGAGGTCGGTCGGCGCGGGTGCGGCGGTGCGGAGGGCGGTGCGGGGCTGAGCGATGGTGAGCGACATGGCGGTTCTCCGGGCGATGTGGCTGCGGTGTCGAGGTGTGCCGCGGCCGTGTCGAATGCGTCGGTCCGGGTACGGCGAGTGCCGTGGGCCCTGCGGTCCTGCTGCGGACCGGGGCCGACCCGGGGGTACGGGGGACAGACCTCGTGACGTGGTGCGCGTCGTCGACGTGGTCGTCACCCGGGGATCACGCTCGCGCGACGGGGGTGGTGTCGCGGGGGATCCGGCTGGAACGGGTGCCGATCAGGCACACATTCGACAACGCATGACGGCCGTGGCCGGCATCATCATGCCGGCGGTCCCCTGGGCCTCGGAGAGGACGCGGGTGGACACGGTTGCAGTCATGGGACGAGTATCGGTGGGATACCAACGTCGTGTCAACCGTCCGCACGGACGGTGCGTTCTGCGAACGCACGGGGAAGACGGACAGGAGGTGCGGTGCCAGCCGGCACCGCGCCTCCTGTCCGATGGTGGTCGCGTCTACTCGGCGAGACCGTAGAGGCGGTCGCCCGCGTCGCCGAGGCCGGGAACGATGTAGCCGTTCTCGTCGAGCTTCTCGTCGAGCGCGCCGAGCACGATCGAGACGTTGCGGTCGCCCACGGCGGCCTCGACCGCGGCGAGCCCCTCGGGTGCGCCGAGGATGCAGACGCAGGTGACCTCTTCCGCACCGCGGTCGAACAGGAAGTCGATCGCGGCCGCGAGGGTGCCGCCCGTCGCGAGCATCGGGTCGAGGACGAAGCACTGCCGACCGGAGAGGTCGTCGGGCAGGCGCTCGGCGTAGGTCTGCGGCTCGAGGGTCTCCTCGTTGCGCGCCATGCCGAGGAAGCCGACCTCGGCCGTCGGGACGAGCTTGACCATGCCCTCGAGCATGCCGAGCCCGGCACGCAGGATCGGCACGACGAGCGGGCGCGGCTTCGCGATCGAGACGCCCATGGTGTGTGCCACCGGGGTGTCGATCGGCGTCGCGGTGACCCGGACGTTGCGCGTCGCCTCGTACGCGAGGAGCGTGACGAGCTCCTCGGTGAGGGCGCGGAACGTGGGGGACGGCGTCGTACGGTCGCGGAGCACCGAGAGCTTGTGGGTGATGAGCGGGTGGTCGGCGACGTGGACTCGCATAGGGTCGAGCCTACCGTGCTGCCGACCGCCAGGAGGTTCCGTGGAAGCACCCGCCGCCCGCCCGTTCGTCCCCGCGATGGAACGCGCGCTCGACGAGGCCCGCGCGTGCCTCGCGACCGGGGACGTCCCGGTGGGGGCGGTCGTCCTCGACCGGGACGGCGTGGTCATCGCCGTGGGACGGAACGAGCGCGAGGCGCGACAGGACCCCACGGCGCACGCCGAGGTCCTCGCGCTCCGGGCGGCCGCGGCGGCGATCGGCGACTGGCACCTCGAGGAGCACACCCTGGTGGTGACGCTCGAGCCGTGCCCGATGTGCGCCGGTGCGGTCATGGCGGCCCGGGTGCCGCGGATCGTGTTCGGCGCGTGGGACCCGAAGGCCGGCGCGAGCGGGAGCGTCTACGACGTCGCGCGGGACCGCCGGCTGCCGCACCGGTCCGAGGTGATCGGCGGGGTGCTCGAGGGGGAGTGCGCCGCGCTGCTCGACGCGTTCTTCGCCGAGCGTCGCTGACCTGTGGGCGTCACTTCCAGAGGACCGCGACGAACACGTTGACGATCGCGAGCGCCCCGGCCGAGTGGAAGAACGGCAGGGCGGCCTTCGCCGTCGCGGTGCCGGCGTCCGCCCGCTTCTGACGTGCCCGGGCGACGAGCGCCAGCACGAGTGCGACCGCCGCGATGACGAGCTTCACGCCGAGCTTGACGTGGTTCGCGCCGCCGTCCTGCGTCGCGTCGATGATCCCCATCATCCCGAGGCCCGTGACGAGCTGCACGACGAGACCGGTGATCGGCCAGGAGGTCTGGAAGCCGCCCTTGCGGCGCACCTGCACCAGGAAGGCACCGATGACGGCAGCGAGACCGAGGAAGTGGAGGACGAGCAGGATGCTGAAGAGCGCCGACATGTGACCATCGTGGATGACCGGCCACGGCGCTCGCCAGCAAGGTTCCCCTTAGTCTGCGGCGCGGATCACGATCGCCTCGGTCGGCGGTCGGGGGCCCGTCCGGAGCACGTCGGGTTCGACGTAGATCACGCGTGCGATCGGCACCGCCTGGCGCACCCGGTGCTCGACCGTGTCGATGCCGGCGGCGACGTCGCCGAGCCGTCGGTCGCCGTCCACCGCGACCTTCACGCCGACCATGAGCTCGTCGGGGCCGAGGTACAGGGTCTTGATGTGGATGATCGAGTCGACCTCGGGCCCGTCGAGCACCGCCTGCTTGATGCGCTCGACGTCGGCAGCGGTGGCACCCTCGCCGACGAGGAGGCTCTTCGTCTCGATGCCGAGCACGACCGCCACGGCGATGAGCAGCGCGGCGATGAAGATCGTGCCGATCGCGTCGAACACGCCGTTGCCCGTGATCGCGGTGAGGCCGACGCCGAACAGGGCGAAGACGAGGCCGAGCAGCGCCGCGGTGTCCTCGAGCATCACGACGGGGAGCTCCGGGGCCTTGGCGCGGCGGACGAACTGCACCCAGCTCTGCCGGCCCTTCTGCGGACGTGCTTCCTTCAGTGCGGTGCGGAGGGAGAAGCCCTCGAGCCCGATCGCGATGACGAGCACCACGAGCGGCAGCCACCAGTTCTCCAGCGGGTGCGGGTGGGTGAGCTTCTCGATGCCCTCGTAGAGGGAGAACACCCCGCCGACCGAGAACAGGATGATCGACACGACGAACGCGTACACGTAGCGCTCACGCCCGTAGCCGAACGGGTGCTCCTCGTCGGCGGCACGCCGGGCACGACGGCCGCCGAGGAGCAGGAGGAGCTGGTTGGCGGAGTCGGCGAGGGAGTGGACGCCCTCGGCCAGCATCGACGCGGAACCGCTGATCGCCGCGGCGATGAACTTCACGATCGCGATCCCGACGTTCGCACCGAGTGCGGCGAGGATCGCCCTCGTGCCTCCAGAAGCGCTCACAGCTGTCCCCTTCTCCCGATCTGTTGGACGATCCTAGGCGAGGGCGCTCGGTAGGGTCTGGGGCATGACGATCGAACTGCCCCGCACCGCCCTGCTCGGCGTCGGCTCCATGTCCGGCGCGGTCCTCGACGGCCTGCTCGCCGCCGGTCTCGACCGGGCCACCGTGACCCTGACGACGAAGTCGGAGCAGTCCGCCGCGGCACAGCGGGAGCGTGGCCTGGACGCCACCGCCACCGACACCGACCCCGACGCGAACCGGGCAGCGGTGCGCGGCGCGTCGCTCGTCGTGCTCGGGGTGAAGCCCTACGCGATCGGTGACCTGCTCGACGAGGTCTCGGCGGACCTCGAGCCGGGGACCGTCGTCGTGAGCGTCGCCGTGGGGACGACGACCGCGAGCATGGAGGCGAAGGTGCCGGCCGGTGTCCGGGTCGTCCGAGCGCTCCCGAACACGCCGATCGGCGTCGGGCACGGGGTGACCGGGATCAGCGCCGGTGCCTCCGCGGACGCCGACGCCGTCGCGCTCGCGTCGTCGGTGTTCGACGCGTCCGGTGTCGTGATCGAGGTGCCGGAGTCCCAGCTCGACGCGCTCTCCGCCGTCTCGGGCTCCGGGCCCGCCTACGTCTTCCTCCTCGTGGAGCAGTGGCAGCAGGCCGCCGAGTCGCTCGGGTTCTCCCACGACCAGGCCGAGGCGATGGTGCAGGGCACGCTCCGCGGTGCCGTCGAACTGCTCGCCGCCTCCGGCAGGGAGCCCACCGACCTGCGGAAGGCCGTCACGAGCCCGAAGGGGACCACCGAGCGTGCCGTCGCGGTGCTGCAGGACGCCGACCTGGCGGGGACGTTCGAGCGGGCGTCCCGCGCGGCGATCGCCCGCGCCGAGGAGCTGGCGAAGGCCTAGCGGTCGTCCCGGCACGTCCGGCCCGGACCATCGCCCAGACGACGAGCACCCCGGCGAGCACGGTGAGCACCGACCCGCCGATCGTCACCGCGTGGTCGAACGCCACACCCTGGGCGTGGGTCCACGGCGTCGCGGTGAGCGACCCGGTGAACACGGCACCGAGCACCGTGCCGGCGATCGCCACCCCCACGGCCGAGGCCACCTCGGAGGAGGTGTCCACGAGCGCGGCGCCGATCGTCGTGCGGTCCTCCGGCAGCCCGCGCAGGACGTTCGTGCCGGCGACCACCCCCACGACCCGCATGCCGGCAGCGACGAGCACGAGCGCCAGGGCGATCCACCCGTAGCCGAGCGGCCCGAGCACCGTGTACACCGCGAGCCCGACGACCACGGCGGCCGCGCTCGACCAGGCGGCGTGCCCGAGTCCGACGCGCCGGACGAAGGGTCCGACGAACGCGCTCCCGGCCACGAGCACGGCGACCTGCGGGAGCATGCCGATCGCGGCGAGGGCCGGCGGCCACCCCCAGGCGAGCTGCAGGTGCAGCGTCACCAGGTAGCCGAGGCCTGCGACCGCGAGGCCCGTGGCAGCCTTGTACGCGAGGCCGCTCGAGACCAGCGGCCGGGCGACGAGCGCGAGGTCGAGCAGCGGGTGCTCGACGCGGCGCTGTCGCACGGCGAACCAGACGCCGCCGCCGATCGCGCCGGCCGTGGCCGCCCAGGCCGTCCAGTCGTCGAGCCCACCGTCGGCGAACCGCGTCGGTGCGACGAGGGCGAGGACGATCGTCACGGTCCCCAGTGCCGCTCCGGTCCAGTCCACGGGAGCCCGGTGCAGCCCCGCTGGGTCGTCCGCGGTGACGCCGACGCGGATCCCCACGAACGCGAGTGCGGCGATCGGGACGTTGACGAGCAGGAGCACCTGCCAGGGCGCGACGGCGAGGACGAGTCCGCCCACCGTCGGTCCCACCGCGAGCCCGACGAGCCCGACGGTGGAGATCACCGTGATCGCCCGGACCCGCCGCTCGTCGTCGTCGAAGAGCCGGAACGCGAGGGCCATCGACCCGGGGGTGGTCATCGCCGCCGCGATCCCGGTGGCGACCCGGACGGCGATCAGCTGGTCGGCGGTGGTGACGAACGCGGTCGCGAGGCTCGCCATCCCGAGGAGCACGAGCCCCACGAGCATCACCCGGCGTCGGCCGTACCGGTCCGCGACGGCACCCGCAGCGAGCATGAGCCCGCCGAACACCACCGAGTACGCCGTCGTGACCCACTGCAGCCCGGTCGCGCCGACCTGCAGCTCACGACCGATCGTGGGGAGCGCGACGTTCAGGACGGAGTTGTCGAGCATCTCGAACAGGAAGACCGCGGCGAGCCCGGCGAGGGCGACACGCGATCCGCGCAGGGATCGGGGAGAGTGGGGGGACCGGACGGCGTTCATGCGTCTAGGTTAAGTCAGTAAACTGAGTGAGTCAATCAGCGAGGAGTCCGCATGCCCAGGAGCGCGCCCCGCGGCGGGCCGGAGACCCGTGCGCGGATCGCCGAGACCGCGTCCGGGATGTTCGCCGAGCACGGCTTCGACGGCGTCACCGTCGCGCAGGTCGCGAAGGCCGCCGGGGTCTCGAGCGTCACGGTCTTCAAGCACTTCCCGCGCAAGGAGGACCTGTTCCTCGACCGCTCCGCCGAGACGGTCGCGCTGTTCGTCGCAGCCGTCGAGGACGTTCCGCGTGACGAGGCGCTCGACGCGCTCGAGGCGCTCGCACGGCGCCTGGTCGACGAGCGCGCGCCGGTCTCCGGGCTGGCACCCGGCGCACACGCGTTCTTCCGGACGATCGCCGACTCGTCCGCCCTGCAGTCGCGCGCGCTCGAGCTCGTGGCGGGGGCGCAGCGCGCGCTCGGAGACGCCGTCGGCGACCGACTCCTGGCGGCGCTCTTCGTCGCCGGCTACGCCACGGTCTTCGTCGGGACGGCACGTGCCGTCCTCGCGGGGGAGGACGAGGACACCGTCGTCACGGCGCACCGCGCCGGGCTGGAACGGCTCTTCCGCGCACTCCGGGACGGCGTCGCGTCCGCGACGTGACCGGCTGACGGACTGGAGGGACGGTGCGGGTCCGCCCCGCGCCTCCTGTCCGTCCCTTCTTCACTCCAGGGCGGCGAACCGTTCCAGCGCGCTCTCGGTCCCCGAGACGATGATGACGTCGTTCTGGCCGATCACGCTCTCCGGCGTCGCCGGGACGAAGGCCTCGCCGGGGGTCTTGATGCCGAGCACGGTGAGGCCGAAGCGGGTGCGGATCACCGTGGTCGCCAGGTCCTTGCCGCGGACCGACGCCGGCGGGAACATCTTGACCACGGCGAAGTCGTCGTCGAACTCGATGAAGTCGAGCATCCGGCCGGACACCAGGTGTGCGGTGCGCTCGCCGGCCTCGCGCTCGGGGTAGACGACGTGGTTCGCGCCGATGCGGGACAGGATCGTGCCGTGCGACCGGCTGATCGCCTTCGCCCAGATCTGCGGGATGCCGAGGTCGACGAGGTTCGCGGTGATGAGCACGCTCGACTCGAGGTCGCTGCCGGTCCCGACGACGGCGATCGGGAAGTCCTGCGCACCGATCTGCCGCAGGGCGTCGATGTCGGTCGCGTCCGCCTGCACCGCGTGCGTGACGCGGTCCGACCACTTCTGCACGAGGCCGGCGTCGGTGTCGACGACGAGGACCTCGCGGTCCTGCCGCTCGAGCTGCCCGGCGGTGGCGGCGCCGAACCGTCCGAGGCCGATGACGAGCACCGGAGCGTCGTGGCTGACGGCACCGAGCGGGTGCGGACGGTTGCGGTCAGCCAACGATCGGCCTCTCCTCGGGACGGCGGAACAGTTGCCGGCTCTGGCTGGCGGCCAGTGCAGCGGCGATGGTCACTGTACCGACACGGCCCAGGAACATCGTCGCCGCGAGCACGTACTTGCCGGACTCGGGCAGGTTCGCGGACACCCCGGAGGACAGCCCGCACGTCGCGAACGCCGAGATGACCTCGAACAGCACGCGGTCCAGGGACTCGTGGGTGATCTGCAGGAGCACGACGGTCGCGACGGCCACGATGGTGGCGCCCCAGAGCACGACCGCCACGGCCACGCGCAGGACGTCGCTCGGGATGCGCCGACCGAACGCCTCCATGCTCTGGCGCCCGCGGGCCTCGGCGACGGCGGCGAGGAACAGGACCGCGAGCGTCGTGACCTTGATGCCGCCGGCGGTCGAAGCCGAGCCGCCGCCGATGAACATGAGCATGTCCGTGACGAGCAGGCTCGACCCGTTCAGCTGGTCGAAGTCGACGAGGGAGAACCCGCCGGACCGGGTCATCGTGGAGAGGAAGAGGGCTTGGAACGCGGTGCGACCAGCGCCCTCCTCGCCGAAGGTGGTCGGGTTCGATGCCTCGAGCGCTATGTACACCGCGGCGCCGCCGACGAGCAGGACCGCGCTCGTCGCGAGCGTGAGCTTCACGTGGATCGGCCAGCGGCGCGGCGTGCGGAGCTGCTTCGTCAGGGCACGGATCACCGGGAAGCCGATCGAGCCCGCGACCACGCCGACCATGAGCAGCGAGAGGAACCAGTAGTCGTGCGCGAACGGGGTGAGTCCGCTGGCGTTCGGCGCGAAGCCGGTGTTCGTGAACGCCATCGCCGCGTAGTAGAAGGAGTCCCCGACCGCCGTCCAGAAGGGCATCCCGGCGATGAGGACGGACGGCAGCAGGAGGAGCCCGAGGACGATCTCGATCGACAGGGTGCTCACCGCGACCGTCGCGAGCAGGGTGCCGACCTCACCGAGACGGACGGCCTGGCCCTCGGGCACGGCGCCGTGGTGGGTCCGCAGGGGGTTCGAGTCGCCCGCCGCCATGAGCTTCGCGCGGAGTCCGAGCTTCCGGGTGACGAAGAGGCCGAGGATCGAGGCGAACGTCAGGACGCCCACGGCCCCGATCTGCGTGCCGATCACCACGAGGGTCTTGCCGAACACCGACCAGTGCGTCGCCATGTCCACGGTGGCGAGCCCGGTGACGCAGACCACCGACGCCGCGGTGAAGAGTGCGTCCGCGAAGTGCGTCGAGCGCCCGTCCGCCGCGGCCCACGGCGTCATGAACAGGCTCGTGAAGACGAAGATCAGCGCCACGAAGACGACGATCGCCAAGCGGGACGGCGACGAGCGGAGGGCGGTGCCGAGACGGGACGGCCGTCGACGGGTCGCTCCCGCCGAGCGGGACGGCGGCTCGTGTCGGTCGAGCATCGTATGCCTCCGTGGACATGGGCGGGACGGTTCGTCATGGTACATCCGTGACGCCCCGGCTAGCCTTGCCCCATGGCCGACATCTTCAGCGTCGTGGCGGACCCCACCAGGCGTGAGCTGCTCGGGACGCTCCTGTCCGCGTACGGCTCGGACGTCACCGGCGGCGAGCTCAGCGTCGGCCAGCTCGTGGAACGCCTCGGCGTCAGCCAGCCGACCGTGTCGAAGCACCTGCGCGTGCTCCGCGACATCGGCCTCGTGACGAGCCGCGAAGAGGGGCAGCACCGCTACTACCGCCTCGACCCGGAGCCGCTCGTCGGCATCGAGGAGTGGGTCCTCCCGTTCACCGGTGCAGTGGACGCCGACGGCACCCCGGCCACGACGGCGTGGACGCTCGACGGGCAACCGGTCTCGGTCCGACGCTCCGGCACGGCGGGCAAGGCCACGGTCGAGGTCGGCACCGAGCTCGGCCGCGTGATGGCCGAGGCGTCCTACCGCGCGACCGCGGCGCTGTCCGGCGCGCAGCAGGGCTGGGAACGGGTCGTCGACCGCAGCCGGAAGCGCTTCACGCGTCGCGGCGACGAGGACTGAACGGGACCTGGACACCGGGTCGCACCGGCCCCTACAGTTGCCAGTGACCACACAGGTCACACCGATTTCCCGAAGGCGGACCATGACCGGCAGTTTCGACGACGTGCGCTTCCTCACCGTCGCTGAGGTCGCCGAGATGATGCGCGTCTCCAAGATGACCGTCTACCGCATGGTCCACGCGGGGGAACTCCCCGCCATCCGCTTCGGCCGGTCCTTCCGCGTCCCGGAGTCCGCCGTCGCGGACGTCCTGCGCGGTGGCATCGCCGACGTCGGCTAGGCGGGTCCGAACCGGCCCGTTCGACATCGCGTCAGGCCTCCGCTAGACTCGGCGGGGTTGTTTTTCCGCGGTCTCGTTGGCCCGGTGTCCACACAACATCAGTCCGAGTGAGGTCCGTATGGGTTCTGTCATCAAGAAGCGTCGCAAGCGCATGGCGAAGAAGAAGCACCGCAAGCTGCTTCGCAAGACGCGCCACCAGCGTCGCAACAAGAAGTAGGCTCCGAGCCTGCAGCGTCACGCCCCGGTTCGCCGGGGCTTTCGCGTTTCCGGGGGCGGATATGGTGGTCCCATGCCCGCCGTGACCCTGCTGACCAAGCCCGGCTGCCACCTCTGCGACGACGCCCGACCGGTCGTCGAACGCGTCGTGGCCGAACACCCGGGGACGACCCTGCAGGAGCTGTCCATCCTCGACGACGACGCCCTCCGCCTGGAGTACGCGGAGGACATCCCGGTCGTCCTGGTCGACGGGCGTGTCCACAGCAACTGGCACGTCGACGCCGACCGGCTCCACCGTGCCCTCGAGAAGGCCGAGGCCCGCGCATGATCCACCACGTCGTCTCCTGGACCCTGCGCGAGGACCTCGACCGCGCAGAGTCCGTCGAGCGGATCCGCGAGCTCCTCGTCGGGCTGATCGGCACCGTCGGCTCGATCCGTTCCCTGCAGGTCGTCGAGAACGTCGCCTACCCGGGGAAGAACCAGGACGTCGCCGTCGTCGCGACCTTCGACGACCTCGCCGGCCTCGACGAGTACCAGGTGCACCCGCAGCACCAGTCCGCGGCAGCGGAGATCCGTGGCCTGGTCACGGGGCGGGCGGCCATCGACTGGGAGAGCTGAGCCGCGCCTCCAGGCCCGCGCCGCGCGCGCACGCGCCGCGCTCCCCGCGCCGGGCTCGCTTCGTGAGCAGAAATGGTCGCCTCCCGACTCGGGAAGCGACCATTTCTGCACACGAAGGCCGGCGGCAGTGCCGCGGACTACGGGGTCAGGCGCGTCGGGCCGCGGAACAGGTACGTGACCTCGCGGATCGACGGCTCGTGCAGCGCGAGCATGAGCACGCGCGCCAGGCCCATGCCGAACCCACCGTGCGGCGGCACGCCGTAGCGGAAGAAGTCGAGGTACCAGCCGAGCTCCTCGGGGTCGAGACCCTTCTCGACGGCCTGTGCCGTCAGGGTGTCGACACGGTGCTCACGCTGTGCACCCGTCGAGATCTCGGCGCCGTTGAACAGCAGGTCGTAGCTGTTCGTGAGGGTCGGGTCGTCGGCGTGACGCATGTGGTAGTACGGCCGGATCGACGCGTCGTAGTCGGTGACGAAGACGAACTCCGAACCGTGCGTCTCCTTCGCCCAGGCGCTCACGCGGCGCTCGCCCTCGGGGTCGAGGTCACCGTCGGCGCGGACGACCTCGTAGCCGCTGTCGGCGACGATCTTCCGGGCCTCGGCCAGGGTCACGCGCGGGAAGGGTGCGGTCGGGACGACGAACTCGAAGCCGAAGACCGCTTCGATCTCGGTGCCGTACTTCTCCTTGACGGCGGTGAAGCCGGCGACGAGGAGCTCCTCGTGCATGGCCATGACGTCCTCGTGCGACTCGACCCACGAGATCTCGGCGTCGACGCTCGTGAACTCGGTCGCGTGGCGGCTCGTGAACGACGGGTCCGCACGGAAGGCGTCGGCGATCTCGAAGACCGCGCCGAAGCCGGCCGGCTGCGCCATCTGCTTGAAGTTCTGCGGCGACTGCGCGAGGTACGCCGTCGTCTCGAAGTACTCGAGCTGGAAGAGCTCGGCACGCGACTCGGACGCCGAGGCCATCAGCTTCGGGGTGTGGATCTCGATGTAGTCGCGCTCGACCCAGTACGTGCGGAACGCGTGCTCCATCGTCGTCTGGATGCGGAAGATGAGGTTCTGCTTGCGGTTGCGCAGGTCGAGGAAGCGCCAGTCGAGGCGCTTGTCGAGCGAGGAGTCGTCCGCGATCGGGGTCTCCGGGATCGCGGCGCTGATGACGGTCAGGTCGCCGACCTTGACCTCGAGCCCGCCGAGCTTGACGCGCTCGTCGTGCTTCAGCGTGCCCTGCACGTGGACGAAGGTGCCGTGCGCGAGGCCCGAGATCGCCTCGGTCGTCGCGAGTGCTGCGGCGGAGGCGTCGTCGCCCTCGACCGCTTCGCGCGTGGCGGGGTTGACGAGCTGAGCGGCGCCGGACTCGTCGCGGAGGACGACGAACTGCACCTTCTTCTGGTCTCGGACGGTCTCCACCCATCCGGCGACGGAGACGGGGCCGTCGGGGCGTGCGGCGAGGTCGGCGATGCGGGTGCGTTCGATCACGGTGGTCGAGTCTACCGGTTGCGCCTCGGGCGCCGTCGTCGGGTGCGTTCGTCCCTCCACAGGTCGGCTCGCGTCCGGTGTCGTCCACAGGGTGGGCCCGGAGGCGCGGGACGGGTCCGATGTCTCCGTAGCGTTCCCGACGTGGCCGGGTCGCGAGCTGGAGGGAGGCCCCGCACGACGGCAGGGGTCGAGGGGCTCGCGGCCCGGCCGCCCGCGGCGGGGGAGCTGTCACGGGAGTGAAGCGCGCAGGCTGCCGAGCGTCCCGATGAACTCCTCGGCCATGCCCGCCCGCTCGACGAGCTTCGCGTGCCGCGCCCGCGCGTCCACGAGGAACTCGTCGAGCCGTGCGGCCAGCGCTGGCGCGTCCCCGGGGTCCTTCGCGGCCAGACCGTCGACGACCCGGAGCAGCTCGGCCATCTCGTCCAGCGTGAACCCGAGCGGCTTCATCCGCCGGATCACGAGCAGCCGTTCGAGGTCCTGTTCCGTGTAGACCCGGAACCCGCCGGTCGTCCGTCCGCTCGGCACGAGCAGCCCGACCTCGTCGTAGTGCCGGATCGTGCGGAGGGACATCCCGGCGCGGTCGGCCAGTTCGCCGATGTGCATCGTGGTGCTCACGGGGACGACTCTACCCTCACGTGAGGGTAGAGTTCAGGGCGATGTCCGTGACCACCCACGCTCCCACCGCTCCGAGCGTCCTCAGCGCCCTGCGTTCGCCCCGCCTCCTCACGCGCGAGGTCCTCGCCGGGATCGTCACCGCGCTCGCCCTCATCCCCGAGGCGATCTCCTTCTCGGTCGTCGCCGGCGTGGACCCGGCGGTGGGGCTCTTCTCGAGCGTCGTCATCGCCGTCGTGATCTCGATCGTGGGTGGCCGTCCGGCGATGATCTCCGCCGCTGCCGGGTCCGTGGCGCTCGTGATCGCCCCGCTCGTGCGCGACCACGGGATCGCGTACCTCGTCCCGACGATCGTCCTCGGCGGCCTCATCCAGATCGTGCTCGGCTTCCTGGGGGTCGCCCGGCTGATGCGGTTCATCCCGCGCAGCGTGAACGTCGCGTTCGTGAACGCCCTCGCCATCCTGATCTTCACCGCGCAGCTGCCGAACCTGTTCGGGCCGGACGTGCCGGCGGTGGTCTGGGCGCTCACGGCGCTCGGCGTCGCCGTCATCATCGGGTTCCCGTTCGTCACGAAGGCGGTCCCGGCACCGCTCGTCGCCGTCGTCGTGATCACCGCGATCACGATCCTGTTCGGCGTCGCCGTGCCCACGGTCGGCGACGAGGGTGCGCTGCCGAGCGCGCTGCCCGGGTTCAGCGGCATCACCACGCCGTTCTCGCTGGACACGCTGCAGACCATCGCGCCGTACGCCTTCGGGGTCGCGATCGTCGGGCTCATCGAGACGCTGCTCACCGCGCAGCTCGTCGACTCGATCACCGAGACCGGTTCGAGCAAGTGGCGGGAGTCGTGGGGCCAGGGCATCGCGAACGTCGCGTCGGCCTTCTTCGGCGGCACCGGTGGCTGCGCGATGATCGGCCAGACCGTCATCAACGTGAAGACGGCCGGGGCCCGGACGCGCATCTCCACGTTCGCCGCCGGAGCGTCGGTGCTCGTGCTGACGATCGTCCTGCACGACCTCGTGGCCGAGATACCGATGGCCGCGCTCACCGCCGTGATGATCATGGTCTGCGTCGCCACCTTCGACTGGCACAGCATCCGACCCCGCACGCTCCGGCGGATGCCCCTCGGCGAGACCGCGGTGATGGTGATCACGGTCGTGGTCGTCGTCGCCACGGACAACCTCGCGACCGGCGTGCTCGTCGGGGTGGTCGTCGCCGCGCTCGTCTTCGCCCGCCGAGCCGCCCACGTGGTGACCGTCGCGCGTGAGGTCGTCGACGAGCACACGGTCCGCTACCGGGTCCGCGGGGCGCTGTTCTTCGCCTCGTCGAACGACCTCGTCACCCGCTTCTCCTACGCCGAGGACCCCGAGCACGTCGTCATCGACATGTCCGACGCGCACGTGTTCGACGCCAGCACGGTCGCGGCCCTCGACGGGGTCGAGCAGCGCTTCGCGAAGCACGGGTCGACGGTCGAGGTGGTGCACCTCAACACCGGGTCCACGGCGCTCCACGGGCGGCTCTCCGGCGAACTGGGCTGAGTGGTTCCGCATCCGGTGAATCCCCTGTGCGGGCGGTGGGAACCCCTGAGCGACCTACACTGGAACCCATGCCCGCGTCCCGAATCCACCTCGTCCGTCACGGCGAGGTGCACAACCCGGACCGTGTCCTCTACGGGCGGCTCCCCGGCTTCGGGTTGAGCGACCTCGGCAAGCAGATGGCCCTCGCCTCAGCGACCGCGTGGAAGGACGCCGGCGTCGACGTCCGGCGGATCGTGGCCTCGCCGTTGCAGCGCACGCAGGAGTCCGCGGCGCCCTGGTCCGAGGCCTTCGGGCTCGAGGTCGCCCTCGACGAGCGGCTCATCGAGCCGACCAACCGGTACGAGGGACAGCCCCCGGGCTTCACCAAGCGTTCGCTCGGACGCCCGGCCGAGTGGCCCTGGATCGCGAACCCGTTCCGGCCGAGCTGGGGCGAGGCGTACGAGTCCATCGCGAACCGGATGCTCGCGGCGATCGCCACGGCGTGGGAGAGCGTCGACGACGGAGACGTCGTCCTCGTCAGCCACCAGCTGCCGATCTGGATGGTGCACCGCCGTCTCGCCGGCGAGCAGCTCTGGCACGACCCGCGCAAGCGACGCTGCGACCTCTCCAGCATCACCACCGTCGAGCGTGTACCCGCCACCTCGTCCGGTCGGTTCACCGAAGTCGGGTACGCGGACCCGGCGCAGGCCCTGCGCGCGACCGCCATCGACGAAGGAGCAGTGTGATCACCAGCAGGAGCAAGCGGTTCGCGGTGCTCGCGGCGACGGCGGTGACCGCCGCCCTCGTCCTGACGGGGTGCTCGTCCGACAACGACTCGCTGTCGAAGCAGTACGGCAGCGGCACGACCCAGAACTACATCTCCGGTGACGGCGCCGTGACCGAGGTCGCCGCCGACAAGCGCACCGACGCGGTCGACTTCGAGGCGAAGGACATCGACGGCGAGACCCTGTCGTCGAAGGAGCTCAAGGGCAAGGTCGTCGTCCTCAACTTCTGGTACGCCGGCTGCCCGCCGTGCCGTGCCGAGGCGAAGTACCTCAACACGGTCCACGACCAGTTCGCCGACGACGACGTCCAGTTCATCGGCGTCAACGTCCGTGACGAGCAGGCCACCGCCGAGGCGTTCGAGCGCACCTTCAAGGTCGACTACCCGACGGTGCTCGACCAGAAGACCGGCGCGATGCAGCTCGCGCTCTCCGGGCAGATCGCCCCGAACGCCGTGCCCGCCACGATCGTGCTCGACAAGCAGGGCCGCGTCGCCGCCCGCGTCCTCGGTGCGGTCGACGGCCCGGGCATCCTGAACACGCTCGTCTCCGACGAGTTGTCGGGCAAGGCTTCCTGACCCGTGTCCAGCAACCCCTTCGCCGACGCGATCCTCAGCGGGCAGATGGCCGTGGCGCTCCCCGTCGCGGCACTCGCCGGGCTCGTGTCGTTCCTGTCCCCGTGCGTGCTGCCCCTCGTGCCGGGCTACCTCGGCTACGTCGGCGGCGTCGCCGAGGGCGGACAGCGCCGCGGTCGCGTGGTGCTCGGGGTGCTGCTGTTCATCCTCGGCTTCACCGCGGTGTTCGTGGCGTACACGACGGTCTTCGGCGCGCTCGGGTTCTGGCTCGTCCGGTGGCGTGACCTCATCACGCAGATCCTCGGCGTCGTCGTCATCGCGATGGGTCTCGTCTTCGTCGGCCGCTTCACCTTCCTGCAGCGCACGATCAAGCCCGGGTGGACGCCCGCGACCGGCCTGGTCGGTGCGCCCCTGCTGGGCATCGTGTTCGGACTCGGCTGGACGCCCTGCCTCGGCCCGACCCTCGCGGCGATCAACCTGCTCAGCGTCCAGTCCGGCAGCGCCTGGCAGGGCATGTGGCTCGGTGTCGCGTACTGCCTCGGCCTCGGCATCCCGTTCGTCCTCGTCGCGCTCGGCGCCGGCTGGGCCACGGGTGCGATCCGCGCCGTGAAGCGCCACATGCGCATCGTCAACATCATCGGAGGAGCGATCCTGATCGTCATCGGTCTGCTCATGGTCACCGGCATCTGGTCGGCCGTCATGTCGAGCGTCGGGGCGGTGATCCAGACCTTTGTCCCCGCAGTCTGACCCCGACATCGACTCCACCGACACCTCGGCGGACCCGCAGCGACCGTCGGACCACGTCGACGGATCCGGCCCGGAGACGGCTGCAGGCGGGTCGGGCGACTCCGGCGTCAACCAGCCGAAGCTCGGGGCCGTCGGGTACCTCCGCTTCTTCTGGCGGCAGCTCACGAGCATGCGCACGGCGCTGTTCCTCCTCATGCTCCTGGCACTCGCGGCGATCCCGGGGTCCCTGGTCCCGCAGCGCACGGCCGACCCGAACGGCGTCGTCCAGTACAAGGCGGACCACCCGCAGCTCTTCCCGGTCCTCGACAAGCTGCAGGTCTTCGACACCTACACGTCGGTGTGGTTCTCGGCGATCTACCTACTGCTCTTCGTCTCCCTGATCGGCTGCATCGTCCCGCGCACGAAGCACCACTGGCAGGCGCTGCGCACCCGACCCCCGAAGACCCCGGTCCGCCTGAGCCGTCTGGCCGGCTACCGCTCGGTCGCCGTCGACGGCGAGGGCGTCACGCCGGAGCACGCCGTCACCCGCGCGATGGCGATCCTCAAGCGCTCCGGCTACCGCGTCGAACGCTTCGGCGACTCGGTGAGCGCCGAGCGCGGCTACCTGCGCGAGACCGGCAACCTGGTGTTCCATGCGGCGCTCGTGGGCGTGCTGCTCGCGGTCGGTGTCGGCGGCGGGTTCGGGTACACCGGTCAGCGGCTCCTCGTCGAGGGTCAGACGTTCTCGAACGTGCTCGGCTCGTACGACTCGTTCAACCCCGGTCGCTGGTTCCAGCAGAGCGACCTCAAGGGCTACAACTTCACGCTCGACAAGTTCGTCACCAAGTACGAGGAGCGGAACCTCGACGCCCTCGGCCAGGCGCTCGACTACTCGGCGACGGTCACGACGCAGGAGAAGGGCGGCTCCAAGCAGACGAGCCGACTCGGCGTCAACGACCCGGTGAGCGTCGGCGGCACCAACGTCTACCTCCTCGGCAACGGCTACGCGATGGACGTCACCGTGCGCGACGGCGACGGCAACGTGGCGTTCCAGGACACCGTGCCGTTCCTCCCCGAGGACGCGAACTACACGTCGACCGGCGTCATCAAGGTGCCGGACGCGCTGCCGGACCAGCTCGGCATGGTCGGGTTCTTCTACCCGACGGCGTCGAAGCTCTCGACCGGCGCGTACGCGAGCGCCTACCCGGACGACCAGAACCCGCTGCTGACCCTGCAGGTCTACACGGGTGACCTCGGGCTCGACGACGGCGTCCCGCAGAGCGTCTACACGCTCGACACGAGCGGCCTGCAGCAGATCGCGGGCCGCCAGTCCAAGACCGCCAGCGTCGAGCTGAAGCCCGGGCAGACCAAGACGCTGCCGGACGGCGCGGGGTCGATCACGTTCGACGGAGTGAAGCGCTACGTCTCGCTCGACGTCCACCACGACCCGTCGCAGCTGTGGGTCGGCGGCTTCGCCGTGCTGTCCGTCCTCGGGCTCCTCACGTCGCTCTTCGTCCCGCGCCGTCGCGTGTGGGTGAAGGTCGTGCCGCGCCGCGACGGCAGCGCCGACGCCGAGCCGGGCTACGACCTCGAGTACGCGGGCCTCGCACGCGGCGAGGACCCGAACCTCGAACGGGCCGTGGCGGACATCGCCAAGCGCCACACGTCGGACCTCGGAGTTAGGATGCCCCAGTGAACGACATGACCACGAACCTCGCGACCTACTCGGTCGTGCTGACGTACTCCGCCATGGCGGTCTACGTCATCGCGTTCATCGCGTTCGCCCTCGACATGGCGAAGCGGGCCGGCAACGTGACGGCTGCGTCCGACGCCGCTGCGACGCCCGCCGCCGGCGCGGAGCGGACCGTCGCGACCGTCCAGGGCGGCACCGTCGTCCTCGAGCAGGTCGCCGTCACCGACGAACGAGCCGGGCGCCGCGGGACGAAGTTCGAGCGGGTCGGCATGGCGATGACGATCCTCGCGCTCGTGCTGCACGTCGCGTCCGTCGTCCTGCGCGGGATCGCGGCCGACCGCGTGCCGTGGGGCAACATGTTCGAGTTCTCGCTGACCGGCACGGCGCTGATCACCCTGATCTTCCTGCTCGTGCAGTTCTGGCAGAACCTGAAGTTCCTCGGCGTCTTCATCACCGGCCTGACGATCATCCTGCTCGGCATCGCGACCGTGAACTACTGGGTGCCCGTCGTGCCGCTGCAGCCCGCGCTGCAGTCGTACTGGCTCGTCATCCACGTCTTCGTCGCCATCGCCGGCACGGGCTTCTTCGCCCTGGGTGCCGGACTCGCCGTGGCGCAGCTCGTGCAGACCTACCGCCAGGGTCGGACCGCCTCGGGCAAGCTCCGCTTCATGGAGACGCTGCCGGACGCCGACCGGCTCGAGGTCCTCACCTACCGTGTCCTGCTCGTCGGGTTCGTCCTCTGGACCTTCACGCTCATCGCCGGTGCGATCTGGGCCGAGCGCGCCTGGGGTCGCTACTGGGGGTGGGACACGAAAGAGGTCTGGACCTTCATCATCTGGGTGGTCTACGCCGGGTACATCCACGCACGTGCGACCCGCGGGTGGCGTGGCGCGCGGTCGTCCTGGCTGGCCCTCATCGGCTTCGCCGCGGTGATGTTCAACTTCTCGGTCGTGAACGTGTTCTTCAAGGGCCTGCACAGCTACTCCGGACTGTGAGCCGGACGGGTCGCTGATGCGGCCCCGGTCGCGACCACGACCGGACGGGAGGCGCGGTGCCAGCTGGCACCGCGCCTCCCGTCCGTCGTCGGCGCGAGCCCGAGGCCCGAGCCCCGGTGCGAGCCCAGGGGCGAGCGCGAGGTCGCGCAATCCGTCGCCCGGCGCGCGTCGGAGCGACCGAACGTGCGACCTCGGCGAACGCGAGCGGCAGGTCGTGCGACCGGGCCGGCCGTGCGCCCGGGCGGGCGGTCAGCCGGCGAGGAGCGCGTGCACCCGCTCGAGCCGCGCGAGCCACCACGCGGCACGCTTCGGCGACGCCGCGTTCCGCTCGAGCAGGCCCCGGTCGACCTCGACCCGCCGCACCGGCACCCGCCCGTCCACCGGCAGCAGCGGTGCCGTCGACACGTCCGACGTGAACATCGCCGCGGTGCCGAGCCCCGCGGCGTACCCGGGCGACATCGCCTCGGCCGCGAGGAACGCCCCCATCCCCAGCCCGACCGACGTGTCGAGCGCACTCGAGACCACGCAGGGGAGCCCGGCGTCGGCGACGACCGCACGCGCGGCGGTGATGCCGCCGAGGGGCTGCGCCTTCACGACGAGGACGTCGGCGGCACCGGCCCGGGCGACGGCGAGCGGGTCCGAGGCCTTGCGGACGCTCTCGTCCGCGGCGATCGGCACGCCGAGCCCAGCGATCCGCTGCCGGAGCTCGGCGAGTTCCGGCACCGTGCGGCACGGCTGCTCGGCGTACTGCAGGTCGAACGGGGCGAGGCGCTCGAGGGCCTCTGCGGCGGAGTCGACGCTCCAGAGCCCGTTCGCGTCCACGCGGACCACGGCGGAGGGCCCCATCACGCGTCGGACCTCGGCGACGCGGGCCACGTCGTCGTCGATCGTGGTGCCGGGTTCGGCGACCTTGACCTTGGCGGTCGTGCAGCCCGGGTACCGCGCGAGGAGGTCCGCGACGCGGTCCGGAGCGATCGCCGGCACGGTGGCGTTCACGGGGACGCTGTCCGCGGCGGGCTCGTGCGTCGTCCAGCCGAAGTCGACCGCGGCCCGGAGCCATGCGGCGGCCTCGGCGTCGTCGTACTCGACGAACGGGGAGAACTCGGTCCACCCGGCCGGACCGCGCAGGACGAGGGCCTCGCGCACCGTGATGCCGCGGAACCGCACTCGCATGGGCAGTGCCACCACGTGCGCGTCGGAGAGGAGGTCGTCGAGGTCGGGGAGCACCTGGCCATCATCCCAGGAGCACCCAGGGCACCCCACGGTTCCTCGGAGCGGACCGCCAGGGCAGCGCACTAGTCTGCATCGGTCGGCCACGGTCGGCACCCCAGCACGAACGTCGGCCACGGTCGGCACCCAGCACGAACGTCGGCCACGGTCGGCACCCCAGCACCAGCACCGAGGACGAGGGAGGACCTGTGGCGCCGGAACCGCAGCAGCGCGCGTCGCAGCGATCCGCAGCACCGTCCTCGGCGCGTGCGCAGGCCCCGGGCGCGCGTGCGCAGGCCCCGGGCGCGCGTGCGCAGGCCCCCGGTCGCGACACGGGCGAGTTCGCCCGGCTCATGCAGCGGAACACCGTCGACGTCCGTCAGGAAGCCCAGAAGGCGCGCAAGAAGCGCAACCCGGTGGTCGGCAAGATCGCCCTGGGGCTCGCGGTCGTCTCCGCCGCGGTCGACGCGAGCGCCTTCGCCGTCTTCATGGGCGGCGACACCGACTTCGCCTTCGGCATCTGCTTCGTGGTGGTCTTCCTCACGCTCATCGCCGCGGTGCTCGGGTTCGTCGCAGCGGTGGGGTCGTTCGGCCGCTGGTACGGCGCCGTCGGCGTGGTCGTGGCGTTCTTCGCGAACCCGGTGATCCTCATCGTGCTGCTCGTGATCGTCGCCCCCGAGCTGCTGACCGACATGGGTGGTTCGGCCGCGACGGACGGCGCGGGGCTGTAGCACGCGGCGGTAGCGTTGGAGCATGGCTGCTCCCGTCTCCGACCTGTTCGACCCCGACGTCTGGACCGCGGCTCCGATCGCGGAGCAGTTCACCGACATCACGTACCACAAGCACGTCTCCCACGGGATCGTCCGGGTCGCGTTCGACCGGCCCGAGGTGCGGAACGCCTTCCGTCCGCGCACCGTCGACGAGCTGTACCGCGCACTCGACGACGCCCGGCAGGACCCGCGCGTCGGCGTCGTGCTCCTCACCGGCAACGGCCCGAGCCCGAAGGACGGCGGCTGGGCGTTCTGCTCCGGTGGCGACCAGCGCATCCGCGGCCGCAGCGGCTACCAGTACGTCGGTGACGAGGGCGCCCCGCCCGAGGGGGTCGACCCGGCAGCGGCGCAGGCGTCGATGGGGCGGCTGCACATCCTCGAGGTCCAGCGGCTCATCCGGATGATGCCGAAGGTCGTCATCGCCGTCGTCCCGGGGTGGGCGGCGGGTGGGGGCCACTCGCTGCACGCGATCTGCGACCTCACCATCGCGAGCGCCGAGCACGGCAGGTTCAAGCAGACCGACGCCGACGTGGGGTCGTTCGACGGCGGGTACGGCAGCGCCTACTACGCCAAGCAGATCGGCCAGAAGTTCGCGCGTGAGGTCTTCTTCCTCGCGCAGGAGTACTCGGCGCAGCGCGCGTACGAGATGGGCGCCGTGAACGCGGTCGTCCCGCACGAGGACCTCGAGCGCGAGGCGATCCGCTGGGGCGAGATCGTGCTCGGCAAGTCCCCGACGGCGATCCGGATGCTCAAGTACGCCTTCAACGCGGTCGACGACGGCATGGTCGGCCAGCAGGTGTTCGCCGGTGAGGCCACGCGGCTCGCCTACGGCACCGACGAGGCGGTCGAGGGTCGCGACTCCTTCCTCGAGAAGCGCGCGCCCGAGTGGACGTCCTTCCCCTGGCACTACTGATGGCCCGTCCGCTGGTCGCGACCGGCACGTCGGACCCGTCGGTCGTGCTGCGGGGCCTGGAGGCGGCACTCGCCGGCGGCCCCGCCCTGCTCCCGGTCGCGGACGGCACCCCGGCGCTGCCGACACCTGCTCCGGCCACCGTCCCGCAGCGGGTCGCCCTGGTCGTCGAGACGAGCGGGTCCACCGGCACCGGCAAGCGCGTGGCGCTCTCGTCGGAGGCGCTCCTCGCCGGTGCCGCTGCGGCGGACGCGGCACTCGGGGGCCCCGGCGGCTGGGTGCTCGCGTTGCCGACGCACTACATCGCGGGGCTCAACGTCCTGACCCGGTCGATCACCGCGGGGACGGCGCCCGTCGTCGTCGCTCCCGGGCACTTCGACGCGGGGGCGTTCGCCGACGCGGCCGACCGGCTCGTCACCGGTCCCGGGGTACCGCGGCGCTACACCTCGCTCGTCCCGGTGCAGCTCGCCCGCGTGCTCGACGACGAGCGGGCCACCCGTGCCCTCGCCGGGTTCGACGCCGTGCTCGTCGGCGGGCAGGCGATCCCGGCGCCGCTCCGTGACCGGGCCCGCGCCGCCGGCATCCGGATCGTGACGACCTACGGCGCGAGCGAGACGAGCGGCGGGTGCGTCTACGACGGCGTCCCGCTCGGCACCGTCCGCACCGAGCTCGTGGACGGCGAACTGTTCCTGTCCGGGCCGATGCTCGCCGAGGGCTACCTGGACGACCCCGAGCGCACGGCGGCGACCTTCACCGAGCGCGACGGACACCGCTGGTACCGCACGGGCGACGCCGCCGAGGTCGTCGACGGTGTCGTGCGGGTGCTCGGCCGGCTCGACGACGTCGTGATCTCGGGCGGCGAGAAGGTCCCGCTCGGCGCCGTCGAACGGATCGTCCGCGGGCTCGACGGGCAGGAGGGTGCGGTGGTCACGCGCCGGGCGTCGGGGGAGTGGGGCGAGGTCCCCGTCGTCGTGACCGACCGTCCGCTCGACCTCGACGTGGTCCGCGCCGCGGTCGGCGACGCCCTCGGGCGGGCCGCACGGCCGGCCGACGTGGTCGTCGTCGAGCGGCTCCCGATGCTCGCGACCGGCAAGCCGGACCGCCGGGCGATCCGCGCGATCGCGGACCCGACCGCCTGACGGAGGCGGGTCGACCGCCGATCGCGATCCGTTCCTCCTGGGCCGGCGTCCCGGACGCACGGCGGACGCGGATACGATGGACGGTCGTGGCACGCACGAAGAACACGAACCGGTCCAGGAACCGCTCCGGCAACCCGGCCAAGGCCGCGGCACCGCAGCGTACGAAGCGCCGCGCGACCGCGGGCGACTGGATCGGCGGGGCGCGCCTGCGCACCCTGACGCTCGGCGTCGTCCCCGTCGTGATGGGCACGACGGTCGGGTTCGTGGACAGCGGTGAGGCCGGTGACTTCGGCGACTGGCTCGCGAAGGGCCACCACCTGCCCATCGCGATCCTGGCGCTGCTCGTCGCGCTGTTCCTGCAGATCGGCGTGAACTACAGCAACGACTACTCCGACGGGGTGCGCGGCACGGACGAGTTCCGCGTCGGGCCGGCCCGTCTCACCGGAGCAGGTCTCGCGAAGCCCCGCACCGTGCTGACCGTCGCGCTGACGTTCTTCGGGCTCGCAGCCGTCGCCGGCATCGTCATCGTGGTGCTCACCCAGCTGTGGTGGCTCCTGCTCGTGGGCGCTGCCGCCATCGTCGCGGCGTGGTTCTACACCGGCGGCAAGAAGCCGTACGGGTACAACGCCCTCGGCGAGGTCTTCGTGTTCGTGTTCTTCGGACTCGTCGCCGTCCTCGGCACGCAGTTCGTCCTCATCGACCGGGTCACCCCGAGCGGGTGGGCCGGTGCGATCGCCGCCGGGTTCTTCGCCTGTGCGGTGCTGATGGTGAACAACATCCGCGACATCGACGAGGACCGTCTCGCGGGCAAGCGCACCCTCGCGGTCGTGGTCGGACGACCGGTCGCCCGGGTGCTCTACGGCCTGTTCCTGATGCTGCCGTACGTGGTGCTGCTCTGGTTCGTGCTGCTCTACTTCCGCACCGGGTTCACGTACTTCTCGCTGCTGCTGGCGCTGCCGGCACTCGCGATCGGCGTCTCGTCACGGAAGCCGCGGGAACTCATCACGGCGCTCCAGCTGTCGTCGTTCGCGTCGCTCGTGTTCGGCGTCGTGCTCGGCATCACGCTCGCCGTCCAGCCGTAGCCCGGCGGGTCAGTCGTCGCGGTGCTCGCGGCGCGCTGCGTGGCGGTCGGCGTCGGAGACCGGCTGCTCGACCGGGGAGTCGCTGTCAGCCGCGTCGACGAAGTCGTCCTCGAAGTCGGTATCGACGTCGTGCTCGGGCGCCGGTCGACGGTTCGCCAGGCTCTCGGTGACGCGACCGCGCAGCTTCGGCAGGGCGATGTACGAGATGAGCAGCGCCACGAGCGCGGCGACGATCGTCGCCCAGTAGCCGGGCATCGGCGTCAGGAGCAGGAGCAGTGCCAGCGCCGCGGCGAAGATGCCGAGGCGGGCCAGGGTGTACACGAGCCACGCTTTCACCTGCGCAAGTCTACGGATGCGCAACCGGCAGGGACCCCACAGGCTGCCGACCTAGACTCCCGGCCATGATCCGACTGTGGCTGATCGTCGTCGTGGCCGCCGTGGCGTTCACGGTCTACGCGGCCATCGACTGCGCCACGATGCCCCGCGAGCGTGTCCGTTCCCTCAGCCGTGGCGTGTGGGTCCTCCTCGTGATCGTGCTCCCCGTGCTCGGCGGCGTCCTCTGGTTCGTCCTCGGCCGGGCACCGGCGACCCGTCCCGGCGGTGGCTCCGGGTACCGTGGTCCCGAAGACGACCCGGACTTCCTCGGCGGCCCCAGCGGCCCCGAGCAGCACCGCACGGACAAGGACCAGGACGACGAGACCCTCCGAGACCTCGAACAGCAGTTCCGCGAACGAGAACGACGCGCCGACCGAGACCGCCGCGACCAGCACCGCGACGACGACGGCCGCACCGATCGCTGACGGCCCGGCCGGTTCCGGCAGCCCGGCGACCGACTTCGCCGTCGCGCTCCTGACCGAGCTCGCCCGGGCCGGTGTGACCGACGTCGTGGTGAGCCCCGGCTCCCGGTCGCAGGCGCTCGCCCTCGCCGCCGTCGCCGTCGAGCGTGCGGGCGGCATCAGCGTGCACGTCCGGCTCGACGAGCGCACCGCCGGCTTCTTCGCGCTCGGGCTCGCCGTCGAGTCCGGTCGGCCCGCCGCGGTCGTGACCACCTCGGGCACCGCGGTCGCCAACCTGCACCCCGCCGTGCTCGAAGCGCACCACTCCGGTGTGCCGATGATCGTCGTCAGCGCGGACCGCCCCGACGAGCTCCGGGGCATCGGCAGCAACCAGACCACGGTGCAGCCCGGGCTCTTCGGGCCGGCCGTCGCCGTCGTCCGCGACGTCGAGGCGCCCACCGCGCACGGGGTCGACGCCGACACCGCCGCCACCGTCCGGGAACTCGTGCGCGAAGTCGTCGCCGCGGCCGCCGGCCACACGGGGCAGCCCGGGCCGGTCCAGCTCAACGTCGCCTTCCGCGAACCGCTGTCGGCCGGGCTCGGCGAGGGGACGGTCCAGCCGGTGCCCGACGACGAGGTCGACCTCGCGTTCGCCACCAGGCAGGTGCACTCCGGTCTGCCGGTCGTCGACCTCGCGCCGGACGACGAGCCCGCGACGGTCGTCATCGCGGGACACGACGCGGGGGCGGACGCCGAGCGGATCGCCTGGGAGCTCGGTGCGCCGTTGCTCGCCGAGGTGTCGAGCGGTGCGCGGTTCGGGCGGAACCTGGTCGTCACCTACCGGGAGCTCCTGCGTGACCCGGACTTCGGCGGCGCGGTCCGCCGCGCCGTCGTCCTCGGCCACCCGACCCTCAGCCGTGAGGTCCCCGCGCTCCTCCAGCGGGCTGACGTCGAGACGATCGTGGTCCGCGGACCGGGGGCCGATCCCTACGACCCGGCCCGCGCCTCCCGGCCCGACGCCGCGACCACCTTCGTGTCGGACGTCCGCGTGACGGGCCGCACCCGGCCGGAGCACCGCGCCTGGGTCGGCCGGTGGGTCGCCACGAGCCGCGCGCTGCTCGGCGGTGGCGACGCCGGCCCCGACCTCGATGCGAAGCGCTCCAGCGACCGCGCCGAGCGCAACAAGTTCCTCCGCGACGAGGTGGCGCTCCGCCGCCGCGCCGTCGACCGCACGATGCTCGCGGACGCCGTCTGGGGTGCGACCTGGCCGCACGACCGCCTCGTGCTCGGCGCCTCGCAGATCATCCGCGTGGCCGACGGGCACGTCGCGGGCAAGGCGATCCGCGTGCACGCGAACCGCGGGCTCGCAGGCATCGACGGGACGATCTCGACCGCGCTCGGCATCGCCGCCGCGCTCGAGCGTTCCACGGCCTCGGTCGGCACGACACGCGTCCTGCTCGGCGACCTCACGCTGCTGCACGACCTCGGGGCGCTCGTGACCGGCACCGAGGAGCACCCGCACCGCGTGCAGGTCATCGTCGGGAACGACGACGGGGGAGCGATCTTCCGGGGGCTCGAGGTCGCGGCGACGACACCGGAGGCCGACATGCGCCGCATGATGACGACGCCGCAGCACGTCGACGTCGAGCCGGTGGTGACCGGGCTCGGTTGGGAGTACCGGCGCGCGGCGACCTGGGGCGACCTCGAGCGGGTCCTGACGGACCCGGCCGAGCGCGTCGTCATCGAGGTGCCGCTGGCCGACTGAGCGGCACCGGGCCGCGGCCGGCGCGCCGGGCCGGCACCGCGCCTCCTGGCAGTCGACTAGGCGAGCGCGTCGGTGACCGGGCGGAACTTCAGGGCCGTCTCGGCGACCTCGCGCGCCGGGTCGGACCCGGCCACGATGCCCGCGCCGGCCCACGCCCGCACGGTGCCGTCGTCGGTGATCCGGGCGCTCCGCAACGCGAGCATCCACTCGCCGTCCCCGTTCGCCCCGAGCCACCCGACCGGCCCGGCGTAGCGCCCGCGGTCGACGCCCTCGAGCTCGGAGACGAGCCGGACGGCGACGTCGGTCGGGGTCCCCGCGACCGCGGCGGTCGGGTGCAGGGCGTCGGCGACGTCGAGCGAGGTCGTGCCGACGGGCAGCGTCGCCTGGACGTCGGTGGCGAGGTGCCACAGGTTCGGCAGCTGCAACCGGAACGGCTCCGGGTCGGCGCGGAGGTCGGACGCGATCGGGGCGAGCGCGGCCAGCAGGCTCTGGATCGCGAAGCCGTGCTCCTCGACGTCCTTCGCGCTCGCGGCGAGGGCCTCGGCGGCGGCGCGGTCGGACACCGGGTCGGTCCCACGCGCCGCACTGCCCGCGAGCACGCGTGCCGAGAGCCGGGTGCCGTCGGTCCGGGCGAGGGTCTCCGGCGTCGCGCCCACGATGCCGTCGACGGCGAACGTGACGCACTGCGGGTACGCCTCGGCGAGGTCGAGCAGGATCGCTCGCCGGTCGGCACCGTCGGGGAGGGTCCCGACGAGGTCCCGCGCCAGCACCACCTTCTCGGCGTCACCGGCGGTGATCCTCCGGACGGCGTCGGCGACCGTCGCGGCGTAGGCGTCCTCGTCGATGGCACCGGGACGGAGCGCGACGGACACGTGCGGACCGACGTGCGGCACCGGCACCGACGTGCGCGTGAAGGTGAGGGGTTCGGGGTCGAGCGTGGTGTCGACGGCGGTGAGCCAGGCCTTCCCGCGGCGGCGGCCGATCACGACGCGCGGGACGATGAGCACGCTCGTCTCGGTCGAGTCGTCGGCGAACGCGAACGAGCCGAACGCGACGAGTCCGGTGCCGCGCAGCTGCACGGGGTCGTCGACCACGGCGTCGCGGACCAGGGACCGCCAGGCCGCCGAGGCCTCGCGCATCCGGTCCGGGCCGGTGAACGTCCACCGCACGGCCTCGCCGATGCCGACGATCCCGTCGCCGTTCCGGACGAACGCGAGCGGGCTGTCCCGGAGGGTGTGGCGGAGGACGGCGCCCGGGTCGTCGAGGATCCGGGTCGAGACCGTCAGCGGTGGGGCCGCCGTGGTGGTTCGGGTCACCCCACAGATCGTACGCGCCGCGCGGGGAACGTCCGGGCACGACCTCTAGGATGTTGTGGGTGAGCAGAGCGGACCTGAACAAGCGGCCGGACGAGGTGGCGGCCATGTTCGACGACGTCGCCGCGAAGTACGACCTCACGAACGACATCCTCTCGGCGGGCAACGCTCCGCTGTGGCGTGTCGCGACGGTCCGCGCGGTCGACCCCCAGCCCGGCGAGAAGGTGTTGGACATCGCCGCGGGGACGGGCACGAGCGCAGCGGCCTTCGCGAAGAAGGGTGCCGAGGTCACGGCGCTCGACCTCTCCGCGGGCATGATCGCCGTCGGCCGTGAACGCCACCCCGAGATCACCTTCGTCGAGGGCGACGCCGAGCAGCTGCCCTTCGACGACGACACCTTCGACGCCGTCTCGATCTCGTTCGGGCTGCGCAACGTGAACGACCCGATGCAGGCCCTCGGCGAGATGCTCCGGGTCCTCAAGCCCGGCGGTCGTGTCGTCATCTGCGAGTTCTCCACGCCGCCGCTCGCCCTGCTCCGCTTCGGGTACGGCACGTACCTCAAGCGCGTGCTCCCGGGCGTGGCACGGCTGTCCAGCAGCAACCCGGCGGCCTACCGCTACCTCGCCGAGTCGATCGAGGCGTGGCCCGACCAGCAGGTCCTCAGCCAGTGGCTGCGCGGCGTCGGGTTCTCGGTCGTCGCCTACCGGAACCTCACGGCGGGTATCGTCGCACTGCACCGCGGTCGCAAGCCCGTCGCGGGCGAGGTCCGCGAGTCCGTCGCCCGGCGTGCCAAGGCCCGTCGCGAGCACCAGCACACCGGTGAGCAGCCGAGCGTCGACCCCACCGACGCCTGACCGGTCCCTCCACCCCCGAACACGGAGCAGCACTTGAATCCGAGCGTCCCGGTCGCACGTCGCGCACCGAGTCTCCGCGCATCGCTGGGCATCGGCGAGCGACTGTTCGCCACGCCCGCGGAACGCCGGTTCATCGCCGCGGTCGACGACGGCCTCGAGCTCGTCGAGCAGGGGCTCGAGGAAGCCATGCGCTCCACCGACACCCTCGCCGACACCACGAGCCGGTACCTGCTGTCGGCCGGGGGCAAGCGGATCCGGCCGACGCTCACGCTCCTCATCGCGCAGCTCGGTGACGGGGTGACCGACGCGGTCGTGAAGGCCGCCGTGAGCATCGAGACGACCCACCTGGCGTCGCTCTACCACGACGACGTGATGGACGAAGCGCCCGTCCGACGCGGTGTCCCCGCGGCCCACGTGACCTACGGCAACAACGTGGCGATCCTCACCGGCGACCTGCTGTTCGCGCGTGCCAGCCTCATCACGGCCGACCTCGGCACCGAGGGCATCCGGATGCAGGCGGAGACCTTCCAGCGGCTGTGCATGGGGCAGCTCCACGAGACGACGGGCCCCCAGCCCGAGGACGACCCGGTCGAGCACTACATCCAGGTGCTCAGCGACAAGACCGGCTCGCTCATCGCGACGGCCGCCCGTGCCGGTGTGATGTTCTCGGGCGCCGACCGCACGTACCTCGACGCCGTCGGCACCTTCGGCGAGAAGGTCGGTGTGGCCTTCCAGCTCGTCGACGACGTGATCGACCTCGCCCCCGCGAAGGCCAAGACCGGCAAGATCGCCGGCAACGACCTGCGCGCCGGCGTCGACACCCTGCCGCTGCTGCAGCTCAAGCGCCTCGCCGCGACCGGGGCCCCCGACGCGGTGGACCTGCTCGGGCGCATCGAGCGCGACGTGAACGCCGCACCGGACGACGTCGTCGACTCGGCGCCGTACCAGTCCGCCGTGGCCGCCCTGCGCGAGCACGAGGCGACCGCCGCGACCCGTGCCGTCGCGGTCCGCTGGGCGACGGACGCCGTCGACGCCCTCGCACCCCTGCCGGACGGCACCGTCAAGCGGGCACTCGTCCGCTTCGCCGAGTCCGTCGTCGAACGCAGCCGCTAGCGCCGGACCGCCGCGGTGACCGACGGTCCCGCCCCTCGAACCCCCTCGGGAGCACCCCACCCGAACGAACTGGAGACGATCAGTGCCCACCCTCCGAGTCGCCATCGTCGGCGCAGGCCCCGCCGGCATCTACGCCGCCGACATCCTGCTGCGCGAGGCCCACGGCCACGACGTGTCGATCGACCTGTTCGAGCAGCTGCCCGCCCCCTACGGCCTGGTCCGCTACGGCGTCGCCCCGGACCACCCGCGCATCAAGGGCATCGTCAACGCGCTGCGCGACGTGCTCGACCGCGGTGTCGTCCGGCTGTTCGGCAACGTCCGCTTCGGCGAGGACATCACCCTCGACGACCTCCGGCAGCACTACCACGCGGTCGTGTTCTCGACGGGTGCGATCAAGGACGCCGACCTCGACGTCCCCGGTGTCGAGCTCGAGGGGTCGTACGGCGCCGCCGAGTTCGTCAGCTGGTTCGACGGCCACCCCGACGTCCCGCGCACGTGGCCGCTCGAGGCCGAGAGCGTCGCGGTGATCGGCAACGGCAACGTCGCCCTCGACGTCTCGCGCATCCTCGCGAAGCACGCCGACGACCTGCTGCCGACCGAGATCCCCGCGAACGTGTACGAGGGGCTCAAGGCGTCCCCGGTCACCGACGTGCACGTGTTCGGCCGCCGCGGCCCGGCGCAGGTGAAGTTCACCCCGCTCGAGCTCCGCGAGCTCGGCGAGCTCCGCGACGTCGACATGATCGTCTACGACGAGGACTTCGACCACGACGAGGCCTCGAAGACCGCAATCGCCACGAACAAGCAGGTCATGGTGATGAACCGCGTCCTCGAGCAGTGGCGCACCCGTGAGACCGGCCAGGCGAGCCGCCGACTGCACCTGCACTTCTACGCGAAGCCCCTCGAGTTCGTCGGCGAGGACGGCAAGCTCACTGCGATCCGGTACGAGCGCACGCGGCCGAACGGCCAGGGCGGCGTCGAGGGCACGGGCGAGATCCGCGAGATCCCGATCCAGGCCGCCTACCGCGCGGTCGGGTACTTCGGCTCGCCGTTGCCGGGCGTCCCGTTCGACGAGCGCCACGGTGTCATCCCGAACCACGAGGGCCAGGTCCTCGACGACGACAACCAGCAGATCCCGGGCGTCTACGCGACGGGCTGGATCAAGCGCGGCCCCGTCGGGCTCATCGGCCACACCAAGTCCGACGCGATGGAGACCGTCCAGCACATCGTGAACGACCAGGCGAGCTGGTGGACCCCGGCCGACCCGTCCGAGGGCGCGATCCCGGCCCTGCTCGCCGAGCGCGGTGTCGAGTACACCGACCTCGACGGCTGGCACAACCTCGACACCCACGAGCTCGCCCTGGGCGAGGCCGAGGGGCGCGAGCGCATCAAGGTCGTCCCGCGCGAGGACATGGTCGACGTGTCCCTCGGCCGCGTCGACGCCCGCACGGGCTCGGCGACGAGCTGACCGGCAGCCCGCGAACGCCATGACGACCGCACGCCCCGCACCGCCCACCGCGCTGCGGGGCGTGTCCGTCTCCGGGGTCCGGCTCGAGGGCGTCGACGTCGCCCGTGCGCTGGCGCTGCTCGGCATGATGGCGACCCACGTCGGGGGCATCGCCGACCAGGTCGACTGGTCCGACCCCGGCACCTGGGCCGCCGTCGCCCACGGCCGGTCGTCGTCGCTCTTCGCGGTGCTCGCCGGCGTCTCGATCGGTCTGACGAGCGGTCGGACGTCGCCGCCCGGCCCGCCGCGGATCGGTCGGGTCCGTGGCCGGCTCGCGATCCGCGCGCTCGTCGTCGTCGCGGTCGGCCTGCTGCTCATGGCGCTGCAGACCCCGGTCTACGTCATCCTCCCCACCTACGGCGTGCTGTTCCTGCTGGCGATCCCGGTGCTCCGGGTCCGTGCGCGCTGGCTGCTGGTCCTCGCTGCGGTGTGCGCCGTGCTGTCGCCCGTCGTCGCCCTCGGCATCGTCCCGCTCTACGCGGACGCCGGCATGTGGGAGGTCCAGCTCGGCCTCGTCTACCCCGTGGTCACCTTCCTGGCGTACGTGCTGGTCGGTCTCGCGGTCGCCCGTGTCGGACTGGAGGGACGGCGCACCCAGGTGGTCCTCCTCGCGTCCGGCGCGGTGGTCGCCGCCCTCGCCTACCTCGTCGGCAACGCGGTCGCGCCGGTGCCCGCCGACGCCGGGTTCGCGTTCCCCGGTGTGCCGTACGCGGGCGAGGGGAGCACCGCCGCCGAGGCCACGGCGCAGCTGTTCCTGTCGCCGCGGGACCACTCCTCGTCGATCGTCGACGTCGTGGGGACCGCGGGGGTGGCCGTCGCCGTCATCGCGCTCTGCACGCTGGTGTTCGACGGGCGTGGCGAGGTCGTCCGACGCATCGGGTACCCGTTGGCCGCCGTGGGGTCGATGCCGCTCACGGTCTACGCGGGGCACCTCGTCGTGCTCGCGGCGCTGCCGACGTATCCGGACTCGGCGGCGGCGTGGGGCTGGTTCGCGCTGGGGTCGATCGTGTTCGCGATGCTCTGGAGGCGGTTCCTCGGGCGGGGGCCGCTCGAGCGCGTGACCGCCCGGCTCACCCGCCTGGTGCCGGACCCGCGCTGACCGCCCCCGCCGCCGCGCACCCGCCCGCGCGGCCACCCGCGGCCCGCACCTGGCCGCCGGTCGCGACCCGCGCCTCCTGGGCCGGCCGCTACTGCAGCGCTGCCGTGAGCCGCGCGACGTTGTCGAGCACCTGCGACCGACGCGGCCGTTCCACCCACGCGTCGAGCGTCAACTCGAAGCTGTGCTCCTTGTAGGCGTCCTGGACCTCGCGCAGCGCATCGACGAATCGGCTGCCGCGGACCATCACGGAGACCTCGAGGTTGAGGCTGAACGAACGCATGTCCATGTTGCTCGACCCGATCACCGCCACGTCGTCGTCGATCGTGAAGTGCTTCGCGTGCAGGATCGTCGGCGCCCGGTACAGCCAGATCTTCACGCCGGCCCGGAGCAGCCCCTCGTAGTAGGAGCGCTGCGCGTGCCAGGTCATCGCGTGGTCGCCCATCTCGCCGACGAACAGCTCGACCTCGACCCCGCGCTGCGCCGTCGTGGTGATGGCGTAGAGCATGGAGTCGTCGGGAACGAAGTACGGCGAGGTGATCGACACCTTCTGCTGGGCCGAGTAGAGCAGGGCGTTGAAGAGGCGCAGGTTGTTCTCGCCGTCGAACCCGGGGCCGGACGGGACGACCTGGCAGTCCAGTGCGTCACCACGGTCGGCCCGCTGGACAGGGTCGCTCTCGCGGAGCAGCAGCTCGTCGGTCTCGCTGTACCAGTCGGTGACGAACAGGGCGTTGAGGCCGGCGACGACGGGACCCTCGAACCGCGCGAAGAGGTCCTTGTACTGCATGCCCTTGTCGATGTGGGACTTCAGGTCGTAGGACTTGTCGATGAGGTTCTGCGACCCGGTGAACGCGATCGACCCGTCGATGACCACGATCTTGCGGTGGTTGCGGAGGTCCGGGCGCTGGAACTTCCCCTGCAGCGGCAGCAGCGGGAGCATGAGGTGCCACTCGATGCCCGCGCGGTCCATGAACGCGAGGGTGTCCTTGTAGCCCGGGTAGCCGCGGCTCGCCCAGTGGTCGAGCAGGACCCGGACGGTGACGCCGCGGGCCTGGGCGCGGGCGAGCGCCTCGAAGAACGGGCGCGTGGTGTCGTCGAGGGTCGCGATGTAGAACTCGACGTGCACGAACCGCCGCGAGCCGTCGATCGCGCGGGTCATCTCGGCGATCGACTCGTCGTAGTCGGGGTAGAGCTCCGCGGAGTTGCCGCCCACCAGGGGCATGGCGCCGAGTTCGCGGTTCAGGCGGGTGATGCTGTCCAGCCACGCCGGCCACGGGTGGTCGCGACGGACGCGCTCGATCCCCTCGGTCTGCTCGAGGATGTACGCGTTGATCTCGGTCTGCTTCTCACGCCGGGCGTGCGGGAGCTTCGTCGACCCGATGACGAGGAAGACGATGAACCCGATGTAGGGGATGAGGAAGATCGCCAGCAGCCAGGCCGTCGCGGTCTGCGGCTTCCGGTTGATCGGGACGTAGATGATCGAGAAGACGCGGATCGCCAGGTCCAGCAGGACCAGGAAGACCGTGATCGCGACGGTGAGCCAGTGCTCCACAGCGGCGGGCGGCGCGTCAGCGGAAGTTGATGAACTGCAGCGGCACGTCGAACTCTTCACCCTTGAGGAGCTGGATCGTGTTCTGCAGGTCGTCGCGGCTCTTCGAGGAGACGCGCAGTTCGTCGCCCTGGATCTGGTTCTTCACGGTCTTCGGGGCGTTGGCCCGGAGGAACGCGCCGATCTTCTTCGCCACGTCCTGCTCGATGCCGTTCTTGAACTTCACCTCGATGCGGTACTCCTTGCCCGACGGGTACGGGTCACCCGCGTCGAGGCTCTTCAGGCTGATGTTCCGCTTGATCGCCTTGCTCTGCAGGACGTCGAGGACGGCCTTCGCGCGCTCTTCCGAGTTCGCCTTGATGAGGACGTCCTCACCGCTGAACGCGATCGATGCGTCGGCGCCCTTGAAGTCGTACCGCTGCTCGATCTCCTTGGCGGCCTGGTTGAGGGCGTTCTCCGCCTCCATCTTGTCGACCTTGCTGACCACGTCGAAGGAACTGTCTGCCATGCGGGACAGCCTAACGGCGGACGGGAGGCGCGGTTCGGCACCCGTGGATCGGCCCACGGTGGTCACGAGCACCGTCTCGGATCGGCTATGCTTTCATGCGCGCCTTCGGTTGGTGACTACACGGGCCGGGTGCGCACATGGCAAGTTACCCAAGCGGCCAAAGGGATCTGACTGTAAATCAGCCGG